>Ga0210064_1000071_pt1 | contig 45758 bp, 31 predicted proteins | sample Muzzi_CordC_D2_FD_185531 | JGI IMG/M metagenome (GOLD analysis project Ga0210064, IMG submission 185531) | Wetland microbial communities from San Francisco Bay, California, USA, that impact long-term carbon sequestration - Muzzi_CordC_D2 (SPAdes) | ecosystem: Environmental > Aquatic > Marine >... | reverse complement strand
GGCACGGCGATAGGCCTTTTTTAGATCGGCCTCACTGGCGTTTTTGGAGATACCCAGTACTTCGTAGTAATCACGTTTTGACATGGCTTATGATCGCTGCTTTTTTATCAGACTCCAACAGGGGCCAGCCCCCTTCCCGCCACCGGAAAAGGGGTCTGACCCCGATACTGCCGATATTGCCCGACGCCGGGCGACAAGTTGTCGTTACTTGTTGTCGGTGTCCTTCACTTCCTCGAATTCCGCATCGACCACGTCGCTATCCGCCGTTGATTCACCGGTACCCGCTTCACTGCCCGTTGCACCGGCCGCCGCACCCTCCTGCGCCGCCTGTTCCTGGTAGACGCGTTCGGCCAGCTTGCCGGATTTTTCACCCAGTTCCCGGGTCTTTGCCTCGATGGCGGCCTTGTCATCGCCCTTCATGGCTTCCTGCAGGGCCTCGATGGCAGCCTCGATGCCCTGCTTCTCCGCCGCATCCACCTTGTCGCCCAGCTCATTGATGGACTTGTTGGTAGCATGGATCAGGCCATCGGCCTGATTGCGGGCATCGATCAGTTCGTGAAACTTGCGGTCCTCCTCGGCATGGGCCTCGGCGTCCTTGACCATGTTGTCGATCTCGTCATCCGACAGACCGCTGGAGGCCTTGATCCGGATCGACTGCTCCTTGCCGGTTGCCTTGTCCTTGGCCGAGACATGGAGGATGCCGTTCGCATCGATATCGAAAGTCACCTCGATCTGTGGTACCCCACGCGGTGCCGGGGGAATATCACTCAGATCGAAACGCCCCAGCGACTTGTTCGCCGTGGCCACATCGCGCTCGCCCTGCAGCACATGCACGGTCACCGCCGTCTGGCTGTCGTCCGCCGTGGAGAAGACCTGGTTCGCCTTGGTCGGGATGGTGGTGTTCTTCTCGATCAGCTTGGTCATAACGCCGCCGAGCGTCTCGATACCGAGCGATAGCGGGGTTACATCGAGCAGCAGCACGTCCTTGACCTCGCCGCCCAGCACGCCGCCCTGGATGGCCGCACCGACGGCCACCGCCTCGTCGGGATTGACATCCTTGCGCGGTTCCTTGCCGAAGAAATTCTTGACCACCTCCTGCACCTTGGGCATGCGGGTCTGGCCACCCACCAGGATGATGTCGTCGACATCACCGGACGAGAGACCGGCATCCTTGAGTGCGATCTTGCAGGGTTCGATGGTGCGATCGACCAGATCCTCGACCAGCGACTCGAGTTTGGCACGGGTCAGCTTCAGGTTAAGATGCTTCGGGCCGCTGGCATCTGCCGTGATATACGGCAGGTTCACATCGGTCTGCTGGCTGGAAGACAACTCGATCTTGGCCTTCTCCGCACCTTCCTTGAGGCGCTGCATGGCCAGCGGGTCGCCGCGCAGATCCATCCCCTGGTCTTTCTTGAACTGGTCGGCCAGGTAATCGATCAGACGCTTGTCAAAATCCTCGCCACCGAGAAAGGTATCGCCATTGGTGGATAACACCTCGAATTGATGTTCGCCATCAACATCGGCAATTTCGATGATGGAAATATCGAAAGTACCGCCACCGAGGTCGTAGACCGCAATCTTGGTATCGCCACGCTTCTTGTCCATGCCGTAGGCCAGCGCCGCGGCGGTCGGTTCGTTAATGATGCGCTTTACATCCAGGCCGGCGATACGCCCGGCATCCTTGGTGGCCTGACGCTGGGAGTCGTTGAAATAAGCCGGCACCGTGATGACAGCCTCGGTAACTTTCTCGCCAAGGTAGTCCTCCGCGGTGCTTTTCATCTTCTGCAGCACGCGGGCGGAAACTTCCGGCGGAGCCATGCGCTTGCCCTGGGCCTCTACCCAGGCATCGCCGTTGTCCGCCCTGGCGATTTTGTAGGGCACCAGATCGATATCGCGCTGCACCACGTCTTCATCGAACCGGCGTCCGATCAGGCGCTTGATGGCGTACAGGGTGTTGCTCGGGTTGGTGACCGCCTGGCGCTTGGCCGCCTGCCCCACCAGCACCTCGTTGTCATCCGTGAAGGCGACAATCGAGGGTGTGGTCCGGTCCCCCTCGCTGTTCTCTATCACCCGGGGTTTACCTCCCTCCATCACGGCCACGCAGGAGTTCGTGGTCCCCAGGTCAATTCCGATAATCTTTCCCATTTTCTCTATTCTCCGGATAACTTCATGAATAATCGTATAATGATTCCAGCTTACCAATACCCGTTACATGGGGTCGCCGGGAAGAAAAATCAACCCTCTCCGTTTGCCTGACGGGAATCCTGCGTCCGGGGCGCACCGGAGACGATCACCATGGCCGGCCTCAGCAGGCGGTCATGCAACAAATAACCCTTCTGCACCACCGTGACCACCGTGTTGGGTTCCATATCCGCGCGCTCCTGTATCGACATGGCCTGATGAAAATCAGGATTGAAACGCTCGTCCTGTGGATCGACCTCCCGGACGGCAAACTTGTCCAGCGCACCGGTAAGCATTTGCAGGGTAAGTTCAACACCTTCCTTTAGTTTTTCCGGATCAATATCCTGGCCCGAAGCCGCAGACAGACCCATTTCAAGACTGTCCCTCACCGGCAGCAGCTCCAGGGCAAAGCGCTCCAGGGCAAACTTGTGGGCATTGGCCAGATCCCGCTCGGCGCGCTTGCGCAGGTTCTCGATTTCCGCCTGGAGGCGCAGACACTGGTTCCAGTTCTCATCCGCCTTGCTGCGGGCATCCTCGAGCATGCTCGTGAGTTGCCCCTCATCCGCCGGCTCGACCCCGTTCGTATCGCCACCGCCCCCGGCATCGGACAAAGACGCGTCCTCAATCTCTTCAGTTAAATCATTTTCTTTTCCAGACATATGGTTACTCCATATTTCTAATAACTTACCTTGGTTTCTGATGCGCATATAAAGCGCCCGATTCCGGGCAACTGTCTGCGTATATGAGGGATTAATCCCTGTGATTCAAGGCCGCACCGAGCAATCGGGCGGTCACATCGACAATCGGGATAATCCGCTCATAGGCCATGCGCGTCGGCCCGATGACGCCCAGCACCCCCACAATCTCGCCATCCACCTGATAGGGCGCGGTCACCATACTGCATTCATCGAGCGTCTGGTAGCCGGATTCCTCGCCGATGAAGATCTGGATGCCTTCGCCGTGTACGCACTGGTCGAGCAGGTGCAGGATTTCCCGTTTTTTGTTGAAGGCGTCGAACAGCTTGCGCAGCCTTTCTATATCACAAAGCTCATGGAATTCCATCAGATTGGTCTGCCCGGCCATGACGTAATCTTCATTCTGGTTCTTTTCCAGCACCTGGTCCGCCATCTGCATCGCCGTTATCATCATGCGGTTCATGGTGGAACGCGTTTCACGCATCTCCCGCAACAGGGTATTGCGCACCGCACTCAGGTCCTTTCCGGAAAACAACGCGTTCAGATAATTCGAAGCCTGCTGCAACTCGGCTGCACTGCATTGGCGTTCCAGGCTGATCATCCGGTTCTGGACCTCGCCTTCCCCGGTCACCAGAATCGCCAATACCCGGTTATCCGACAGCGGGACAAATTCCACCCGATTGAACAGGGCATGATCGTGCTTCGGGATCGTGACCACCCCGGCCAGCCGGGTAACACCGGACAATAATCCGGAGGCGGATTCAATCAGGTCAGCCGGTTCCAGCTCCACCTGAAACACGGTGCGCATCTGATCGATAGAGACGGTATCCAGTGGCTTGACCTCAAGCAGGGTGTCTACGAAAAAACGGTAGCCTTGCACTGTAGGTATGCGGCCGGCAGAAGTGTGTGGGGAGCGGACAAAACCGAGCTCTTCCAGATCCGACATGACATTGCGAATGGTCGCCGGACTGAGATCGAGGTTGGCCTCCCGCGCCAGGGTGCGCGAACCCACCGGCTGACCATCACATATGTAGCGATCGATCAGCACCTTCAGCATATAACGGGTACGTTCTGGTATATCGGGTCTGGGCATCGCCATTACTGTCGAGACTGCGTGAAGTAATTCACCGGGTGCTATCCTCCCTGATTGGCACTCTCAACTATAGAGTGCCAGCTGACTGCGTGCAACCAGCCTGCCCCGTTTATAACCTGCCGCGCGACGTGGAAGATTCCTGCAATTCATGGCGCCACGGGGTGTTGGCGTACCTGTGGAGTCGTGCTAGTTTTCAGGCATTGCCAGCAAGCAGGTATTTATGAAACCTTTCTTCACGCGTGTAGGCCTCATCGGCAAGGCGAACGACAGGAATGTCGCGACAACCCTGCGGGTTCTGATCGATTTTCTGAAATGCCACCAGGCCAAGATCCTGCTGGATGAAAGCATCGCGGATATGGTTACGGGTTCTCCCGGACCGATTGTGGACCGAGCCTTGCTGGCCATGAAATGCGACCTGGCCATCGTGGTCGGCGGCGATGGTACCCTGCTGAACACGGCACGCAGCCTGGCCGAACCCGGGGTTGCCGTCCTGGGCGTGAACCTCGGGCGACTGGGCTTTCTGGTGGACGTGTCACCGGAGGACATGACGCAGCAACTGGAAAAAATCTTCGCCGGTGAGTTTTCCGAGGAGGAACGCACCCTGCTGCATGCGACGGTAACCCGTAATGGCAAGCGGGTCGATGACAGCGCGGCCCTGAATGATGTCACGATCCACAAGAAAGACATCGCCCGCATGATCGAGCTGGATACCTGGATTGACGGGCACTTTCTCAATACCAACCGCTCCGACGGGCTGATTATCGCCACACCCACGGGATCCACCGCCTATGCCCTCTCCGGAGGTGGACCCATCGTGCACCCGAGCCTGGCCGCCCTGACGCTGGTCCCCATCTGTCCGCATACCCTCAGTAATCGTCCCATCGTCATTCATGACGGTTCGAGCATCGAGATCGTCATCCACGAAGGTGCCCTGCAGGCACAGATTTCATGCGACGGCCAGGTCAATGTGACACTGGACCCGGGTGACCGTATTACGGTGCGCAAGCATGACCATACACTGCGGCTGATTCACCCGCCGGGATATGATTATTATGAAATCCTGCGCAAGAAACTGCGCTGGAGCGAACAGCCCTGAACCCGGCATGCTGACCCACATCACGCTCAACAACTTCGCCATTGCCGAGCACGTCGATGTCGAATTCGACGCCGGCATGACCGCGCTGACCGGCGAAACCGGTGCCGGCAAGTCGATTCTCATCGACGCCCTCGGACTGGTTCTTGGCGACCGTGCCGGAAACGGCGTCATCCGCCACGGCTGCGAGCGCGCCGAAATCAGCGTCGGCTTCGATATTTCCGCCCTGCCGGCGGTAATCGCCTGGCTGGCCGCGCACGAACTCGATGCCGCTGGCGAGTGCCAGCTGCGCCGCGTAATCAGCCGCACGGGGCGTTCCCGCGGCTTCATCAACAACCAGCCGGTACCGGTACAGTCGCTCAGGGAACTTGGCGAACAGCTGGTGGACATCCATGGCCAGCACGAACATCAGTCCCTGCTGCGGGCACCCGTGCAGCGCGCCCTGCTCGACAGCTTCGCGAACCATGCCGACCTGCGTGACAAGGTCAGCAGGCTCCACCGGGACTGGCAGGCCGTACGGTTGCAACTGGAACAGGCCAGTGCCGTCGAGGCAGACCGCGATGCACGACTCGACCTGCTGCGCTACCAGTGCCAGGAACTCGCAGCCCTGGGCCTCGACAGCGAGGCAATCGGCGCTACCGAACAGGCCTATACCCGGCTAGCCAATGCCGGGCAACTGCTCACCGCCTGCCAGCAGGGCCTGCAGCGCCTGGATAGCGATGATGGCGCAGCCGCGTACCGCCTGGTGAGCGAAACCCTGGGTGAACTGGAAGCCATGGCCCACCTCGACGCACGCCTCGAAGACAGCATCCGCATCCTGAGTGAAATACAGGTCCTGCTGCAGGAAGCGAGCGAGGGATTGCAACGCTATGCGCGCGACCTGGACATCGATCCGGTGGAACTGCAGAGCCTGGAAGCCCGTATCGGCGAACTGCATGACCTGGCGCGCAAACACCGGTGCAGGCCGGAGGAGTTGCCCGCCGCGCATGCCCGGCTGCAGTCCGAGCTTGATGGCCTGGAGCATGCCGATCGGCACCGCGCAGAACTGCAGGCCGTGATGAAGCAGCTTGCGGCAGAGTATCTCACTGCGGCCGGCAAGCTGTCGGAGAGCCGGCAGCGGGCCGCGAAAAAATTTGCGGTGACGGTCACCGAAGCCATGCAGGAACTGGGTATGCCGGGTGGCAAATTCGAGATCGTCATTGAATACAACGCCGGCCATGCCTTCAGTGCCCGTGGTCTGGATACCATCGAGTACCACGTCAGTGCCAACCCGGGCCAACCGGTACAGGCGCTGTCAAAAGTCGCGTCCGGCGGCGAATTGTCGCGCATCAGCCTCGCCATTCAGGTGCTGTGCCGTGAGGACGATCCCGTCCCGACCCTGATCTTCGATGAAGTAGACAGCGGTATCGGCGGTGGCGTTGCCGAAATCGTCGGCCAGCAGTTGCGTGCCCTGGGTACCGACCGGCAGGTGTTCTGCGTCACCCACCTGCCACAGGTCGCCGCCCAGGCCAACCAGCAACTGCAGGTCAGCAAGCTGACAACGGACAACAGCACCCGCACCCGCATCCGCAAGCTCGCCGCTGACGAGCGCATCGATGAACTCGCGCGCATGCTGGGTGGAATAAAAATCACCCGGCAGACCCGTGCACATGCGCGTGAAATGCTGGAACAGGGAGATGGGACGGACAACCCTCCGGCAAGGGCCCGCACGAACCGGGGTTGATCTAGCCGCCGGGCAGACACCGGCACTGGCAACGACAGCGGGATGAATCGCGGGTAACCAACCTGAAACGCTCCACCGGCTATGCGGCAACGGGCGTTCGGGTGGTACGGGCGGCCTGACCCGGGTCAGCCACTATCCCCGGGGTCCGATTTGCCACGGCATTCCCCGCATACCCCGTACATATACAGACAGTGATCGGTCATTTCATATCCCAGTTCACTGGCAATGGTCCGTTGCCGCTGTTCGATGGTTTCGTCGATGAACTCATCGACACGCCCGCATTTCACACACAGGATATGGTCATGATGGGCACCCTCGTTCAGTTCGAAAACCGAATGCCCGCCCTCGAAGTGATGGCGCTTGACCAGGCCGGCCGCCTCAAACTGGGTCAGTACCCGATAAACGGTTGCCAGACCGATATCTTCTCCGGTATCGAGCAACGCCTTGTAGACATCCTCGGCGCTATGGTGCCGGCTGGCACTCTGCTCCAGGATGCTCAGAATCTTCATCCTCGGCAGGGTAACTTTCAGCCCGGCCTTGCGTAACTCACTGGATTCCAATGATTCCTCTCCTTTTGTGATGCCAATGGCTGCAAACTTGGGGTATGATTCGGCCGGTCAATCCAGATATCCGACATGGCTGCAGATGAAAAAGCTTCTCATTATTATCACCTGCTTTGCAAGCCTGAGTCTTGCGGCCTGCTCGCCTCGATTCCACCTGGTGCATAAAATCGACGTTCAGCAGGGTAATGTCGTCACCCAGGACATGGTTAACCAGCTGAAACCCGGGATGAACCGTAACCAGGTGCAGTTCATTATGGAATCCCCGCTGGTTATTGATGTGTTTCACCAGGACCGCTGGGACTACATCTACTATTTCAAACCCGGATATGGCAAACCCACGGAAGAACGGGTCAGCCTGTTTTTTGACGATGACGCACTGGTGCGCATCGCGGGAACCCTGCACCCTGCCGAGGCCGGTGCCGACAACCGGCAAGCCAGCAAACTGAGCACGGTGGTAGTGCCGTCCTATGAGCGGGTGGAACCGGGGCTGTTCAACAAGATCTGGCACTGGATCAGGTTCCGTACGCCGGGCGAGGTAGACCAGTAGCGGGCAGCCGGTCCATCTCAGGGCACGGGTGGCTGGAAATGCGCGGGATTACCTGCCACCGCCCTTCCTGGTGACTTTGCCCTGCGCGGCACGTTGCCTGCGGACCTCCTTGGGATCGGCGATCAATGGCCGGTATATTTCCACCCGGTCACCGCTGTGCAGTACCGTATCGAGTCTGCCCGGCTTGCCGAAGACGCCGACCTTGTTACGGGTGAGATCGATCTCGGGAAATTGTTCCAGAATCCCGGAGGCAAGGATCGCCTGTTCCAGTGTCGTCCCGGGAACGACGCTCAGTTCCAGAATCACCTGACGCTCCGGCAGGGCATAGGCGACCTCAACGGTGAGGTTATCAGCGCGTTCCATAGACCTGGACTGCGCGCTTCTGAAAGGCATCCACCAGGGTGTTGGCAATCTGGCTGAACACCGGTCCAACTACCATACCCAGCATCGGATTGGAAAAATCGTATTCGAGAAACAGTGCGATCCTGCTGCCTTCATCACCCAGCGGATCAAATCGCCAGCAACCGTTGAGGCGGCGGAACGGGCCATCCACCAGGTGCATCTCGATCATCTTGTTTACCTGATGCCGATTACGCGTGGTAAACGACTTCGAGAGACCACCCACCGCAAACTCGATCCTTGCACGTACTTCATCGATATCACGGGATGTTATCCGGGCGCCCTGACACCAGGGAAGGAACCGCGGATACGCCTCGATATCGGCTACCAGTTCGAACATTTCCCGTGGTGTGTAGGGCACCAGCGCCGACCGATCAATGGTATTCAAAACGATAACCCGCCCGGGGAACCTTGCCGTCAGATAATTCCGGTCACATTCAGGAAGACGATGATCACGGCAACCGGCGTGATGTAGCGTACCAGGAACCGCCACAACCGGTAGGCAAACCCCTCGCCCATTGCCAGTTCATCCATGCTCGATTCCTGGTGCATCTTCCATGCGGTGAAGATGGCGATCAACAGACCGCCCAGTGGCAGCATAATGTTGGCGGTCAGGTAGTCCAGCAGTTTGAAAATCGTATGATCCTTGAAGATGGAAATCATGGACAGTGGTTTGAAATCGGACCAGATATTGAAAGAAAACACCGTAAGCAGGCCAAACACCCAGGTGACGATACCGGCCAGCACCGAGGCATAAATACGGGTCAGTCCGTGGTTCTCCACCATCCAGGCAACGGCAGGCTCGACCAGGGAGATGGCGGAGGTCCAGGCTGCAAATACCAGCAGGATGAAAAACAGCATGCCGAAAAAGGCCCCGCCGTCCATATGGCCGAAGGCAATCGGCAGGGTCTGGAAGATCAAGCCGGCACCGGAATCAGGCTCCAGGCCATTGGCGAACACGATGGGGAAGATCGCCATACCGGCAAGCAGCGCCACCAGGGTATCCATCAGCGATACCGCAATGGAGGTCTTGGCGATGGAGGCGTTATCCGGCAGGTAGGATCCATACACCATGATGGCGCCCATTCCGAGGCTAAGGGTAAAAAACGCATGCCCCATGGCGATCAGAACGCCATTGGGCGTAATGCGACTGATATCCGGTCGAAACAGAAACTCCAGTCCCTGTTCGAATCCCCCGCTGTTCCAGGCATAGCCGACCAGTACCAGCAACAGCACGAACAGGGCTGGCATCAGCAGGCGCACGGCCCTTTCCAGCCCCTGGCTTACCCCGCGGGATACGACCAGCATGGTCATTACCATGAAGATCGTATGCCATGCCAGCAGCCGCTCCGGTTCACTGACCAGATTGGAAAAGATACTCTGTACCCCGTCGGCCGTAAGCCCGGTAAACAGCCCGCTGCCGGCCCGAAACACGTAGGCCAGGGCCCATCCGGCGATGACACTGTAAAAGGAGAGTATCAGAAACCCGCCGAGCATTCCGGCCCAACCCAGCCATTGCCAGTACGGGCTGGCATGCTCCTCGGCCGCCAGGGTCCGCATGGTATTGATCGGGCTCTGGCGGCCGCGCCGTCCCAGCATGACCTCGGCCATCATGATCGGGATACCGATAACGGCGATACACAACAGGTAGATCAGCACAAACGCACCGCCACCGTTCTCACCGGCGATGTAGGGAAACTTCCAGATATTACCCAGACCAACGGCCGAGCCCGTGGCAGCCAGTATAAAAGCCAGACGGCTGGACCACTGGCCATGCATCGATACGCGCCCGGTTGCCATAAATGTTTCCTTGCTGGAGGCCGAACCGGCATTGTCCGTGAAATGCCCCTGTACCTCAACCGCGCAAACCTGCCGTACGTAAATCGGGGGGATTGATATACTGCACCCATGAACGACAGAAAAATCAGGGCAGGCGCTTCATCCGGCACCATCGCACGCAATAAAAAAGCCCGGCATGACTATTTCATCGAGGACCGCAATGAAGCCGGTCTGGCACTGCAGGGTTGGGAGGTAAAGAGTCTGCGCGCAGGCCGGGCACAGTTGTCCGAGAGTTATATCCTTATCAAGGGCGGGGAAGCCTGGTTACTGGGCGCCCATATAACCCCTTTGACAAGTGCCTCCACACATATCACACCGGACCCGACGCGTACCCGCAAGCTGTTGCTGCACCGCCGCGAGCTGGACAAGCTGATCGGTGCGGTGGAACGCAAGGGATATACGCTGGTACCCCTGGCGCTGTACTGGAAGCGGGGCAATGTCAAGCTGGAAATCGCACTGGCGCGCGGCAAGCAGAGCCATGACAAGCGGGCAACCGAAAAAAACCGTGACTGGAAGCGCGAGAAGGAGCGGCTTATGCGGGGGCGCTGAAGTTGATGATAGAATCCCTGCCCGGTGACAATAACTCCCGGCCCGGTTGCCGTGACGGCAATGACTGCGTTGCTACCGACATCGTTGCGGCCCGTGGCCGTAACGGCATGCAGGGATATCGCCGGGGTCGCCCGGCGGTGAATTCATGGTACGCATGACGTACCCTATATTACTTCTATTCCGATATGCAGAACGCTCCATCCAGAAATGCACCCTGCCCCTGCGGTAGCGGGAAGAAATACAAACGCTGCTGCGGCGCCAATGAAGGTCGCAACCGGCCTGTCGGGCAGCAGGACCGGGAGCAGTTGCAACAGGTACTCATGCTCTACCGGCAGGGCAACTACCAGGCCGCTGCCAGCGCCGCCGGGCAGCTTCTCAGGACCCGTCCGGCGACACCCGCCCTGCTGGAGATCGCCGCTGCCGCCGCGCTGCACCTCGGGGATACTGCCCAGGCCGTGGAACGGTTCCGGCAGCAGATACAAATCCAGCCGGACAATGCCCTGGCCCGGAGCAATCTGTGCATGGCGCTGCACACCATCGGCAGGGAAGAGGAGGCTTTTCTGCACGGTCAGGAGGCCATCCGGCTGGATCCGGACCTGGCGGACGCCTGGAACAATCTCGGCAATATCTACAAGGCAGGCAATCACCTGCAGGGTGCGCTGGAACACTACGAAAAAGCCCTGGCACTGGACGGTAGTGATCCCCGTGTGCACGTCAACGCAGGCACGGTGAGCCAGTTGCTGGGTGACCTGGAGACCGCCAGACAGCGCTACCGGGGTGCACTGAAACGGAATCCTGATTTTGCACCCGCCTACAACAACCTCGGCACCGTACTCCAGAAACTCGGGGAGTTCGATGCCGCCGATCGCGCCTTCCGCAATGCGCTCCGGTTGCAGCCGCACAACCCCGAAACCCTTACGAACCAGGCCTCGCTGTGGCTGGAACAGGGCGACATCGACAGGGCACAGTCCCGGCTCGAACAGGTAAGCCACGATCATCCTGATTATGCGGGCGCCTATGTCAATCTCGGCTACCTGTATGAAAAACGCGACGACCGGGAGACTGCGAACCGTTACTATGAAAAGGCACTGCTACTGGACCCGGAAAACTCCACCGTCCTCTGCAATCTGGCATACCTTCTGCTCGAACAGGGGGAACAGAAAGATGCGGTAGCACATTTCATCCGCGCCCTGAAAAGCGACCCGAATTCGGCGAAGGCGCTGGCCGGCCTGGGGCGTGCCATGTTGCGCCAGGACGATCTGGACGAGGCCACGGAATATATCGAAAAGGCCTTGCAGCTTTCGCCCTGGGACGTGCATGCGCATATTGCCAGGGCCCAGCTGGACGTCGACACCGGGGATAACGACGCGGCACGCAAGGCCTGGCAACACGTTATCGAGTTGCAACCCGAGATCTGCGAAGGCTACGTCGGCCTGGCCCGCCTGCTTGCAGAAACCGGTAATCTCGAGGCCGCCCGCAACGAGTTACGCAGGGCGGAGTCGACAGGCGCAAACACCCTGCGCCTGTATCATGCATGGGTTGATATCGAGGAACGGAACAACAACCTCGAGGCGGCCGAACAGGCTGCGGAACAGGCGGTTGCCATCAATCCGGCCTATCCGGGGCTGGCCATTATCCAGGCAAAACTCGCGCGCCGGCGCAACGACTATCAAGGGGCGCTGACATTACTGGAACAGGTGAATCCCGAACATTTCCTGAGCAGGGAAGTAAAGGCGTCCTATCTGTTCGAGCTGGGTAACAACCACGACAAGCTGGGGAACTACCGGGAAGCATTCAGCGCCTTCGACAAGGCAAACCAGGAGAAGAATACCTACATAGGCAAGGTCTACGATGCAGAGACGGATGCCGCGCGCTTCCACCGGTGGAGGGATTTCTTTACCCCGGAGCACTGGGAGCAATTGCGCAGCATACCCGTGCCGGCTGGCGATGACCGGCCTTGCCCGGTGTTTATCGTCGGTTTCCCGCGCTCCGGTACCAGCCTGCTGGAACAGATCCTGGGATCCCATCCGCAGATCGCCCCGGCCGGTGAACTACCCTACATCCGTGCGCTGGCAAATGAAAGGGGTGACGAAATCACCGGCAGCGAGTTGCCCTACCCACAAACCCTGCTCGACCCCGATGCACCGCTCGACAGCGGGAAACTCCTGCAGCTGCGGGATTTCTACCTGGATAGCGTGCAGGCACTGGATATTGCAGATGCCGATACGCGCTGGATTACCGACAAGTTGCCGCATAACGCCATCCACCTTGGTCTTATTTCATTACTGTTTCCCGAGGCTCCGATCATCCATATTTCACGCCACCCGCTGAATTCCTGCCTGTCGGCGTATTTTTCCAATTTCAACTCGGCGCACCGCTACACCTCCAGCCTGGAGAGCACGGCACGGCATTACCGGCTGGTCATGGAGATGCTCGAACACTACCGGACCACTACCCCCGGCATCCGCTTCCTGGAGATACACTACGAAGACCTGGTGGAAGACCAGGAAACGGTTGTCCGCCAGGTGCTGGATTTTATCGGAGCGCCCTGGGACAGTGCCTGTCTGCAGCATCACGAGAGCAAACGCGTGGTCAAAACGGCCAGTTACGAGCAGGTCACACAGAAGGTCTACCGCACTTCCCTGCACCGCTACCGGAATTATCGGGACGCGGTACAGCCCATCATCGGTATCCTGGAACCCGTGCTGGAGCGGTTCGGCTACACCATGGACCAGGAGTCGTAGCGCGGCACGGCCGGTCACTTGGTCTCGTTGGTGGCGGCTGCGGCTCTCTGGTTGTCCAACCTGCTGGTATTGCGTTCTTCCAGCATGGCGATCATGCCATCCAGCCCCTTTTCGCGAATGATGGTGGAAAAGCTGGAACGATGGGTGGCCACCAGACTCACGCCTTCGACGACCACATCGTAGACCAGCCAGTCGCTTTCATTCCGGTACATCCGGAACTGGACATGAATCAGGGGCCCGTGACTCTGTTCGACCACGGCATTGACCGTTACCTTGCCGTCCTCCAGTCCGGCGCGCAGGGGCTCGTAGTGTATGACCTGATTCTGGTACCCCTGGCTGGTAACGGATGCCAGGTAGGTATTGATCAGAAGTTCCTTGAACTCCCGGACAAAAATCCGGCGTTGATCCGGTGTGGCATTGCGCCAGTATTTTCCCAGTACCCATTGCGAAAATACCTGGAAATCCACATGCGGGACGATGATGGCATCGGCGATGGTGCGTAACCGCGCATGATCATCCAGCACGCCGGGGTCTTGCGTTACTATCGCAATCACCCGGTCGGACATTTCCTTCAAAACGTCAACCGGGGCCTGTTGCGCATCGGCAGCGGCTGGCGGTAGCAGCGCAGCCAGGAAGATGAACCATTGCCATGACCGGAGTGTGCGAAGTAATGACATCATGGGTAATACCTTTTTCATTGTTTATTTGTAGTCAAAGATTACTCTTTATGACAGGCAAACCACCAAGATTCCATCGTACAAAAGTACAATCATCATATATTTTATAATAATTTACATACGGTTATCGATTGTTTGCAGAATGACTCTCGGAAATCCTGTTGCGTCCGGGTTTTCCCCGGCCGCCAAGCATATCCATCGACCCCTGATTTATCAAAGGGAAAACCGGGTTCCCGGTTAATCAACGGCCCGGCCTGATGTCCAGAAAGCAACGCTCCACCTGACGAATAATCCCAGGCCTGGTTACGCGGGCCGTGCAGAATGGCATGGTCACCCCGTACCGGGGCAGAGGAGCCCGGTGTTACCCGGGTATTCCGGGCGCGCCTCTCGATCCAGTGGCGGGGTCGAGCCCTGCGGTGTGCTCCACGCCGGGGGTGCCGCTTCCGGTCTGCGCCCGGAGCACGGCCGCCGGCACTGGATGGACCGCCGGGAGATAGCGAGACGCTAGCGATACTCCGCTCGCTGGAGCCAAACCAGGCGTTATTCACAGGTCACCGGCATCTGCCGCGAATGCCGGCAAGGCTACCGGAAAGCCACCCATTTCCTACATGATATCCCGCCGTACAGACAGAATCAGGCAATCCGGATGAAAATATCAATCCAACTCATTGACATAATTGAGGTATCATTTACCATTTATTGATTACAATAACGTGCATTGATGCCACCATGAGATTCATCCTGCTCTCGCTGTTGTTTTCCTGCTCATTCAGTGCGGCCGCGGCGGACATCCCGGAAGCGATCGAGTCCTGCCTGCAGCAGAACCTGCCGCAATCGACCTCCTCCCAGTCCATCGAGTTACGCGCCAGAGACCGCAGTGGTTATGAACAGGTCCTGGAGGCGGATGTCTTCTGGAAACGCTTTGCCGAAGGGGAATCGCGGGTCCTGATGTATTTTCACGAACCGGCGGACATCCGGGGTGGGCGCTTTCTGGTGATAGGCAAACCAGCCCCCGAGGGTGGAACGGTGCAGAACGAGATGTATATCTACATGACCAGCCTGTTCAAGGTGCGGCGAATCACTTCCAGAAATATCTCCAACTCAATCATGGGGACCGACTTCTCGTATGAGGATTTCGAACGCCTGCAGGGTATTCTCTCGGACGTGCATGCCGAGCAGTATCCCGACGCCGAGCTTTCCGGAAATCCAGTCCATGTACTGATGAGTTATCCCGATGAAAACTCGGGCTACGTGAAAATCGCCAGCTACATCGACAAGCAAAGCTGTATACCACTCAAGATCGAACTGTATGAACATGGCAACCAGCTGCGCAAGCTGATGACGGTGGACCCGGCGGACATCCGGAGCCAGGATGGAACCTGGTTCGCAACGGAATTCCTGATGCGCGATCTGCGGGATAAAACCCAGACACGCATGGTGGTTCAGGATATCAGCCTCGGGACGGAACTCGATGATGACTTGTTCAATCCGGAAAAACTGAAACAGGTAGCAATCCCGGAAATAACACCACAATAATGCGGATACTCGAGAAAATAACCGGACTGGTCTCACGCTCCACCGGCCTTATCCTGTTACTGGTTATTGTTCTTACCTGCCTCGCTGCGATCCGTATTGTCGACCCGGCCACCGGTCAGTGGTTGCTGGAAATCGATCCCTCCGCCAACCGGCTGCTCTCGGATGACGACCCTGCCGTGCAGTTCTATGACCGCGCGCGCCGTACATTCGGTAACGACGAAACGCTCGTCATCGCACTCACAGCCAAGGATATTTTCACCCGCGACACATTCAGGCGCATCGATCGCATGACGCGGCGCATCGGCGATGTCGATTCCGTGCATCATGTGGTATCCCCGACAAATGCCCTGGATGTCCGCAGTACCGAAGACGGCCTCGATATAACGCCGTTTTTCGACAGCAGGGACACGACTCCTGCGGCGATCGACGAGCTGCGCAACAGGATTATGGAAAATCCGGTCTATGCCGGCAGCCTGGTATCGCGCAACGGCGATACCGCCGCTCTGATCGTCTATTTCCAGGACATCCCGGACCGCGAGTTCATCAAACGCGGCATACTGGATCGGGTGATCGGCATCGTCGAGGAGGAGAAGGGCGACCTCGATGTGTGGTTCACCGGTGCGCCCTATTTCAAGGCGGCGATCGTCCGGGCATTGATGCATGACCTGGTGTGGATGCCGCCCATTATCATCCTGATTCTCTCGGGCGTCCTGGCGCTGGCTTTTCGCAACCTGCTGGGCGTGATCGTCCCGCTGCTGACCGTGATGGCCAGCGTGATCATCACCATGGGCATCATCTCCGCACTCGGCTATTCCCTGAGCATGATCTCGGCGCTGGTACCGCCACTGCTGATGATTCTCGGTCTCTCCTATTCCGTGCATGTGGTCTCCGAATATTTTCAGAACCGCTCCGGCAAACTCGCCACAAGCGACCTGCTGACCCGGACCCTCAGACAGGTACTGCTGCCCGTCGTGCTGACTGGATTGACGACGATTGCCGGTTTTATTGCGCTGATGGTCAACCCGATCAAGGCGGTGCAGGAATTCGGCATCCTGTCCGCCATCGGCGTGGTTGTGATTACCTTCCTGTCGGTCACCTTGACCCCCGCCCTGCTGAAATTTCTTGACCTCGGCGCTGCGGCGAAATCGAAGCCGTCAACCTATTCTGCATCCGTGTTCAACCGCCTGGTCGACAGAATCGCACTGCTGGTGCTTAAGCGTCGCAAATTCATATTCATTGTGAGTGGCGTCATGTTTGCGCTGGCCCTGTTCGGAATAACACGCATACAGGTCAATGCGGACTTCATTACCAGTTTCCCCCCAGACTCCGAGGTTCGGGCGTCCTTCTATACCGTCAATGAAAAACTGGGCGGCGCACAGCCGTTCTATATCGTGATCGAGGGAAATCACCGTGATAGCTTCAAGGAACCGCACAACCTGCAGGCCCTGGAGGACCTGCAGGAATGGCTGGCCCAACAGCCGGAAATCGGCGGCTCGGCCTCGATTGCCGATTACCTGAAGCTGGTCAACAAGGCACTGCATGACAACGACCCCGCCTTTTACGTCATACCGGACAACCGGCGCCTCATCACCCAGCTGCTGTTTCTGAGTTCCAACGATGAGCTGGAAAGAATCGTGGATTCCCGCTACCAGACAACCAACATCCTGGTGCGCTCCCGGGTTGTCAACTCCTTGGATATCGCGGCGCTGGTCGAGCGTATCAACGCCAGACTGACGCAGCTCCCGGAACACCTCAAGGCCACGGTCACGGGAAATCCAGTGCTGATTACCGAATCCCTCTCCAGCATCATCGTCGGCCAGGCCCGCAGTGTGGGCCTGGCCCTGATTATCGTGTATCTCATCCTGTCACTGATGTTCATGTCCCAGCGGGTCGGTTTTATTGCGCTGATTCCCAATATCATACCGATCGCCATCTATTTCGGATCACTCGGTTTCTTCGGCATCAGCCTCAACCCCAGCACCAGCCTGATTGCACCCATGGTGCTCGGTATCGCCATCGATGACACGATTCACTACTTTGCCCGGTTCAACTGGGGGGTCAGACGTTTCGCCAACGACCGGAAAGCCACGATCATCGCACTCAAGACCGTCGGGCGGCCGGTAACCTATACTTCTATCGGACTCTGCCTGGGTTTTCTGGTGCTGATGACGAGTGAACTGCGCATGCAGGTCGAGGTGGGCATCATGGCATCATGGGCGCTGGCGATTGCCTGGTTGTGCGATTTCCTCCTGACACCCGCCCTGTGTGTCAGCGTGCGCATCACCACCCTGTGGGACGTGCTGACACTGGATCTCGGAACCAGGCCGCAGGAGTCCATCCCGTTGCTGAACGGATTGCGTAATTCCCAGGCGCGCATCGTGGCGCTGATGTCCAGGATCATCCGGGTGCCGGCGGGGAGACGCCTGATTACCGCCGGGGAAAAAGGCGCGGAAATGTATGTTGTCATCGATGGTAAACTGCAGACTTCGTTCGAGGGAGAACATGGCCGCGTCCAGGTCGCCACCCAGTCACGCGGAGATGTCGTCGGTGAGGCGGGCCTGTTTTACAAGGAACGCACCGCGGATGTGGACACCCTGGAGGACAGCCGGCTGTTATGCCTGACCCAGGAGAACCTGGAGCGGCTGAGCCGGCGCTATCCGTATATCGCAACCAAGGTATTCAGAAACCTGAACCGGGTGCTGGCAGCACGATTATTCACAACGACGCACCGGCTTGGATAACAATAACAGCGGCAAGACAGCTGCAGGAGGTAGACCGTGGAAAACCACAATAACGCCAGAGACGTGGCCGAAGTCATGGAAAATGCCATGCGCGAGTTCAGCGAGGCCATGGCGCACCGCGAACAACTCAGCATCCGCATCGGCCGGCGTACCACCCAGATAATCCGCTTTGGAATGACCGGCCTGTCCATCCTGGGGCTTGCCCTGTTCTACCTGATTTTTATCCTGACCAGGGATTTTTCGACCATCACGGAACATATGGAGCGGATGTCAAGTTACATGGACAGCATGGATTCGAATTTTGAGGCCGTCGCAAAGGATATTCGGCAGGTACAACAGACCCTGCTCTCTGTAAATGACAACATCATGGTCATGCCGGCAATCAATGGCGCGGTCCACAACCTGGACAGCAGCCTGCTGACGTTGAGCAATGACCTGCATTCCATGGTGGGACCGATCTACAACATGAACGGCGGTGTCGGCAACCTGGCCGCCAATATGCAATTGATGAACCAGCATTTTACCGACATGAACATTACCGTAGGCCAGATGTCGGGTAACATGCACCAGATGGCCAAGCCAATGAAAATGTTTCCGTTTCAGTAGTAATTACCACACTGCCCGTTATTCGATAACGAATACCGCTAACACAGCTGGATACAAGTAGCGTTTCAGCACCCGGTTGGCGTAATCCGGAGGAAGTGCGTTACATGGACATGGCAGCTGAATCTTGAACCGCCTCGCTAAACTGTTCCTGGTCCGTGAAGGGGAGTCGGGAAACGTACTGTATTTCCTGTTTTTCTTTCTGATCGTCAGTGCCGGGATGGCCATTGGCCGCGGGACGGCCGATGCGTTGTTCTTCAAGCGGTTTGGAATCGAATACCTGCCCATGATGTACATAATCCAGAGCCTGTTGCTGGCAATGGTCAGTACCCTGTATGCCGCATTTGCCGACCGCATCCCCGCCGAAACCTTCTTCAAGACACTGTTCGCTATCCTTACGGTGCTGGTTGCCGCCAGCTGGTTAATCATTTCCCATACCGGCTCGTCATGGATCTACCCTGCCTACTACCTGGTCTATGAAGTGGCTTCCGAACTGCTGCTGGTGCATGCCACTCTCTACATGAACCAGAACCTGAACACCCTGCAGGCCAAACGGCTCTCGCCACTGATCTATGCCGGTGCCCAGACCGGCACCATAGCAGGCGGCATGTTGCTTGCCCTGTTCGCCCCGGCTATCGGTACCCAGAATCTTGTAATCGTCTGGTCTCTGCTGCTCGTGACCGGATTAGCGGCGGTCGTTGTCCGCCACCGGCGTTACGGTGCATCAACCCATTTCCGCGCCCCCCGCAAAACAAGCAATCTGCTGCAGGATTGCATCCTGGACCTCAAACAGGGTGTCCGCTATACCGTTAACTCGGAACTGCTGCGCGCCGCCTCCTTTTCCCTGTTCTTCATGGTCATCGCCTTTTATATCCTGTGCTACAGTGTCAACCGTGTTTACACCCAGACATTTGCATCGGAAGCGGCACTGGCAAGCTTCTTTGGCGGGTTGACGGCGGTGACGAGCGCCATCGCACTGATCTCGCAGCTGTTCATCACCAATCGCGTCATCCATCGCTTCGGGGTACGCCGTGTCAACCTGCTGTTTCCTTTGACCACACTGTCCAGCCTGTTTGCCCTCGCCTTCAGTTTCAGCCTGCCGGCTGCGCTGGCGGGCAGCATCAACAAGGATGCGCTGATGCCGGCTTTCAGGAACCCTATCAGGACCATGTTCTTCAATGTGCTACCCGACTACTTGCAGGGGCGCGCCCGCGCCATGTCGATTGCAGTGGTACTGCCACTGGCGCTGTTTGTGTGCGGGAACCTGCTGTGGATCATGCTGAAAATGGAGGATACCCGGTTCTTCCTCATCCCGGGCGTCCTGGCGGCTTTTGGTTATCTCCTTTTCAACAGGCGGATGAATCGCGCCTATATCACCTCGTTAATGTCCACCCTCAGGGAACGGTTGTTTCTCCCCAATGACAAGCTGTACAAGGAACTGCAAGGCAGCAGCGGGGAGGTATTGCAGGAAGTCCTGCGCGGAGTACACCATCCTGACAGCGAGGTGGCCGGCGCATTTTCCAGGCTGCTGGTGAACTCCTTTCCCGAACAGGCCGCAGACATCATTCTGGAGCGGATCGAAAAGACGGATAACGCCACCACCGACCGCCTGCTGGGGATGCTCTCATCACTCGATCTTTCCGGGCATGTACAGCAGCTGCACACCCTTGCGGAACGGGGTGACAGCCACCTCAAGGCAACGGTCCTGCAGATCCTGGTGGCAAGCGGGGATCAGGCTTCGGTAACGCAAGCCGTCAGGCATCTGGGAGGCCGCAATCCACGCCTGGCCACTGTCGCCATCCATGCCGCCTTGCGGGATCCCGGCCGAATCGACATCACGGGAAAGTGGCTCGAGCTGCTGGAATCCGGTACCGACGGCACACTGGCTGCGCTGGAACTGATGCCCGAGATCGGGTACCTCTCCGGGAGTGCCCGGGAGAGGATCGAAGCCGCTTACCGATTGGCAGTCCATGAATTGTCGAGGCATCCGGCAATTGCTGTCAGGACCCGGTTCCTGCAGGCACTCGGCCGCCAGGGCGGCGGCTTCACGTTCGACCTGGACGGGAAATTAACGGAGTCGCTTGCCAGCCGAAACCCGGAACTGAGGGCGGCGGCGGCCGGTTGCCTGCACCTGCTGGCAAACCCGCGCCGGGATGCGTTGTTACTCGCGGCCCTTGGCGATGGACATCACCGGGTACGGGATGCGGCGTTACGGTCACTGGACGAGTCCGTCGAGGATTACCGGGAAACCGTCCTGCACTGGCTTCGCGAAAATTACGGCAGCCCGCGCACCCAGCTGGCGCTGCTTGAATCCCTGCGGCATCTGGGATTGTCCGACACCGCATATGAAAACCTCGCCATACAGAAAGCAAATCAGGCCGGTAAACTGCAGGCTGCCCACACTCTGCTTGATAGCAGTTCCACCCGGAATCAGGAGTCGCCTGCGCTGGTTATTCTCAGGTATGCATTGAGCGAACGACTGGAACAAACCGTACAGCTTGCGCTGCTCGCGCTGGAACCGCTTCATGAACCGGGCATTATCGGGATTATCCGTGCCGGCTTCACGAGTGGTGATGCCCGCCATGCGGCGAACGCCTGCGAAGCCCTGTGCAATCTTGAGAACCAGCGGGTGGCTAGCCAATTGCACGGTATCCTGCTACAGAGCATCGACCGCCAGCAAGCCGGAAACAGCAACACCCTCTTCGGTACTCCGCAACAGGTACTGGAGTGGTGTGTCCGGCAGAAGGACGACTGGTTGCAATATTGCGCCCGCGCGGCATTGCAATCCCCCGGGAAGGCAGGCGTTCATGCCTGACCTGTTCGACCGCCTGCTGCTACTGAAGCGATCACCGGTTTTCTCGCTGGTTCCCACGGAAGATCTGCGCCAGGTGGCACAGGCCCTGGAGGAACAGCGATTTTTCACCGACGACCGGGTCTTCGAAATCAATGCCCAGGGAGACAATCTGTATATCCTGGTCACCGGCCGGGTTGGAATTTCGATTGACCCGGATCCGGCCAGCAGGAACTTTATCGCCACCCTGGGCCCCGGGGACTGTTTCGGCGAAATGAACCTGCTGGATGACAAACCGCGTTCGGCCACCGCGCATGCGATCGAGGACACCGTGGTGCTGTCCCTCGACAAGTCACGTCTGCGGGGCCTGATACTGAGTTACCCGGAAATCAGCATCGGGATGCTGCGCAGCCTGTCACTGCGACTGCGGGAAGCCAACCTCAGGGCACCGGCAACCGTCCAGGACACGCAGTAAACAACCGCAAACCAGGGAACTCATTATGGATCGAACAGGCAGCGATGCCGGCAACAACCGGAAAGCATTTCCCCTCTTCCGGACGGCAAGTTTGCTGGTGGCCCTGCTGATGGGCCCGGGCACATACGCCGCAACGGAACCGGCAACGGACAAGGACAGCGACCCGCATTACAGCGATGCCGGTTTTTTCGATATCCACGTCTGCAACTGGCCCGGCCGGCCGTTGTTTTTCATGCCGCTGTTTTCCACAGCGCGTTTCAATGAGGTGCGAAAGATTACCGTGTTCACCCCGACCGGTGAGGTACTCGTCGAGCTCGACCTGGACCGCTACCGAACCATCCGGCAGGAGAAAAAGCCGGACAAGCGCGTATTCATCCAGCAGGTAGAAGTCTCGCCGACGGCCATCGATGGCTGGTATTCCGCGCGCATCACCCTGACCAATGGTGATATCTTCACCGCACGGGACTATGTGATCCTCCACAAACTCCTGCAGGCAAGCGGTCAGGTACCCGCCAATGAGGTGGAAATGGCAGAGACGCCGACCCGGCTTTCCTGGGATCCGGTTCCCGGCGCCAACTTCTACCAGGTATTCATCCGCGATCTCTGGAATGACGGCAAACTGGTTTACACCTCGGAACTGCTGGACAAGCCCGAACTCCGCTTACCGCCGGGAGTGCTGGAGAGCGGCGGCTACTATTCTTGGATTATCCATGCCCGCGATACCGACGCGCATATCCTGCTCGGGGATTTCAATCACGGCTCGCTCAACACACCGGCGACCTTCTCGGTGGCCGAGTCACCCGGCTCGCTGTAACTGCCCCACCCCGGGCTATTTCGAGGTGTGTTCGAAGACGCCGTCCCAGCCTTCCGCCACGCCTTGTGACCGCAACTCGCCGATTCTCTCCAGATAGAGGCGATACAGCTTGTATTTCGGTTTGGCATCACACAACGCCTGGAACGCCGTACGCGCCGCTTCCCAGTCCCCGGCAAAATAATAATCCAGCGCCCGGTTGCTATCCCTGACTTCCGCCGCCAGTTCGCTGGAAACACGGCCGGCATGATCAACCGGTTCATAGATGGTCACCGGTTCCTGCTTGCCCTTGACCTTGACACGGTCCAGGCAACGCAACAGCATGCCATCCAGACCAGTGGCCGTCGTTTCGCTGACAATCAGGCGCACCCCGTAATATTTCGTCAGCCCCTCCAACCGAGAACCCAGATTGACCGCATCCCCGATCACGGTATAGGCACGCCTGTATTCGGAGCCCATGTCGCCGACATTCATCATCCCGGTGTTGATCCCGATGCCGATATTGACTTCCGGCCAGTTGCGTTCACGGAATTCCGGCCGCATGTCCGCCAGTTTTTCCAGCATCGCCAGCGCCGCCTCGACCGCGTGTTGCCGGTGCGCGGGGTCCTGCACCGGCGCCCCCCAGAAGGCCATGATCATGTCGCCGACGTACTTGTCGATGGTGCCACGCTGCTCGAAGATGATGCGCGTCATGGGGGTAAAAAAATGATTCAGCAACTGCTTGAGTTCATCGGCGGCCAGTGATTCCGAAATGGTGGTGAAGCTGCGGATATCGCAGAACAGCACCGACAGTTCCCGGCTCGCACCCTCGAGCGAAAAATCGGCATCCGGATTGCGACTCATCTCGTCCACAATCTCCGGGGGAACATATTGTCCGAATACGGCCTTCAGCTGCCGGCGGCTGCGCGCCTCAGTCAGGTACTGGGCAAGCAGGCCGACGAACAGGGCGATCGGTAACTGTACCAGTATCGGAATCGCCAGCGGCAGCCACTGGTCGGCCGAGTTGAAGGCGAACTGGACAGCGGCTATATAGAGGCCGGATAACAGCAGCGCCAGCGGCACGGCAATACTGGCGGACAACAGATAAATGCCGGAACCCAGCAGCAGACCAACCAGCAGGAGGATGGCGGCCGTCATCAGGGTGCCGGCAGGTCGCAGACTGCGATCAGTCAACAGGTTGGCAAAGCCCGTGGCGGCGATTTCCACACCACTCAGATCCACTCCGTCCTCATTCGTGAACACCGTATAGAAACGGTCCGGCTGACCGGGATCGTAGAGATCGGAGAAGCCGACAAAGACCACCTTACCGGTAAAGTCCAGGTCGGACGGTGCGATGCCCGGCGCCTCGCCGTTGATCACGGCATTGAAGGGGATGTTCGGAATGCTGCCGGGTGGTCCGTAAAAATTCAGGTAGCGGTTAGTACCTCCTGCGTAGAGACCGGTGAGTGCCGTGATCAAGCGGTGTTCATTCGGCATCAGCCTCCCGTCACCCGCGAGCACCTCCCGGACCCGGAAACCCAGCCCGGGATCATTAGCAAAGGCAGTGCGCAGGGCCAGCATCAGATGCCTTACGCCGGCGGCATGCCCAACCGCGGAGTCGTCGCGCGGCAGATCCCCGATGCCCGTGGCACCGGCTCGCTCCAGCGTCTCCATCCAGCGCCGCTGCACCGGCAGTGCATAGACCTGCAACGCCGCGGCCGGCATGCTGGCGGCATTGTCGGCACTGGGCTTGAAGGGCCAGAACTGGTACACATTGACCTGTACCTTGGGAACCGGGAACGGTGCCAGCGCCCGGGCCGCCTCCGCGAGTTCCGGGATCGGCGGGATCAATTCCTCGCTCCAGATCGAACCGGTCTGATGGCCGTCAATAGCATAAATTGGCTGGCGCTTGCCCTCCAGGCGCTCGAACAGTACCACGCGTTCTGAATCCGCCACGGCGCGGGCAAATTCGGCGTCGTCTTCCGCGGTTTTCGGGCGTTGGAAGTCCAGGTCGAATACGATGACCGAGGCCCCGCGGTCCACCAGCTTTTCGATCAAGCGCCCATGAATGGAACGTGGCCAGTCGCGGGGCAGCGCGGGCAGGCCCAGACCCGCGATATCCCGCTCGTTGATGGCGACGACGGCAACCTCGGGTGGCGGTGTGATGGGCCCACGGACATGAAACAGCCAGTCGAGGCCAACGTGCTTCTCGAAGTCCTCCCCAATCGGGGTCAACCCCAGGAGGACGCCGATCAGGCCAGTGGCAATACCGAAGATCGTGCCTTTAGTCCCCCTGCGCATCAGGACATCCTGTCGGCTCTATGGCTGCGGCTGTGGACACCCACTGATGGTACTCTCAGAGCCTCCCAGACCGTATAGCAATTATCCACCAGCGCCAACAGTGAATGCGGCCCGGCAATCACCGCCTGGTAACCCGACGCCTGACCGAGCCGCACCGATGGTTTGAAAATACACCACTGCTGGCGGCCGATCTGACGCGGGTCGGAATCGGCCGCCTGCCCGCTCACAGGGCCGAAAACCTAGCCCGTCCTCCCGCTACAATGCACAGCAAGGATCATCCGGCTAGCATTCACCCGCACATTCGTTACACGTTGTAAACGGGTTATCGATGCAATCACAGGAGCGCGTTCCCCCGGAGGTCTTGCAGCGCTTCGCATCCGGGAAAAATTCGACGGTGAGCGACACCTCCACATCCCCGTTCGGCTTGGTAAAGCAGAATTCAGACGTGTTTGGATCACCATCATCCATCCCGTCGAGGTTACAGGGGTATACTCCCCCGGCCGTACCGCCGTCATTGCAGATGCATTGCTGCATTTCCTGACCGGTTACCGCCCCGGTGGTGCCATCAAAGAGCGGAGTCCAGACCTCTACTACCGTACCATCTGCCAACGCCCCGCAATCCACAGCATCTATCAAATCGATCGGGTTGCTTCCATCAGGATCTATTGTTTTACAGGGCTGAAGATCCGGTTCCGTGGTAACAATCTCCGCATTGAGATCCGTGCAAAAGTACGCTTCCTGCAGGTTTGTATAATCGGGATTTTCAATATCAGCCGAGGTGTTATAACCGAGTCCCGATTGCTCGGTCCCTTCCCCACCAGGGTAAAAGAATACACAGGCATTGCCTTGCGTAATACCGTTCAAGGCGACCGAGAATACCTTACCCGGTCCGCTGCTTGTCCAGGTTAATCCACTTTCGGTATCGGCAGTGCTGGTCACCGTGGTAATCACGCTATTGTCAGCAGGATCCCGGATATCACAGGAACCGTCACCATCATCGATAACACAACCAACGTAGCCATTGATGGTGTCACAACCCTGCTTCCCCTTGGCGAAGAGAATGGGATTGGCGGTGCCATCCGGTCCCTGAATACATTCTGCTCCCCAGGCCGTGGCCGTGGCGCCGAACGCCATCAGTCCGGCAACAGCCGGCAATATGAATCGACAACTTGTTAATATTTTCATGGTACTAACCTCCGTCGCTGTAGCATTATTCCCTCATGTAGATAAAGTGCATCCGGGTCAGAAGCTGAGGGTAAGCTGACCCATTACAGTACGATCAGGAAAATAGGGACCGGTCGAGGGTTTGTCCCTGAACTCCCGGTAGCTGTCATCCTGATACTTGAAATCCTTGTCGAACAGGTTCTTGACGCCCAGGCTGGCGCTGCCGAGACGCTTCGGAAACCGGTAACCCACCGTGAAGTCGACCAGAAAGAAATCGTCATTCCCTTCCGCCTGAGTGGCGGTTGCCGAGCGGTCGACATCCTGATGGACAAAGGTTCCCCCGACACCGGCGTAATAACCCGATGGCATGAAATAGCTCACGTTGAGCGGCACGCTGACCGTTTCAACCTCTTCCGGCAGATTGTCGAATTCGGTGGCAAGACCCTTGTCGGCCTTGAAACGATCGTAGACGGCCTCCCCCGAAACCGCCACCCTGCTGGCAGGCGTCCAGTAGACATAGACCCGGTGATTCTGCTCGTCGCGATTCTCCTTCTGGGCATCCTTGCCGGTAAACACCGGTTCATTCAGCTTGCGCCAGGTGAGCTCGCTTCCAACCGAGACATTTTGCGTTAGTTGCGAGTCTACACCCACACCGTAGCGCCATGACTTGGTGGCATTGATATCATCGAAAAACTGGTTGAAACCGGCGACCTGGGTGGGCTCCAGGGTGCGGTTGTTCACCAGCGCCGGTTTCATGACCTTGAACACCGCGCCACGCAGAGTGGTTGCCCCGGTCACATCCCATTGCACACCAAGCTTGGGATTGACGCTGGATTCATCAAAATCAGCCTCCTTGTAGTCATCATAACTGACGCCAATGGTTCCGGTGACGGCATCTGTCAGGCTGACATTACTGTATACATAACCGCGCGGATGTTTTATGTCCGTCTTCTCGGAAGAATCCACCAGGGTGAAAGTTGAAAGCGTAAGCATGTCATCCAGTTTTCTGTTGACATGACTGTAAGCTCCACCGGTAACAAGATTGAATTTTTCCTGGCGATAGATGTACTGCGCCTCCGGTTGACTGCCGTTATCATGTAGCTTGCTATTGCTGACAAGGTCAAACGGACTGAAAAACAGGTCATCCGGAGTCCGTTCATGCTGCTTCTCGTCATCCTTGCTGTACACATACGAAACCAGAATATCCGAGCTTTGGCTTGGTGAATAGCGCAGACCCGCGCGGGCGATATTATTATCACGCTTGATCGTCTTCTGTTTTAGATAATCATCCGGATCGAAATTGAACGGCAGATCGCCTTCTCTGGAATCCCGCCTGCGAAACTCGGCCTGGATGTTCAGCTCCGGGGTAACCGCCCATTGGCCGAAAAGATTGTAGATACGCTGATCGAGGTCGTTATTGTCGCGCCAGCCGTCCGAATTATACGAATAGGCTCCCGCACTGTATGAAAAGCTGTCGTACAAACCGGTGACAACCCCCTCACCACCGTAGGTATCGTTGTTACCACCAAACCCGGTTGCGTTGAATTGGGTCTGGTTCTGTTCGAACAGCGGCGTGAATTCATTGAATCCTGGTGTTGCGGGACCACCTGCCGTCACGATATTCAGATTGGTCTCGCTATTGCTGGGCTGGACAGGATTGATATTGATGTCCTGCATCATTTGCGCTTGGAGGAGCTCACTCACACGCGAGATTTCCCGGCGGCGCATATCCCGATAGGTGTCCGACAGAAAACGGTGTGCCGACGCATTGGCCGGATCAATAGTCAGGGATTCGGTGGATTCATCGAGACCCAGCTGCTCAAAACCCAGATTGTTGTAGGCACGCGCCAGGCTGGTGCCTCTCGAAGCACGGTCCTCATCCAGTAACAGGCGACCACGATAGACGGCGCGGTTATCGTTGAGCTCGATGGATTTTCTCAGATCCTGCACGGCTTCGACCGGCTGGTTGACCGTCTGCCGGGCAATGCCGCTGTAGAGCCAGGCGGTTGGATCCAGCGGGTCGAGTTCCTTGGCGATGGTGAACTGCTCGAAATCCAGTGGTGTGCGTTTCTCCTCGAAGTAGGTCTTGCCGAGGTAGGAGCGCAGCAGGGAATCGTTCGAATCGAGGGCCACCGCAACCTCGATGTCGCGTCCTCCTGCGGTGAGGTCTCCCTCACTGATTTTTGCCAGGCCCAGGCCCAGGTGAGCCAGCGGGTCGGCGCTATCGAGTACGATAGCGCGTTCGAAGGCCGCCTGGGCCTCGTCATTGCGGAATACCGCGAGGGCGGAAAAGCCGCGGGTAATCTGTGCGCGTTCGCTATCGGGATTGAGGGATTCGGCCCGCTGGGCGGACTGCAGGGCCACCTCCCGGTCACCCAGCATCAGCTGCAGTTCGGACAGGCGTGCCCAGGCCAGGGCATTATCCGGCTGCTGCTGTACCGCCTGCAGCAGGGTATCGCGTGCCGCCGGGATATCGAATTCGGCCTGCTGGGCATAGGAGAGCGCAATCCGGGCCGCGGAGGAATCCGGACTCAAGACAACCGCCTGCCGGGCATCGGCGAGGGCCTGCTCGTCGTTGTTCTGTACCACACTGACCACGGCCCGCAGTGCATAGGCAGCCCCGGCATTCGGATCCTGCTTCAGTGCCTGGTCGATGTCCGTACGCGCCTCCGCTACCCGCCCCACGGACAGCAGGAGCGAGGCGCGATAGATATGATACGGGGCATCACGTTCCTGTGCCGGCACCCGATCCAGCGCCGCGAAGGCGTCGCTGGTATCACCGCGTCCGGCCGCCTGGACCGCCTCCTCCAGATTTGCAGGTGCGGCAGCCGGGGCTGACATAACCGGCGGGTAGTAGAGCGACCACTGGACCGCATTCCGGGGATGCACCACGGTGCGGGCTTGCGGGGCCTTGCCTGGTTCCGCAGCGACAGATTCGCCGCCGGAGACAGACGCACTGCCCTGCTCGTTGGAAGCCACGACCGTTCCCTCGAGCACCGTGAGAATACTCTGCTCATCCTCGACCCGGAAAACGAACTCCGTGCCCTCGATCGAACCATTGAGGTAGGGGGTATTGACCTCGAAACCCCGTGGCTTCCGGCTGAATGACTGGAACGCTCCCTTCAGCAGGCTAAGGACCGAACGTTCCCCCGGTTCCTCGACCACCTTGTCCAGGCGCATGGCGGTATTCTGATCGATGCGCAACACGGACTGATTGGCCAGCGTTACCGTCGCACGGCTGCGCTCGCCGGCGCGCACCAGATCCCCCTGGCACAGCACGGCATTCAGTTTTCCGGTAATCCAGTCGGACGCGCCACTGCGCTGAACCATGACGGTGCCTTCCACCGTGGCCAGCCGACCGACGACGGGCTCACACGGTGCGGCAGCCTGGGTAACCCCTGCCAGCAGCAACCACACAAGGACGCAACCTGCACTATCTCGAAGAAAGCGGGTAATCCTCATTTGTCATGACTCCCTGGTTTCGGTGTTGGTCCGCCCGGAAGAAACGGACGGGGAGGTGGTACGGAGGGGAGGAGGTACGGATAAGTAAACGTGGGACGGGTACGTGGTTGGATCCGGACGCAGGCATACACGGTATCGGGGCATATCCAGGGATCTTCTTTTCATGATTATTATTCCGTACTACCGCTTCACACCACAAAGAGGCAATGACTCCTCCTTTACTCCCGTGGCATAACCGGACGGTTCGCCACTTCTCCCACTTACCTCTTGGTAAGTCCGACGCTGAATGTGAATTCTAGACAAATAATTAATCTAATAATAGGCAATATTCACACATAATTCTTCGTGAATAGGTTGATACAGGCGTATCTTCATGGAAATGATTACTCTGTACCCATCCGGCTTGACCCTTGTTCTCCGTTACATTTTTCCTTTCTATCAATTCGTTAAACGTGATTGTTTCGTGTATTTATAGAAACACATGTTACCCGGTTGATACGTATATATACGTATATTTTCGTTGCCTTGGATGCAATGAATGTCAGGGTACCATCAAGCGATACCTGGTCAGTCTGCGCGGCATCGCTGGTTTCCACACGTGATTTCTACCTCTGCGTGCTGAGGCTAGCAGAGTGCCGCCGGTAACCATATAGGGAAAATCCCTATTTTCATCCGTACCATGCCGCTTCACGAGTAGACGCGCACAACGGTTCGGGGTTAGGAAACCACGCGCGTTTCGATTACTGACAGCGGCGCGCAACGCGAAACTACCAGCGTTCAGGAAGTTTCTGCTGAATGGTGATGCGTTTCTTTTCGATGGAAATATAGCCGCCGGCTTTCAGATCCTTGAGGATCCGGCTGACCATGGCGCGTGAGGCTCCCACCATATCGGCGATCTCCTGCTGGGTCAGCTTGTCGGTCATCAGTACACCGTTCTGTTCCGTCGCCGCCTGCAACAAGGTACGCGCAACACGGCCATAGACATCGAGCAATGCCAGGTTACTGACATTCTGGGCCAGCATCCGGATACGGCTGGTCATTGGCTTGATGAGATTGAGGGCGATTTCCGGATTGCTGGACAGGCAGCGCATGAAATCATCGCGCGAAATGATCATGAACCGGGAGGGTTCCGTGGTCATGACCGAGGCCACCCGGGGCTGCTTGTCGATCAGCGCCAGATCACCGAAATATTCACCGGCCCCCTGGTGATTCAACACTACCTCGCGACCATCCGCGCCACTGACATAGATTTTCACACTTCCGGACAGAATGATATACAACGAATCCGTTTCATCATCCTGGTTGATGACAACGGTATTCTTCTTGAATGACTTGACGGATCCATGCTGTTGGATTTCTTCCAGCGCCTCTTTCGAAAGCCCGGAAAACAGCGAAACATTTTCCAGCATCTGCAATATCCTTCAGGTCATCGTGGAACTGCCGGTCAGGATACCTGAATTCCCCGGGTTGCCGTCAAGTCGCCACCCGGGGCTGGTGCGGTTATTCCCCCTGCAGGGCGGCGATACGTTCCTCCAGTGGCGGATGACTCATGAACAATCGCTTGATACCGGAGCCGATACCGCCGGATATGCCAAAGGCCGCGAATTCACCCGGCAGGTCCTGTGGTTCATGCGCGCGCTGCAGTGCCCGCAAGGCGCCGATCATCTTGTTGCGTCCCGCCAGGGAGGCACCGCCGGCATCGGCGCGAAATTCACGCCGGCGCGAAAACCACATCACGATCATCGAGGCGAGTACCGACAGGAAAACCTGGGCCACGATCGACGTAATGTAATAGGCCGGCCCGTAGCCGCGTTCGGTCTTGAAGACCACCCGGTCGACGACATGGCCGATAATCCGGGACAGGAAGATGACAAAGGTATTCACGACACCCTGGAGCAGACCCATGGTGACCATGTCGCCGTTACTGACATGGGTGATTTCATGGCCCAGCACCGCTTCGACCTCGTCGGCCTGCATGTTTTGCAGCAAGCCGGTACTGACCGCGACCAGGGCACTATTGCGGCGCATACCGGTGGCAAATGCATTGGGCTCCGGCGCCTGGAAGATCCCGACCTCCGGCATTCCGATCCCCGCCTGCTGCGCCTGACGCCTGACGGTCTCCACCAGCCACTGCTCCGTACTGTTGGCCGGTTGCTCGATCACCCGAACACCCATGCCGCGCTTGGCCAGCATTTTCGACATGGCCAGGGAAATGAAGGACCCGCCAAAGCCGATGACGGCCGACATGAGAAGCAATGCCTGCAGGTTCAGATCCACCCCGTTTTCCGCCAGGATGCCTTCGATCCCGAACAACTGGAATACCACACTGATCAGCACCAGCACGGCGGCATTGGTGGCCAGAAACAGAACGATTCGCATCATGATTCACTACCTTTCGTTGCTACAGTGACTATTATCATAGATGGTTCCTGGTTGAAAAAATTCAATGGCGCAGGATGCTTTTCGCTGCATACCCTGCGGCCGGGTCACGCGGCACCGTGTTGTAAAGCCCTGTTTGAAACTTTGCCGTTGGATTCTCTGCGAGAAGGACGTCCTCAGTTTACTGGCTGCTTGTCGAAAACCAGCGGTACGATATCATCAAACCGCGAAGCAAAGTGCACCGTCACCCCCTCCCGGATGTACTCCGGCAGTTCCTCGAAATCGCCCCGATTGGCCTGCGGCAGGATCATCTCCCGGATACCGGTGCGTTTCGCCGCAATCACCTTCTCCCGGATCCCGCCGACCGGCAAAACTTCTCCGGTAAGGGTCAATTCGCCGGTCATGGCGAGCTGTCGCACCGGCCGTCGCCCACGCGCAAGTGACAGTATCGCCGTGGCCATGGTAACGCCGGCACTGGGCCCGTCCTTCGGCGTGGCCCCGGCAGGGACATGCAGGTGCAGGAAGGCGGTTTTGAAATAATCCGCTTTCACGCCCAGTTTGTCGGCGTTTGACATGACATGGCTGTAGGCAATCTCCGCGGATTCCCGCATGACATCCCCCAACTGCCCCGTCAGTTTGAGACCACGTTGATAGTTGTGGGTCCGGGTCGCCTCGATGGTCAGGGTGGCCCCGCCCATGGGGGTCCACGCCAGACCGGTAATGACCCCCACACCGGTCTTGCGTTTTTCCTTCTCGAAAACGACCTTGCCGAGGTAATCCTCCAGATCACCGGCCCGGACCCGTATCGGGGCCGGCTCCCCTTTCAGCAACTTGACGACCGCCTTGCGTACGATGGTCCCCAGGTATTTTTCCAGGCGCCGCACGCCGGCCTCCCGTGCATAACCTTCGATGATCCTGCGCAAGGCGCTTTTTTCGATGCGCAGCTGGCCGCGCCTTTTCAGGCCGGCCCTCTCCAGCTGGTCCGGCAACAGGTGCCGCTCCGCGATCGCCAGTTTTTCCCGGGCCAGGTAACCGGATAGCCGGATAACCTCCATGCGATCGAGCAGCGGTGCGGGAATGGTATCCAGCTGGTTGGCCGTGCAGATGAACAACACCCTGGACAGGTCAAAGGGTACGTCCAGATAGTGGTCCAGAAACTCGACATTCTGTTCCGGATCGAGCACCTCCAGCAGGGCCGAGGCCGGGTCACCGTGATAGGAGGCGCCGACCTTGTCCAGTTCGTCCAGCATGATGACCGGATTGGAGGCGCCAGTACTCTTGATGGCCTGGATGAACTTGCCCGGCATGGCCCCGATATAGGTACGGCGATGTCCCTTGATCTCGGCCTCATCGCGCATTCCACCCAGCGAGAAGCGGAAAAACCGGCGGCCCAGTGTGCGAGCAATGGAGCGGCCCAGTGAGGTCTTGCCGACGCCGGGGGGACCGACCAGCAGAATAATCGACCCGGCGACTTCACCTTTCATGATACCGACACCCATGAATTCCAGGATGCGCTCCTTGACATCGTCGAGTCCTTCGTGGTCGGCATCGAGCACCTTGCGTGCCAGCACCAGATCCAGCTGGTCCGGGGTATAAACACCCCAGGGCAATAACGTCAGCCAGTCTAGATAATTCCGGGTAACCGCATATTCCGGCGAACCGGTTTCCAGCAGGCCGAGCTTTTCCAGTTCTTCATCCATCCGCTCCTGCACCGCTGCGGGTACCGTGAGCGACTCGAGACGTTCACGAAACTTCTCGACCTCGGCGGTCTTGTCATCCTTGGACAGCCCCAGCTCCTTCTGGATGGCCTTCAATTGCTGCTGCAGAAAGAACTCCCGCTGATGCGACTGAATCTCCTCCTCGACCTGCTTGCGGATCTTCATCTGCGCCCGGGCAACCTCGAGTTCCTGGTTGATCAGTCGCAGCACCTTTTCCAGCCGTGACAGTATGTGCGTCGTATCCAGCACCTCCTGCAGATCCGCTTTGCCCGCCGTGGTCAGGCTGGCGGCAAAATCCGCGAGATGGGACGGATCATCGGGGCTGAAGTGTTCCAGGAACACCTTGAGTTCCTCGCCATACAACGGATTCAGCGGTACCAGTTCCTTGATGGTATTGATGATCGCCACGGCATAGGCCTTGACCTCCGAGACATGCTCGTAGCGGGTCTCCGGATAATAATCTACACGCGCGCTGTAGGGTGGCTGTCTGGAGATCCAGCGTTCGATGCGAAACCGCTGCAGCCCCTCGACGAGCACCTGCAGCTTGCCCGCATCCTTCAGCACCCGGTGGATGCGGCAGGCCGTGCCCATTTTATAGAAGTCACCGAAGGTCGCGTCTATCACGCTGTCGGTCTTGACCAGCGACAAACCGATAATGCCATGCTGCGATTCATGCACGGCCTTGATGGTCTCCTCCCAAGGGTCCATATCCACCAGCAGGGGCATGACCTGGCCCGGGAAAAACGGACGGCTACTCTGCGGCAGCAGGTAAATCTCGGCGGGCAGTACGTCGGTAGCACGCACGATCTCGCTGGCCGCTGCGGCGTCCTCCGGGACCGGGGAATCATTGTCTGCGGGTTCGATATCCATAGCTGAACTAGATTATTTTGGGGTGCACCTGTTTAATTGGGACGGTTTCCCGGAAATCAAGACTGGTCGCAAACTATTTGCCGTGTATACTGTCATATCAATACCTATGGGGGTGACCTGGCTTCGACGCGGGTTGCGAAACCCGAGGTGCATGCCGAGGCGCAGATGACCTCGTAAATCCAGCTGCAAATTTATAGTTGCCAACGACGACAACTACGCACTCGCCGCTTAAAACCCGGTAGGGTGCCGTCTGACTGAAGCCGTGCTTGTGCGTTCAGGTCCCTCACGGGACATTCAGGCGTCGACTCTCACAGGATCGCGATGAAGCTCGTTCGGGGTGGATTCGTTAAAACCTTACCGAACTCGCTGGTTATCTTCCCTGCCCGTCGGGTAGTGATCAGTCAAATTAATAGACCGGGATAAGCATGTAGAGCCGAAGGCGGAGAATTCGCGGACGGCGGTTCGATTCCGCCCACCTCCACCAAATTGACGTCCAGGGGAATCCAACAGCATCCATAAGCCCTCAGAAATGAGGGCTTTTTTCTTTGTCCATCGTCCAGAGTTGCCCCTTGAAATCTATTGACAGCTGGGGGCAACCGGGGGCAAATTTGGGGACAACTGCACACACCTGAATAGAGTTGCCCCCAGATACCTCTGACAGACACCGCAATTAAGAATGCGAAGCCCGGCGATAAACCTCGCAGGATGACCGATGGCAATGGGATGTATCTGGGGATCGCACCGAGCGGTGGAAAGTGGTGGCGACTGAAACACCGAATCAGGGGCAAAGAGAAGCGCATATCGCCAGGCATTTACCCCGATGTGGGTCTCAAGCTGGCCCGCAACCGTTGTATTGAGGCGCGCAAATTACTGGCAAAGGGCATTGACAAGTTCCCGACTGGCTCGGGTGTAGTCATCCGGCTATGAAGCTTCTAGAGTCAACTCGGCTTTTTTGAGGGGTCACCGCCATGTCAAATTCTGATCGGGTCGCAGTGATCACCGGCGCCAACCGCGGCCTCGGGCTGGAAACCTGTCGTCAGCTGGCCCAGCTAGGTATCCAGGTAGTGCTCACCAGCCGCTCCGAGGACAAAGGCCGGGCGGCGGTCGAGCAACTCAAGAATGCGGGTTTAGAGGTCCGCTTTCATGCGCTCGATGTGACAGACCCAGCCGCGGTAACGGCGCTCGCCAATTTTGTGGAACAGGAGTACAGGCAGCTGGAAATCCTGGTGAACTGTGCCGGGGTTTTCAGTGATCCCTATGATCCGTCGAATCCCGATGTCTCAAGTATCTTTAATGCAGAGGTCGGCACAATCCGGACATCGCTGGAGACCAACACCTATGGTGCCCTGCATGTCACCCAGGCACTCATCCCCTTGATGAAAGGACGAGGTAATGTGGTGAACGTCTCTTCCGGCATGGGTCAACTGTCGGACATGAATGGCTGTTGTCCCGCGTACCGCTTGTCAAAGGTCGCATTGAATGCAGTCACTCGTATTCTCGCTGATGAGCTCAAAGACACGAAAATCAAGGTCAACTCCGTATGTCCGGGCTGGGTACGGACCGATATGGGTGGCCCGAATGCTGAACTCTCAGTGGAGCAAGGCGCAAAAGGAATCGTCTGGGCGGCCTGCTTGCGCGAGGATGGTCCGAGTGGCGGTTTCTTCCGTCACGGTAAGCCGATTCCCTGGTGATGAACCTTGCGGCACCGCCAGCACCCGGACGGATCAGGGAACACAAACCCCATCCTGTCCTGGCCGGAGAAACCAGCCTACGCACCAAATCCCCGCATGTCCGGTTTGAAGATAATCGTGATAAGCGGGAACATACTGCGTCTTTTAATAAACACAAACGATACTAAAAATTACAGAGCACCGGGTATTGAGGAAAATACGTTTCTTAAAAGGGCTGCACTATATCCGTTTGTATCGACGCTGGTGGATGGCAGCCAGAGCCTGTATGTCTTAAATCAGTACGTTCCGGAATATATGTGCTTAGACGATTGCCGCAGATTGAGACAAGGGCGACAATACCCGCTACAACACAGTCTTAAATATAGTACGATTTTGCTTGTATATTTATTTCTACGCTTTTTCGAGGTATCCATGACGCCCACGCCCGCCTCCCGCACGACGTATCGCCAATCCCGGGGCAAGCGTCTATAGTGAGTTCCACGATTTAGACGTTGGCTTTAATGCTTCTCTGCTCTAAATCACCCTCGCGAAAATTGGGATCCAGTAACCAGTCAATCCGGATTTCCGCTTTCGCGAGGACGACGTATGAATCAGAGTTTCACTGGCCGTGTAATACAGGTATTCCGTGCACCGCACTTATTCAGTACAGCATACCGGTTAACTGGTAATCGCAGGTTTAAAAAATCTATGCGGTACGTTATTTATATACTGGTTGCGATGAACTGTGCATACTTCAGCTGGCAGGTCTTCCTTAACGGGCCGATGAAGCCGATTGAGCGTTCGCTTCCCCCCTTGCCTCCGGATATCAGTCAGCTGGTAACACTCGAGGAAGAAGCTGCGCGGCAGTCTCAATCTGAAGTCCAGGAAATCGAAGACCTGACCGCAGCGCAACCACCGGGGGCGATTTTGCCGTTGCACTGTCAGGCTCTCGGCCCGTTTCTGACGGAATCGGAATTGAAACCATTCGAGAAGCATCTTGACAGGCTTGGATTGACCGCCAAGCCACAAATCCGCTATCAGCAGGAGCAGGTCGGTTACACTGTCCTGATGCCGTCTGTGAAATATGAGAAAGCTTTACAGGTCAAACGAAGGCTGGAAAAGGAGAACATCGCGGCCAGCTTTATCGGCGTGGATAATGTGCTTTCACTCGGGGTCTTCAGGGACAGGTCGCGTGCCGAGAAGACTTTGGCACGCGCGAAGACGCTTGGGCTTGATCCAAACCTCGAACCGGGTTACGCACAACGCAGCACTTACTGGCTGGTATTCAAGAGGGTTGATAAGCAGGACGCAGGACTGGCAGGATTAACCAGGAAAGATTCTGGTCTACGGGTGGAAGCCATGGCCTGTCCATAAGGAAGCACTAGCTGCAGCACTCCCTTCCATCCATTTCATCAGAACACATCTGGACCAGCAAGACCGAGACCGCCATGGGACAAGACTCGGAACTGAAAACTGGAAACCTAAAAAGCTGACATCCTGACAACCGTATCAGCTCATCAGGATTTTATTTTTCACCCGTCCCGTGTCGAACTACTGAGACGCAGGATGACGGCTTCCGATGGCAAAGCGGTCATACAACTAACGACCGCAATTGCTATTATGACGACGCAGTGTACTTCCGAGTTCGGCCAACTTGCCATTCCCGGGCGAATTGCGAACGGTGGTTATGCCGCAAAAGTAGACATTCCCGGTCACAAATCAGTATTTCCGGGGATAGTCAACGGAATATGCAAATTGATTGGTAAGCGTCAATTTTGTCGTACGAAATTGCACCTATCGGGCTAAGCACACTATTGTGTCTGGTCTGGATCAAGCGAGTCAGCGACTACCGTATTGCTTTAGCCTCACCCCAATAATTGTAACAAAGCATTTTAAGACCGGGAATATACATTCTCTCGTCTACCGTTATTCCGAAACCACCCTTCTTGAGTAGATCAGGGATGTCACGATCCATGTTGCAGCCACCGGCAACCCGACTCCACAAAGGATTCAGCCTACGCTGCCATCGGCATACACTTTCGTCAGGAGCAATGCCGTGCTCGCAATAAAGTAAACTTCCACCTGGCCTCAGCACTCGCCTCATTCCTTCCAGCGCAGTAACAACATCCGGTATCGTGCATAAAGAATATGTAACTAGCACCGTATCCACACTGTTTGCTTCAAGTGGAATGCTTTCGGCTGGCAGATTAATGTATTCGACATTGAATCCCGATGCATTGACCATAGGTAGAGCCTTACGCCGCATTCCTTCCGATGGTTCAAGGCCCCAGATCTTATACACTCTTTGTTGATCGTAGAAAGGAAGATTCAGTCCGCTGCCAAATCCGACCTCGAGCACTTCCCCCCTTGCAAGGGGCACGATCTTCTCACGTTGTTTTTGACTAGGTTTGGTCGAACACGCAAAATTGACCAGATGCGGAAGAACTCTATCTTCGTAAATACTCATAGCTCACCCCGGGATATGGGAGCATTGCATAGCGTGTGCACTACTTAACAGTCTGCGCGACCTTGTAGCTCGAGTTGGTCGGTTTGCCGTGACTTCTGATATACAGTATAGAACCTGGATTTCTGTTTTGGGTTAAGCAGTTGCCACCTGAAGTCAGGACGGGGAATGACTTGCGTTGAGTACGTTTAAGACATAGAGGAACTTATGGCGAATGTCGCATTAGGGTCGAAGGTGCTCGTTTAGTGGCCGGTTATATTAGCTACCACTAAACGGGGACTTTCGGGCAGATGCCTGCCGTTCCTGAATCACCTCTCACAGATTATTTCCATGGCCAGCGATGGCTGGAACCGGCCAGCTTCTGGCCTACACGGACGACCTGCGAAGGGCAACTGTGCAGCACAGTCGGAAGCCTCTAATGCCAGTATCTGGTGTTTTTATCAGAACGGTAAGGAGCGACTCGGACATGTGATGACCCTGCTCACTGTTAATAGTAGGAACGCAGCAATCGTCCGACAGGCTCCTACAACCCTTCGACCTGCATCATCCGTTTGGCAATCGCCTGCACATTCACGATCCCCTTGTATGTCTCACCGTCGACAACAAACAGAAAGGTCGTGTCGTGCTTCTCCATGAGCGCCATTGCCTTGATGCAGGGGGAATCTGAATGAATAGTCACCACCTCGCTCTGAATAAAGTGATCTACAGGTTGACTTAGCATTTTGGAAGTATCGTTATCCTGGAGTGTCAGGTCTCCGAGATCATCCCCTAGGGTGTCAGCCTCCATGATCATGATGTTTGATATGCAGTACCGTTTAATTGTGTTGTGGATAGAGAACCGTCCTAAGATGCGCCCCTCACTGTCCACGAAGGGGATACCCTGCACATTGCAGCGCAGACACTCCCTAAACGCGTCAGCCACGGTAGAACCGTAGCTAATTACTCCAGTTGGAACCACCATGTTTATCAGTTTCACTTGTGAATCTCCGGATTAAATCGATTGGGATCACGATTCGCGTAAAAAATAGCTCAGATGTAAACCCCCCTGCGACACCGACGTTCTGATGATTCAGTATAATTAACCAGCCCTAACTATTTAATGCATGTCCATATCTTGTGACCCATTCAGACATGTAGTTTACCTCAGCTTGCTAGCAGGAGTCAGGGAGAACACTATGCCGCAACGCTGATGTTGTGTCTGCTTCATATTTTCGGCATGACTGCTGTTCGCGGTCAGTCGGTCACTTTATTTATGATATCATCACGAATAGAGACACTTGCGCCGCCTTGCAACCTGCGAGCCCTGAAATGTCGAATGCTCAAATTACCAAAACTTCCTTGAGCTTTTGTTGACGATGGACTTATTTGCCGCTTCCTGATCCAGGTAACCAGTCAATAGACTGTAGCCAGGAGAGGGGCTCTAGTGTGATGTAACGAATAACGTGTACGTATCAGCGAGACGAGAAGCCGTTAGCTGCAAGGCGCGTCTCGCCGGGAATGGCAGGCCCTTTCCAAGAGGCGCAACACCGCAGATGACGGCTTCTCGTCTCGCCCGAGGGGAGGCCCACAAATGACCCAAGACAAGGCGCAGCCTGCAGTTAATGGCTATCCCCTTAACAAAGGCTGCAACGCCGTATTGGGTCATTTGTGGGCCTCTGATAGGTATACGTTATTCGTTACACCACACTAGATGCCGGATACATTCGAAGGCAGACAACCAAACTGTTTCGTATAGCATCAGTGCCTGCTGTTATAGTTTTCCCAGCGCACTCCTGTATGTGTTGAAAGTTGCAGAGTTATACTACAGAAAATGCAAATCATCCGGCCCACGAATTTACTCCATGCCGCCCTGATGCGTTCTGCACTATTTCTTGTGGCTATTGCCATGCCTGTGTCTGCATATGCTATCCATTTTGGGCCCGAGCATAGCGATCCGATTGCAGCTGTTATTCTTGGCGTAACGAGCATTCTGTTCTTTGCCATCCTGGGACGCTTTGCTGCCCGCAAACTGAGGCAACCCTCCGTATTGGGCGAACTGTTAATGGGCGTCATTCTTGGTAACCTTGGTTACTACTTCGGCTCAGACCTCATTATCCTCCTGCGACAGGGGCCGGAAATATTCGATATATTTCAGTTAACCATGACCGGTCAGACAATGGAGGAGGCTGCGATAGCCTGTATCTCTGGCGGTGGTGTGGCAACCATCCTCGACGTGCTGCAGGGACCACATAGTCTGGAACTGGTGCAGATGGCACACGCTGTTGATGTATTCTCCCGTTACGGTGTCATCTTTCTACTGTTTCTTGTTGGCCTTGATACCAGCCTCGATGAAATGCGACAGGTGGGACGAAACTCCATGCAGGTCGCCATTTCAGGCATGCTGTTACCTTTTATTCTAGGCTTCGTGACGATAAGGACTTTCATGCCAGAGCTTTCGTTGAATACCGACCTGTTTATTGGTGCCACCCTGGGAGCGACCAGCGTCGGTATTACGGCGCGCGTACTGCAGGACATTAACAAGCAGAAATCCACCGAAGCACGCCTGATTCTCGGAGCGGCTGTAATCGACGATATCCTTGGATTACTGATGTTGTCCATTGTCAGCGGCATAGTGGTCTCGGGCGGTGTCGAAATTGCCGAGATTCTGCTGGTGATCTTACTGGCGACAGTATTCCTTGCCGGTGCCGTGCTAATTGGTCCGTATTTCCTGCGTATCGTCGTTCGCTACCTGTGCAATCTGGATATTGTGGAAGCCAAGATGTTCACCTCCTACTTTTTTGTTATGGTTCTCGCATGGATGGCAAACCTGGTGGGATTGGCTACAATCGTTGGTGCATTCACTGCCGGACTGGTTTTACAGGAGAGTTATTTCAAAAACTGCAGGATAATTCCGAACAAGCCCTACACCATCAAGGACCTCATAATGCCGCTGGAGGTTATTCTGGTACCCATATTCTTTGTTCTAATGGGCATTCAGGTAAAATTGGAGACATTCCTTGACCCACAGGTCATATTAGCAGCTGGAGGTTTGCTGTTCGCTGCAGTCATTGGCAAAGTTGCAGCCGGTTATTTTGCCGGCAAATCGGCAAACCGCTTGGCCGTAGGATTCGGCATGATGCCCCGGGGAGAAGTTGGTTTGCTCTTTGCTGCAATTGGAAAAACGCTCGGTGTGATCGATGATTATCTTTTCTCGGTGATTGTCCTAATGGTCATCGTGACTACGCTTATTGCTCCGCCACTGCTAAAGGCGACCATGCAGCATGTTGATACAAGAACCGGAAAAACCTGATCTGCCACCAGGAATCTTAGTAGGAATATGCCTGGGAATGATCAATGGCTGCCTAACTGCTTCAATAATGAAGGTCGGGAAACAGTACATTCCTGACCTTTAGTTAAATTTTCTGTACTTCCGGTTTGGGTCGATAGTCTCCTTCCAGAAACCGGCACGGGAACGACCGGTTTCAGTTGCCGTTCATCAAAGAGTTGCGTACGGCAACTGTGGGTCCGGACATTCAAGCTAATCTCATGTGGAAACAACAGCTTTTATCGCCAAATGATTTAGATGGGTTTCCTTGATACCTATAATAACCCGCTGCTTTAAAAAAAGGATTTCAACTCGAAACCGGTAGATTTTCACTATTAGGCAACATATCGATAAGCGCTTGTGCTGCCTCCGGTTCATTCAGGTAGTGTTCTAACAGATCCGCTTCCATAAGTAGGCATTTAGCAGCATTAAGCGTGACACCATAACGCGCTTCTGCATTGTGTACCAGACGATAGGCTAAATGATATTTCATCTGGGTTTTTGCATGCTCAGCCAGGAGTAATAACTCATTTGGATTGGCAAGAATAAATTCGTCCGTAACAGCAGCACAAGCTTCAGCAATAGCAAGAGCCCGCGAATATTGTCCGTGCTCCAGTAGCTGACTAATATTAAGCCGTCCTATGCACAGCAATGCACGGCTTTGAGGCCATTTGTGCATGTCCCAGAAGATCTCCTCGTAGATCTCGATGCTGGCAGAGTAGAGTTCATACTTATCCAACAGCAGTACGATGGCATCGCTGTCCCTGTGCTTGCTTACCAACTGGTACAACTCATCCATGAACTGGTTGAATTGCGCTTTTGCCTGTCGTTCGCGCTGTGCATTGGCGATATGTCGCTTGCCGCCCTTGTAGGTACTCATTATGCCAAACCGGTCTTCGCGCAAGCTTCTCTGGTGATCAATCTCATCAGCGAGTTCATCACGGATATCTTCACGACGCTCCTTCAACAGGAAGACACCAATGAGATACCCGGCAATGGCGCCACTGACGTGTGCAATCAGATTGACACCACCGTTGTCAGTTCGGGTGAACAGATCATAGGTATCCCAGCCCGCATACCAGAGCGCCAGTATCCAGGCCGGAATGTAGTAGATCCGAATGAAAGCCAAGTACCAGACCAGGGTGCGAATCCGAACCCAGGGCATCAAATAGGCGGAGAGTCCGATCACACCCATCACCACGCCGGAGAGTCCCAGTGTCGGGACTGGGTAACCCCCCAGGGATATAAGCGAATAGGTGATATCACACGCAAACTCGATCAAGACTAGGATGCCGATGTATCTTAGGGCACTGCCTACCAGTAGCTCGATTGCAGGTGCAAAGGCTAAGAAGAAAATCAGATTGCCAATGACGTGGCCCCAATCGGCATGCGCAAGCCCCGAAGTCAGGCTGGTGACAGGATTGAAGGAGGACGGGTCATAGGACAACATGCTATCCAGACTTGCTGGCGCCTGCTGACTGAAGTCGTGGGAGTGCACTCTTACCTGGGCGATGAATTCCTCGAACTTTCCAGCCGGGACGTCATCCTCTGAAAAAAAGTCGGGTATTTCGGATTTATCTGAGAGTGAATGAAAAAATACCAGATGCTCCTGGCAGATCTCCTGATCCACGCTCAAGTAATCCAGGGAATCCTCCCCTGCAAAGGGATTATGGATCGATGCACAATAACGCTTTGCTGCCGTATCGATTTCAATGCGGTTCTCGACCTGAAGATGGTGGATAACCAGGCAGAGGATAATGATGCACCCGGTCACATATGGCGGTTTGCCAATACTCAGTGCCGTATTGAATGGAAGAATCATGAGAATCAGCCGTTAGCCCTTGTCGGCTTGTCTGGCAGAATTTGAATGAAATAAAAAAACACCCACATTCGGGCGAGTATTGCAGGTCATGATCCTTATTCGACAGGAATCACTCGCATCTGAAGAAAATATACCGCCAGTAAGTAAATTCCCATGCCACAAATTATTGTGTTTTGTGACCTGAATCACTTACACAAGAATTTCGATGCATGAAATTCTGGCATAGTCAGTAACAGTAGTTTTAAACGGATTATGCAAAAAGTGCACGCAGGAGCTGCGATGGAGGCTTCGCTGATTGTGCTAAAGGTCCGGGAACGGCCAACACGACATTCCCGGAATTACCGTGAATGGCCTAGATGCCCTTAACAATTTTCAAGACATACAACAACTTACGCCGAATGTCGCCTTCGGGTCGTTCTTTCTCGTTTAGTTTAGTTGCCGCTTATATTAGCCATCGCTAAACGGGGACTATCGAGCGGTAACCTGCCGTTCGTCATGCATATGAATACCAATTGCTGATAGACCAACGAACGGGCAAAACCGGCCAATTCCTGCCATTCCCGGGCGGAATGCGAACGGTGAAAATGCCGCAACTGCGGTCATTCATCACTTCTGGATGCCGCCCTACCTGAAACCGTCAAATTGACATGGTATGCTGATTTAATGAGTGCGCGGGTCACAACAACGATTCTACTGATTCTGCTGGTGCTGGTATCTGCTGTCAGTGGTATTTATCACCTCAAGAACCGACAGGAAGTCGAAGCCTTGAAACAACGCATTACCGAACTCACCCGTGAGCTGGCTCAGTCGCAGACACAGCCACCTGCGCCAGTAACCGACACTTTCCATCCAGTGACGGAAATAACCCGGAGCAAGGCGGTGACGGCCTCTGGCGATGTTTCCGGGAGTAAGGAGGGCGCGGTCGACCCGCTGACGCAGGCCGTCCTTGCCGGTGATGTGGAGGCGTTACGTTCCTTGATTCAATCCGGTGCAGATTTGACCGGTGTCTATGCCGATGGACAGAACCTGCTGCATCTGGCGGCGCAGTCCGGTGATGCCGATGTGGCCGCACTATTGATTGAGGCCGGATTGGACGTTTCGTCTGTGGATGATAAAGGACGTACCCCCCTGCATCTGGCAGCCGAGTTTGGACAGTCAACGACAGCACAGATGCTGATTGAACTAGGAGCGAACTTGGAAGCGACTGATGCGTCGGGACGTACCCCCCTGTCTACTGCCGTCCAGTATGAGAATAGCGGCATGGTGGACGCATTGGTGGGGGCCGGGGCCAATACGGGTGTGGTTGGGGCATTTAACCAGTCCCTGTTACACCGTGCGGCCATGAACGGCGATACCGGGTCGGTGACCGCCTTGGTTAAGGGTGGCATCAATGTCGGAACGCTGGATAGCCGGGGGCGTAATGCCCTGCACTATGCTGAACCGGAGACTGTGCCATTACTGGTTGAGGCTGGCATGGATGTGAACCAGACAGACAGCTTTGGTAAGACCCCCATCTATAACGCCCTGTTGGGTGGTGAAGGTGACCGGGCCGGAGCGTTATATGC
>Ga0210064_1000070_pt1 | contig 45778 bp, 31 predicted proteins | sample Muzzi_CordC_D2_FD_185531 | JGI IMG/M metagenome (GOLD analysis project Ga0210064, IMG submission 185531) | Wetland microbial communities from San Francisco Bay, California, USA, that impact long-term carbon sequestration - Muzzi_CordC_D2 (SPAdes) | ecosystem: Environmental > Aquatic > Marine >... | reverse complement strand
ACCCGGAGCCTGCGACGGCTGACGGCGCGCAAACCGCTCGTGCTCGTGAAGGGTGGGGCGGCCGCAGCGGGGGCGCGCGCGGCCGCGAGCCACACCGGATCGCTGGCGACCGACGACCGCGTCTTCGACGGCGTGTTGCGGCAGCATGGCGTGCTGCGCGCGCAGACCGTCGAGGAGGCGTTCGAGTGGGCGGCGACGCTCGCCACGCAGCCGCTTCCGCGCGGCCGGCGCGTGGTGGTGTTCACGACCGCGGGTGGTTGGGGCGTGCTCGCGGCCGATGCCTGCGCGCAGGCGGGTCTCGATCTGATCGCGCTACCGGACGACATCGTCCGGCAGATCGACGCGTTGGTTCCGGCACGCTGGAGTCGCAACAACCCGGTCGACCTCGCCGGCGGCGAAACACGCGACACGATCCCCGAAGTGCTCGACCTGATCTGCGCGAACGAGCAAGTCGATGCGGTGATCCACCTCGGCATCGGCATCCAGGCCGCATCCGCCGAGGTGCTCGCCACCGGGAAATTCCATCCCGAGTACGGCCTGGACCGGATCGTCGATTTCCACCGCCGACAGGATCGTCGCTATGCGGCCGCCGCTCGCGAGGCCTCCGAGCGCCATGGCAAGCCCGTTCTCTCGGCGACCGAACTCGTCCACACCGATCGCGCCTACGGCAACGCGGGCCCCCAGGGCATCAAGCAGGAGGGCCGCCTGTGCCATGCCAGCGCTCACCGCGCGATTCGCGCCCTTCGGGCCCTCGTCGACTACGCCGAATTTCGCCGTTCCGACTAGCAGGCTGCTGAAAAAGGCCGGTTCTGTTGGATCCGCGTTGGCTTGGGGGGTGCCTGCCGCTCCCTGATCGGCTGACGGTCGCGGCAGGCACCCCCCAAGCCAACGCGCCTTCGAGTCGTTCAAGCGCAATCGCCGAGGTGCATGCTCGGAGATCTGGAGTCCGTGCTGGATCGATCCTCTTCGGAACTCTCTGATTCCCCTTTCCAACCACCGCTGACGTATCGCAGGACTTCTTCAGCACCCTGCCAGCAGGCTGCTCGGCAAGTGCGGAGAGGGTTGCCGGAGGCCGGGGGTCAGTCGAAGATCGCCGGGTCCACGTCCACGCCGAGCGGGCAATGGTCCGACCCCATCACTTCCGGCTGGATGAACGCGTTGCGCACGAATTTCATCGCTGCCGGTGACGCCAGCACGTAATCGATCCGCCAACCGACGTTGCGAGCGCGCACGCCGAAGCGTTGGCTCCACCACGTGTAGTGATCGGGGCCGGGTTCGAAGGCGCGAAAGGTGTCGATCCAGCCTTCGTCGATCCAACGGTCCAGCTCGGCGCATTCCTCGGGCAGGAAGCCGCTCGTCGCGCGGTTTGCGCGCGGGCGCGCGAGGTCGATTTCCTTGTGTGCCGTGTTGAAGTCGCCCATGACCAGTACCCGCCGACCCGATCGTCGCAATTTCTGCACCCGGTCGAAGACCGCATGGTAGAAATCGAGCTTGTACGGCACGCGGCTGTTGTCGCGTTCCTTGCCGTTTCCGTTCGGGAAGTAGACGTTCGCGATCACGAGCCGTCCGAAGTAGGCGATCTGTATGCGCCCTTCGCTGTCGAATCGCGCTTCGCCGAGGGTGGTGTCGACGCGGTCCGGAAGGCGGCGTGAGTACAGTCCGACGCCGCTGTAGCCCTTGCGCTCGGCGAGATGGTAGGACGCGTGCCAGTCGTTCGGCTCGCGCAGTCTTGCGGGGATGTGGCCGGCGGCCGCGCGCACTTCCTGGATTCCGATGATCTCGGCGGGCGAGGTACTCAGCCAGTCGACGAAGCCCTTCTTTGCAGCGGATCGGATTCCGTTGACGTTCCAGGAGATTATGCGCGTGGATTCTCTGGCGGACATCGCGTGGCAGCTTAGCAAGCCACGGCGATCCGAGTGGCCCTGCAGTCAGCGCGCAGGGTCCCGGCGGTTGCTGCTCAGGTAGGTGTATTCAGAGAGCCCCCGCTCGAAGCGATGGCGCAGTTGAGCGCTCTCCTCGATCGAGATCTTGCCGCGGCGCATCGCCTCCTCGATCGTTCGTCGCACCTTCTCGACCAGCGTTCGGCGGTCGTACTGCACGTAGGCGAGCACGTCCGCGACGCAATCGCCTTCGACCACGTGTTCCACGTGGTAGCTGCCATCTCCGTCGAGCCGTACGTGAACGGCATCGGTGTCGCCGAACAGGTTGTGGAGGTCTCCGAGGATCTCCTGGTACGCGCCGACGAGGAACATGCCGAGGTAGTAGGGTTGGCCGCTCCAGGCGTGGAGCTCCAGGGTGTCCTTGACGTCGCGCTGGTCGATGAACTTGCTGATCTTGCCGTCGCTGTCGCATGTCAGGTCGGCGATCACGCCGCGGCGCGTCGGCTTCTCGTCGAGTCGGTGGATCGGCATCACCGGAAAGAGTTGCTTCACCGCCCAGTGGTCGGGCGCGCTCTGGAAGACCGACAGGTTTCCGTAGTAGGTGTCCGCGAGGCCGCGCTCGAGGTCTTCGAGATCTTCCGGCACGTAGTCGAGATCGCGAACGATGCGCAGGATCTTCTCGCAGCAGTTCCAGAACAGACGCTCACTGCGCGCACGGGTGCGCAGGTCGAGGTAACCGAGCGCGAACAGCGACGAGGTCTCTTCGCGGAGCTGGAGTACGTCGTGATACGACTCCTGGACGTTCTTCTTCGACGTCGTCTGCCAGATATCGTGGAGATCCTGGATGATCTTCGGGTCGTCTTCGCTGACGGGCTCCGGAGGCTTGCCCGAGATCATCTCGTTCACGCCCAGGATGTCGAAGATCAAAACCGAGTGATGGGCCGTCATCGCGCGGCCGGCCTCCGTGACGATTTCCGGGTGGGGAACTTCCGATTCGTCGCAGGCTTCCTGTACCAACGCGACCACGTCGTTCGCGTACTCCTGCATCGAATAGTCCTTCGACGAGTGGAAGTTGGTCTTCGAACCGTCGTAGTCGACGCCGAGGCCGCCGCCCACATCGAGGATGTGCGGCGCCGCGCCCAGCTGGTGCAGCCCGACGTAGACCCGACTGGCCTCCTTGATCGCATCCTTGTGCGCGCGGATCGCCGTGATCTGCGAGCCGATGTGGAAATGCACGAGCTCCAGGTATTCGAGCATGCCTTCGGCGCGCAGGCGCTCGACCGCGTCGACGATCTCGGACGCCGAAAGCCCGAACTTCGAACGGTCACCGGTCGACTCGACCCATTTTCCGGCGCCCTTCGTGGTCAGACGCGCGCGCAGACCCAGATGAGGTCGGATGCCGAGCTCGTTCGCGGTCTTCACGACCAGGTCGATCTCATCGAAACGATCGATCACGATCAGCGGCGTTCGTCCGAGCTTCTGCGCGAGCAACGCCGTCTCGATGTAGGCGCGGTCCTTGTAGCCGTTGCAGATGATCAGCGCGTCCGGGGTGTCGAGCAGCGCGAGCGCGATCAGCAGCTCGGGCTTGCTGCCGGCCTCGAGGCCGATGCCCTTGCTCGCGCCGAACTGGATGATCTCTTCCACCACCTGTCGCTGCTGGTTGACCTTGATCGGATAGACGCCGCGAAAGCGGCCCTTGTAGTCGTACTGCGCGATCGCGGTCTCGAAGCTGGAGACGAGTTGTTTCACCCGGCTCGCGAGCAGGTCGGAGAAGCGGATCAGCAGCGGCGTGCGCAGTCCGCGGCTCTTCAGATCCTGGATGAGTTCGAGCAGATCGACGCGGCGCAGTTCGTCACCGGGTGGGTGTACTACGAGTCGGCCGGCCTTGTTGATGCCGAAGTAGCCTTCGCTCCAATGCGGAACGTTGTAGAGCTCCAGGCTGTCTTTGATGGTCCAACCGCGCATGTCTGCCTCTCGCGAGCGGTTCCCGCGGCCCGACGGAGAACGATTGTATGCGTGTTCGGGGCCCGGTGCACCAAGCTCGAACGCAATCAGTCGGGAATCGGCTCGGAGGTCTGCTCGCCACTCGTGAGGTCGCGTATCAAGACCTCGCCGCGAGCCAGTTCGTCGGGTCCGATCAGGTACAGGCGCCGAGCCCCGGATTTGTCGGCATCGGCGAGCACGCGCTTCAACTTCGGTTGGCCGAGGACCAGCTCGACCGATTCGTCCCGCGCTCGCAGGGCGCTTGCGACGCGCACCGCGGCTGCGCGCTCGGCTTCGCCGAACGGGAAGACCACCGCCGACAACTCGCGGCGGTGGTCCGGCAGCACCGCCTCTTCGGCGAGCAGCTCCGAGATCACGACGTCGCCGAAGCCGAAGCCGACCGCGGGAGTGGCGGGGCCGCCGAGCGTCTCGATCAGGCGGTCGTAACGTCCACCACCGCAGATCGCGCGCAGCGAACGTCCGGCGTCGAAACCCTCGAACACGATTCCCGTGTAGTAGGCGAGGCCGCGCACGATCGAGGCGTCGAAGACGACGCGATCCGAAAGCCCGTAGGCGTCGAGCAGTTCGAACAACCGGGTGACCTCGGCGGCGGCCGTCGAGTCGGCGGGCGCGTGCTTCGCGGCGTCGTCGAAGTCACGCAGCGAGAGCCAGTCGACGACGAAATCCGCCCCCGCCGTGTCGAGCCCGATGGCTCCCTGCGGGTCGACGAGCAGATCCTTGACTGCGTCGGCTCCGATCTTGTCGAGCTTGTCGATCGCGACGCACAGCGGAGTGAACGCCTCCGGCCGTCCGCGCAGAACCGATTCGCACAGCGTTTCTTCGAGGAGCGCGCGACTGTTCACCCGCACCCGTGTGGCGGCCTCCGCGAGCCCCATGCGGTCGAAGCAGTTGAAGATCGCCGCGATCAGCTCGGCTTCGGCGGTGACCGACGGTTCGCCCCAGATGTCCATGTTCCACTGGTAGTGCTCGCGCTTTCGGCCTCGGGTCATTCGCTCGTAGCGCCAGCACTGCGGCACGCTGAACCAGCGCAACGGGAATTTCAGCGCACCGCGGCGAGCCGCGACCATGCGTGCAACCGAAGGCGTGATTTCCGGACGCAGCGCGAGCCGTCGGCCGTGCAGCTCGAAGTGGTAGAGCTGCTCGACGATCTCCTCACCCGCTTTGCGAGTGAACAACTCCTCGTGCTCGACCACCGGCGCGTCGATTTCCTCGAAGCCGAACTGGCGTGCGACCGCCCGGAAGTGGCCGAAGATCCAGTCGCGCAGCCGCAGGTCCTCGGGATAGAAGTCGCGTGTGCCGCGCGGAGGCTGGAGAGAAACCTTGCTCATGGGCTTTCCATTATCATACCCGGGCCCGCTGAGCCCGGGGTGCTGTCGATTCGCGTGGGAGATTGCTAAACCACGGAATCCGCTCGAGGAGATTCCATGCAAGTCCGCCCCGGATTCACAGCCGTTCTCGCAGTCGTCGTGTGTATCGTCGCAGCCTGCGGCGCCGATGAAAAGCCGACTCCCGCAACTCCCGCCGCGAAGCCCCCGGCAGCGGCGGTTCCCGACCGCGAGCCGGAGCCGAGTGCGGCGGCCGCCTCCATCCCCGCGACTCCCGACTCGTTGCCGAAGGGACTGGTGCTTTCGCTGGCCCAGTTCGTGAAGAAGGAAGGCACGCCGGTTCCGGGCCCGGCCCGGCTGGAATTCGTGTTCCGCAGGGACGGGAAATGGCAGACTTCCTTCGTCGAAGACGAGCAGAGCAACGTCTTCCACAAGGCGTTCTACTACGAAGGCCCTCTCGGGCCGCGCCTGATGACTCTGGCGGGCACGGCGGCGACGGTGAAGACCTGGGAAGCGACCGACGCCGGACTCGTACCCACGACGGAGTGGGAGAAGGACTTCGGCGGCAAGTGGAGCCGCATGCGCGATGCCGAGGTTGCGGATCTCTACGGCGATGGTGCGGCGAGCGTGGCGGTTGCGACGCACGATCAGGGCGTCGTTGCCGTGCTGCGACCGAAAGCCGAGGGCGGCTTCGACGTGGTCCAACTCGACGAGAAGCCCGACACCTTCGTTCATGAGATCGAGATCGGCGATGTCGATGGGGACGGCGTTCTCGAGGTATACGCCACTCCGAGCGAACCCAACCGGATGGACGGCACCCGCCAGCACGGCGAGGTCGTGCGCTACGTGCCGAAGACCGGCGAGGGCCGTGTCGTGGTGGCCGACCTCGGCGATCGCCACGCGAAGGAGATCCTGGTCGACGATGTCGACGGCGACGGCCGCGACGAACTCTACGTGTCCGTCGAGGGACACCTGGAGGGTACGGGCGCGAACAAGCGGCTGGTCGATCCGGTCGAGATCCTCCGCTACGACGCCGACACGCCCGCCGACGCAGGCAGAGTGATCGGCACTCTCCAGGATTCGCTGTCGCGCTTCCTGACCGCGGGCGATGTCGACGGCGACGGCAAGAAGGAGCTCGTGGTCGCGGCGTTCAGCAGTGGCCTGTGGCTGTTCCGACCCGGTGACGATCCGAAGGGCACCTGGCGGGTCGAGCTGATCGACAAGGACTCCGCGGGCTTCGAGCACGCCGCGATCCTGAGCGATCTCGACGGCGACGGCGTCGACGAGCTGTACGTGGCCAGCGATCGGCACAAGGAGCTGCGCCGCTACGTCTGGAACGGCAGCCGACTGGTGCGAGAGGTCATCTACGCCCGGCCCGACGATCGCTCGATCTTCACCTGGAACCTGATGCCGGTCCCGGTCGAGATCATCCCCTGAGGGGTCGGCGGGAGTCGCCAGGCCCCGCCGCTCAGCCCGGCGGCCAGCCCAGCGGCCGCCCGCCGATGACGTGGACGTGCAGGTGGAAGACCGTCTGGCCCGCACCCGCGCCGTTGTTGATCACCAGTCGGTAATCCTCGAGTCCGGCGTCCGCGGCGACGCGACTCGCCACGCGGAGCAGGTGCCCGAGTAGCGGCTCGTCGTCGCGCTCCGCATTGGCGATGCGATCGATCGGCTTGCGAGGAATCACGAGCATGTGCGTCGGGGCCTGCGGGTTCACGTCTGCGAACGCCATGGCGCTGTCGTCCTCGTAGACGATCGACGCCGGCAACTCGCCGCGCGCGATCTTGCCGAATATGCTGTCGCTCATTCTTTGCCCCCTGGGGAATATCGTGGTCGCCGCGGAGCGGCGGCGGCGAATCGGATCCGACGCTCCGGCATATTCTTCGGCAACTTACACCCGAACGCCCCATGGGGACCAGTGTTTCGTCTCAAGTCCGACTCGAAACTCCCCGACCGAACGGGCGCGACGATCGGCCCGGCAACGGTTGTCAGCCCGAAAACGCCGGGCTAAGGATGGGACCCGCAGGACATTTGGCTCCCCGGGGGGAGAGAGCAGTTGTCGAAAGCCGTCGTCATCACAGAGAAGCCGAGCGTCGCTCGGGACATCGTCGGCGTGCTCGGTGGCTTCACCGAGCACGACGGCTGGTTCGAAGGCGACGACTACATCGTGACCTTCGCGGTCGGGCACCTGTTCGAGCTGCTCGCGCCCGAGGAGGTCGACGACAAGTACAAGAGCTGGACGCTCGATGCGCTGCCGATCGTCCCGCAGGAGTTCCGGCTCAAGCCCAAGAAGGGGCAGAGCGAGCGGATCCGGACGATCAAGAAGCTGCTGTTCCGTGACGACGTGACCGAGGTCGTCAACGCCTGCGACGCGGGTCGCGAGGGTGAGCTGATCTTCCGCGAGATCGTCGATTACCTCGGTTGCGACAAGCCGATTCGGCGTCTCTGGCTGCAGTCGATGACCGATCGCGCGATCGGGGTGGGCTTCGCGAATCTCAGGCCCGGCGAAGAACTCGAAGGTCTCGCGAATGCGGCCGCCTGCCGCGCGCGCTCCGATTGGCTGATCGGGATGAACGCGACGCGCGCGCTGACCAAGCGGCTGAAGAGCCGCAAGGAAAAGACCGCGTGGTCCGCGGGCCGGGTCCAGACTCCTACGCTCGCGATGCTCGTCGATCGCGAATTCGAGATCCTGGCCCATCGCTCGCAACCGTACTGGCGTGTGGTGGCGACGTTCGAACACGCGGGCCATACCTATACGGGCACCTGGTTCGATCCGGAGTTCAAAGCCGGCGACGACCCGGAGCTCCGCAGCGACCGGATCTTCGACCGTGAACGCGGCGAGGCCATCGTTGCGGCCTCCGGCGAGAACGGGATCGCGTCCGAGACCCGCAAGCCTTCGAAGGAATCCGCCCCGCCGCTGTTCGATCTGACGAGTCTCCAACGCGAAGCCAATCGCCGCTTCGGCTGGTCCGCGCGTCGCGCGCTGTCGGCGGCGCAGCGCTGCTACGAACGCCACAAGGTCCTGACCTATCCGCGTACCGACTCGCGCTGCCTGCCCGAGGACTATCGGGAGACGGTCGACGAGGTGCTGGCCGCGTACGCGACCGCCGCCGATCACGGCGGGCCGGAGTTCGTCGAGTACGCCGCTGCGGCCGCGCACCTGCAGAGCACGGGGCTGGAGAACACGAAGCGCACCTTCGATGACGCGAACGTCTCGGACCACTTCGCAATCATTCCGACCGGGACGCTTCCCAGCGAGGCGCTCACGGGCGATGACAAGCGACTCTACGATCTCGTCGTGCGTCGGTTCATGGGAACCTTCTATCCGCCCGCGGTCTGGGAGCGTCTCGAGCGGATAACCGTGGCCCAGGAGCAGAGCTACCGCACTCGCGCGCGTTCGCTCAAGGAGAAGGGCTGGCGCGCGGTCCTGCCGCCGATGGAGGGCGAGGGCGAGATCGTGGTCCAGCCGCTCTCCTCGGACGGAGACGCCGTCGAAGGCGTTGTGGTGCGCCGAGTCGCGACGGAGCTGGTCGAGGAAGAGACCAAACCGCCCGCGCGGGTCACCGAGGCGCGTCTGCTCTCGCTGATGGAAAATGCCGGCAAGCAGATCGAGGACGAAGAGATCTCGGCGATGCTCGACGACAAGGGGATCGGGACGCCCGCGACGCGCGCCGACGTGATCGAGAACCTGATCGGCAAGGGCTACGTGGTTCGCATCGACAAGGCCTTGCGTCCGTCGGTCAAGGGCATCCGCCTGGTCGATACGCTCCATCGGATCAACATCGAGCGCCTGACGTCACCGGCGCTCACCGGCGAGCTCGAGCAGCATCTCCAGGACGTCGAGTCGGGCAGGCGCGATCCCGACGATTTCATGAACGAGATCCAGGAATACGCCAACGCGATCGTCGAAACCGCCAAGACGTTCGAGTACGACGAGCTCTACGACATCAACGAGTCCCTCGGCAATTGCCCTGCCTGCGGCAAGCCCGTGATCGAGATGGCGTGGTTCTATCGATGCGTCCCCGAACCCGGTGTGGAGCGCGAGGACGATTGCCCGATGTTGTTCTGGAAGGACACATCCGGGCGCTATCTCGACCGCGGCGCGGTCAAGAGCCTGCTGAAGGACGGGCATACCGAGGTCCTGGACGGGTTCACCGCGCGCAACGGACGGACCTACCGTGCGTCGATCGAGATCGACACCGATGAATGGAAATTGAAGGTCGTGTCGGCCGGTTGGAACGAGGGCGAAGGCGTCAGCGAAGAGCCGGAGTACGAGGTCAATCCCGACCCCCTCGGACCCTGCGGCTGCGAGGAGAAGAGCGAGGTCATCGAAACCCCGACCCAATTCATCTGCGCCCGCAAGCTGGAGGAGGACCGCCGCGCGGAGGCGATCAAGCTGAAGAAGCGGGAATGGAAGCAGGAGGGGAAGAGCCCGAAGGAGATTCGCGCGCTCGCGGCCGCCGCCGCGTCGGAATTTCCGCCCAGCTGCGGATTCGTTCTGCCTCGAACCGTCTGCAAGCGCGAAGTGACGCGCGACGAGGCAGAGATCTACCTGAAGACCGGTCGCACCGAGCTGCTCGAGGATTTCACTTCGCGGTTCGGCCGGCCGTTCTCCGCGACGCTCGTCTTGAAGGAAAACGGTCGCCACGGCTTCGAGTTCCCGCCGCGCAAGGGCCGCGCGGCAGCGAGTGACGCTGACTCCGAGTCGACTGCAGCGCGGCGCAAGAGGAAGACGGCGGCCAAGAAGAAGACGACCAAGAAGAAGGCGGCCAAGAAGAAGACGACCAGGAAGAAGGCGGCCAAGAAGAAGACCGGGAAGACGGCTGCGAGAACGAAAACCGCCGCAAAGAAGAAGAGTTCCAAGAAGAGCGGCGAAATGAAGCGGACCGTCGCGCGCGGCGATGAAGCGCCCACTGCGCGAGCGACGCCGGCCGACGAGAAGAAGCTGCCGACCCGGAAGAAGAAGGCCGCTGCGTCGACGTAGCCGCGCGTCGCTCCACTCCACTCCACCGCCCCGAGGGACCCTCCCCTCGCCCACTTGCGTTCCGATCCGTGAAAAGCCTTGCTGTTTTCGGCCGAAGTCCGCCGCAAACGGATATTTTTCGTTGTGTTCGACTTCCAACGAGGGTTATAAAAGGGGCGGGTACGAGTTCGGATGTTCGTTGTAGCGGGTGGAGTCTCTCCATCTTCTGCTCGGATCATCCGGAATTCGGGTCGGTGGTCGACATCCCTCGGCGCTGCGGATCGCGGCGGCGCGGGTGCGGTCACCGGATTCGGGTTCGGGTGCGGGAAGGCGCGCGGGCCGATCCGTCCGGTCGACTGACCGGCGGGTTGCATTGGGTGTTCGAGTCAGCAAAGCGGGGGGAGCATGGCCGTCGGTTCCGCGCGGCGCACGATTCATCTGGTAGTCGCAATACTCGGATTCGGCGGCCTGTTATCGGGGGCGTCTCCTGCCGGGGCGGTCGAAGCCTTCGACGGTCGCCTGCAGGCGCACGGCTTCGTCGAGATGCAGGTTCGCGGCATGAGTTCGAAGTACGGCGTTCACGGCGACGAACTCGACCTCGCTCAGTGGTACAACATCCTCAACGTCGAATTCGAACTCGATCTCCTCCCGGACGGCTGGGGACCGATCGATCTGATGTCCGCCTTCGTTCGCGTCGAGGCCCGCTACGACTGCATCTACACCCACGGTTGTGCGATGTTGCCGGCCATCGACACCTTCGGCGACGACTCCGACAACCTGCCTCGGCGGTTGCGAGACGCCGAGGATCCGGACTACGCGGGTGTCATCAAGGTCGGCGAGCCGGTAAAGCGCATCCAGAACAAACAACCCGCGGCGATCGGAGGCCCTCGCGCGACGGTTACGTTCGGGCAGCCGCGCTTCGACGAGTTCCCGCTCGGCAATCCGACGGGCGTCCTGCCGCCCGACTACAACACCACTCCGGCGCTGCATCGTCGCGGCTGGACTTATGCCACCGGGAATCACCCGGGCCTGCCTGGGAATCCGCCGCGCTGCAATCCCAATCCACCGTACAACTGTCCGGGCGTCGCCGGCGGACCGATCCCCGATGAGCTGAATCCGATCTACCACGACCGGATCGTCAAGCGCGCCGGATTTCCGGGGTTCGACACCTTCTTCGACCTCAACGGCGGCGACATGATCGCGAATACGTTCGACGACCCCGGCATATACCTGTTGGGCGACTTCTTCGACTACAAATTCGCGCTCAAGGATGTCCGCGGTCCCGCTGGTGGCCAGGGAACGACCCAGCTCATCGGTCCATGGCTGCCGAAGAACGTGGTTCATTCGCGTGCGGTGATGTTCGACAAGGCCAATCCGCTCCGCGGCCGGTTCACCCAATCGACCTACACCTCCCCCGTCTTCGACATCAACACCCTCCCCGGATACAAGGACACGCCGAAAGCCAATTCCAATCGCCGCTACTACACCCGCAGCACGGATCTCGCCGGTCTCGGCGGCTCACCGGAGGATACGCGGCTGAAGGGAATGCTGTGGAACGGCTCCACTCCGGCCGAAGGCTACACCGATCTCGTCGATCCGTTTCCGGAGGAACTCAACGAGTTCTGGGACCAGGACGGCTATTTCACGGCACCCAAGGATTTTCGGATTCCGGACAATCAGCCTTCCAGCAATGCGAATCAGTTGTTCGGCGGCGACTACAACGGAATCATTCCCTGCACGAAATCGGCGCGGAACAGGACGCCCCCCAACCCGGCGGACCCCGACAACCGCACGCTCACGCAGAAGCAGTACGACGGGACCGACAAGCAAGCCGGCTGCATCCCGTTCACCAACGTCCGCGTCACCGGCGGCAGCGGCGAGCTGCCGCTGCGGCCCGCGCCCGATCGAAGCAGTCGGTTTGCGGAGTTCGACTCGATGCGCGCGCAGGGCCTCTACATCCCGAGCCCGGGTCTGCTCAGTTACATGGCCGATGGCGGCGACTTCGACAAGCACGACTTCAACATCGACGAAACGGAGCGCGCCTGGAACCGCGGTGCCTCGCAGCAGGACAACAAGGAGCTGAAGGAAGCCTACGTCGACATGGAGTTCCTCGACAGCCGCCTGTGGCTCCGGGCCGGTCTCCAGAACATCGTCTGGGGCAAGACGGAACTCTTCCGAACCACGGACCAGTTCAATCCGATCGACATCGCGCTCTCCGGACCGCTCGCCGGCCTCGAGGAGTCGCGTATCGCGTTGTGGTCGGCGCGTTTGGTCTACTCCTTCTACAACGTCGGGCCGCTCGACGACGTTCGCTTCGAATTCGCCGCCAACCTCGACGATTTCGAGCCGGTCGACCTCGGCGCCTGCGGCGAGCCCTACACGCTCAATCTCGTTTGCGGCATTCCGACCGGTCTGTGGGCCCACGGACTGCTCGGTGTCGGCATCGCAGGCGTCGATCGACCCGACTCGTTCTGGGACGATTCCAAGGGGCTGGAGTACGGCGGTCGCCTCGAATGGCGCTGGGACCGGTTCAGCTTCGCTCTGACCGATTACTACGGCTACAACGACTTCCCCTACGCCGACGCGATCCACTATTACGATCGCAACGTCGAATACGCCCTGCTCGATGCACACGGGCCCAATGGTCCGGTATTCCAAGAGGGGGCGGGCCGACCGCTCGTCAGCGGCAAACGCACCGGTTGCAGCGGCGAGTATTTCTGGGGCGGCGCCGGCATGGCGGTCTGGGCTTCTGCGAACCGCGATCCCGATTCCTATTACTCGATGACCCAGGCGGGCATCGGTCGCGACCCGGCCTGCCTGAAGCCCGGCGGCGCGGCGGGTGAGTTGAACCAGAACGGGTTCACCGTCGCTCGCGACGACGACGGCAATGTCCGATTCGTTCTCGTCCACAAGGACAACGGCACGCTCAAGCCCGGCGCCGGCACCATCTTCGCGGACGACGGCGTCAACGTCTTCCCGCTCGAGGGCGTGGTGCCCGAATACTGTGACGAACCGGGCGAGGTGGTGGGTGACTTCCGCTGCGAGCCGATGCAGTACGAGGTCGGTCTGAATGAGGCCGGCTTCAATGGTTCCCTCTTCTCCGAGGGCTGGTCGCCGCAGAACGCGCTCGAAAATCACAGCGCGAATCAGCAGTCATTTGCATTCATCTGCACCGCAACGCTCACGATCGGTGCTGCGCTCGACCCGACCGCGTGCGCGTTCAACCTGTTCGGAAGTCCGAAGTACCTGGACAACCTCGCCGCGCCGATCCCGCTCGCCGAAGTGATGACCTGTCTGCTCGCCGGAGAGATCGGCGGCGGCTGCTCGAACTTCCTCGACATCGTGTCGAACAACCTCCAGGGCATTCCCCCGACTCGTGAGGCGGGCCTGGTGGCGCTCAATCGCGACCGGAACGACGGCACCATCACCGCCCAGGCCCGGGCACAGGATACGGTGAACGCGCTGGGAATCATCACCAGTCTGGGAAACGGCGTCGTCAGCCGGGATACCCGACTGACGCTCGGCAACGCCAGCAACATCCAGGAAGTCTTCTTCGCGGTCATGAAGACCCTGCCGGGCGACGAAGACATGCTGACGCTCGACAGTACGATGACGAACGAGCAGCGTGCGCTGCTGGGCTGCGGCCCGTACTTCGGGACGCGTTGTGACACGTCGCTGAAATCCCCGACCCTGCGGACGACGCTTGGTGAATTCAACTTGTGCAAGCAGCTGGGGACGGGTTGCATCGAGGGTGGCGGCATCGACTTCATGAACATGGAAGGCAGCGCGTTGATGCAGTCGTTCGTGGGGATCGAGGGCACCGATCTGAGCGACCCGATCTACACCGACAACGAAATGCACCCGAACTGGGCTCAGTGGGCCGCGGGCGGCGAGAATTTCAAGGACACCCGATGGGCCAAAACGGGCGTCTGGCTCACTACGAGCGGCCTGCCGCAGCCCGGGACGATCGAGTTCGCGGGCGGACCGACCTGCACCCGCTATGTCGAAGAGCTGAACGACACGATCGTGCTACCCGGCTGCCGAGGCGTGAACGCCGTGCTGCATCGACCCCGACCGGGCTCGGACGTGTCCGAGGCGGTCGAGTTCCGATTCGATGACGGCTACGACCCGGACGTCGATGGTTGCGTGCTCGGCCAGTCCATCGATGGACACCCGGTGGTCGGAAGATACAGCGACGACAGTCTGGTCGACTTGACGCCGTGCTTCGAGTCCACCCACAAGCTCGGCGGCTTCTACGTCTGGCCGTGCAAGCCGGGCCCCGGCTGTGTTCTGCCCAAACCGGTCCCGGATCTGATCGACTGGGACGGCAAGGCGACGAATTCGCTGAGTCCGATGTCCCGCCCCGGCTCCGGAACGCTGTGGCACCCGTACGCGGGTTGCTTCGCCAACCCCGCACGGGCGGTAAGCGGAGAGAATTGTCTGATCATATCGGGCGAGGACGTCGATGTGATCCGGGCGGAGGCCGCCGGCCCGCCCTCGCCCGTGCAGGCGCGGGCTGCCGCGCTGCTGACCCGCCTGGCCTTCGGCAAGGGCGGAAAGTATGCGGGCGACTTCCCCGGTGTCGTGGCTCCGCGAAACTACGAGAAGGCCTTCTTCATCCCGGACGAACAGCTCACCATCGGCTCGACGGTCATCGACGGATTCAACATCCAGTCGCAGATCTTCCGCAGCGAGATGGCGGCCTTCTCGCACAACTTCATGACCTTCCTCGTGCAGGCTTCGTGCAGCAAGGACGAAGAGGACATCGTCGGTAACGACGAGTGCTTCAACCCGCAGGATCAGTTCGCGGTCGGAAAATGCAGCTACGTGACGCCGCAGTTCTGCGGCAACGTGAAGGGGTTCTTCGGCGCCGCCGGGGTTCAGCGCAATGTTGCGCGCGCCGGCGGAAACGAAAAATACGGCCGCCGCGACTTCCTCTGGCACACCGGTGGTGAGTTGATGCTCCGCTACCAGAGGCGCAATGTTCTCGGCTTCTCGCTCGACTTCGGCGAGGATTACACCAAGTCGAGCTGGGGCGCCGAATTCACGTGGGTTTCGAAGCAGAACTTCTTCGACAGCGACGATTTCGGCGACAACGTCAGCCAATCCGGGGTGTTGAATCTGACGGTCTCGGTCGACCGCCCCACCTTCATCAACTTCCTGAACCAGAACCGCACCTTCTTCATCAACTCGCAGTGGTTCTTCCAGTACATCACGGACTATCAAGACGGTTTCGTGCAGAGCGGTCCGGTCAATGTTCTGTTCACCGTCGCGGTGTTCACCGGTTACTTCCAGGATCGGTTGAATCCGCAGCTGGTGACGGTCTATGACTTCATGTCGGGTTCGGGAGGCATCCTTCCGTCCGTGACCTACCGCTTCACCGATTCGCTCTCCGTCGGAATCGGGATGAACTTCTTCTTCGGAAAGACCCAGCTCTCGGACATGGCCGTGCGTGAATTCGCGCCGGCGGGGAATCGCACGGGACCCCACGCGTACAAGAACGGCGTCGACCAGGCGATCTCCTCGTTTCGCGACAAGGACGAGATCTGGCTGAAGCTGCGCTGGACCTTCTGACCGCGCCACGCGGTCTCAGTGACCGCGCATCAGGTAGCCCGACGAGATGTAGCGCTGAGTTTCCGCGTCCGAGACCGGCACGGAGCGCACGTCGTACGACTCGCGCCGCCAGCCCGAACCGCCCGTCGCCACGTTGTAGTAGACCGCAGCGACCGGGTCGAACACCGAGGCGGGTTCTTCCGTCGACCAGCGCGGGTAGTCGAACGTGTCGCCGCTGAAGCGATGCACCGGAATGCCGATCTCGATCAGGCGGCCGTCGCGTCGCCGGGTGATCACGTACAGCGGAATACCCGTCTGGTAGTCGACGTAGACCGTGATCGCATCCGCACCGGAGTTTCGATCCTTCGCGATTCCCCGGATCACCACCGCGTAGCGTACGTCCCAGCGATCGGTAGCGACCGAAAGCCCGCTCGGGCCGAAGTTCTTGTTCGCGTTGATCGGATAGCCGGCGCGGTCGCTGTTGATCGGAGCCAGCACTTCGCGTTCCCCTTCCACGCGCCAGACGTACGCGTTCGGGCGAATCGCGAGGTCGCTGAAGCCCTGCGGGATGTGCTCGGCCGTTGCGACCGACGCGCCCGCAGTGGGGCTGATGGTGCCGGCGAAGGAGTACTCACCGTTGGTGAGCGCCATCGATCCGCCGCCGCTGTCGCCGCCTACCCGGTAGCGGGGCGTGTACATGCCGTCGACCCACGCAGTCGGTGCCCGTCGCATCTTCCGCATCGTCGGGATGTAGACGAAGGTGACGTCGCTCCGGCTGTACTTCGCGCGCGCCGCGATCGGCCGCTGTTGCTTCCACGCGAGATGGCGCGCTTCCATCGGTTCGGTGAAGCGTCCGCCTGCGACGAATTCGCTGTCTTCGTCGGCGGGATGCTGGTAGTCGCTCTTCGCGAGGTCCGCGCGGTGGCCGGTCTGGATGTAGAAGAACGAGCCCTCGAAGGTCTGGACCGTTCCGACCTCTCCCGGCATGTCGACCAGCCGGAAACGCCCGATCGGGCCCGCGCCGCGATAGCGCATCTGGAGATTCCAGGCCCATTTCACGCCGAGGTCGTCGTCGTTCGGATCCATGGATTCGGGGGGGAACGGCGTTCCCGCCACGTACCGGAGCAGGTTGCCATCGCCGTCGACCGCGACGCGATCCGCGAACGCCGCGGTGGCGTCCGTGTAGAACGAGGGCACCGGGTAGCGCCGGTGGCACGAGCCGATCGTCATCTGCATGCCTTCGTAGAAGAACTGCTCGCGATTGCTCCAGATTTCGACCGGGAGCAGCGACCGCAACGCCAGCATGTCGCCGTGACGCAGCAGCATTCCCTCGCGAATCGGAGTCGGGACGGCGTCCGCCGGTTCGCTTGCCCCGGGGGTGCCGCTCATCGAGGGGCAGCGGTTCTCCGGCGGCGCCGCCGCTCCGGCGCTGCCCGCGGCGCAGGCGAGCGCCGCCAGGGAGGCCAGGGAGGCCGCGACGCACCGGGCGATCGAAACGAGACTCATGGCTTCTCCGTCGGCTCTTTGGAACACTAACGCAGTCTCGCGCTCCGGAGGATGCGTGGCATCCCGTCGTTCCATCGGACTCCCCGTCACGCTCGCGGTGGTTCTCACCGCCATGGCGCTCTCGCTCGCCGTGGGTTGGCAGGTGCTCGTATTCAGCGAGGCGCGGGCGTTTGCGCGCGAGATCACCCGCATCGACTGGTTGTTGTTCGCCTTCGGAGTGGTTTGCTTTGCGGGGATCATCTTCGGAATGATCTGGCTGTGCATGTGGCTGGTGCGGGAAATGCGCTTGAATCAGCGTCAGCGAGCCTTTCTCGACGCGGTCACGCACGAGATGAAGACACCGCTCGCGTCACTTCGGCTCTACGTCGAGACGCTCGAGCGTCACGATCCGGATCGCGAGCACCGCAGGGAATTCCTGGAGCGCATGCAGGACGACCTGAAGCGGCTCGATGAGACCGTCGACCAGGTCCTGTCGGCTGCGCGATCGGAAGACTCGGGTCGACATATCAAGCGCGAACCGGTGGCGTTGGAGGCGCTGCTGCGCGGCTGCATCGACGATGTGTGCCAACGCTACGACCTCGACCCGGAGGCCGTGGTTCTCGACACCGGAGGCGTCGAGAGCGTGTGCGGCAATCCGAACGAGTTGTCGGTGATCTTCCGCAATCTGCTCGAGAACGCCGTCAAGTACTCCGACGACCCGATCGAGATCCGGATCCGGGTGCGGAGCAACAATGGCGACCGGGTCGAAATCGAGCTCTCGGATCGCGGCATCGGCATTCCGCGCGTCGAACTCCGCAAGATCTTCCAGCGCTTCTATCAGGTCGGCCGCGACGTGCAACGCACGGCCTCGGGGTTGGGGCTCGGTCTGTTCATCGTCCGAAACCTGGTGCGTCGTCAGGGAGGCCGTGTGGTGGCGCGCAGCGAAGGCTCGGGGCAGGGCAGCCGCTTCGTCGTGACCCTGAGACGCCCGCCCATGGCGGCTTGACTCCGCCGTGGCGAGGATTCTCGTCGTCGAAGATGAAGCCCATCTGGCCGAGGGCCTGCGCTTCAACCTCGAAGCCGAGGGCTACGAGGTCGAAACGGTCGCCGACGGCACCAGCGCCGTCGGGCTCTTGACGGATCCGGAAGGTGGCTACGACGGGGTCATCCTCGACTTGAGGCTTCCCGGGATGAGCGGCTTCGACGTGGTGCGGCGAACGCGCGCGGCCGGGAACCTCGTGCCGGTCTTGATCGTCACGGCCAAGGACGCCACCCAGGACCTGGTGCGCGGCCTGGAAGAGGGCGCCGACGACTACCTCACGAAGCCGTTCCACCTCGACGAGTTGCTCGCGCGGATCCGCGGCTTGCTGCGGCGACGGCGCTGGGACGGTGCCGAATCCGACGACTCGAATCCACAGCCGGCGATCGTGGGCGAAACCACCGTGCATTTCGATCGCTTCGAGCTCGACACGCCCCGCGGCACGGTCCGGCTCACGACGCGCGAAATCGGTTTGTTGCGTGCGTTGATCGATCGCGAAGGCGAGGCCGTCACGCGCGGTGAGCTGCTGGAAGAGGTCTGGGGGCTTCGTCCCGACACCAAGACGCGCGTCGTGGACAGCTTCATCGTCCGACTGCGCCGCTACATCGAAGCCGACCCCGCCAACCCCGAGCACATCGTCTCGGTGCGCGGACACGGGTACCGTCTCGTCCGTTGACCCGCGCGGCCGAGACCGGCCCGCGGCGTTTCAGTCGAGTTCGATCGACTCCTCGATCAGCATCACCGGAATGCCGTCGTCGACGGGGTAGAGCAGCTTGCCGTCTTCGCGAATCAGGCCTTCGGCAATGGCTTTCTCGACCTTCTCGCCGCCGCGGTTTCGCAGCGAGCCGGCGGCGATCTTCTCGTTCACTCGGGCAAGCACTTCATCGCTCGCCACCGCGACCGGTTGTTTGGTTTCCGGGCATACGAGGATCTCGATTAGTTCGGGGCTGACGGGCATGAGGTACTCCTAACGCAACATGCTGGAAGAATAGTCGAGAACGCGCCGCGCCACGATGAGCTGATTGATTTGCTGGGTGCCCTCGTAGATGTCGTTCACCTTCGCATCCCGCATCCACTTCTCGGCCAGGAGCTTCTGTGAATAGCCGGCGGGCCCGAGCAGCTCGACCACCTTCTGGGTGATCTTCGTGACCGCGAGCCCGGCCTTCGCCTTCGACATCGAGGCCTCGAGGTTGTTCGGCTTGCCGTGGTTCATCATCCAGGCTGCGCGCCAGGTGAGCAACCGTGCCGCCTGGAGCTCGGCCTCCATGTCGATGAAGTCGCGCTCGATCACCGTGAGATCGCATCGCGGTGCGTCGTAGCGGATGGTGACGCCCTGCCTCTCGAGCTCTTCGCGGCAGAGGTCGAGCGAGGCGCGGCCGATGCCGATGGCCATCGCGGCGACGATCGGTCGACTGGCGTCGAAGGTCGCCATCGCTCCCTTGAAGCCCTTGTCACCGGTCTTCGACGGATCCTTCTTCCGGACCTTGGCACTGCCGAGCAGGTGGTCGGCCGGAATCCGACAGTTCTCGAACAGCAGCGTCGCGGTGTCGGAGGCGCGGATGCCGAGCTTCTTTTCCAGCCCGACCAGCTTCATGCCGGGCGTCTTGGCGGGGACCACGAACGACTTGATTCCGCCGCGGCCGGCGCTCTTGTCGATGGTCGCCCAGACGACGACGAAGCCGCCCTCGACCTGCGACGCTCCTTCGCCGTTGGTGCAGAAGATCTTGGTCCCGTTCAGGACCCACTCGTCGCCGTCGAGTTCGGCGGTGGTCTGGATTGCCGCGGTGTCGGAGCCGGCGCCCGGCTCCGTGATCGCCATGGCGCCCCAGACCGGGTGGCCGTCGGCCTTGAACGGCTTCAAGAAGCGCGACTTCTGTTCCTTGGTGCCCGCCGCTCCGACTGCGGCACCGCCGAGCGCGGAGGTCGGCATGCGGAGGTAGAGAGCGGCGTCGCCCCAGCAGAGCTCCTCGACCTGCATGCAGACCTGGATCATGCCGTCCGCGGGTGCGTCGATGTCGATCGGGGGGCCCTTGCGCCCGTGCTGCCAGAAATAATCCACCCACTCGCTCGGGAGGGCGTGTTCCTCGAGGTCGTAACGACGAGCGATCGGGCGCATCTGCTCCACCGCCATCTTCCGGTAGAAGTCCCGTGCGCAGCGGGAGTTGTCCGTGGGTTCGAATGAGATCGCCATGGGAAGTCCTCAGATCAGCGTCAGTGTTTCGAAGTTCGTGAAACCGCAGGCGTTGCGATGGAGCATCTCCGGCAGGTAGTCGCGAATGTAGCCGTAGCCCCCCAAGACCTGGACGGCCCCATCGGTCACCACGAGCGCGACCTGCGCCGCTTGCCGGGATGCGAGCACGGCTTCGCGTGTGGCTTTCGCGCCGTTGTCGAGCAGCCAGGCGGCTTCCCAGACCAGCAGGCGGGCCGCGTCGATCTCGATCGCCATGTCGGCGATCTTGAACGCGATGGCCTGTTTGGTCGCGATCGGCGCACCGAAGGCTTCGCGCTGCTTGGCATAGTCGCGCGCGATCTCGAAGGCTGCACGCGCGACGCCGACGGCCGTCGCGGCCAGCGCGATCCGACCGCGGTCGACGATCGACCGCGCGTCGCAGCCGGTCTCGCCGCCGAGTCGCGCCGATGCCGGGACGCGAACGTTGTCGAGCTCGAGCTCCACGGTCGGCAGGGCATCGAGGCCGAGGTTCCGCTCGGCTGTCGCGGACAGTCCCGGCGCGTTCCGCGACACCAGGAAGGCCTGCGGGCCATCGCCTTCCATCGCCATCACGAGCACCTGGTCGCCGCTGTCCAGCCAGGGGACGAAGCACTTGCGACCGGAGAGCTCGTAGTCGCCGCCGACACGGGTCGCGCGGGTCGCCGGGCGAAAGGGATCGAAGCGGAGGTCGGGTTCGACCAGTGCGAGCGAACCCGCGCGGAACGTCGGCCCGACCAGCGCGGGCAGGATCTCCGCCTTCTGCGCCTCCGTGCCGAATTCGCTCACGGGAAGTCCGGTCAACGAAGGCGACAGAATTGCGAGCGCGATCGCGAGGTCGCCGTACGCGAGCTCTTCGGCGATCAGTGCGCCGGTGACGGCGCTGCGGTCGCCGCCGCCGCCGTGGGCTTCGTCGAGCCCGAGCGCGACGAGTCCGAGTTCGTGGGCTTGTTCGAGCACGCTTGCCGGCAGTTTTCGCGCCTCCGCCGCGTCGTGCGCGTGCGGGCGGATTTCGTTTGCGGCGAACTGCCGAACCGTGTCGACGATCAGCTGCTGCTCTTCGGTGGGTTCGAATTCGATCAAGTCGGGCCTCACTGCTCGCGGGACCGACGGTGCCGCGCCGCCGGCCGGGGGGGATCGCCCCGCGATGTCGAAGGGGCTGAAATCGCTTGGAAAACGGGCCGCAGTCTATCAAGTCGTAGGACTCTCCGCATCGACGGCGAGCACCTCGAAACGCGCGACGTTGTGTCGTAACCGATCCCGCGTGGAAGCTCCGCACGCCGAACATTCGCTAGAACGCCGGTTGACTCGCGCGCAGTCGGATGCTCGTCGCGCACGCACGACTCGGCTCTCGCGGGTCCAAGCGATTCCACTCGCCGGAAGCAGTCGATCTTGCCCGGATCGGCTTGACGCGGCGGGGCTTCCGTTGTATCCCACCGGCCGTCAGCGAAACTCTCACAGCCGCGGTTCTGCGCGGAAAGTGCGATCGCCCAAGACTGCCCCATCCGAGCGGCTCGGGACTGGATCCCGAGCGGTCGGACTGAGCAGCTTTGAGTGTCCGGTTCGTTGAATATCGATACTCCACCGCTTCGACGCCGCACAGGGACCTGCAGTTTCGCGCATGAGCACGCTTCCTCGGACACGACGCCTTCTCATCCTCTGCCCGATCGTCGCCGCCGCCATCGGCGGAGTGGTCTTCATGCTCGGAGTCGGGACTCCGTTCGCGAGCGACGACGGAGTCGTCGTGGCGAAAAGCGTCTGCGAGGCCCACGAGTTGCGTGCCCGCGCGGCGGAAGACCCCCACTTCAAGATCGAGATTCCGGCCGAATTCGACCAGCAATTTCCCTCGCGCGACGCCTGCCGTTCCCATCAAGCAGCCAGCGACGAAGACGCGCCCGGTCCGTTGCAGCCGATCGAATTCAGCCACAAGCACCACGCCGGCGCCTTCCAGATCGATTGTCAGTATTGCCACTCGAACACCGACAGCTCCCCGTCCGCTGGCGTCCCGCCGGTCGAATTGTGCATGGGCTGCCACTTGCAGTTTTCACCCGCCTACGACGAACTGCGCGGGATCCAGACCCTGCGGAAGCATTGGGAGCAGAAGAAGCCCATCGAGTGGGAGCAGATCCACCGGGTTCCCGAGCACGTCCAGTTCCGGCACAACCGCCACGCCAAGGCGGGCATCACGTGCCAGACCTGCCACGGTCCGGTCCAGGAGCTCGACAAGCTCTACATGACCAAAGACACGAAGTGGTGGCCGTGGGGGTTGCCGACGCAGAAGCTCGAAATGGGGTGGTGTATCCAGTGCCATCGCCAGAAGGGCGTGTCGCAGGATTGCAACACCTGCCATTACTAGTCACGCCCCGCGCGCGGGGTCCCAGGATTGGGGCGGATGTCCGAAATCGATCGAAGAAATTTCTTGAAGCTGATTGGCGTCGGTGCCGGCGCCACCGCAGCAGCGGGTTGTTCCGATCTCCCCGAGAAGCTGATCCCCTACGTGATCCAGCCGGAGGAGATCACCCCGGGCATTCCCGTCTTCTATGCCTCCACCTGTCAGGAGTGCAGCGTCGGCTGTGGCCTGCACGTGCGCACGCGCGAAGGGCGACCCATCAAGCTCGAGGGCAATCCCGATCACCCGATCAACCGCGGCTCGCTGTGCGCGCGCGGTCAGGCCTCGATCGATCGCACCTATCATCCGGGCCGTTACGGGAGCCCGATGCAGCGCGGCAGCGACGGCAGTCTCACACCGGTCACCTGGGAAGAGGCGACCAACACGCTGGCCCAGAAGCTCTCGGCGGCCGGTTCGAAGGCGCAGCTGCTCGGCAGCCCGACGGGCCCGACCCTCGGCAACCTGATCTCCGAATTCGCGACCGCGATCGGTGCCGGCGGGAACGTCCAATGGGAGCCATTCGAGCAGGAGGCGCTGCGCGAGGCCACCCGGATCGTCTTCGGCGTCGCCCAGCAACCCACCTTCCAGCTGACCGGCTCCGACTACATCATCGATTTCGGCTCGGACTTCCTCGAGCAGGGCCCGACGCCGCGCTATGCGCGCGAGTTCACCGAGTCACGCGACATCGCGGCGCACCCGGACGGCGGCGCCCACCTCGTGAGCGTCGGTCCGCGTCTGTCGCAGACGATCGACAACGCCGACGAGTGGCTGCCCGCGAAGCCCGGAAGCGAGGGCATCCTCGCTCTCGGCATCGCCAACGCGGCGCTCTCGCACTCGGGCGGATCTCCGGGCGAGTTGGGATCGTTGCTCGCCGGTTTCGGAGCCGAGTCCGTCGCGACCAAGACCGGTGTCTCCGCCGAAGTGATCCGCCGCATCGGCCGGTCCGCAGCGGCGGCCAAGTCGCCCGTCGCACTGCCGCCGGGTGTCGGTCTCACGAGTCGGCGCGCAACCGCGACCAACGCGGCGGTGCTGATCCTGAATCAGGTGATCGGCGCGATCGGCAGGAACGTGCAGATCGCCCCGCTCTCGGATGCTTCGGACGAAGCGAACGGCTTCCGCGACGTCGTGAAGCTGATCGCCGCGATGAAGGCGGGCGATGTCTCCGTGTTGTTGATTCACGGTGGCAACCCCGTCCACTCGTTGCCTGCCGACGCCGGCTTCGGCGACGCGATCGAGAAGGTCGCCTTCGTGGTGTCGTTTGCGTCGATGCCGAACGAGACCAGCGAGAAGGCCGACCTGATCCTGCCCGACAACACTCCCCTCGAATCGTGGGGCGACTCGGCGCCCGTGGAGGGCATACGTTCGATCGTGCAGCCGACGTTGCGGCCGCTCTACGACACCCAGTCGCTCGGCGACACGCTGCTCCAGACCGCCCGCGCGATGGGGGGCGACGTCGCGAGCAGGCTGCCCGAAGGAAGCTTCCGGACCATCCTCGAGTCGGCCTGGTCCGGTGTCGACTGGCGCCGGGCCCTGGCCCTCGGCGGCGATTTCGCGAACGCACCGGTGACGAACGTCGCTCTGTCACCCGAAGTCGCGAAGCTCGAGGTCGTCGAGCCGGAGCTCGAGGGCACCGGCGAGTACACCCTGTTCGCGCCGCCGTCACCACTGCTCGGCGACGGCTCGAGCGCCGACCTGCCGTGGTTGCAGGAGACGCCGGACCCGGTGACCAGCCTGTGCTGGCAGTCGTGGGCGGAGATCAGCCGGACTACCGCCGAGAAGCTCGGAGTCGACATCGGCGATGTGCTCGCGGTGACGACGCCCTACGGCTCCCTCGAGGTTCCCGCATTTCCGCGCGGCGGCATCCGCGACGACGTGATTGCGATTGCGATCGGCCAGGGGCATACGGTCGGCCGTTTCGCGTCGCTCGAAAACGACGGTCGCCCGGGTGAAGCGCGCGGCGTGAACGTCCTCGGCGTCCTGCCCGCGCTCACCGACGAGTCCGGCGGACTCGCCTACCTCACGACGCGAGCGGAGGTCGCGAGCGCGGGGCGCCACCAGCGACTGCCGCTGACGCAGTTCACCGACAACAAGCGCGGCCGACAGCTCGGCGATGCGATCTCGCTCAGCGAGCTCGCGAAGTCCGGCGACGGCGCGATTGCGCACTTCGAGGGCGGCGAAGCGACCGGCGGCGGGCATGGCGAGGCCCACGAGATCCTGCGGCCCTACGACGCCGTCGACGATGCGAAGGCGGACAGCCTCTACCGCTGGGGCATGACCATCGACCTCGATCGCTGCGACGGCTGCGCGGCTTGCGTAGTCGCCTGCTCGGTCGAGAACAACGTCCCGGTGGTGGGCGAAGCGGGGCTGCTGCGCCGACGCCAGATGACCTGGCTGCGCATCGAGCGCTACGTGGGCGACGGCTTTCAGGAGCTGCGGACGGGGCGGCAAGGTCGACGTCCGCCACTCTCCGATGATGTGCCAGCAGTGCGGCGCCGCTCCCTGCGAGCCGGTCTGCCCGGTGATCGCGACCTATCACGCCGACGACGGCCTGAACGCGATGACCTACAACCGCTGCATCGGCACGCGCTATTGCTCGAACAACTGCCCGTACAAGGTCCGCCGCTTCAACTGGTTCGACTATTCGATCGAGAATCTGCCCGATCCGATGCGGTTGCGACTGAACCCGGATGTGACGGTGCGCGGCCAGGGCGTGATGGAGAAGTGCACGTACTGCGTGCAGCGCATCGCCGGAGCGCGGCAGCTCGCGAAGGACGAAGGACGAGCGATCGCCGACGGTGAAGCGAGGACGGCCTGCCAGCAGACCTGTCCCACCAACGCGATCAGCTTTGGCAACCTGAAGGACGAGAAGGCCGAAGTGGTGCAGAAAGCCCGGAACAACGATGCGCGATCGTATCACGCGCTGCATGTGCTCAACACGCGGCCCGCGACCACCTATCTGAAGAAGGTGATTCGCGACGGGGAGGAAGCCTAGGATGACACCTCCGCCGCCCGCCGAATCCGTCGCCGCGATGATCCGCCCGGCTTCCCGGTACAGCGATTCCAAGGTCAACCGCGATCTGCTCGGGGTGATGAAGGGCGCGTCGATCGGCTACTGGGGGCTGCTCGGCCTGTGCGTGCTGCTGGTGCACGTCGCGGGCTCGATCTGGGTCTACCAGGTCTACAAGGGCCTCGGCATCGCGGGATACGCCCACCCGATCTTCTGGGGCGCCTACATCGTTACCTTCGTCTTCTGGGTCGGTATCGCTCACGCGGGCACGCTGATCTCGGCGATCCTGTTCCTGTTCCGCGCCAAATGGCGCAATGCGATCAATCGCAGCGCCGAGGCGATGACGGTGTTCGCGGTGCTCACCGCGGCACAGTTCCTCGGCATCCACGTCGGTCGGATGTGGAAGTCGTACTTCATCCTGCCGTATCCGAACCAACGCGGTCTCTGGGTCAACTTCAAGAGTCCGCTGATGTGGGACACCTTCGCGATCTCGACCTACGCGACGATCTCGATCGTGTTCCTCTTCATCGGCCTGATCCCCGACCTCGCGATCGCGCGCGACCGGGCGAGGGGGTTCCGCAAGGGGCTCTACACCCTGCTCTCGCTGGGCTGGCAGGGTACGACGAACCAGTGGAAGGCCCACAACCGCACGGTGCTGCACCTGTCGGGTCTCGCGACTCCGCTGGTGCTGTCGGTGCACAGTGTCGTTTCCTGGGACTTCGCCATGGCGATCGTGCCGGGCTGGCACGCAACGATCTTCGCGCCGTACTTCGTCGCGGGCGCGATCTTCTCGGGCTTTGCGATGGTGCTCACGGTGATGATCCCGGTGCGCCGGATCTTCTCGCTCGAGGGGTACATCACCGACTATCACTTCGAGAACATGGCGCGGTTCATCCTGCTCACGTCGATCATCGTGGGCTACGCCTACATGGCCGAGTACTGGACGGCCTGGTATAGCGGCGTCGAAGCCGAGCAGAGCGCTTTCTGGCTGCGCGCGTTCGGGCCGTACTGGATCTCGACCTGGGTGATGATCATCTGCAACGGTGTGCTGCCGCAGATCCTGTGGTTCAAGAAGGCGCGCACCCACGTTCCCACGCTCTTCGTGCTCTCGGTCCTCATCAACATCGGCATGTGGTTCGAGCGTTACGTCATCATCATCACCGGTCTGTCGCGTGAGTACGACCCGGCGGTCTGGGGAACCTTTACGATCAGCTGGCCCGAACTGGGGATCGTCTGCGGAAGCTTCGCGTTCTTCTCGATGTTCTTCCTGATCTTCCTGAAACTGTTCCCGATCATCGCGATCGCGGAGGTGAAGGAGATCGTCATCCACGAGCGGGCCCACGCCGAAGAGGGAGCCCACTGATGCCGCGCATACTCGGCATATACGACCTGCCCGGAAAGACTGCGGCCGCGATCACGCAGATTCGCGCGCGCGGTTACACCGAGATCATCACCTACGCACCCGCGCCGTTCGAAGAAGTCGAAGACGCCGTCGATCCGAAGCCCAGCGGCGTGCGGCTGTACACGCTGATCGGGGGGCTCGCGGGCGTCATCACCGGTTACGCGATCACCGTGTGGATGGCGAACAACTGGCAGATGGTGATCGGCGGCAAGCCGTTCAGCTCGATTCCGCCCTACACGATCATCGCCTTCGAGCTGACGATCCTGTTCGGCGGCCTGATGACCGCTCTCGGCTTCTTCATCAAAGGCAAGATGCTGCGATTCAAGCAGCACGACGTCTACCACCCCCGATTCTCGGCAGAGGATTTCGGCGTCGTGGTGACGTGCCAGTCGCGCGACGTTCCCGAGCTCGAGTCGCTGCTGCGGGCCCATGGCGCGATGGAGGTCACCCTTGTCGAGTCGTAGGTTCCGATTCGCCCGGACCGTCTTCCTGCTGGTTGCGCTGCTGCTGACCGGTTCGATCGGCTGTTGGGAGCAGTGGTCCAACGACTGGTTCCCGCAGATGAAATGGCAGCCGGCCGTCCAGGCATTCGAACGCGTCGAATGGCAGGGGCGACTCGAGGGCTTCGTGCCGCCCGAGGGTACCGTGCCGATCACCGGCGGCGAGCCGGACCACTCCATGATGACCGACGAGGAAGCGGCCACGCTCGTCAATCCGCACCCGCGTTCGCTGGCGTCCGTCCAGAACGGCAAGGCGCAGTACGAGATCTACTGCATCACCTGCCACGGCAAGTCGGGCCTGGGCGACGGTCCCGTCAGCATCGTCGGCGAGATCGCCGGGCCGTTCATCGGCGTGCTGCCGATCGCCGGGCCGGCTTCGGTCGCGAAGGTCCGCAGCGAAGGACACATCTACAACACGATCCGTTACGGCCGCCGCCGCATGCCTTCCTACCGGCGCATCGCGAGCGAGGATCGTTGGGACATCGTGAACTACATCATGTACATCAATCAAGCGGGAGCGGACCTGTGGTGAGCGCGGGCGAGATCGATCGAGCAAATCCGCGCGGCATTCCCACGTCGATGCTCGGGGCGTGTGGGGCGCTGATCGCCGTCGGGTTGATCGCGTTCATCGGTGGCCTGGTGAGCGACCCGGACACCGCCTGGCGCGCGTTCCATGTGAACCTCATGTACTTCATGACGCTGTCGCTTGGCGGTCTGATGCTGTCGTGCGCGCTCGTGATCGTCGGCGCCCGCTGGGCGGGCCCGGTGCGATACGTCGCCGAGGGTCTGGCCGCATTCGTGCCCGTCGCCTTCCTGCTGATGCTGGTGCAGTTCTTCGGCAGCGAATCGATCCACAGCAACTGGGTCCACGGCGCCCCCCACGGCAAGGAAGGCTGGCTCAATCTGACGCGGGTCTACCTGACCGACCTCGCCGTCATCGGCGTGCTGGCGTTGTTGACGTTGCGTTATCTGAAGCTCTCGTTCCGGCCCGCGTTGGGCGGCGCCGCCGAGGGCGCGACCCAGGCCAAGGGGATGTTCGCGCGCTGGACGAAGAACTGGCGCGGCGACGCCGAGGAACGGGCCGATTCCAAGCGCAAGCTGGCCGTGCTCGCGCCGATCTGCGCGCTCGTCTACGCCTTCGGCTACTCCTTCATCGCGTTCGACCAGGTCATGTCGCTCTCGCCGACGTGGTTCTCGGTGATCTTCGGCTGGTACTTCCTGTGGGCCGGCTTCCTGAACGGCATCGCTGCGACCGCCCTGATCTGCGTATTGCTCTCGCGCAGCGCCGGCTGGGACGCCGAAATCACGCGCCCGCGCATGCACGACCTCGGCAAGATGCTCTTCGCGTTCTCGATCTTCTGGATGTACCTGTTCTTCTCCCAGTACATCGTGATCTGGTACGGCAACCTTCCCGAAGAGACCCAGTTCTTCGAAGCGCGTCTGGGCTCGCAGTTCCTCCAGGACACCTGGTACTGGGTCTGGGACAACCTGAACGAGCCCTACGTGAAGCTCTCCCTCACGGCCTGGTTCGGCTGTTGGGTGATACCGTTCTGGGCGCTGCTCGGGCAGGAACCGAAGAAGACCAAGTCGATCCTCGGCAGCGTCGCGGGAATCTCGCTGCTCGGTTTCTGGCTCGAGCGGAACGCGCTGGTCTGGCCGTCGCTGGTCCCGAGTGATGGCGCGGCCTGGTTCGGCGCGATCCAGATCGGCGTGGCCCTCGGCTTCCTCGGTCTGTTCGCACTCGTCTATCTGGTGTTCAGCCGCGTGTTTCCGACGCTGCCGCTGCCCGACCGCTCGTAACCGCCCCGCGCACCGTGCCGGCCCGTCCCGATGGGCTTTCGCCCGTGCGCAACTTCGATCCGGCCGCGACACCGGGGATTCTCGGTCGTCGCAGCGGCTGGCCGCGAAATGCGGGCTAGGCTTTCCGTGTGAGTTTCGATCCCTTCGCAAGCGACGGCCAGGTATTTCCCCTCCTGGGCGGTCGTCCGCCGATCGTGTTGCGCGCGGACGAGATGGAGCACCCGGTCAGCAGCCGTGGGCGTCGTCGCGTCGTCACGAAGTATTCCGAGATCACCCATCTGACGACCACCACACAGGCGGTGTGGATCGGTGCGAAGCGTTCGGTCTACATCCTGGGCCGGGGCATGTTCGCCCAGACGGGAGGGCCCGAGAACCTGCTTCGCGCGCTCTCACGGCGGATTGCCGAGAGCCCCGGAGGCGTGCAGCAGCTCGAGCGGATGGCCGCCATCGAGCTCGAGGCGCGCAGCGCCGGCCCGCTGCGGGCGACCTGGGCCATGGCGGGGATCTGCGTCGCGGTCTTCGTGCTCCAGCTGCTCGTCGGGCCCGGAATCGAGGCCGTCGGAAACTTCACCCCGGCGTTCTTCCGCGACGGAGATCTCTGGCGGCTCGTGACCGCGAACCTGATTCACGCCGCCCCGCACTTCCCGCTCCATCTCGGCCTCAACATGCTCGCGCTGGTCGTGCTCGGAGCGCTCGTCGAGCGGCCGCTGGGTGCGGCCCGTACGGTGACGATCATGGGCGTTTCGGGCGTTTGCGCGATGGCGACGAGCGGGCTGATCGACTCGGTGCCGGTGGTCGGCGCCTCGGGCGTGGTATTCGGGCTGGTCGGAGCGGCGGTCTGGCTCGAATTCGCGTGGGCGGAACGATTGCCCGCCTGGTGGCGCTACCCGCGGCGGTCGCTGCTGCTGTTGCTCGTCATCAACGGCGCGATCGGCTTCCTGGTGCCCGTCATCTCGGGTTCCGCCCACATGGGCGGCTTCGTCGGCGGCTTCGCCGCAGCGGCGATGTTGACGCGTGCTCCCGCACGCTCGCAGCAGTCGCCGCGCTGGGTCTCGGCAGCGAGCGCCGCGGTGGTCGCGATCACCGGTCTCGCGATCGCGGCCGCGGGCTGGGAATTCACGCGCCCGGGCGAGTACACCGCCCGCCACGCAGCGCGACTCGCGCACCTGCCCGGCATCTCGGCCCTCGAGCTGAACGACACCGCCTGGCTGATCGCCATCTCGCAGGACCCGTCGCGCGAACTCATGGAGGCGGCGCTGTTGCTGGCCGAGCAGGCCGTCGACGAGACCGAGCGCCAGGATCCGAACATCCTCGACACCCTCGCCGAGGTCCAGTTCATGCTCGGGTGGCCCGAGCGCGCCGTGGAGACCATCGATGAAGCGATCGCACGCGCGCCCGACGTCGACTATTTCCGCGAGCAGCGGCGGCGTTTCACCGGGGAGCGTGACCCGGACGATCGACCCGCCGCGCCGCTCCTGCCGTGGTGGAACGCGCCGTCGGAGCCCGATTCTCCGTCGATCTACGACGAGCCCGGCCTCAGCGTGTGATCTCGTCGCCGTCCTCGGGGATCACGATCGAGCCCTCGAATGCGTCGCCGATCTCGCTCGTGATCTGGATATCGTAGACCGGAGGCGGTCGCAGGCGCACCAGGACGAGCTTTTCTACGCCCGCGCGCTCCGCGAGTCGGCCCACCTCTTCTAGTCGCGTGTGGAGCGCGATCTCGCGGCGCAGGCGTCCCGGATCCGTGTCGACGCCGATCTTCTCGGCGACCTCCGGGTCGGGAATGAACGCCGCCTCGTGCACGAGCAGGTCGGCGCCCTGGGCGAACGCGACCAGCGCGTCTTCGGCCCAGCCGGTTCCGGCGATCACCGCGGAGCGATCGCCCGCGCTGAAGCGGTACGCAAAGGCCGCGAGCGGGCCCCCGGGCAGCGACCCGGCGCTCACCGTGAGATCGTCGGCTTCGAAGCTCCAACCGTCTTCGATCTCGACGGTTTCGATCTCGACACCCCCCGCGGGGAGTCCGAGCGCCTCGCGGCGAGCTGCGATTCCCCGCGCGTGGGCTGCGAGCAGGCCCTCCACGAGATCGCGGGTGCCCGTCGGCCCGACGACCGTGAGCGGCTCGCTGCGACCTTGGATCCAGCCGGTCAGCAGCAGGTCGTCCAGCCCCACGGTGTTCTCGGGCAGCAGGTTCGTGAGCAGCAGCATTTCGGGCTGGGAGACCGAAATCATCGCGTTGCGCAGGCCCTCCGCGACCGAGCGGCCCGCGTCGACGAGCAGCATGTGTTTGCCGACCGCGACCGCGGTGGCGGGGCCGCCACGCGCCGGGTTCTCGTATTCGCCGCCGGTTCCGACCGCGATCACGGTCAGCTCGGCAAAGCTGCGGGGCTCGATCGGAACGACGCGCGCGGCGACGTTCTGGAACTGCCAGGCCCCGAAGGTCATCAGCCAGCTGAACATCACGACGCCGAGGACCAGGAAGAAGCCGACCAGGCGCAGGTTCATCCGGAGAACACGACGGTCTTGTTGCCGTACACCAGCACCCGATCCTCGAGATGCCAGCGGACGGCGTGCGACAACACGGAGCGTTCGAGATCGCGGCCCTTGCGGGTGAGGTCCGCGACGCTGTCACGGTGGGACGTCCGAATCACGTCCTGCTCGATGATCGGCCCCTCGTCGAGGTCGACCGTCGCGTAATGGGCGGTCGCGCCGATCAGCTTTACGCCGCGTGCGCTTGCCTGATGGTACGGTCGGCCCCCGCTGAATGCGGGCAGGAACGAGTGGTGGATGTTGATGATGCGCGCGGGATAATGCGCCACGAAGTCCCCCGAGAGGATCTGCATGTAGCGCGCGAGCGCGATGACGTCGATCCGGTGCGCCGCGAGTCGCTCGAGCTCGCGTTCTTCCTGTGCCGCCTTGTTGTCGGCCGAGACCGGAAAGATCTCGAAGTCGATTCCGAACTGATCCGCGACCGGCTTCAGGTCCGGGTGGTTGCTCACGATCAGCGGGATGTCGCAGCGGAGTTCTCCGGCCCGGTGGCGCAGCAGCAGGTCGTAGAGGCAGTGGTCGGTGCGCGAGACGAAGATCGCGAGGCGCTTGCGCGTCGACGAGTCGTTGAGCTGGAATTGCATCTGCATGCGCTCGGCCACTTCCTCGATCGCCCGCGCGAGCGAGGTGCGATCCGAGAGCAGTTCGCGGGTATCGAAGCAGATTCGCTGGAAGAAGATGCCGGCCTCGGAGTCGGTGTGCTGGTCGGAGTCGAGGATGTTGGCCCCATGGCCGTGGAGCACCTGGGCGAGCGCCGCCACGATCCCGCGTCGGTCGGGGCACGAAACCAGCAGGGTCGAGGTGTGCGACGATTCGGCCATGGCGGGATTGTAGTGCGCCGGCGCGCCGCTTGCGGCGCCCGCTGGTGACGCCGCGAAGCTTTGTCTAGCATTTCGGACAGGGGGCCTCACTCGCTCCCGAGTCCTGCGGCGCACGCCAATGGGGCGGTGTTCGTGGGGCGACCCGGAGGGGCGGTAACGGCGACGGCTCTGCAACCCGGGACATGAAGCGAGGTCTGGGCCTCGTGGGATGTACTCGACGCCGAAACGGGAGGTAATTCGGTGAATCATCAACGTACTACGGTGAGTGAGGTGGCGGCGTCCTGACGCCGAGCCGAATTAGTTGCAACGTTTCGGTGTCCTGGGATGCAAGGTACCCAGCGCCACCGCCCCGGGAGCGCGGAGACCGTAGCCGCATTTGGGCCCTGGCCCGCTCCCGGGGCTTCTTTATCGGGCACTCCATCCTGGAATCGCGGTCGGGCGGCGGCCGGGGGTATGGTCAGCCGTATGATCGAAGCGAACTCCGTCTCGGATGATCCCCTCACGCCGCTCGTCTTCCTGGAGCGCACCGTCCGGGTGTTTCCGGACAAGACCGCGGTCCGCTACGGCGACTGCAGCTGGAGCTGGCGCGAGTTTGCGGACGACGTCGGGCGCTTCGCCGGCGCGCTGCGGCGCGCGGGCGTGGGTCCGGGCGACCGGGTCGCGATGCTCGCCCCCAACGTGCCGGCGCTGCTCGCGGCGCATTTTTCGGTGCTGCGCCTCGGAGCCGTGCTGGTGGCGCTCAACACCCGCCTGAACGATTCCGAGGTGGGCTACATCCTGAACCACTGCGGCGCGAAAGTGCTGCTCGTCGATCCCGAGCTCGCGGGCAACGTGCCGTCTTCCCGCGCCGAACTCAGCGCGGATCCGCTGATCGTGAACCTCGAAGATCCCATCGCGGGCGTGACGGGTCGCCCGTTCGACGGGCCGAGCTTCGACGAGTTCATCGACGGAGCCGAGATTCTCCCGGTATCGGGCGGCGTCGACGACGAGCGGCGCATCACGTCGATCAACTACACGTCGGGCACCACCGGCCGGCCCAAGGGGGTGATGTACTGCCACCGCGGTGCGTACATCAACGCGCTCGGCGAGATCATCGCGCACCGGCTCACGCACGATTCGGTCTTCCTGTGGACGCTGCCGCTCTTCCACTGCAACGGCTGGTGCTTCCCGTGGGCCGTCACCGCGGCGGGCGGAACCCACGTGATGCTCCGCGCGGTCGACCCGGCGCGTATCTTCGAGCGGATCGCGAGCGAGGGCGTGACGCACTTCAACGCTGCGCCCACGGTGCTGCTGATGCTCGCCGAGGCACCCGAAGCGGCGGGCGTTCGCTTCGACCCGCCGATCAAGGTCGCGACGGGCGGGGCGCCTCCATCACCGACGCTGCTCGCCCGGACGCACGCGCTCGGCATCGACGTCACGCATCTCTACGGGCTGACCGAGACCTACGGCCCGCACGTCTATTGCGAGCTGCAACCGGGCTGGGAAGCGCTTGCCGCGGATCGGCTCGCCGAGCGCATCGCCCGCCAGGGTGTTCCGTACCACATCGCAACCCACCTGCGCGTCGTCGACGAGCAGATGAACGACGTGCCCGCCGACGCCGAGACGATGGGCGAGGTCGTGATGCGCGGCAACAACGTGATGCAGGGCTACTACGACGATCCGGAAGCCACCGCGGCCGCATTCGCGGGCGGCTGGTTCCACTCGGGCGACATCGCGGTGGTGCACCCCGACGGCTACATCGAGCTGCGCGACCGCAAGAAGGACATCATCATCAGCGGCGGCGAGAACATCTCGACCATCGAGGTCGAGCACACCATCGTGCGGCACGACGCGGTGCTCGAGTGCGCGGTCGTGGCCCATCCGCACGAGAAGTGGGGCGAGGTGCCGAAGGCCTTCGTCGCGCTGAAGCCGGGTGCGACCGCGACGGAGGCGGAGATCATCGATTTCTGCCGCGAGCGCATGGCGCATTTCAAGTGCCCGAAGTACGTCGAATTCGGCGAGCTGCCGAAGACCTCGACGGGCAAGATCCAGAAGTTCGCGTTGCGCGGTCGCTAGCGGGCCGCCGGAGTCGCGTCGAGCGGATTGCCGGCGGCCGGGGCTCCCGCGCTCGAACAGGCTCGGCGGCGATCCGCCGGAGTGAGCCGGGCTTCCGAACGGGTATGCTTGCCGACCATGTCGGCAATGATCGCCATCCATGACCTGACCAAGACCTACGCGGGCGGCTTGCATGCGCTCTCGAACGTGAGTCTCGAGATCGCGCGCGGCGAGATCTTCGCGCTGCTCGGCCCGAACGGTGCCGGGAAGACGACCTTGATCAATATCGTCTGCGGCATCGTCAAGCCGACGAGCGGCCGGGTGCGGATCGACGGCCACGACATCGTCCGCGACTACCGCATCACGCGGAGGATGATCGGACTCGTTCCACAAGAGGCCCCGACCGAGACCTTCGAGACGGTCCTGGACACCGTCGGCTTCAGCCGCGGCCTGTTCGGCCGGCCGCCGAACCCCGGATACATCGAGCGCGTGCTCCGATCGCTGTCGCTCTGGGACCGAAGAGGCTCGAGGATCATCGAGCTGTCGGGCGGCATGAAGCGCCGCGTACTCATCGCCAAGGCCCTGTCGCACGAGCCCGACGTGCTGTTTCTCGACGAGCCCACCGCCGGCGTCGACGTCGAGCTCCGGCAGGACATGTGGAACGTCGTCAAGTCGCTGCGCGAGCAGGGGGTCACGGTCATACTCACGACCCACTACATCGAAGAGGCCGAGAAGCTCGCAGACCGGGTGGGCGTGATCGATCACGGCGAGATGGTCCTCGTTCGGGAGAAGGATCTCCTGATGCGCGAGCTGGGGAAGAAGCAGCTGATGCTGAGCCTGAGCGAGCCGCTGGCCGGCTTGCCCGCGAGCCTGGCTCGGCGCGGACTCTCGCTGAACGAAGACGGACGCGAGCTGCTCTACCGCTACGACTCGCAGCGCGAGCACACCGGGATCACGGAGCTGCTCTCGGATCTGCACGCCGCCGGAGTGCGCTTCACCGACCTGCAGACCACGCAGAGCTCGCTCGAGGAGATCTTCGTCGGCCTGGTGGCGAGGCGCCGATGAACTTCCACGCGGTGAATGCGATCTACCGCTACGAGATGGCGCGCATGTTCCGCACCGCGGTGCAGAGCATCGTGGCGCCCGTGCTGTCGACCTCGCTGTACTTCGTGATCTTCGGCTCGGCGATCGGTTCGCGGATCACCGAGATCGACGGTGTGAGCTACGGCGCGTTCATCGTGCCCGGACTCATCATGCTGTCCATCACGACCGAGAGCCTGTCGAACTCGTCGTTCGCGATCTACTTCCCGAAGTTCACGGGTACGATCTTCGAGGTGCTGTCGGCGCCGGTTTCCTACGTCGAGATCCTGCTGGGCTACGTGGGAGCGGCGGCGACGAAGTCGATCCTGATCGGCTCGATCATCCTGGTGACGGCGAACTTCTTCGTCGATCTCCACATCCTCCATCCGTTCGTCATGGTCGCGTTCCTGGTGCTGACCTCGGTCGCGTTCTGCCTGTTCGGCTTCATCCTCGGCATCTGGGCGGATGGTTGGGAGAAGCTGACCATCGTGCCCGCGCTCGTGATGCTGCCGCTGACGTTCCTCGGCGGCACCTTCTACTCGATCGACATGCTGCCGCCGGCCTGGCAGACCATCAGCTTGTTCAATCCCATCGTCTATCTCGTCAGCGGAATGCGCTGGGCGTTCTACGAGAACTCCGACGTCAGCATCGTCTCGAGTCTCGTCGCGACCCTGGGGTTCCTCGTCGTCTGCCTGCTGATCGTGCGCTGGATCTTCGAGACCGGCTACAAGCTGCGCGCCTGAGCCCCGTCCGTTCTCGAAATCGATCCGGAATCTCCGTCGAGTCGGCCCGTTCGTGAAATCGCCGCGGCGGAGCCGAGATTCCGACAACGCATGGCTTCGAGGGCCTGAATCCAGCGGCCATTTGCAAATCTTTTTGATTGTAGACCTACACAAGTTCATGGTAGAGTCGCCGCGTCTCAACCTTGGGGCGCCACATGGGGTGGTGGCCGCGTCGTTTCGGATGCGAATCGTCAGCCATAGAGTCGACAGGGGGTCATCGTGCGAAATCTATCCGTGCATCTGCTCGTCCTTTCTCTCCTGCTCTGCCTTCCGAGTGCGGTTTCCGCAGCGGGCCCGAGCGACGACTGGAAGTGGATCTTTCAACACGGCGAGAAGAAGTGGCTGCCGCAGCTCGAGGTGACGGGACGCCCCGGCAACCACGATCTCTACGGGCTGGACGTCGACCCGTTGATCCCCATCGCGCAGAACAACGACTCGATGTACTACCTGAACGTGCGGGGGTCGCTCTTCTGGGATGACGGCGACTTCACCAACGAAGTCAACGTGGGTGGCGGTTATCGCCGCCTGATGGGCAACGACAGCTGGATCCTCGGTGGCTACGGCTTCTATGACCGGATGGAGACCGTCTACGACAACGTCTTCAACCAGGGCACGCTGGGTGTCGAAGCGATGGCGTGGGACTGGGACGCGCGCATCAACGGCTACATCGCGGAGTTCGACGACAAGAGTGCGACTGCTGCGGGCGGGTCGAGAGTCTCGCTTCGGGGCACGTCGATCTCGATGGAGACGATGCGCGAGCAGGCCTTGAGCGGTTTCGATGCCGAGATCGGCTACCGGCTGCCGTTCTTCGGCGACGACGGCGTCCTCAGCGACATGCGCTTCTACGTCGGCGGTTTCTATCTCACGAACGATCTGGTGCACGACATCGGCGGCCCGGCGGCGCGCTTCGAAATGCGAATCTGGGAAGTTCCGTTCCTGCCGGAGGAGTCCCGCGTCACGCTGGGCGCGAACTACCGCTGGGACGATGTCCGGAATCACCAGGTGCAGGGCATCCTCGGACTGCGCATCCCGCTCGGGCGCCCGAACCGCGCGCAGCCGCTCACGCACCTCGAACGCCGCATGACCGACCGCGTCGTGCGCGACATCAGCATCGTGACGAATACAGGTCTCGGCGGGCGTGAAGCGGTGGTCACGCGCACGGGCGCGCCGATCGACAACGCCTACTTCTTCGACGCGGAAACGGATGGCACCGGCAGCTTCTCCGACCCCATGACCCTGGAAAATGCGGCCGACACCGGTGAGAACAATCTCCTGATCGGTCTGGCCCGGACCGGCGACATCGACGTCGGCTTCGGCGACGGCGATCTCCAGAACGGCCAGACCGTGATGGGCGGCGGCACGGAACTGTACGTCCGCGGCGCCGAGAGCGGCGAGGCAGGCGTCTATCGGGCCCCGGGCCAACCGGCGACCCTGTGCTGCACCGGGACGGCGCTGACCCTCGCGGAGAACAACACCATCGCGGGGCTGACCTTCCGGAGCATGGGGCGGGCGTTGGAGCTCGAGCTCGACTACCAGACGACGATGCTGGACGTCTACAACAACCACTTCTCGGGGATGGAGCACGCGATCGAGATCGACGTAGTCGACGAATCGGGTCTACAGGCCTACATCCGGGACAACTACTTCGAGAACCAGGGGAGCGCGGTCGACGTCTGGGCGCCGGTGACCTTCCAGCTCGCGTTCGACGTCACCGGCAACCAATTCTCGAACCTGGGCACCGGCCTCGACTTCGACCTGAATCCGGATGGCTCCTTCGGCAATCCGAGCGGCTTCGCACTGAATGCCGTGAACAACGACTTCCTGGACGTCGAATCGGGCATCGTGACGGATGTGTATTTCAGCGGGAACGAGGACTACACCCACACCAGCTCCATCATGAACAACCGGTTCTGGAGCGTCGAGTACGACGATTACGAGCTCACCCTCGAGGGCGCCGCTCCCTCCGGTGATGTCGCCTTGAACGTCGAGGTGGCGAACAACGAATCCCTGAACGGCGACACCTTCGTCGACATCGAGCTCGATCCCATCCAGTACGGGCAGGCCACATTCAACGTACACGACAACCGGTCCGTGGGTACGGCCGAGGGCATCAGCATCGATGTGGACGAGGGGCCCGACGTCGACGTCACGATCCACCGGAACGAGATCATCGGCGCGTGGGACGGTGACGCCGTCAACGTCCGGATCGACGATTCGGGTGACATCGAAGGCCACAACATCACCGTCACCGAGAACTGGATCGAGAACACCTACGACGATGACGGCATCGACATCAGCGTCCAAGACAGTTACGCGACGACCTTGATCGTCGCCGACAACACGGTGAGGGACACCGGAAGCAGCGGCAGCGACAACGGAATCGAAATCGATTTCGACAACGTCGAATACGATGGTAACGGCAATTCGATCACGGTGACCGGGAACACGGTGGAATTCGTGAACGGCGGCAACAACATCGAAGTCGAGGTCCGGGACAGCTACGCCGAAACCAGCGTCACCATCGAGGACAACACCCTCGCATACAACGACAACAGCCACGGGATCGAGTTCGATTTCGTGAACAACGGTTACGGTGCCGATGGGAGCATGATCTCGATCAGCGACAACGCGATCCACGACATCGACGAGAGCGGGATCGACGTCTGGCTCAACGATCTCGACTACGGTGACACGATTGCGATCAACGACAACGGCATCCGACGCACCGCCGACGGCGGAGGCAACGGCATCGAGATCAACACGAACAATGTGGAGTATGTGGACGTCGAGTTGCGGGGGAACACGATCGAGGACGCAGACGACGGCGACAACGGAAACGGCATCCAGCTCGAACTCGGCGATTTCTATCGGGGCTCCGTCACCATCGAGGAGAACGACATCTCGCGCAGCGGGGAGCACGGAATCGAGATCGATCTGGAGGACGGTACGCATGACAACACCGTGGCGATCAACGACAACAACATCGTGCTGAGCGACGAGAACGGCATCGATATCTACGTCCCGGATGGCAATGCCGACAACACGCTGTCGATCGGCGGCAACGAGATCAGCTACGTGGAAGACGGCATCCAGATCGATTCGGACGACGGCAGCACGACGCTCGACTCCGACTCGAACAACACCGTGACCGACTTCAGCGATGACGCCGCCGACATCGACGGCACCGGCACCGGCGAGATCGAAGTGAACGGCTCGCCGTACGGCTTCCCGTAGGGCGCATGGATTCGAGCAGGCGGGGCTGCCCGGCGGCCCCGCCTGCGCTCGAACTCTCGATCGAACCGAAGCGTGTCCCCGGCGGCCTTCGCGACCTTCCCGATCCCGGTCTCGGTCGATGCAACCCGGCGCGCGCAGCACTGCGGCGTCAGCGCATCGAGCCGGCTACTTGATGGCGATCGGGTTGGTGCGGGCGCGCTCGCCGCTTGCGAGCGGTAGCGGCGGTGCGACGAACAGGAAAGCGTAATTGCCGTCCGCCGCGCAGGCTTCGGCGAGTTCGTCGAGGTCGAAGTTGGTGCCCAGCAGCAGTCCCGTGTCGCGCACCGCGAGCCGGCGCAGCGAGTGCGGAAATCCGGTTTCGGGAGGACGCACTTCGAGGTCGAAGGTATCGGTCGCGAGGGCCGCGATCTCGCGCTCGAATATCCAGCGCGCGCAGCGCAGCGTGAGTCCCGGCGCAGCGCCCGCGCGAAACCCTTCCCAGCTTCGATTCTCGCGGCAGTGCCGCAGCTGGCCGGTGCGGACGAGCACGATGTCGCCGCGCTCGATCGACACGCCGAACGATTCGCCGCACAGGTCGAGATCGTTCGGTGTGATCCGGGTTCCGTCGTCGAGCCACGGCCGCCGCGTGTAGCGCGGCAGGTCGAGCAGCACGCCCCGCCCGACGACGCGGTCGCGGGCCTGGAAGCTCGAGCTCGGCGTGTCGCCGCAGGCCCGGTCGTTGTAGCAGCGGCCGTCGTGGGCGACGTGAGCGAGCGCGGTCCAGCCGGTCTCGATGGGATCGCTGCAGCCGAGTGGGTCGGCGGCGTCGGCCGCGTAGGGCAGGGCGCAGGAGATCGTCCGTCCGGAACGGGGCAGCGCGCAGGCCGTGCGGACGAGCTCCCGCGTGATGTAGTTCAACGTTCCGAGTCGGTCGTCGGGGCCCCAGCGTTGCCAGTTCGAGTAACGCTCGCCCCAGTCCTCGATCATCTGCTCCGTCACGACGTCCGTCATCCGCAGCCTCCCGCTCCCGCGTCCGCCGGTCGCGTCCGGTGGCGTTCGCGCGTCGAAACCACGCCCACCGCTCGCATGGCGCCATCCTAACCGATGGGTACCCTTCCTGCCGTGCGATCCCGCTTCCGCCCGATCAGCCATCGCTTCACTCGCGCGGTTCGCACGTGAGCGGCGACGCATCCCTCGGCGAGCGTTCCGGCGCCGGTTGGCGCGGCAACAATCCCTGGTGGATTCCGCGCTTCTTGGGACGGATGCCCGACCTCCCGCCGACGCAAGTGCGGATGCTCGGCGTGATCGCACTCGCACTGTTGTTCGAGAACTACGACCAGGCGATGCTCACCGCGGCGCTGAAGCAGATCGCCGAGAGCTTCCGGGTGCCGGAATCCGAGATCGGCGGGATGCTCGGCTGGGTGCACATCGGTGCGATTCCGGCCTTCTTCGTGATCCCGTTCGCCGACCGCATCGGGCGCCGTCGGCTGTTCATCGCGTCGATGATCGCGCTCGGTCTGGCCACCTTCGGCGCGGCCTTCTCGCAGAGCGTGGAGCAGTTCATCGCGTTGCAGATGATCAGTCGGACCTTCATGGTGACGACCTCCGCGACCGCGTTCGTGATGGTGACCGAGGAGTTTCCGTCCGCGCACCGCGGCTGGGGAATCGGGGTGCTCGGTGCGCTCGGCGGGATGGGCTACGGGCTCGGGCTGTTGGTGTTCGCCGGAATCGACTACCTGCCGTACGGCTGGCGCGCGATGTACCTGGTCGGCATCACGCCGATCGCATTGCTGCCGATGTTCCGCCGCGAGCTCCGGGAGACCCGGCGCTTCGACGCGCTGCACGCGGCCCGCGCGGAGAGCGGCGAAGACCTCGGCGGCTGGCTTCGCCCGTTCGCGATCCTGCTGACACGCTACCCGCTGCGCGCGTGCGCGATCGGCCTGATCGGCGCGTGCTCGTCGGCGGGTCACACCGCGGCCTTCCAGTTCTCCGCCTACTTCGTGCAGCAGGAGCACGCCTGGCGGCCCGGCCATTACACGCTGATGATGCTCGTGGCGGGCGTGATCGGCGTCGTGGGCCACCCCTACGCGGGGCGGCTCGCGGATAGCCGCGGGCGCCGCAGCGTGGGCTTCGCGTTGTTCGCCGTCTACCCGCTCGTCGTCTACGGCTTCTACCACGCACCGGGCGTCTGGCTGCCGCTGATCTGGATCCCGTTCATCTTCGCGCTCACGGGCGCCGGCACGATCCAGCGCGCGATCGCGACCGAGCTGTTTCCGACGGCGTCGCGCGGCACCGCCTCGGGCTGGATGCTGGTCTGCGAGGCGGGCGGACGTTCGGCCGGGCTCTTCCTGGTCGCCTGGGGGACGCCCGAAGGCTCGAGCAATACCGCGATGATCTGCTGGACCGCGTGCTTCTGTCTGCTCGCCGCTCTGCTGATCCTGCTGCTGCCCGAGACGGGCCGCCGCGAGCTCGAGAGCATCAGCGAAGCCGACGAGGCGCGCGTCTCGTAGGCGTCGACGCGGTACCTGGCGCGGTGCCGGGCGTGTACACTGGGCGCGCGGATGTCGAGCGAACTGGCGCGCATTCCCGATCACGTCCTGCCCGCGCCGGATCGTGGCGATCTGCCCGAGCCCGTTGCGCTGCGGCGTATGATCGGGCCCAGCATCATCCTCGCCGGTCTGTCGATCGGCAGCGGCGAGTTCGTGCTGTGGCCGCGGCTGACGGCGGAGTTCGGCTTCGCGCTCTTCTGGGCCTGCTGGATCGGCGTCACGATCCAGTTCTTCCTCAACATGGAGATCGAGCGCTGGACGCTCGTCACCGGCGAGAGCGCGGTGGTCGGCTTCATCCGCTTGTCGCGCGGCTTCGGCCCGCTGTTCCTGGTCTGTTGCACATTGCCGTGGATCTGGCCGGGTTGGGCGACCGGGGCCGCGACGCTGATCCACTGGCAATTCGGCTGGCCGGTGGCCGGCGTCGCGATCGCGAGCCTGCTGCTGTGCGGGTTGATCCTCTCGATCGGTCCGGTCGTGTATCGCACGGTCGAGGTGATCCAGCTCGTGCTCGTCACGGGCATCAGCCTGCTCGCGATCGCACTCGCGATCGCGCTGGTGCGCTGGGAGAGCGTGCAGGCGCTGTTGGCCGGTGCCGTTCGCATCGGGGAGATCCCGGACGGCATCGAGCTGCCGCTATTGTTCGGCGCGCTCGCGTTCGCGGGCGCCGGCGGCTCGGTGAACCTCGCGCAGTCGAACTACATCAACGACAAGGGCTACGGCATGGGGCACTGGGTCGGTCGCATCACGAGCCCGTTCACGGGCCGCGAAGAGGCGACGACCGGGGTCGGTCGCGTGATCGCGCCGAGCGAGGCGAACCTCGTGCGTTGGCGCGTCTGGTGGCGGCGCACCAACCTCGAGCACTTCGGCTCGTTCTTCGTGCTGTGCCTGCTGTCGCTCGCGTTGTTCAGCCTGATCGCGCACGAATTGATCGGACACGCCGCCGTCGCGGACGGACTCGGCTTCATCGCCGATGAGGCTGCGGCTCTCGAAGCGCGGTTCGGAGCGGGCGCGCGCAATCTCTTCCTCGTGCTCGGGGTCGCGGTGCTGTTCACGACCGAGCTCGCGCTGCTCGACGCGGTGTCGCGCGTCGCTGCGGACATCCTGAAGATGGGCGTGCTCGGCGCCGACGCGCCATCGCTGTCGCGGCTCTATTTCATCGTCTTGTGGGGACTGATCGCGTTCGGCATCGCGGTGCTCGCGAGCGGCTTCGAGAAGCCGCTGACGTTGCTGGTGCTGTCGGCCACCCTGAACGGCTTCGTGATGTTCCTGTACACCGGGCTGTTGCTGTGGTTGAACGTCGGCCACCTGCGTGGCCCGCTGCGTCCGAGCCCGCTGCGCATCGCGGCGCTGATCGGGGCGCTGGCCTTCTTCGGCTACTTCAGCGCGCTCACTCTGTACGATCAGCTGGCGCGGATCGGCTAGGAGGCGGGAGATGTTCGACGGCTTTCGCGAATTCGGCGCCGCGCTGTCGCGCTTCACCGAGCGTTGGGTGCCCGATGCGTGGGTGATCTGCATGATCCTCACTGCGGTCGCGCTCGTTCTCGCGATCTTCGGAGCCGGTGCGGGCGTCGAAGAGTCGATTCTCGCCTGGGGGGACGGCGTCTGGGTGCTGCTCGGCCTCGCGATGCAGTTCACGATCGCGATGGTGGCTGCGCACGCCTGCGTCGCCTCGCGTCCGGTCTTCCGACTGCTCGATCGTCTGGCCGGTCTGCCCGACCCCGAGCGCCCGGTCCAGGCCATCGTGCTCGCGGCGGGGTTCTCGCTCGTGACCGCCTACCTCAACTGGGCGCTGTGTCTGGTCGCGTGCGCGCTGTTCGTGCCGTTCATCTGTCGGCGGAATCCGAACGTCGACATCCGGGTGCTGATCGCGGCCTCGTACATCGGGCTCGGCACCGTGTGGCACGGCGGGCTGTCGGGTTCGGCACCACTGATCCTCGCGACACCGGGCAACCCGCTGCTCGAGCCGGGCATCGGGGCGCCGGTCGTCGCTCGCCTCTACCCCGTCACCGAGACGCTCTTCAATCCGTGGAACCTCGTCTATCTGCTGGCGATCGGCGGAGTCGGGCTCGGGATGTCGGTCGTACTGCATCCACGCCGGGGCGCGGTGACGCTGACGCGGGACCAGATCGCGGCCATCCTGCCGACGCCGCCGGAAGCGGACCCCGAGCCCGCGACGCCGGCGGCGCGCATCGACGCCTTCCGCGGCTGGCCCTGGCTGGCGGCGCTGCTGCTCGCCTATCCGCTCGGGCATTCGATCGTCACCCGCGGCTTCGGCACCAGCTGGACGATCGACGCCTACAACGTCTTCTTCCTCGTCGCGGCACTGCTGCTGCACGGCCGGCCGCTGCCCTTCCTGCGCGCGTGCCGTCGCGGCGTCGATTCCGCCTGGGGGATCATCGTACAGTTCCCCTTCTACGCGGGGATCTTCGGCCTGATGCAGAACACCGGTCTCGGGAGTTGGATCGGAACGCTCTTCGAGCGGGTCTCGAGCCAGTCCACGTATCCGCTGATCGTCTACGTCTACTCGGGTGCGATGAACCTGTTCGTGCCGTCGGCGGGGTCGAAGTGGCTGATCGAAGCTCCGTATCTGCTGCCGACCGGCCAGGAGCTCGGAGTTTCGACCGTCAGCGTCCTGCTCGCCTATGCGTACGGCGACTCCACCACCAATCTCGTTCAACCCTTCTTCGCGATCCCGATCCTCGCCGTCACCCGCATGCGCTTCGGCGACGTCGTCGGCTACACCACCCTGATCGCCCTGGCCTGCGCCATCACCAGCGTATTCGCGATGTTGCTGCTTCCGCCGAACCTCTAGCAGGGTGCTGAAGAAGGCCGGTTCGGTTGGATCCGCGCGAGCTTGGGGGGCCTGCCGCTCCCTGATCGGCTGACGGTCGCGGCAAGACCCCCCCAAGCTCGCGCAACCATCGCAGGGCGTCTTCAGCACCCTGCCAGCAAAGGGCCCGAAAGCCCCCACCCGTCCCGGCCCGGGCAACCCTCTCCGCGCCTCTTCAGCCGCCTACGGGCAGGGAGCGTGCGGATGTGCGAGCACGGCTCCGGAGACGGCGGAGCTTCGGTCCGGCCGTAACGCTCGCCGCCGCGGCCTGCGACCCGGTGCGGCTGCGAGTCCCGCCCCGGTCTACAACTTGATTCGAGGTTGTCGACGATTCGAGCTGCGTGCCACGATCGAGCCGAGGATCATTCCGAC
>Ga0210064_1000068_pt1 | contig 46370 bp, 38 predicted proteins | sample Muzzi_CordC_D2_FD_185531 | JGI IMG/M metagenome (GOLD analysis project Ga0210064, IMG submission 185531) | Wetland microbial communities from San Francisco Bay, California, USA, that impact long-term carbon sequestration - Muzzi_CordC_D2 (SPAdes) | ecosystem: Environmental > Aquatic > Marine >... | reverse complement strand
CCGGCGGGTGGCGCAAGGGTGGCTTTTGCGGCGGCTGCCGATCCGGTTCTTTGGGGGGCGGCTCTTTGATCGGCGGTTTTTTAGGCGCATTGGGCGGCTCCTCGACCGGCGGTTGATCCTGGGATTGCGGATGATGGGCCTTCGATTCCCCTTGGTCTTTCTCCTCACAGTCCCGGAACTGATTCGCAATCGTTAAAATCCCGTTGCAATTCTCCCAGGGATGCATTTCCCCCCCCACAGCAGGTACATCTTCTGAGCCCAGGTCTTCAAACCATCGAATGGTGTTGATAGGGCTGTTGTCTTTCATGATGGACTTCCTAACGGTCGATTACTGTTTTTCTTTCCTCTCCGTAGTCATCGGCGGCTTTGAGTGCCGCACAAACTATTTCGGCATTCATCGGCATAGGTTCGTTGTGGATAGTTGCATCTTCGGCACACGCCGCTTCCGCCGCACGCGACAGGACTTCATCGCTGGAGTTCAACAAGTCGATTTCGGCCAGGCTTGTTGGAAGTCCGACCGCTTCGCAGAAACAATAAAGATTAGGAGAATGTTCAGGGGCGCAATTCCTTCGGCCCGTATCTGACTTTCAGATGGTTGCGCACCTGCCTGGCGCCGCCTTCGTAGGCATTTTGGGTGGCGATGCGCCGCTCTCTCAAAGTTTCGACCTCTCCGGTAAGCGTGGCGACGCCATCCGAAACGCTGACTGAGATATTGTCTTCATCCACAAACGGGCTCCACCACAGCTCATCCCCTATATCCTGCCTGATCTTCCAGTCATCTTTGGGTTTCCAGTCCCGCTTAAGCTCGAGTCTGTTTTCCACGGCGGCAATGCCCCGCACCCGGGATGCGGCCTCGGCGGCCATTTTTTTCTCGAAGGCGGAATCCACCATCCCCCTGATTACGGCCAGATGATTGTTAACCGTTACGCTAATTTCATGCTGGTAAAGGTAGGGATTTCGCGCCAATGCGACGCGAACATCACGGGCCAGGTCAGCGTCCAGATCGGGCATCGGCCTGGTTTGCGGTCCGATAAGATCCGGTCTTACTTTCAGGTGGTTTTTGACCTGCCAAACACCGGCCGTGTTTTCAGCATCCTGTTCGGCCGCCTGTTTGGCGGCAAGATTTTCAACCCGGCCCTTTAGCGTGACAATTCCGTTGTCTACCAAAATTTCCAGCTCGGAACTTAAAATTCGCGGGTCATAGGCAAATGCAGCTTCAAGTGCCTGCCTGACGTCGTTATCCGGCTTCACGACCGCCTTGGAGACGCGCCGCATCTGATTGTCATCACCCAGCGGGTTGACCTGCAACTCCCGGTCATCTACGGATGCAACCCCGGCCACCCAGGCATCCATGAAGACGCGTTTTTTTTCAGCCAGGCTGCCGACAGTGCCGCTTAAAATAACATGCCCGCGCAACACCCTGACATTGATACGCTCATCGACGACCCATACATCAAAGGCCAGTTTGCGTAGGACTTCAGCCTGAATTTCATCGTCCGGCCGGTGCAGCGCCTGTGAGACCTTAATGTCTGAGCGGACTTCCTTGACCCCCCGAACCCCTTTGGTGACCTTCACACAAAGGTGTTGCTCCTGCCAGGAATTGACCCCCCCGCTGAGGGTGACAATGCCGTCTGCTACGGCCACATCGATATCAAACAAATCAGTTGCGGGATCATCCTTCAAAGCCCGCTCCACCTCCCGGCGGATCACATCATCGCTTCTGACAACCGGGAGTACTTCGAGGCGATTGATAATGGAACGGACACCTTTAACGGTTGCCGCAATGTCGTCGGCCCTGTCCCGGGCCAGCAGATGTGGAACCGAACCGCTCAATGTGACGACGCCATCCTGCGTTTGTACGTCTATCAGGTAGGCCGGCACACCGTCATCGTTTTCCAGCTGGGTGTCGACCGCCAGCGTAATGTCGAGGTCGTTGATCTCCCTTGAAGCGGCATGACCGGTCGACATCATCAATGTGAACATTATGATTGCAACGATTGTACGGATCTTTACTGAATTGTTAATCATAGCCAAAAAATTTTCCTTCCTTTTTATATTTATCAAAACCGCCGCTGGCGAAGATGCTGACGTCATCCCGGTTTTCCTTTTTGAAGATTTCTCTCACCGCTTTGCTCATCCTGGTCATATCCCCGCTGTCCAGGCGCACACCTTTTAATTTGTTGCCCCGGGCGGAAATCTCCGCTGAACCGCAGTCTGCTCAGATAATGAAGAAAATCATCCGAAAAGAGGCCGGTGGACTTTAGATAATCCAAGTCTTCCTGAGAGTATCGGATTCGCGTCAGGTAATCGAGAACGTCTTCTAATCCGGCACTGACAAAATAGCCGCGGTTCGGCGGATAATCGCGGATAAACAGGCTAAAGGTCGCCGAAGCAAACATCTTGCTCTGGTAATATGCCTCCGCCATCGTGAATTCGTAAAGATCAGTCAGCAATGCGAAGTTATTGAGTTGCGCCTGCATATGATTGTCCCTTTACGGCAGATCCGTACTTTGAACGACCTCACAACTGTCTTCCGGACAAAAAAGTTTTAGAAAAAGACCCTTTCGTTCAGATGTGTCGACACCCTTGGCCGGAATGGTGATGTTGCCGTCATCATCGATACACGATTCGTCGGGGCAGGCAATTTCAAGCCACAATCCCTTGCGATTTGCGGATTGTGCGGCTGCCAATTTTTGGGGCGGCAATTTGCTGATTTCTTCTTTTTCCAAGACACGCGCATCCGGCAGAAAAAACCGAAATCGGGAAGGTTTAGCTTCTGACATATTTGACACTCCTTTGCATCTGGTTTTTAATTACAAATTTTTATTACAAGTGAACTTCAAAGGCCCCTGACACCTGAATGGAAACAGAAAAACAGGGTTCCGGATAAAAATTCCTGCTTCCTTTTCGGAACGCGAATGCACTTAAAATCTAATGAAATCGACGCCGAAGGTAAATACGGTGAATCCTGTATTCGCGGATAAGCGCAAAGGTATTTGAGGGGCCGGGGGAATTTTTCGAGCGATGCGCTGCGTGGATCATCCCCGCCGAAACAGCCCGAACGCGAGCATAAGGGTTCGTTTTGGATGAATTATATCAATCTGAATTGGGCTGATCGCTTCCCGGTGAAGATCAGCAGTGGCTTCCCTGATTTGACAATATGCAGGCGATGGCGCAATACGTCCAAATCAAAAGGATGAAAACAATATTCAGGTTATACAAATGCAGGCGAATACGCCGGCAAGCCCTCTACAAAGTTCTTGTTTACCGACAGCCTGACCTCATCCTCGAACATCTGGCCTGGTACGTGAAACCTTATGAATTCCCTCACGCGCCGAATTTCTTCAGACGCAGCGCGTTGGCCAGCGCCAGCGGCATCAGGTCGGTGGCTGGAAAGCGGGGACCCAATCCACCCTTTATGCAGTCACGCTCGCCAAAACGATCGACACCGTCGGGGCGGCAGTAGCGCGAATGAAGCAATAGCGGAACCGGATGCCAGCTGTGGGATTTCAGGCCGGCCGGTGTGGAATGGTCACCGGTGACAACAAGCACGTCCGGCCCCATGTCCAGCACGCGGGGGATCTTTTGGTCGACTTCTTCGATCAACGCAACTTTGTGATCAAAATCCCCGTCCTCACCGGCACTGTCCATCTTTTTCACATGCACAAAAAAGAAATCAAAATTGTTCCAGTGTTTTTCGAGCGTGTCCAGCTTTTCATCCAGCCCGTCCGTGGTTGCGAGAATCTCCATCCCGATCAGGCGGCTTACCCCGCGATACATCGGGTAGCCGGCTATCGCCGCCGGGCGGATGCCGTATAGGTCCGGCAGACCGGGCCAGTCAGGTCGCTGCGAGAATCCGCGCAGCAGCAGCATGTTGGCCGGATGATGGTCTCTGAGAATACTGCGGACCTGCTTCAGAAATTGATTGATCAAATTAGCGGTCTGCTCGGCTTTTTCCGATCCGGGTTTTGCTGCGAGCGGTTGTGCCCCCACAGCCTGTGGGTCCGTATCGGTGGTATCACCGGAAAGCCCCTGTCCGCGAAAAACCACCACCACCCGATACTCTTTGACAGGTTCGATAAAAATCTCCACTCCGGGAAGGTCAATATCGCGCAGCTTTTCGCACAGTTTCCGGTTCCTGGACGTTTCAATTCGGCCGGCACGTCGATCGATGACCTGCCCGCTTTCGTCGATGGTACAAAAGTTGCCGCGAACAGCCAGATCTTCATCCTTCAGATCGAAGTCGATTCCCAGGGCTGCCAGCACCCCGCGCCCAACCTGATAATTGAAGGGATCATAGCCGAAAAGCGCCAGATGCGCCGGGCCGCTTCCCGGGGTGATACCGGTCCCGGCCGGCTGGTGAAGTCCGCAAATGCTCTGCGTTGCAAGGTCATTCAGGTTCGGCGTCGAAGCCTCTTCCAGGGTGGTACCGTAACCGAGACCTTTGGGCAGGCCGCCCAATCCGTCCATCACGACCAGAAGGATTTTCGAGTCGGCCGGTTGAATTAACTGCTGTATCTGTTTCAAATCCATGCTGCTTCCTTTCTTTTGGAAATCCTCTCCCGGCCAGGATAATATAAAAGTCTGCGTTTTAGAAAAATAGGCGCGATCATGTATTTGCCACCTGCAAGCAGTTTATTTTTGAATTTTGATTACTGTCTATGGAGGCCTTAAATAGGGTCTTGCAGGTATTTAATTCAAATCGGTTGATGATAGTCTATTTTACCGGTGACGCAAAAGATTAGGTGCCGGCCATGCGTGTGTTTAGTCAGCGGTGCGCAATGTGCGGCGAAATCCGGCAGCGGCGCACGAGCGTTGTGCGGGTGAGAAATAAAGGTTGAGCCGTTCAGGGTTCAACGTTCCGGGTGAAAAAGAACGCGAAGAGTTTCTCATTATTGTAACCCCTGAACCTGAAACCATTTCTGTTTGGGTGACACGGATTTATGAGCAACATAAGAAAATTAGGGCAGCCAGCCAAAGCTGCTTTATCCGGAAAAAGCAAAGGAGATCTGTTTCGTGAATTGTTCAGAACCGCCAAAATTCGTACTGGTCAGCCGGCGCTTCGACGCCGTCATTTTTGACTTGGACGGTGTGATCACCGACACGGCTTCACTGCATGCCGCTGCCTGGAAGGAAATGTTCGACGAGGCCCTGCAGGAAATTGAAGACCCGGCCGGAAAAGAACAGCTGCCGTTTGACAAAAAAGGAGATTATTTGCTTCATGTGGACGGAAAACCGCGCCATGACGGCGTGGTTGATTTTCTGGCCTCGCGCAAAATTGAGCTGCCCGAGGGCCAAGCGGATGATTCGCCGGACAAATTGACCGTAATCGGACTTGGCAACCGCAAAAACCAGTTGTTTCAGCAAAAACTTAAAGAAGACGGGGCAGATGTTTACGAAACCAGCATACGTCTCATTCGTGATCTGCGGGCGCACGAAATCAAAACCGCAGTGGTATCCTCGAGCAAAAATTGTCGGGCCATCCTCGAGACGGCCGGAATTACCGACCTGTTCGATGCCATAGTCGACGGCCGGGATGCCGCCGAAAAAAAACTGGACGGCAAACCGGCGCCGGACATATTCCTGACAGCCGCCCGGCAACTCGGCGTTCGGCCGCAGCGGGCCGCCGTCGTTGAAGATGCTCTGGCGGGGGTCCAGGCCGGCAAGCTCGGCCATTTTGCATGCGTCATCGGCGTCGATCGCAACGATCAGAGAGCGGAGTTGGAAGAACACGGGGCTGATGTGGTTGTGACCGATCTCTGCGAAATCGGCATCGACGAGCGGCCGGAGGTTGAACAGTCCGGAAAAGATCGGCCCTCCGCGCTGCAGTACGTCGACGATATCCACGGCCGCCTGGCCGGTCGAACTCTGGCCGTATTTCTGGACTACGACGGGACGCTGACGCCGATTGTCCGGCGGCCCGAGGATGCCGAGCTTTCCAAAAATATGCGGCAGATCATCGCTAAGCTGGCTGCCCATTGCCCGGTGGCGATAGTCAGCGGCCGCGGTCTGCAGGACGTTCGCGAGCGGGTCGGCCTCGAGCAGCTGTATTACGCCGGCAGCCACGGCTTTGACATTGCCGGTCCCGACGGCCAGCGCCGGGAGCATCCCGAGGGCAGCCGGCTGCTGCCGGAAATCGATCGCGCCGAAAAAGCCCTCCAAAAACGCTTGTCTTCCATCGACGGCTGCCGGGTTGAACGCAAAAAGTTTGCCGTCGCGGTTCACTATCGTGAAGTGGCCGCGGAGGATGTGCCCGCAGTCGAACGGGTCGTTCAGGCGATTCACATGGAAGGATCCGGCCTGCGGCTGTCCGGCGGCAAGAAAATATTCGAACTGCAGCCGGACGTGGATTGGCACAAAGGCCGGGCGGTTCGCTGGCTCCTGGAAGATGCCCTTGATCTGGAGTGCAGCGCTGTGATGCCGGTTTATATCGGCGACGATGTCACGGATGAAGATGCGTTCCGGGAGATCCGCAACGACGGCATCGGCATTCGGGTCGACGACTCGGCTGCCAATGACAGTGCCGCACGCTATCGGCTGCGAGATCCGCAGGAAGTCCGGCAGTTTTTGCTCAAGCTGGCCGATAAACTGCAGCGGGCAGCCGATCTGGCCGCCTGGCGCCTGGTCTACACCGGCTTCAAACCTGAAGAAGAAAATTTGCGCGAAGCATTGTGCACGCTGGGAAACGGCTATTTTGCCACCCGGGGCGCCAGTCCGGAATCCGAAGATGACGGGGTTCACTACCCCGGTACCTATCTGGCGGGCGGCTACAATCGTCTTAAAACGGAAAAGGTCGGAAGAATCATTGAAAATGAGGATCTGGTCAATATGCCCAACTGGCTGCCGCTGAATTTTCGATTTGATCAGGGCGAGTGGTTCGATCTTTCCCAGGTCGAAGTGCTGCTGTATTGCCAGGAGCTGGACATCCGCAACGGCACGCTGCTGCGTACCATCCGCTTCAGCGACGACCGCCGGCGGGTGACCCGTCTGATCGAGCGCCGCTTTGTTCACATGAGCCGCGCCCACCTGGCGGGACTGGAGATCAAGCTCATTGCGGAAAACTGGTCGGGTCGGGTCGAGTTCCGCTCGGCCCTCGACGGCCGCATCGTCAATAACGGCGTTGAACGCTACCGGGACCTGAACAACCAGCATCTCACACCACTGGAGACCGGAAAACCGGCTGACGATACTGTATTTTTGAAAATGGAGACCAATCAATCCGAACTGCGAGTAGCACTGGCTGCCAGAACGCAGGTTTTCAGCGAAGGCACCCCCGTGTCCCCGGAGCGCCGCACCCTGCAGGAAACCGGCTTTGTCTCCCAGCTTTTTGAAGTCCCGATCGAGGTGAACGAGGCCGTCACGGTCGAAAAGATCGTCAACTTCTATACGTCGCGGGATCCGGCTATTCCCGAGTGCGGTCTGGCGGCACGCGAGGCGGCGCACTCGGCCGAGTCATTCCATAAGCTGCTGCAAAGCCACAGCCGGGCCTGGGAACATCTCTGGCAGCGCTTCGGCATCGAGCTGGAAAACCGCGACAGGCGGCGCGAAAACCGCATCGGCATGATCGTCCATCTATACGTTTTTCATCTGCTGCAGTGCACATCCACCAACACCATGTGTATGGACCTGGACGTCGGGGTTCCCTCGCGGGGCTGGCACGGTGAAGCTTATCGCGGGCATATCTTCTGGGATGAACTGTTCATTTTTCCGATGATCAATTTGCGCCTGCCGGAAATTACCCGGGAGCTGCTCATGTACCGCTATCGACGTCTGGATGCTGCCCGGGAAAATGCCCGTCAGGCCGGCTACCGCGGGGCCATGTTCCCCTGGCAAAGCGGCAGCAACGGACGCGAAGAAAGCCAGCAAGTGCACCTCAATCCGAAATCGGGCCGTTGGATCCCGGACAACAGTCATCTCCAGCGGCACGTCAATGCGGCGATTGCCTATAACTTGTACCATTATTTCCAGGTGACCCGCGATATGGAATTTATGGCCTTTTACGGCGCGGAAATGATGCTGGAAATCGCCCGCTTCTGGGCCAGCATTGCCCGCTACAACTCCGAACTGGACCGCTACGAAATTCTGGGGGTAATGGGGCCCGACGAATATCACGATGCCTATCCGGACTCGGCCCGCCCCGGTTTGGACAACAATGCCTATACCAACGTCATGGCCGTCTGGGTGCTCAATCGTGCCCGTGAGGTGATCGATCTTCTGCCGGAAGATGCGCGCCGGGAGGTGTGCGGCAAACTGGGACTTACCGCCGAGGAATTCCGGCTATGGAAGGACATCGGCAGCAAAATGCGGCTGGTCTTCCAGGCAGACGGTATTATCAGCCAGTTTGAAGGCTATGAGGACCTGGCCGAATTCGACTGGGAGGGCTATCGCGAAAAGTATGATGATATTCAGCGGTTGGACCGGGTTTTGGAAGCCGAGGATGACACGCCCAACCACTACAAGGCATCCAAACAGGCCGATGTTCTGATGCTCTTCTACCTGCTGTCCGCCGAAGAATTGACGGAAATCTTTGAACAGCTGGGTTACCCGTTCGAATACGAAACGATTCCCAAAAACATCGACTACTACCTGCAGCGCACCTCCCATGGTTCGACCCTCAGCCGGGTGGTGCATTCGTGGGTGCTGGCGCGCAGCGACCGCTCCCGTTCCTGGAAGCTTTTCTGCGAGGCCCTGCAAAGCGATATATCCGACATCCAGAGGGGCACCACGCCCGAAGGTATCCATTTAGGCGCCATGGCCGGTGCGGTGGATCAGCTCCAGCGCGGCTACACCGGCATTGTGACACGCGGCGACGTGCTTTACTTCAACCCCTGTCTGCCGGATGATTTGAGCCGGTTGAAACTGAAAATTCGATACCGATCCCACTTTCTGGAAATCGAAATGACAGCTGATATTCTAAGAGTCAGCACCATTCGGGGTGAAGAAGAACCGATAAAAATTGGTGTTAACGACAAGTCCTATGAATTGACGCCCGGTTCCGGCCGGGAGTTCTCGTTAAAGGAGGACACTCAAGATGACAAGCAAAAAAGACGTCTACCATCTTAGGGATGATATGATGGATTTCGACGAAACCGTCGACAACATCAAAATCGACCGCCAACCCTGGGAACGGCCGGAACGGACCCCTGCGCCCACCCCCGCCAAACCGGAAAAGGAGATCATGATGGAAGGCGAGGATGAGCTGGTGGATGCCTATACATCCCTGTCCGACGGCGAACCGATGACCCCGCCGAATGAACTGGTCCCCGAAGGAGGTTGACCCGGGATTTCGGATGCATAAGGGGCCCGGGGAAGAATCATGCGGATCCGCGTACCTTTTTCGGGAGCGGAATCGATCGTAAGAGAGCCGCCGACAATCTCGGCCCGCTCCTGAATGTTCGCCAGACCATATCCACTTATGGAATCCTGCCGGCCGAGGGCTTTTGGAACATCAAAGCCGCGGCCGTTGTCGGCAATTTCGAGCATAATCCGATCAGCGTCGTGCTTTAGGCCGATGAAAATTTCGATGGCCTCACTATGTTTGGCGGCATTGTGCAACGATTCCTGCAGCACGCGATAAATGACAATTTTGAGTGTGTCGGGGATATCTTCTTCCGGGACCTCGATCTGCGGAATCAATTTGATATGGCCGAATTTTTCGGTGAATTGACGCATATACCACGTGATGGTGGATAAAAGGCCCAGGTCGTCGAGTATGGTCGGCCGCAAGTTCGCTGAAATCTGTTTGGTTTCCTTGATGGCGGTCTGCAGGTAGGCAATCGATTTATCGAGGGAAGCGGCCGCTTTCTGCGGTTTTTGGGCGATCTCCTCGATAGTGCCCTCCAGTTTGAATTTAATGGCCGCCAGGCTGGCGCCGATACTGTCGTGCAATTCCTTGGCGGTTGTTCGACGGTCGTTTTCAAGAGCCTCGATGCTCCTGCGCGACAACTCCCGCAAATGCCGCCGGGAATTTTCCAGTTCCCGTTCAACCTGCTTGCGTCGGGTGATATCCTTGGCGATGGTTGCCAGGCATACAATCTTCCCGGACTCATCCAGAAGAGGAAAAGCGGTCACCAACACCGATAAAATCCGTCCCTTCTGGTCCTGGCGCAGACCCTCCAAGTTGCGCACCTCCTCCCCACGGCGGCAGCGCCCGCGCAGGCGATCCGCCCACGTATACCGGGTGGAAGGGATCAGGCTGCGAATGGATTTGCCGATTAGCTCATGGCGACGCCATCCGTATTCTCTCTCCGCCTGCCGGTTCATATCGATGATGATGCCGAACAGATCTTCGATAATGATCGGATCGGTGGCGTCCATAAACACTCGAGACCACTGGCGAAGCTGATTTTCCAAAACTTTGCGAACCTGCATCTCGTTTTCCAGGGCTGTCACGGTTGCCTGCAGCTGGGCAGTGCGTTCACGGACCTTGATTTCGAGGCTACGGCGCGCTTTCTTCAGCGCCTCTTCGGCTCTTTTTCGTTCGGTGATTTCTTCGGCGACGACGTTGACGCTGATCACCTGCCCCGCTGAATCCTTAAGGGGCAGCCAATGTACTATCGCGGTGCGCTGAACACCGGGCTGGGCCGCTGTCGCGCCCGTTATTTCGAAATCCAGGACCGGCTGACCGCTCGCTAGCACCTGCTTGAATATTTTCTCGATCCGACCGGCCAGATCCGGTACCACGTCTCGGGGAGTGCGGCCGAGGTGTTTGGATGCCGAAACACCGTTGAGTTCAGCCATAAAATTGTTGATGCGTACGTAATGAAACTGGCGATCAAACACACACAGGCCGATGGGTGCCGAGTCATAAATGGTCTCCAGTTCCTTCAGACGCTGCTGGGCCTGAAGCTGGCTTTCGCGCAGGCTGGTTTCGATGCGTATCCGTTCGCGGATATCGATACCGATGCCGACCCGGGTTTGGTCGGACAGACGAATATTGGCCCATGAGCTTTGAACGCTGTCACCGTTTTTGGCTTTCACCCTAAAGCTCCGCCAGCCGCTTTCCAATGATTCCATGAATTGCCGTACCACCGCCCGCTCAGATGGATCGGGATAAAATTTTTCCATCGGATCACCGTCGTTCGCGTCCTGTTCCGACCAGCCCAGCACCCGGCGGAATTCGGGGTTGAAGCGAAAACGCTCCAGGTCGGGATCGTAAATGGTGATCATAACTGGTATTGTGTCGATGATTTTTTGCAGCAGCTCGTGCTCATGTCCCAATTTTTTTTCAGCTGTTCTGCGCCCGCTAAGGTCAATGAAGGTGCCGATGATCCGGTTCACGGAACCCTGTCCGTCGCGCTCGAAGACGGCGTCTCTTGACAGGCACCATATCCAGCGTCCGTCCGCGGTCTTGAAACGGTATTCGACCTCCAGGGTTTCATCGTCGTCGGCCCGGCCGATACGTTCCATGTGGGCGGCCACCCGCTTCTGATCTTCCGGGTGAAACAGTTCGAAGAATTCCGCGCCCCTTAGCGCCAGGAGATCCGCCAGGGAATAGCCGGTCAGAAGGGTGTATTGGGGATTAATGAAGGTATGGGCCGCACGCATCACGTCATAAATATAAATGCCGTTCAATGATGACATCAGAATTTTATGTGCGAAGGAGCAACCTTCGCCTTCTGAAACAGCCGCCGGCGGCAAATTTTTGACAGGAGGTGGTACTGCAGAGGCATCCGAATCCGTAACCTTCTTGCGATCCTTCGGTATGGCTGTTGGTGATGCGGCCGGCTTGGCGGAGTTATCGTCAATTTTTTTCATATCTTAAAACCCATAAATCGCTCGAGTGTCCAGCTTGGATTTATTAGGAATAAATATGCTTTTCGAGGGCTTGCGACCATACCGCATTGCATGTATTCGGCCCAGTTTCAGACCGTATTATGGCCCAGGGGATCGATCGGTGAACCGCCGAACCCCAGGCAGCCAGTCAATTTATTCAACCCAACCCATGGCCGCTGATAAGCACACAGGGACAATGGCGGGCCGCTCGCTTTTCTGGCTAGAATGGAAAACCCGTTTAATACGGTTACCGGCAGGCCTAAATACCGTTCAGACCCCATTGTATTTGCGATTTACATCCGGTAAATGATAAGCTATGCTGATTTATTTTTCTGAACCTTACGGCAGCAGTGAATCGGTTGACGGAGCAAGTGACCGGGCAAGGCTATGCCTTTTAATGCCGGTTAATGCCGGTTTTTTTCTGGGGCTGATCATAATTTCTTTAATTGGATAGGAGGCGTTCAATGGCTAAAAGAAAGACCAAAGTCGTCATTGTAGAAGATCACAAGCTGTTCCGCGAAGGCTTGAAATCCATGCTCGCTGACAAGACCGGCTTGGAGGTGGTCGGAGAGGCCGGCGACGGTCTTGAAGCGATCCGGATCGTCAAGAAAATCCGACCGGACATCATTCTGCTGGACCTTTCCATGCCCAAAATGAACGGCATTTCGGTCATGAAAGAAATTAAAAGTCAATTTCCCGAAACAAAAATCATGGCGCTGACCATCCACGAGTCCGACCAGTACGTGTTGGAAGCTTTTGAGGCCGGTGCCGACGGGTACTGCCTTAAAGATGCCGGACGTAATGAGCTGATGGTGGCCGTCGACAGCGTGCTGCAGGGAAAACGCTATATCAGCCCGTCGATTTCTGGCAGCGTCCTGGAAGGGTACCTGACCGGCCGCAAAAAACTGAAATCCCAAACCTCCTGGGACACCATCACCCAGCGTGAAAGAGAGGTCCTGAAACTGCTCGGGGAAGGCTATCAGAATAAAGAAATTTCCGATATGCTGTTTATCAGTGTCAAAACGGTTGAGAAGCACCGGGCCAATATAATGAACAAGCTGGATTTGCACAATGCCGCCGCATTGACGGCTTACGCCATCGAACATGGTCTGGTAACGAAGAAGGGGTAAGCGCGGTTCGATCGACCGGGTGTACCCGGCACTGGAATAGCGGTTGAAATTCATCCGACTGCAGCACTTGATTCATGCGGTAAAATCAGCTGAACGGTTGTACCGGCTCCCGCTTTGGATGTAATCTCCAGTTTTCCGCCGCAAATTTCAGCCCGATCCCGCATATTGGACAGACCGTACCCGCTCATGGGATCGGGGTTGGAGCCGACGCTCTCGAGGTCAAATCCATGGCCATTGTCCTGAACGCTCAGTTTTAGTTCCCTGTCATTTTTCACTAGCCCGATCAGCACCCGATCGGCGTCACTGTGTTTGGCCACGTTGTTTATGGCCTCCTGCAAAATACGGTAAATAACGACCTTAAGCTCCTCGGGAACATCATCTTCTTCAATTTCGAGCCGGCGCACAATATGGATTTGACGGTGATGTTCTTCAAACTCCCGGCAGAACCAGTCAATGGTCGAAATCAATCCCAGGTCATCGAGCATCGAGGGACGCAGCCGGGCTGAGATGCGGCGGGTTTCCTGAATGGTCTCCTGAGTTGTGGAGATGATGCTCTCTAAAGAGACGATGTCCTCCGGGGGATCGCCCGTCATCTTGTTCAGTTTTTCTTCCAGACACATTTTAATGGCCGCCAGGTCTCCGGAAATGCTGTCGTGAATCTCCCGGGCCAGAAGTTTGCGTTCGTTTTCCTGGGCATCCATTATTTTGCGCGAAAGCCTCCGCAGCCGCCTTTCGGATTTCAGCAAGGCCGCCTCCGTTTTTTTTCGCGCGGTGATGTCGATCAACGAGGCCATTATCCCGACCACGGCGCCTTCGCTGTCGGTAACTTCTGAAAATGCGACTTCCGCTGGAAACGATGCTCCGTCAGCGCACTGAACCAAGAGTTCCTGCGTCTGTCCGAGGGATTGCTGCACGATCAATTTTACGTCGTCAAATTGACTGACTTTTTCGGCAGAAAATAAGCCGGCCGCATTTTTACCGATAATATCGCTGGGCACCTCATATTTGAACATGCGCAGGCAGGCCGGGTTGGCAAATCGAATCCGCAGGTCGGCGTCGGTGATAATAATTCCGCTGGTTGCTGAATTCAAGGCATCGTAGGCGATGCTGATTTGCTCCTGAGCTTTTTGATGCTCTGTGATTTCATTTTCCAGGGCCTGGATGGTCAGGGACAATTCGGCCGTGCGAATCGCAACGCGTTCTTCAAGCTCGGCATGGGCCTTTTTCAGCTGCGCCTGGGCCTTGCGGCGGGCCCGGCGCTCGCTTTTACGCTGCTTGACGTCGGCCAGTTTAAACGGCAGTAGTTTCAGATAACCCAAGCCGGGATCCTTGACGATATAATCGTACATCCCGGCCTGCAGCGCCTCGACCGCCAAGTTTTCCGAACCGGCACCGGTCAGCATCACAAACGGAGGAAGATTCTTCACCTGCTGATGCTGACGGTAAAATTCCAGGCCGGTCATCCCCGGCAGATCATAATCCACGACCACCAGATCAAAGGAATCCTGGTTAGTCGGCAGATTATCAAGGGCTTCCTCGGCCCTTTCACACACCGCTATTTCAAAGGCAGTTTCCGACTTGTGCAGGGCTCTTTCAAATGCCGCCCGGTCATGTTCGTTGTCTTCGATCAAAAGGATTCTGATCGGTCTTGATGCTGAATCTTGAATTTTGCCCATCATTTGTTGATCCTTGATACCTTAATTTTGCATGTATTCTTACCGGCAATATCGGCTAATGCATTCGTCTCATCAATATCTGTTGCTGCAATCATAGACGTCATCCTTCTCCCATCTGCCTGGGAATCTCCACGAAAAACGTACTGCCTTTCCCCGGCGCGGATTCCAGGCGGACCTTCCCGCCCAGGTGCACAGCGGCTTTTTTGACAACGGCCAGGCCGATGCCGGTGCCTTCGTAAGCCTGTTGGGTGTGCAGCCGCTGGAATACGCGAAAGATCTGCTCCGCATATCGAGGTTCGATGCCGATGCCGTTGTCACGCACAAAGATTTCAATCCGGTCTTCTTGGCCGTTCTGCCAACCGAGCTCAATGCATTTTTTTGGCGACTTGTTGAATTTCGCCGCGTTGCTGATCAGGTTCTGAAAGATCTGCATCAGCAGGGTGCGGTCCGCCGTGACCACCGGCCAATTGTCGGCCACGATCATCTCCACATCAGACGGAAGCCTGAGCATGGATTTGACTTCTTTCAACAGGTCCGATAGATTGATCGGGTCAGGCTCCAACGGCGCGCGGCCGATGCGGGAGAACCCCAACAGATCTTCGATCAGTCTCTCGGCCTCGCCGAGGGCCTTTTTCAGTCCCTCGACATATTTTCGCGGTTCCCGCTCCAGGGTGTCGGCCAGGTCTTCGACCAAAAAATCAGTGTAGTTGCGGATAGCCCGCAGCGGCGCCTTCAGGTCATGGGAGACCGCATAGGCATACTCGGACAGTTCCTGGTTGCTCCGCTCCAGCTCCCCCACTTTGGCGGTCAGCTGCCGTTGGACCTGACGGACCGATTCTTCGGCCTGTTTGCGCTGCGAGATGTCGTGAAAGATTAGCACGCCGGCGAAAATTCGGCCCTCGACGTCATGGATCGGACAGGCATTCACCGAAAACCGGGTCAGGGTGCCGTCACCCCGCCGGTAGCACATTTCCTCCTCAACAATCACCTCGCCGTCGGTGATGGCCCGGGTCATGGGGTAATCTTCCGGGCGGTAGGAAGTTCCGTCCGGTTTCAGGGCGCCGTACAGCTGGTAGTCCTGGTAACTGTCTGCGGCGATCAGGGGATGTCCAAGCAGATCCTCCGCCTTTTTATTGTTCATAACGATTTTTCCCGAAGGGGCTTCGGCAATATACAACCCGGCCGGGATCTGGTTGAAGACGGCCTCCAGGCGCAATCTTTCCTGATAAAGCGCTTCGATCAAGCGGTTGCGCTCCGCCTCGAGCCGTTTGCGCCGACTAATTTCGCGCTCGATGGTCGCAACCGCCGTGAGTTCGCCCAGCGGGCTGCGAATCGCCGAAACGGTCAGTGAAATGGGGATGTCCCGTCCGGCCTTGGTGCGGCGAACCGTCTCAAAGGTTCGGACCTCTTTGCCGTCACTCAGCCGTCCGATCAGCTTGTCAACCTCCCGGCCGCGCCCCGGCGGCAGGATCAGCCGGATATGGCGGCCCACGGCTTCCGGCGCACGGTAGCCATAAGTCTTTTCAGCGGCCGGATTCCAATCCGTTATGATCCCGGTCGGATCCAGCCGGATGACGGCGGCTTCGGAGGATTGGACGATGGCGGCCAAGCGGGCCATGTCCGCTTCCGTGGATTTTTGCCGGTCGATATCGACCAGCATTGCCCGGCAGGCCGGATGCCCTTGCAGGTCTTTGTCGTAGATGCCGTCAAAACGCACCCATAATGTCCCGGCGGTGGACTGTTTTTGCAGCCTCAGCTCACAGGATGCCGGTTTTTTGCTTTTAAAAATTTTTCTCAATGTCAGAAATAAAATGTCGCGGTCGGCTTCGAGCACGCTCCAATACAGGGGGCGGCCGATGAGTTCCTCGCGCACGGAACCGCTGAATGTCTCCAGGGTGAGATTGGCAGCCAGGATGCGGCCGCTGCGATCCACCAATACCAGGGCGGCCGGAGAGAATTCATAAAAATCGAAAAAAATCTGAAATAATTTGCCCAGGCTCTCCTTCAATGACGGATCGCCAAGAAAATTCGCAGCGTCGGGCGACTTTATTTGTCGTCGAATCAGACCTAATATGTTCAAAAAATCGGCTTCCATTCAGCCAACATCCCTGGGGGTAATATCCTGGAAACTTAAAAGGATCATCGCCAGTCGCCGTTCACCTGCCGCTATGCGGCAGCCGATGCGCGGAAAATCATGCGTCAGGTGCCAGTCTGTAAATTGGGTGTTATCCGGAATGATGTCTTCCAGAAAACGCCGCAGCTCGGGAATATCCCACTGATCGTTGCCGAGCCCGAAAACACATTGGCCCAGCGTCTCCTTGGCGGATGTTTTAAACATCCGGTAAAAGGCCGGGTTGGCCAGAGTCACCGTGAAATCCTGCTCCAGTATCAGAATCGGTTCATACAGGGCGGCGGTGGTTTTTTCAAAATAGCTCAGCGCATCGCGGTATTTGACTTGCGCATCTTCCATAAAGGTTACGTCCAGAAAGGTTATGACGACGCCTTCGATCATGTTGGCCTGGGTGCGATAGGGAGCGATCCGCACGGCGTATATGTTGCTGTCCTTACCCTGTATCCTGATTTCTTTGCGGGTCAGGGTGTCCAGGACTTCCTCGACATCTTTGGTGAGGGGCTCCTGCGCCAGATTGCCGGTAATGTCTGAAATCTTGCGTCCGATATCCACCGGTTTGAGATTGAACACCTCGGTGGTGGCCTGAGTGAACCGCTTGATGCGCAGATCGACGTCCAAATACAATATCCCGATGTCAATGGTGGTAAAGAGGTTTTTCAGATCTTCCTCGACTTTGAGCAAATCCTGGTTTTTCTTGGACAGCTCGGCATTGACGGTTTCCAGCTCCTCGTTGGTGGACTGCAGCTCCTCCTTGGAGGACTCGAGCTCCTCGTTGGTGCTCTGCAGCTCTTCGTTGTTGGCCTGCAGCTCCTCGTTGGCCGACTTGAGCTCCTCGTTGGAGGTTTCCAGCTCCTCGATGACGGCTTGCAGCTCCTGCCGGCTGAGGCGCAGCTTTTCTTCCAGTGCGATCAGCTCCGGGGAGGTGTCTTCGCCGGCCGCCGCCCCTTTCATACGTGCCGGGTCCGCCGCCGGCGCTTCTTTGAATTCGATCAGGATCCAGTTTTGCCTGCGGCCGCCGCTGTCAAGGGAAGTAAGATTGACATCCAGCTTCAGAAAGCCGTCGTTATGCCGGACTTGAATGTTTTCCAGCAGCTCGGGCTTGCCGGTAAGCTTCACTTTTTCGAAGGCTTTGGCAAGCCGGAAATGAAGCTCCCCGGAAACCATTTTAAAAATGTTGAAGCTGGGTTCCCCCACCGGCGGCGCCAGAAACTTGGCGGTGTTGCCGTGAAAATAGAGAATGTCGGCCTGGGCATCGATCAGCACGGCCGGAAAAGCGTATTTATTCAGGATGGTCTCCTCGACGATCCCGCGCACATTCCGGCGGCCCGGATTCAGCTCAACCTGCGTCCGGGTTCCCGGCTGCCGCTCGAGCTCGGGGTATTTTTCTCTGGCGACAAAGGTTGCGGGCAGGTGGAACGGTACCGGATGGTCGGCTTCGGTCGTCAACTTCCGGTAAATCTTGTGTTTTTTGTCGACCGCCGCAAAAAACTCAGTTTTTCCGGTGGTCTCTGAGCTTCCCAGAAAGAGGATGCCATCGATCTTGAGGGCATAACGAAAAATATTTTGAATATCTTGCTGTAGATTGCCGTTCATATAGATCAGCAGGTTGCGGCAGCTGATGATATCCAGCCCGGTAAAGGGCGGATCCCGGCCGATGTCGTGGAGGGCAAAGACGATCATGTCGCGAATCTTGCTGTCCACATGGTAATGGTCCTCTTTTTTGGTGAAAAACTGTTTCAATCTTTCAGTGGAGACGTCAGCGGCAACGCTCTGGGGAAAATAGCCCCGGCGGGCCGCGGCGATGGCGTCGGCATTGATATCGGTGGCAAAAATTTTGAACTCGAAGAATTTCTCCAGGCCTTCGGCAGTCTCGAGAGCCGCAATTGCGATGGAGTAGGCCTCCTCCCCGGTGGCGCAGCCCGGCACCCAGAGGCGCACCGTGGCGCCCTCCTCTTTTTTCTGCAGCATGGGTTCCAGCGCTTTTTTCTTAAGCGCCTCGAAGGCCCCGGGGTCTCTGAAAAAACGGGTCACCTTGATGGTCATATCCTGGAACAGATTGTCGATTTCGGCCAGATTCTGGCGCAAATAGCGCCGGTAGTCACCCAGTTGTTGAATCTGGTGCAAGGCCATGCGGCGCTGGATGCGGCGCTCGATGGTGCTGCGCTTGTAGCGCGAAAAATCATACCCCGTGGTGGTGCGCACCATGGATAACACGGCCTGGATATCCTGCTGAAACTGACCATCGGTCCGGTCCTCTGTTTTATCGATGCCGAGCAAAGGGTGCCGGATGTAATTGAGAAGTTCCTGGGGCATTTGCCTTGCCGGCAGGATAAAATCGGCCAGCCCGGCCTTGATGACGCTTTGCGGCATGCGCGCGAACTGGGCCTCCTTTTCATCCTGTACCATCACCAATCCGCCTTCACCCTGAATCAGCTTGGCACCCAGGGTGCCGTCGCTGCCGGCGCCGGACAGGATGACACAGATGGCTTTTTCTTTTTGATCCTCGGCCAGCGAGCTGAAAAAGATGTCGATCGGCAGCTGCAGACCGTCCGAGGGTTTGATCGGCGTCAGAAAGAGGGTGCCGTGGCGGATAACGATGTCCTTTCCGGGGGGGTTGAGGTACACCCGGTTGGGTTTAACCGCGACGCCGTCTTCGGCGTCCTGCACCTCAAGGTCGGCTTTTTTAGCCAGCAGGTTCTTCATCAGGCTTTCGTGGTGCGGGTCGAGATGCTGGACCACCACAAACGCCATTGCGCAGTCCGCGGGCATCGCCCCGAAAAAGGCGGTCAAGGCATCCAGGCCGCCGGCGGAGGCCCCGACGCCGACAATGTGAAAGGCGGCCGGTTGATCTTTAACGTTATCTGCCGGAGAGGGCTTGGCGGTCGGCAGCGCTTTTCCCTTTTCGGATTTTTGGGGCGCTGGTTGTTTTTTCTTGGCGGCCATTAAGTTTCTCCCTTGAACGCGTGTTCACTGACGGCTTATGGGCAAAGGTTAAAGCAGCCGCTAACGGATGTTTGGGATGGCATAACTGTCGGCACATGATTTTGCGCTTGGACCCTGACACGCAAATGCGCAGCTGGATAATGTTTCCGAACCCGGGGAAGGGAGCCGCAGCGCCCCCATACCATTGAACCCTTAATCTTTTGCCGGTTAAGATTTGTTTAACGCAGAACCGATTAGATTTACAAGTACATAATGTTGTTGAAATCTCCGAACTTGCAGGACCCGTCGGACCAACTCGGTCTGGAAAACCGCATCTAGGGTCAATTGACCGCTTGATCGATGATTTTAGGTTATAGGGCGAACCATCCATCGCGCCGCATTTTACGGATACCGTGAAGCAGATCAAGTTCACTTCCAAAACAGGTATAGATCGGCAGCCTGCGCCGGCAGGGGATTTGACGGCATTCCGCTACATTTAGTGCAAGGTAGAATAGCCCAGGACCCGAATAAAAAATATGGGGTCGAGACAGTATTTTGGGGTCGGCAAATCAGTAATTGGGCACTTGCCGTCGCCGAGTCGACCAGCCTGCCCGACTTGCAGGGCTCACCCGCTTGCCGGGTTCAGCGGACGAAGGACGAACACGAGCAGGCAGGTTGCGGCGGGCAGATTCTCAACAATATCACCGAATGTAATGTATGGACATTCAAACCGTTTCATTTGTCCGGTTTCAGGATTGAAGATGTCAAGAATTTAGAATACGCGCCAGTTTAATACATATCCTCAGGAACAAAAATGGGGCACAGACCGTATTTAAAACCCAGAGAATTTCAAATATGGTAATAACCAGCATCTGAATGCAAACTGCCGGTTTCGGGCAAGTTGGGTTGGCCCCAGGGGTAGAGCCGGTTTTGTACCCCAAGGCAACCCACGAGAATCAAACAGATGCGGCAGGTGGAATACAGTTATTCGCAAATACGCTAACAGGGCAGGAAACGTACATGCAGGACAAAATCAAACGACCCCTTGGAAATCAATCACTGAACTGGCGGCATATTGTCTGGTTTTTAGTCGTTTGGATGTTTTTAATCTTTCTATTCCGAGGGTTTGCGCCGACACCGTCCACCAAAGAAATTTCGTATACGGCTTTCAAAAATAAAGTCGGTCGCGGTGAAGTGACTGAAATCATATTCAAGGGCAGCCGGATCAGCGGCAAATCCAAACAGGAGGACAGCGCCGGAAATCAGACCGAGGCGAAGCGCGGCAACTCGTTTTTTCAAATTTTTCAGGGAAGCGAATCGCAGCCTGACTACTTTCAGACCACCAAACCGGCGCTGCCGGATCCGGACCTTCTGCCGCTGCTCGAAAAAAACAAGGTTGTCATCCGGGCCGAAGTCCAAAAGCGCTCCTGGTTCGCGACGCTGATCGTCACGCTGCTGCCCTGGCTGCTGATTTTCGGTTTGTTTTTTTACGCCAGCAAAAAAATGCAGCAGCGCATGGCGGGCGGTGCCGGCGGGGGTATTTTCGGTTTCGCCAAATCCAAGGCCAGATTGTTCGACAAAAAAAACAGCGGGGTCCGCTATGACGACGTGGCCGGGCTGGACAACGCCAAAAAAGAGCTGCAGGAAATTGTGGCCTACCTGCGCGATCCGTCCCGATTTCAAAAACTAGGCGGCGAGCTGCCCAAGGGGATATTGTTGATCGGTCCGCCGGGCGTGGGCAAAACTCTGATGGCCCAGGCCACCGCCGGTGAGGCTGATGTGCCCTTTTACAGCATCAGCGGTTCCGAATTCATCGAGATGTTTGTCGGGGTGGGAGCTTCCCGGGTGCGGGACATGTTCAAGAAAGCCAAAAAGGATGCACCGACCATCATTTTCATCGATGAAATCGACTCCATCGGCCGGGTGCGCGGCACCGGTTTGGGCGGCGGCCACGACGAACGTGAACAAACCCTGAACCAGATCCTGGCTGAAATGGACGGCTTTTCACCGCATGAGTCCGTAGTGGTTGTGGCGGCCACCAACCGGCCGGATGTGCTCGACCCCGCCCTGGTGCGGCCGGGCCGTTTCGATCGGCACATCACCCTGGATATGCCCCAGAAGGAAGCCCGCCAGAAGATCCTGCAGACCCACACCCGTAAAGTCCCCGTGGCCGATGATGTGGACCTGGAGATTCTGGCCGAAAGAACCGTCGGTCTATCCGGTGCAGACCTCAAAAACCTGGTCAATGAGGCCGCACTGCTGGCCGCCCGCAAGGAAAAAGAGCAGGTTGAGGATGAAGACTTCGACCAGGCGCGGGATAAAATCCTGATGGGAATCGAACGCGAAGATGTGATCAATGACGAGGAGAGAAAGATGATCGCCTATCATGAATCCGGGCATGCTCTGCTGGCGGAGCTGCTGCCGGGTGCCGATCCGCTTCAAAAAGTTTCCATTATCCCGCGCGGCCGCTCGCTGGGTGCGACGGAGCAGATTCCGGAAGAGGACCGGCATAATCTCAAACGCAGCTACCTGCTCGATCGGATTGCCATTATGCTGGGCGGTCGGACGGCGGAAAAAATCGTGTTCGACGATGTTTCCACCGGTGCCGGGGACGATCTCAAAAAAGCCACCCAGCTGGCCCGTCGCATGGTCTGTCAGTGGGGGATGAGCGAAAAATTGGGGCCGGTGACGTTTCAGCAGGGCGAGAACCACCCGTTTCTGGGCCGGGAGCTGACCCAGGAAAAAGATTTCAGCGAAAACACGGCCCGGCTGATCGATGAGGAAATTTATAAGATTATCAGCCGGATGGAGCAAAAAGCCGAAGAAACCCTCTCAAACAGCCGGCCCAAACTGGAGGCCCTGGCTAAGGAGCTTTTAAAGCGTGAAACCTTGACTCGCAATGAGGTCGATAAAATTCTGGCGGAGGCCGAAAAGACGGCAAATTAAGGACGAGGCTGGGTAAGCGCATTGTCCGCCTTTATATCTTTGTCGGATATGACGATGAGCTTTTGGATGATTACCAAGATGATATCCAGCAGTTGGAAAGCACTGCCAATCGAGCGGAACAGTTTTCCGAGCAGGCCGCAATTCAGGCCCGGGAGTCCGATTTGCGGGCCAGGCGTGCCAAGGCCGAAGCCGGACCAGACTGCCGATTTTGAACCCAAATTAAAAAAGGTAAAAAAATGACCATGATTGATAGGGACAAAAAAGAAATGGCGGCCTACCCGCAGGGACCATTTGATGATATTAAAGTGCAGGAGGCATTCACCATCATCGCCGTTTATGCCGCCCGGATGGACTACCAGGATTGTGAAGCCGACGTCAAACGCCTGGCACTGATTTTGGAGCGCCATCCGATGTTTGCAGCCAGAAAGAAAGAGATCTTTTCGATGATCAACAAATTTGTGAACGCCATGAAGGTCGGCGATCCGCTTAATGCTTTAGTTACTGCTGCCGAGGCCCTGACTCCGGAACACAAAAACAGCGCTTTCGAGTTGGCTGCGGAAGTGGCCCTGTCGGGCAAGGATCCAAGCGCAGATAAAAAGAAGGTTCTCGATACGATCAAAACCCGGCTGTCCATCGGTAATGGATTCGCCCGTGAGGTTCGCCTTAGGCATGAATAAAATGGCCGTTTGAAACGGCCGGGATAAGATTCCGGCCTGATGATCTGCATTGCGAAATTCACTCAACCGGCTTGTCTGTAATCTGGACCGTGCTGGCTTTGGGGCCTTCCTCCCCTTCAGCAGCCGCAAAACGGACACCGGTGCCGATCTCCAGACGATCGAAATCGTCATTCAGCACGCTGTTGCGGTGAAAATACAGCTCCCGTCCTTCCTGGGTCTTGATAAAACCATAGCCCTCGTCAGCATTCAGACGGATCACGAAGGCCACATTATAATATACAAGACCATTCGCGCTGGAATACAACATTGACCCTATTGCGCAAACTTGCCCCGGACAATAGCGTAAGGATAAGTGTAAATTGAAATTTAACGAAGATCTTTTTTATGATGAAAACCAAATTTATACTTAAGGCACGCTAGCATGGAATCACTGATCATCGTATCCAATAGACTGCCGGTAACCATCGGCAAGAAGTTAGAAAAGTCTTCAGGCGGTCTTGTTTATGCTATGGAAGGTCTGGCAGACGACTATGATTTTAAATGGGTTGGCTGGGCCGGCGGGGTTGTGAGCGACCCGGCTGAACAAAAAAGAATTGCCGCGGAGCTCGCCGCAAGATTCAACTTTTTTCCGATATTTTTGAGCAAGCAGGACGCCGATGACTACTACACCGGTTTTTCCAACTCGAGCCTGTGGCCGCTGCTGCATTATATTTCACCGTACGCCCGCTACGAGGAAAGCTGGTGGCAAACCTACCAAAAGGTCAACCGGTTATTTGCCGACACCGTGTTGGATTTGGTTCAAGCAGGCGAGACCATTTGGGTCCATGACTATCACCTGCTGCTGTTGCCCTCGTATCTCAGGCAAAAGCGGCCGGATCTGAAGATCGGTTTTTTTTTGCACACGCCTTTTCCTTCCTACGAACTGTTCCGCTGCCACCCGAACCGTGAAGAGCTGCTCGAAGGGGTGCTGGGTGCGAACCTGATCGGTTTTCAGACCTTCGGTTATCTGAGACACTTTCGCAGCACCATTCTCAGATTGCTGGGCCTGGAATCGGAAATGCATCATGTCGTCCAGGAAAGCCATAAAACCGATATCGGCGTCTATCCGATCGGAATCAACTCGGTGAAATTTATGCGGGAACTGCAATCCGATCGATACATGAAACGCTACAACGAATATAGGGAAAATTATAAGGGCAAAAAAATTGTGCTGAGTGTTGAACGCCTGGACTATACCAAGGGCATACCGCGGCGGCTGGATGCCATCGAACGCTACCTGAGCGGGACGGACCGGCTGGATGATATCGTTTTTATTTTTATCAATGTGCCATCAAGGACAAGTGTGCCCGAATATCAAAAATTGCTGGAGGAATTGCAGGGCAAAGTCGGTTACATCAACGGCAAATACGCGACGATTGTTAATGTTCCCGTCCACTTTATCCATAAATCGGTGGACTTCTGCGAGTTGTGCGCCCTTTATTCGCTGGCGGATGTGGCCATGGTGACGCCCCTGATCGACGGCATGAATCTGGTGGCTAAAGAATATTTAGCCTGTCAACAGGAAAACTTGGGGGTGCTCATCCTCAGCGAATTTGCCGGAGCCGCCCAGGAACTGCCGAATTCATTTATTGTCAATCCTTACAACGTCAATGAAGTGGCGCAAGCAATCAAAAAAGCGCTGGGCATGACTGCAGAGGAAAAACAGAAAATGGTCAAGCCCATGCGGGATCGCGTGATTGAATATGATGCCAGATACTGGGCCGATTCATTTTTTCAGGATCTTGTCGCTGAAGCAGTTCGGGAGCCGTTACCCGTCACGACAATGGATGTTTCGCTTGAAGCCATAGGACCCCTGCTGCAGGCAAAAAGCGCGGCCTTTTTTCTGGATTACGACGGCACAATTTCCGAATTAAAAAGAAACCCTGAAGATGCCATTCCAGACAATGAAATCAAGGTGGGCGATGATGCCGATACCATGGCGAAATTCAGGATATCCGGTCCCAAAGCCTTCAGAGCCTTTTTAACGGATATCCTGGATTATGTGCAGAATTGATGGAATCGCAAATCGTCTTTTTAAAGGATGTTGCTTATGGTCACGCAGGAGAGCACTCACCAATCCAAAATTAAAGATTTACTGCAGACACCGGATTTTTATCCTCATCCCGTTCAATCCGTCACGCTGCGCGAAACCCATATTTCCAGCGTTTTTCTGACCGGTGAGTTCGTGTACAAAATCAAAAAGCCGGTCGACCTGGATTTTCTTGATTTCACCACCCTGGAAAAGCGCCGTCATTTCTGCCGTATGGAAGTCGATTTAAATCGACGGTTGACACATGATATTTATCGGGGTGTCGTTGCAATTACTAAGAAAAATCAAAGCTATGAGCTCGAGGGCCCCGGCGAAACTATTGAATATGCGGTAAAGATGAAACAACTGCCGGCTGGGTCGTCCATGGCCCGCCTGCTGCCGGAGGGACAATTAGACGCTCAGTCTACTGACCAGCTGGCCCGGATTTTGGCCGCGTTTTATGATGCGGCCCGATCCGGTGCGAAAATAAACGCCGCTGGTTCGTGGCGCACCGTCAAAACCAACTGCGAAGAAAATTTCAGTCAAGCTGAAGAATTTGCCGGCAATCTGATAGATAAGCGCATGTATCAAATCATATCTTCAGCCAGCCGCTCTTTTTTGCAAGAGCGCCAGGAATTGTTTAAAAAGCGGGTGAAGGAAAATAAAATTCGCGAGGGCCATGGGGATTTGAGAACCGATCACATTTATTTTACTCCGGACGGTATTCAGATCATCGACTGCATTGAATTCAATGAGCGGTTTCGCTGCGGCGATATTGCCGCGGATCTGGCATTTCTGGCAATGGATCTAGATTTTAAAGGCTATTCCGGCATTGCCCGCGCGCTGCTCGAAGCCTATGTGCATCACAGCGGCGATTCCGATATTTTTGTGCTTTTAGATTTCTACAAATGCTATCGCGCCTTCGTGCGGGCAAAAGTCAATTGTATCCGTCTCAAGCAAAGCGCACTTGCTGAGCGAGAACAGGTGGAACTGCGCCGTCAAACCCGGCGGTTCTTGGATCTGGCATATGAATATGCCCTGCAATTTACACGCCCCACTGTTTGGGTCGTCTGCGGCATGATAGCGTCCGGGAAAAGTACAGTCGCCAACGCACTGGCAGATGCGCTGCAGATAAAGGTGCTGCGTTCCGATGTTGTGCGCAAAAAACTGTTCGACCGGCAGCTTTTGGAGTCCCCGGAGGAGGAATTCGAGGAAGGAATTTATAGCCAGGATGCAACCTCCCTCATCTACAGCAGGCTTCTTCTGCTGGCCCAGGAAGAAATAGAGCAGGGTTCCTCAGTGATATTGGATGCCACCTTCAGCCGTAAAAATCTGCGGCGTGAGGCGTTGCGGCTGGTTAAAGATATGAATGCGGATATTGTTTTCATAGAGTGCCGCTGTCCTGAGGCCGTCATTCGAGAACGCCTGCGCAAACGCAGCGATTCGGTTTCTATTTCCGATGCGCGGCTGAAGCATCTGAAAGATTTCAAATTGCGGTATGAAGCGTTGGATGATATCCCCGCCAATCTTAAAATCCCCGTTGATACCGAAAAGCCGCTTGCAGACAACATCGAAAAAATACTCTCTAGTTAATTAATCCGCCCGGCTTGCAGCGAAACAATTGCATCTGCTTCCAACCGGCCGATATATTCAACCTCATCAAGTTATCCAATTTCGAGGGCGGAGTAATTACAGCGGTAACGACTTTTGAATTCCCTCCAGAATACTTCTGAAGTTCGGGTTTTCAACAAAAACACGATAGCGCAGCATGTGCAGCACGGCTTTCAAATCCCTCCATTCCGAAATGACCCTCTTGGGATTGGTGAAAATCTCGGCGCCTTCTTTCAAGCTGGCTTTAACATATTCGGATGCGCTCTTCGAGACAGCCTCCCGGCTAAGGGCATCCAGGATTTTTTTGAAGTTACCGGCGTTTAACCAGACACCTTCACAAATCGGACATAACGTAAAATCGATGTCCGGCTCCTGCAAGTTGATTGCCCGCAGGGAAACATTTCGGCATCGCGGGCAGGTAAGCGGCATATCGGAGACGCTGAAAAGAGCTTTGCGGCTCCATATCTTAAAATCAAGGAAGTGCAAGTCCGGATCAACTTCGTTTTTGGCTTCTTCGAGCTCACCCTTATCGAACCAAATGCCTCTGCAGTGCGGACATTCGTCAATTTGGACATTGCCAACCGTCAGCGGATTCATTTCTTCCCGGCACATTGTACAACGCATGATATCATCCTTTCAAAAACGACTGCGGCTCCCCAATTAATTCAACCTGAAAAACAACACATTAATTACTCCATCCCCTTGATTTTCGGCAGATTTTCGAGCTCTCGCCGGGTAATGTCATAGGTAATGCCCCGGTTGGTAAAGCCGATGGAGCGATAGGGCACCGCCACCAGCTTGTCGCCAAAATCTAAAAAGCCGCCGTATGATAAAATGAGCTGATCCACCCTACCTGCAGTGCTGATAATAAGATCCTCCACGGTGGCCACGTCCTCGCCCTGCTTGTTGACGACCGCCTGCCCTAAAATGACACTTGCCAGCATTCGTGCCGGATAGAAGGCCCAGTCCCAGGGATTGTACCCACCCCGCATCCGGTGCATGCCTCCACCGCGATGATAAACATTGGGACGATCTTCCAGTTGATTCTCATCGCCGTAGCGTTGAGAGTCGCCCTCAGGCAACCGGCTGCTCTCATCCGACCATGGCTGATGATATCCCGGTGGCATGGTGCTGCCGTAGGGATCATAGGGTCCGGGCATCATTCCTTGGGGGTAAAGTCGATAGTGATAGTACGTAAAAAGACCATTTTTGCGGTAGTCGAATTCAGGTTGGTTATCAAGTTGTTTTTGGGTGGCGTCCAAAATAATTTTGCCGCCGGCGAAATCCACGGCTTTGTATTTGGCAAATACCAGCTTGTCTTCCACCTCCAGGTAACCACCAAGCGAAATCAGCACCTTTTTGACGCTGCCGTTTCTTTTGATGACTAGGTCTTCGAGTTCACCGAGTTCCTGTCCCTGAGAACTGTAAACCGGTTGATCAATAACGGCACCGGTGCTGATAGACCCTGCTGGATTTCCTAAAACTCCTGCCGGCATGGCTAATATCAGGCAGAAAACGGCGGCAATCAATATGTGTAGAATCTTGATACGTTGCGGTATGATAGTCATGATAAATCTCCCTAAAAAAACTGTCTCTTCTCAGATGGCACGAAGCAATCCATCGCAATCGGCCCGGCTTTGCGGTTCCGGCAACAACTTGGTTACAATCAGACCACTTGCTTTACCTTCCCAATTATGGCGGCCTTGCCGATTTCCTCAAAATCCAAAAGCTGCTGCGCTGCTCCGCATTATTCTTGCGATCGCATTGAGTTTATCGATCTGATGCTGATTGTTCATGATTGTATACCTTCTTTAAGTTGCACCCTTCAATTACCTGGGAACCAAAAGTTTCCAATTGACGCTGGCCGGGTCTTGAAATGTGAAATTGGGCGGGTTTTCAGTCTCAGGATGTTTCTGTTCGAAGCAGCGATCCTCCTCGAGCATTAAATTCCACATCGTCATTTTGACGGCATTTCCCTGCTTCTCTTCCTCATCGCGAGTGTTGTGCTGCAGGATGATGCTGATACGGTTGCCGTCTTTGTCCGTGAAACGCCATTTCCAGGCAATCACAATGTGAAACGGGTCGCCACGCCATTCATCGGGTTTACCCAAATTTGCCTTGTACCGATCTAAGAGTGCATCAAAAAATCTTTTAGAATGGTCAGCATACTTGAATTTGATTCTGACAATCCGCGACGGTTCGATGCAGGTGCCGTATGTGACCAGACCGGTTTTAAATCCTTTAATTTCTTTAGCTTCGACCTCTTTCATGCTCTCCAGATAGCGGATGGAAAGAACCGTGTTCATCTCCACCAGATCTTTAAAGTCATTGATGCGACCGCCCAGCACAAAGCCGGCGAGTTCATGGGGCGCATCCGCCTGCACGCTGCCTGCGCTGCATAAAATCAGCAGCAACAGCCCGCCTGAAATATATTTTTTCATATTCTTTTACCTCCCCCAACAGTGCCTCCAACAGGTCCAATGTCAACATCCTCGCACAAAGGTAACCGCGCAAAGTGCAAAGGAAAAGGAGTCAACCAGTACAAATCCGATGACTCCTTTTCTGGTCCGACCGCGGCCTTATCCTGGGGCGGCTATACTTTGCCGCCCATCGAGCCGGGAGGCGCATTCCGCGATTTGGCTCCGGGGGCCTCCGGATACTCATCCGGGCTTTCCACCCCGGACCTTTTTAGCTTTTCCTGCCGTTCTTTTTCGCCTTCTTTGACGCGATCTTTGCAGTCATCACATTTTCCACTGACGTCTCTTTCTAATGCATCACTCATAAAAATCCTCCTTTGGGGACTGAAATAAGGGTTTAAATTGCACCAATCTTTGGCAGTCCGGCCATGAATTCCTTAGCATCGCTTTCATTGACCAGCTGCATCTCTTCTCCACAGCATACCAGGTTTCCATCACCCCCTTGTATCACTGCGACGATACTGTCGCAGATTTCGCATTTATAGACTTCTCCTTTCTGATTCATCGAATTCCTCCTTTGCTCAGGTTTACCATTTGCTGTGTACCATTTAATATTATATGTGTAGCGCAATGTTGCAATACGGGATCGCATGTAACTATTTTGGTTTATTTATGTATTTTAAGTGAAAGGATAAATAGGTACCGCTTAGGACTTATCTTTAATATGACATTTGGAGCATGTGATCGGCGGCTTGCGGGTATCGGCCTGCTTGTGGGCCCGCCGATGACATCCCCGGCATTTATCATGTAAAAATCTATTGATTATTTGCGCTGGAATAATTACCGTTAAACAGACTGCTTCAAAGAAAATGGCTGACTGATGAATCCCGCTGCTCCTAAAAACGAAGATATCGCCGATGTATTGGGACGAATTGCCGACTTACTCGAAGCCCAGGATGCCGACCGCTATCGTGTCAATGCCTATCGCCGGGCGGCACGAGTAATCTACCATCTGGATCAGTCCGCGGCAAAAATGACGACGTCCGCCGCCGATCAAAGATTGGAAGACCTGCCTGGTATTGGCAAAAGCATCGCCGGCTCCATCCGAAACTATGTCCACACCGGCCGCAGCGGCCTGCTGGAGCGACTCGAAGGGCAGGTCTCACCTGACGATTTGTTTACAACCGTTCCGGGCATCGGTGAAGAGCTGGCGCATCGCATCCATAAAGAGCTGGACATAACGACGCTGGAAGAACTCGAACTTGCCGCCCATGACGGAATTCTGGCAACGGTTTCGGGAATCGGCCGGCGCCGGACAGAAGCCATCCGGGATTCGGTGAGTGCGATTCTGAATCGTTCCAGCCGCCGGCATGCCAGAAGAATGCGCCAAGTCGAACAAACTGCGGTATCCAGCGACGACGCTGCGTTGGCCGCGCAACCGTCGGCCGCCGTCATCCTGAAAGTTGACGAGGAGTATCGGCGTCGAGCCGCCGCCGGCGAGTTGAAAACCATCGCACCGCGCCGCTTTAATCCCGCCGGTAAATCCTGGCTGCCCATCATGCACACCGGCCGGGAAGGATGGAATTTCACAGCCCTTTTCTCCAACACCGCCCGCGCACATGAGCTGAATAAAACCCACGACTGGGTGGTTGTCTATTACGAACGCGATGGGAGGGAAAATCAATGCACGGTGGTTACCGAACAGGGCGGCCCCATTAAAGGACAACGGGTTGTCCGCGGCCGTGAAAAAGAGTGCCTGACCCACTATGACCGGTAAGCTCGCGCTGCTCCTATTAGACCTGCTTTTTCATCGGATAGCACATCTTTGTCTTTTCAATATGTCTGAAACACCCCGGCAAAGTTCAGCGCTGGTGATCGATATAGAGCCGGCGAGAACTATCAAGTCGCTTCCAACCCCAAGTCCTATGCTCCGACCAATAAACGCTCCGATCCAAGGGAATACACAATCGACCCTATTTTTGTTTTAGCATCGTCCATCTAATTCGATTACCAGACGGTGCTGCGTAAATGAATACATCCAAGCCCAATAACAAATACATGCTTGACCGTATTGTTTTGCGGCCGGCTGATCGTTACCTAATATGGATATCTCTGTGTTACTTTCTCTAATTATCCTGGAGGCATTATGATGAACGAAAAAAATCTAATTGAAGCGCTGTCGAATCTTGTTCAACTGGACATCGATGCCGTCCATGCATACGACCGGTCCCTTAAGGAAATTGATGATCCGATCATTAAAGACCGCCTGCTGAGCTTTCAAGAGAAGCATCGAAATCACATCAGCGGTCTTTCCAAACATATCGAGGACTTGGGCGGACAGCCGCCTGAACCATCGCAGGACTTCAAAGGATATGTTATCGAGGCTTTTACGGCAATTCGCAGTTTCACCGGAATGAAAGGTGCCTTGAAGGCCATGAAAATCACCGAAGAAATCACCAACCGGTATTACGCCGAAGTGGTTTCATGGGAGGCGCCGCCTGAGGTAAAAGAAATGCTGCGGACATATTTCAGCGAGGAAAAGATCCACCTGGATTACATCGCCAGCAACCTGCAGGCAATGTCCTGACGTTATGCGCTTTGCCCGGGCGCTGCTCGATTTAATTAAAAAGGATATGTAAAGAAGATAGCCGGATGTCTGAAAAGGATGCTCATAAACCTATCAACACCCCTCGCCGCCCCGCGGAAAAGCCGCTGTCTGGGTGCGGCGACACCCATCCCCCCAAAGTCGAACCCGAGAGGCGCTTGACCGAATTGGAGATGCAAACTCAAAAGCTGCGGGACTCCCACGACGAATTGCAGAACATCAAGCTGCGGCTGGAAAAACAGGTTCGGCAAAAAAAAGTTGAACTGCGGCAGACCAGTGAAAAGTTCGACCAGTCTCAAAAAGTGTTAAGAGTTTTTGCGCAAGACGCGGTCGACAGGCTGGAGTCAGAGCGGCTCAAAGTTTCTCTCCAACTTCACGACACCATTGCTCAAAGTTTGGCTACAATGAAATTGTTTTTGGAAAACAAACTGGTCCGGATGGGTGAGGAACAAATTCCATCAACGTATTCGATCGAATCCATCCTGGAGATTATCCGGGACACGCTGAATGAGGTCCGGTGGTTAATAAATTACCTCCGGCCCAAGATGCTCGATGAAATCGGACTGCTGGCCACAATTCAGTGGCACTGGCGGGATTTTCGCACCCGCCATCCCGATCTGGCGGTAAAAATGAACTTGACCGCAACGGAGGCAGATATTCCGGCGAAATTGAAGCTGTTTGCCTATCGAATCATTCAGGAGGCCACCCATATTATTGAAAGCCACGGTTAGGCCTTCCGCGTTGAATTTGAACTGACGCGAGCGGGACAAACCCTGCAACTAAGGATTCGTGACAACGGCAACGGTTTTGATGTCGAACGCATCCGATCGGAGCCGGAACTTAATCCGGGCCTCACCCGCATGAAAGAGTATGCTGAACTTTCGGGGGGCGCTTTGCGCTGCGGTCATCCAAAAACCTGGGCACATGTGTTGAGGCGGTATGGGACCTCGGAGATCGGCAGATACGCTGATTCTTTATGGTCGAACTTCCGGTATTGCCCGCCTGGACCAGCGCCGGAAAGGACCCGGCGGCAACATTCAGCATGCCGAGGCCGTCGCCGTTCAGAAAATTAAAAAGAAGAAAGAGGGATGAACAAACGCAATCAACCATCTTCCGACCACAGCCGTTCGGTCGAACAGGTCCTTGAAGCGATGGATGTCGAACAGCGTCGCGGCCTCACCGAGCAGGACGTTCGCCGGCGGCGCGAGCAGTACGGACTGAATAAATTGCGCGAGGCTAAACGCCGCAGCGTATTGGATATTGTGCTCGAACAATTCAAGAGCATGGTCATTATTGTACTGGTTTTCGCCGGCTCCGTGGCGTTGGCTTTTCAGCACTGGGCCGAGGCAATAGCTATTGGAGCCGTACTATTTGTAAATGCCGCCCTGGGCTTCATGACCGAATGGAAAGCCATGCAGTCGATGGAAGCGCTGCGGGAAATGGGCGGCCAAAAAATCCGGGTGCGGCGGGACGGCGGCGAGCAGGAAATCGATTCTGAGAAACTGGTGCCGGGCGACATCGTCGTTGTGGAAGCCGGCGACATGGGCCAGGCAGACATTCGCCTGATTGAGTCGAACAATCTGCGGGTAAATGAGGCCGCCCTGACCGGCGAGTCGGCGCCGGTTCAAAAAAGTACCGCTGCGGTCGGGGATGACACCCCGCTGGCCGAGCATACGTCCATGTTATACAAGGGAACAACAATTACGGAAGGTTCGGGCGAAGGTGTGGTCGTGCGAACGGGGATGCAGACCGAGCTAGGCCGTATTTCGGAGCTGGCCGAGAGTGCCGAGAAGGAGGCGACGCCGCTTCAGAAGCGTCTGGATCGTTTGGGACGGCGCCTGGCATGGATCACTTTAACACTTGCGGCGGTGATTGCCGGCATCGGGCTTTTGGCGGGCCAGGATACACGCAAAATGCTTGAAACCGCAATTGCACTGGGGGTTGCAGCCATTCCCGAAGGGCTGCCGATTGTGGCAACCATTGCCCTGGCGCGCGGCACCCACCTGATGGCTCAACGCAGCGCCTTAATCAAAAAATTGCCGGCCGTAGAGACGCTCGGTGCCACCCGCATCATTTTTACCGATAAAACCGGCACCCTGACTGAAAATCAGATGACGCTGCGACACGTGGCTACCCCTGCGGGTGACTTCGACATCGATGAGGAAAACAGAGAAATTTGCGGAGACGGCGGTTCGGATCATCCGCTGCTGAGGCGCATTATTGAAGTCGGGGTGTTGTGCAACAATGCCGCCCTACGCGACATGGACAAAGACCGTGGGCCGGATGACGCGCAGGGAGATCCCACCGAGATCGCCCTGTTGCGGGCCGGTTTCATGCTACAGATCGAACGGGCGCAGCTGCTTGAAGAAAAGCCCGAGGCGCGTGAAGTCGCCTTTGACGCCGATCTCATGATGATGGCCACTTACCATCGAGGTGAAAACGGTCTGGAGATCGCCGTGAAGGGCGCGCCGGCGCGTGTGCTGGAGGCCTGTGATACGATGGCCGCAGAAGACCGGGACGACGCCCGGCCGCTGAAGGATGAAACGCGCCGGCAGTGGATCAATCGCTCTGAATCCCTCGCCGCAGGGGGCTTGCGGCTGCTGGCCGTCGCCGACCGTGCAGCGGAAAGCATCGATGAAGAACCGTACGAAAAACTTCGCTTTCTTGGATTGGTGGGGCTGCTCGACCCACCTAGAGAAAAGGTGCGGCAAGCCATTGATGAGTGTCAGGCGGCTGGCATCCGGGTGATCATGGTCACGGGCGATCAGCCCGCCACCGCCACCGCCATTGCCAAAAAGACCGGTGTGACCGACGAAAAAGAACCGGCAGTTATTCACGGCAGCGAGCTCAGCGATCCCGACCAAATGTCTGAAGCGCAGCGCCGGAGAGCAGCCGAGACCACGGTTTTTGCCCGCGTCAGCCCCGAGCAAAAACTGCATTTGATCAAGCTGATGCAAGCCAGGGGGCTGACGGTCGCCATGACCGGTGATGGCGTCAACGACGCGCCGGCGCTGAAAAAGGCCGATATCGGTGTGGCAATGGGACAACGCGGAACGGATGCGGCCCGCCAGGCAGCCGACATGATTCTGCAGGACGATGCGTTTTCGTCGATTGTAGCTGCCGTTCGCCAGGGCCGCGTTATTTTCGGCAATATCCGTCAATCGGTGATGTTCATGCTGTGTACGAACGTGGCCGAGGTTATCGCAGTCGCGGCGGCTTCAGCCGCCGGCGGCTTTTCAAACATGCCGATTCCCCTGCTGCCTCTGCAGATTCTATATTTGAATGTGGTGACCGACGTCTTTCCGTCCCTGGCCCTGGGCATGGGAAAAGGCGATCCGGATGTCATGCAGCGTGAACCGCGGCCGCGCCAGGAATCGGTGCTGACGCGCGGACATTGGGCTGCAGTCGGCGGCTGGGCGGTACTCTTGGCCGCCTGCGTGCTAGCCGGTCTTGTTATTGCCTTCTATGGGCTAAACTTCGGACACCGGCATGCCGTCACGATCTCTTTTCTCACGCTGGCTTTTGGAAAGCTGTGGTTTGTGTTTAATCTGCGCCGCCCCGGCAGTACTGTCTTTAACAACGACATTGTAAAAAATCCGTATGTCGGCGGCGCCATCGTGCTTTGCGTGCTGTTGCTGCTGGCCGCAGTTTATTTGCCGGGAATATCCAATCTGCTCCAGACCGAAAACCCTACCCGATCCGGTTGGCTGGTGGTGCTCGGCATGAGCCTGGTGCCGCTTGTCTGCGGCCAGGCTCTGCGCATCATTCAAAATTTGAGGGCGGGTTAATCAGCTGAAATTTTAATTTATGGAGAGGATAACATTTGGAGGATTTACTATGGGCAATTTCCTGCAGCAGTGGCAAGAGGCCGCGCTCACCAGCATCGGTTTTTTCTGGATGGCGCTGTGGGCCTTTGCATTGGGATACCTGATCAGCAGAAGGTGCTGCGCATACTGAGCGGGTTGGCGATAGTTTGGCTCGCTGCAGGCCTGATGGTTCCGTGGCTGTTTTCCTGAGGCGCACGGAATAACAATTTCTTAAAAGTGCACTCACGACAACATTTCGGTGTAATCTACTGGTGTTTTTTGTACCGATCGATTTTGGCCAAAAGCACGATATTAATTTGAATGTAAAAATAGACCTACTGTGGCCCGTCAAAATGGCGCACCCAAGTACTCGAAAAATTTAGCGCCTTATGGTTGCCCCTTTGATCTCTATCCGGGGTTTGCTTGCCCGAAATCATTCATCGCTGTTGTCATGGGAGATCTTGCGTTTAAATCGGCCGACGGCCCAAAGGGTAATAAAATTAAGCAGACTCAAGACGATGGCGATCTCAAAGCGATTGAAGGCCACCGCTAATCCGATCGCACCTGTATTCCAGATACTAGCAGCTGAGGCCGTGCCGGCCACCTTGTCTTTATCCTTGAATATAGCACCCCCGCCAATGAACCCGATGCCCGTAACGATCCCTTGAAAGATTCTGGCTTCGCCGTCCGTGGATTCGATCACGGACATGCCCACTATCATAAATCCACAAGCCACCACTGCCACCAGAGGAAATGTTCGCAGCCCGAAATGTCTCTGGCTCTTCTCGCGGTCCAAACCGATGGGTATGGCCAGCGCATAGGCAAAGACCAGGTGCCAGAGGTGATCCACTATCTGAAGCCAGTCAAGATTTGCAATTTGTGACAGCATGACTATTTCTTTTTTTTTCCCGCCTCATAATTTTTGCCCAGCTTAATGTTTTCGTGCACGCGGACCTGCAATCAGCCAGATAATGAGTCCCACGACCGGCAGAAACAGGATCAATACAATCCAGAGTGCTTTTGACCCTGCGGAGTTCGGGCTTCCGAGCGTCGTTACCATGGCCCAGATGTCCACGATCAGGATGGCCAGTCCTATAAGGCCGCCGACTTCTATCCCCATTATTCCCTCCATTCATTTGATTTTGGATGGGCCGATTTTTAAGCCCCTTCCATTAATTTTGCTCTAAACAGCAAACACTATAAACGCCGTGAAATTTTTTTCTATGGGGTCTATTTTCTATTTGACAGGTTTTCAAACCTTATTTTGACCGGCCGCACGTTAGCTGCCTCGGCTGTTGCATTTCATTTTTGCTGAGTGCTTTTTGAACTTTAAGGCCGCAATCGTTATCGGCCACTTTCAGTACGACCCTTATATCGTTCTTTTTCATTACATATACCCAATGGACCCCATTTTATAACTTTGCGCTAAAGCGTATCATGGCACAAAATTAATTTGTGAAAGAAGGTGATTCCGGTGGCAGAGACCGGTGAAGTGTATCGATGTGAAGTCTGCAGTGTGGCCGAAGTTCAATTGGGTAAAAGCAATTAGCCGGATACTTACATATATGTATGTTTTACTACTTAAATTAATGTATTTACAGATATTATTAGCTTTATTAATATATAGATATTACTTGAATTTTGCTCTTCAAACGCATCCGTGAAATCTGGGATTAAGTTGTCGCAATTAGCCAAGAACGGTGTTGGGTAATCAAAAATTCAGGTATTAATTTCTTCAAACCATGTTATGGCTAAATTACCGATTTGCCACGCGCTATTCGCGTTTATTAGACTGAGGAATACCATGAAAGAAAGAGTAAAAGTAAAAGAACGAATCATTGAAAACAACGGCAAGATCATCGCCGAAAATGATAATGTGCTCAAAGCTGAATTTTCCTATGGGGAGATTGAAAAAGCGGTAAAGGTTTACTTTGAGCTGACAAAACAGCTGAAACAGGACGCGGTTCTCCATGGCGGTTGCAGATTAACCGTATATTACAGTAAGCCCGGAACCGAGTCTGTCCATTAGGTCCTTTGGGGCTTTTATCTGGCACCATGGGCCAAACCCGGTTGCGAGGATTTATTTGTTAAATCCGGGCAGCTTTTTTTTAAGCATCACTGACTGTCTCATGGATCTCCTGCTTTATTGCAGAAATTATAGGTTGGCACTCGGCAAAATTAATTGTATAAAAAACAGGACACAGATTTGCACAGGTCTTCACTGATTTTCAGAAAGTTCGGGATTCTTCTGTCATTATCGCGAAGAGCTAAACGAATCTGTAATATGCGTGTGTTTCCGTGTCGCCTTTAAAAAAGGCCAAAATTATACACAAGTGAGATCAAGTGAGAGGCAAATTGCGTCAGAAATCGAAATCAGTCGAGCTCAGCAGTGTCGGAACCATACTATTGGAGAGCAGCCGCAGGGCCCGGTACATCAGTGTCTCCATCAGACCGTTTAAGGGGGTGCGGGTGGCGGTCCCACTGGGTGTATCCTTTGACCAGGCTCAGCTGTTTGCCCAGTCAAAAGTCGATTGGATCAAAAAAAACCTATATAAAATGGAACAGGTGGAGCATCGGGCCAAAGTGGCTTCCGCCGGCACCCCCATCGATCGATTAGCAGCCCGCAAGTTTTTGGTCGACAGGGTTAACTATCTGGCGAAGAAATATGGATTAAGCTATAATCGGGTGTTTATCAGAAATCAGAAAACACGCTGGGGAAGCTGTTCAGCGAAAAATAATATTAATTTAAATGTTAATCTGGTTCGCTTGCCGGTAGAGTTAATTGACTACACCATTTTGCATGAACTGGTCCATACCCGCGTCAAAAATCACAGCCGGCGGTTCTGGGATCAGATGGATATGCTGTTGGGTGATGCCAAAAAAACAGATAAGAAGCTTCGCGCCTATGAGTTTCTGTTGATTTAACCCGAACGATGCCTAAATTCATTTAATCACTGCATTGCCGTGATGCTTGAGACGGCAGCCATCACCAGGCCGCTGCTGGATGCCGGTTGCTCGATGCTTGATAATCTGCACGCCATCAAACCATAAATTTAACAAACGTGAGCGGGCCGCTTAATCAGCCACCCTTTCAAGAACGGTGAAAAGGCGGTCAAGATCCGCATCGGTGCTGAATAAATGCGGTGAAATGCGAACGGATTCGCCCCGCACACTGACGAATATATTCTCCCGGGCCAAAAGCAGCGGCAGATCCTTTCTGAAACCACCCGGTTTGGCTACCCCGATCATGTGCGGTGCCCGCGCATGGGCCGGTGCAACATGCAGGCCCATCTGTTGCGCCCGGTCGGCGATATAATCGGTTTTGCTTTGCAGTGTTTGTGAGATATTTTCGACGCCCCATTCCAGTATTTGTCTGATCCCGGCAGCGGCAATCGGGGCCAGGATGAAGCTGCTGGCTTCGCCCTGGTCATACCGTCTGGCTCCGGGCTGGTACGATTCGCGATAGTCAACCAGACGGGCAAAGTCTTCCGAGCCTTCGCGGTTAAACCAGTTTTCTTCCAGGGGGGTTCCGGCATGCCATTTGGGTGCAACATAACAGAACCCAAAACTGTAAGCGCCCAGCAGCCATTTGTGCGATGCGGCGACCAGGAAATCCGGCTGGACCTTTTCTAATGAAAACGGCATGGCCCCGATGGACTGGATGCCGTCCACCACCAGGGCGGCATTCACCGTCCGGCATTTTTCGCCGATTTGTACGAGGTCAAGCAGGCTGCCGTCGGTCCAATGGCAGTTTTGGACCGCAACGACGGCCGTGTCGGAATCAATGGCGTCAAGTACCGCCGGCGTCCAATCACTGTCCGGCGGGCGTTGTACCGTTTTGACCATGGCATTTTTTTCATGAGCCACCCGCATCCAGGGATATACATTGGACGGAAACTGATCCTGCAAAACTACAATCGCCTGGTTCCGTGCGACGGGCAGATTGCGGGCCGCCAGGGCAATACCGTAGGATACCGCGGGCACCAGGGCCACGTCATCGGGGCTGCAGCCGACCAGCCGCGCAAACAGCGCCCGCGCTGTTTCAGCCGTGCTAAAAAAATCTTCGGCCTTGATGGTCCAGGGATTGGCTTTAGCCTGTATCGCCGCCCGGCCGGCCTGTTGGGCCGCTTTGAGCAGCGGTGATGTATAGGCACAATTCAGATAGGTGATATTTTCAGGAATATCAAATATATCACGCTGACAAGGGATCATGGATACCTCCTTTATTTAGATTCGAGCCAATTGATGATTTCGGTGTTCTGGGGTGTCGGCACCATCAACCACAGGTGCTTTAAGTATTTGAAGGTAGTTTGCTTCAGCACCCGGCTTAATAGCAACATAAATCGCCGTTTTTCCAACCTGCCGTGCAGGGTTCCCAACAAGGGCAGGCCGATCGCCTGAAGTTTGCGATGTTCGGCCTCTTTGAAAGTAGCGATCAGCGCGTTTTCAATCCAACTTTCCTGCCAGGTCGGTTCCTGGTTGACATCATGCACAATCGCCAGAAACCGCATCGGATTCTTTCCCCGGACCAGGACACTGCCAACCGGTTCGGGCTGGGCTTCAATCAGATCGGTCATTAATCGAATGGGGTGTTCCGGTGGTTCAGCGATTTTTGGATCAGCGCTCATCACGAGCCAGGTATCCTCTTCAAAAACCCTGGCATCTATTTCGAAGGGCGGTGATTCTTCAGGTGCAGCCGTAATGCGAATTGACGCAAACTCGGTTTGACTTTGGAGGCCTCCGGGAATCAAACGAAATTTTAGACGAGCTTCAGTGTCTGCCGCCAAATTAGTTACCTATTATAACCTTTTTTTGTGTATTTGCCCAGCAGGTGCTTTTGGATTTGCTTTTCAGCCCATTGCAATTTGTTTTGGCGGATGCCTTGCTGATAAAGATCCATGATTAATTCAGCGTGTTTTGCAGCGGTCTGGTGCCCGTTGGAAACGGCGAGGTTGATAATACCCCAATCCTTTGTTTGAACGAATTTTTGAAAAGATGCCGACAGCTCCGGGAAAAATTCCTTGGGCAGGCCATCCAGAAAAGCAACGTAAAATGCCAGAGAGGCCGTATTGCGCTCCCGGACGATATGTTGAAGTGTGCCATGCGCGTTCGTATCGGCCAGCAGATCTTTAACGGCCCGGGCCAGGTATTCTACCGGCGAATAGGGGAAGGCGGCGATGATTTCCCGCCAGAGTTCTCGATCAAAGATGGTGTCATGGATTTCGCCGATTTCATGGTAAATGTAGGTTTCTTTTTGGCGTGCCAGAATACCGGCCAAATGGGGTCTCAAAGCCAGGGGCTGATGATCATTTATTCCGCAGCTTTCCAGGGCAAAGCTCAGCGCCGGCCGGGCTGATTTTTTGATGTAAAAAATGCTGTCCCAGAGAAAAAGCCTGGCAGAATCTTGTCGCAAAATCACATCGTCATCCTGGGAAAGGGCCGGAATGGTCAGAAGATCACGCGCCAGTTCCCGCTCAAGGGTGTAAATCGTGGTGCCGTTGATTTTTGATTTTTCTTCGATGGCCGCCAGAAAAAAAGTGGGCTTCAGGCTGCGGGCGTAGCCGGCGCCGTAAAAAAAATCTTGCGGTTCTAAAACCGCATTAATGCCGCTGGTATCGAAGGGATCAAACATTTTCCCGTCAATGGAGATTTTCGCAAAATCGTTATCAACATATTTGTCCCACTGATTTTCTTTCGCTTCGATCCATTCGAGGACCTCAGATGAGTCTCTTTCTTCCCAGGGCGGCAATCCCTGTTCCCACTTGTACAGGTCCCGCAAGCGCAACGCCAGGCCGCATATCGAATACATGCCGGCGTTATTGGCATCGGAAATGCTGCAATTGTGCAGAACCTGGCGGGTTATGTCATTTATATCGAGCATAAATGGAGCTTTCAATTTTTCGAATCAGGGTATTTATTTTGATCTCCCGTTGCTTGCGCTTTAAAGATAATGTCTAAATGGTAATCCGCAATTTCCCCGCAAGATTGAATGGTAGGTTTTACCCGTTAATGAACTCTGATTCCTCTCATATTGCCAATTTTGCTTAGCGTATTACCTTTACCTCAAGCAGGCAATAACCCAAAACATCCTTAAATGCTAAGATAAAATGAGGTGCTAAAATGAAATTTACCGATAAAGACCATAACTACATCGAAAGTGATGAAGAAAGAGAATCCGGCCACGAAGATACCAGACGTAAAAATTTTGAGTGCGAAAACAAATCCCGCTTGGGTTGTAATCTGGGGATTGATGTGGCCGGATAACATGTCAGTAAATGGATATCCTGGGCAGCGTCTGCGGGCGCTGCCCTTTTATTTTGTTGCGACTCGGAAGGTGATCATCCACCGTTGTGGGCGCCGGCTATAAAATTTGTTACCACAAAATACACCAACCACACAATTAACAGACTAGTGGGACTATCATGAGGGGATGGAATGACGAATGTCGAATGATCCGCTGACGCAGATCGAATGTCCAATTAAGGAATTCTATCTTTTTTACGATTTTTATAAATATTTGACGGAGCGGAGCGACTTCCACTATTCGACATTCGACAATCTTCATTCGTCATTCCTAATGGTTTTACTTCGCCGGAAGGTATGCTATATGGTTTCTTATGACTAGTGCGTTGTCAGCTGCAAATAGTTCTGTTGAAAGGTCCCGGAGTGGGGTTAAAATCTTAGCCGGTTTTACCATCGCTCACGGGATTTTTCATTTCATGCAACAGAGTTTCTCGGTGATGCTGCCGGCCATCAAAGAAACTTTCGGTATTTCTGCGATTCAGATTGGTGCCTTGATGACGGCCAGAGAGATTGCCATGGGCCTCTCCTCTCTGCCGGGAGGCGTGCTGGCAGATCGCCTGCGCCGCTACCGGGAAATCATTATGGCCGGCTGTATGGCGCTGTTCGGGTTGAGCTGGCTGCTGGTTGGTGTCGCCTCCGTGTATCCGTTACTTATTCTCGGCATGGTGCTCGTCTCCATCGCCACGTCCGTCTGGCATCTGCCGTCAATGGCTGAAATATCCCGCCGCTTTTCTGAGAAAAAAGGGGCATCGCTGGCCATATTCGGCATCGGCGGCAGCTTCGGCGACATATTCGGTCCGGTTATGACCGGGCTTTTATTGGGTTTTTTGGCATGGCGGTCGGTTATCTCCATTTATGCGGTGGTTCCGTTGCTCATGACATTCTGGTTTATCTGGTCTTTCAGAAGCATTGGGCGGACCCATCAATCTGAAGAAAAAGCGGACGAGAAAGATGTCGACCTCAACACCCAAATCAACACCACCATAAAGTATTTCAAAACCACCGCAATTTGGAAGGTCAACCTGGTGGCCGGTCTGCGCGGTATGTGTTTTACGATTTACGTAACCTTTCTGCCCCTTTACATGAAAGAAGGTCTCCAACTCAGTTCCCAATCCATCGGGTTTCATTTTGGGCTGCTGTGGACTGTCGGGATCGTGGCCAGCCCGCTGATGGGGCATCTGTCGGATCGTCTTGGCCGGAAACCGGTTCTGGTTCCGGCCCTGCTATGCTCGGGCACGCTGACCGTCATCCTGGCGCTTTTCGGCAAAGGCATCATGTTTACGGTCATCATCGGCCTGCTGGGCATCTTTTTACGCAGCGACTATGCCCTGCTTTCGGCCGCCATCCTTGACATCGTCGGCCAGAAGGTGGCCACCACCGTATTGGGAGTATTGTCCTTTTTGAGGTTTGCCATGGCGGCCGTCTCTCCGTTGATTGCCGGCTTCCTCTACCAGGTATACGGGATGCAGGCCACGCTCTTTTTCACGGCGGCCCTGTTCGTGATTTCAGCGATTATATTTGCGGGTGCGGATTTAACCAAAACAGCCGATCCTGATATGAAGTCATAAATGATCCAAACAAGTTCCGACTTGCTGCAGTGTTCCCTTCCCCCTCAACAAACAACAAACAACTGACAACAGGCAGTAATACCTTACGGACGTGTTCCATAAGACAGTTTTATCAGAGATTGTAAAGTCGGCTGATAACGCCTAATACCCATCCGGAAATCAACAGGGCGCCGGCGATATTCATGATGCATCCCACCAGGAGCATCCGGGTAAAGGAAACCCCCTTAACGCCGCCAAACGCCAGACCATTTACGCCGGTTGCTATGGGGCTCATAAAGGCACACGTGCAGGATAGCGTGATGATGATCAGCACCTGCAAAGCAGACAGGTCCAGCTGTTGCGCCAGCGGCAGGGTCATCACAAAGAAGCTGATCTGAACAGCTGTGTTGCTGAGCACTTCGGTTGAAAAAGAAGTGGCCAGCGCAATAAAAAAGAATAAAACAAACGTTGGTACACCGATCTTCATGGTCCATTCTGACCAGCTGAAGAAATATTCTTGGATGCCAGCGGCATATAAGAGCGCCGCCAACACAACGGCGATGCCGACAAAAACAAATCCCTTGGTGGGCAGTTCGTTATAGCAATCCGCAATTTTCAACAGTACCCCTGCGGGATTATTTTTATCGCCGCCTTTGACCGGAACAAAGAAAAGAAAGAAGATAAACAGCAGCGTGAGACCGCCGGTAATCAATAACATCAAAACCAACTGCTGCGGGAAATACATCAATAATAAAGATAAAATAAAGGATGAAAAAAAGTAAGAAACCGAGATCCAGATGGTCAGCTTCTGAAACGGATGATATGCCTCATCGGCATCAAACGGAAGATGGATGCTGTTTTTTTGATATTTCCAGGGTCGCAGTATTACGTACACAATCAAAGCGGCAATACATACGAAAATACAAACCAAAGGAATGCCCCAGACAAGCCAGGATGCAAATGTCAGGTGCTGTATCCCGGGAACGTCATTTAAGACCGCGTAGGTGACCAGGATGCCGTTGGCCGGTGTGGCGGTAATCGAACCCATGCCGCCGATATTGGCACCATAAATAGTTGTCAGGGCCAGCATGGTTGCAACACTTTTTGAGGGACCGTTGGCCGCTTCGTAAGAACGCCGCAACAATTCCAGCAGCGGCAGCAGGGTTAATACCGTTATGGCATTGGGAATAAGGAAAGATAACAAGGCTGATATGACAATCAGGTAGAACAGAATTTTCGCCAAGGAGAGGTTTTTTTTGCCGATAAACCAAAAAACGATCCGCTGGGGCAGCCTGACTTTGATTATCAGGCGCGAGACCAGAAAACCGCTGATAAAGAAAAAAATGAGCTGAATTTTATCCATTCTATCTTAAAACCGAGTCCAATTTACGTATGAGTAAAGTAGAGTATGCACTATTTTTTACCTGGCAATTAAAGCTTGTAGCGGATTATAAATCTATCGGCCCTCATTCCTTAGTCCCTCATTTCTCTCCGGCAGACGGGATTATCGGCATTCAGCGCTTGATACGGCCAATCAATGACCGGCAGGGGATCCAGCATGATTATCATTTCGGGATTTCTAACGATATTCCAAACAAACCCCTCATAAGAGAAATCACTGGATGGAAGCCCGATTGAGAAGTGTAAATGTGGCAGAATGTTTGATTTTGAATTGCTGGTGTCGGCAATGGTGGCAATGATATCTCCTTCTTTCACAATCGTGCCGACCTCTATTTCGGAAAGCGGTTTTGCGTGGGCGTACATCGTTATGAATTTTCCGGTATCGCCTTCGGAGCGTTCATGTTCGATTATCACGGCTTGGCCCAGATAATCTTTGAACATTGCCCTGATCACACCATCGTGCATTGCCGGGATCCGCGTATTTTGGTCAAGGCGGAGCATTTTTTGGGAGCGACTTTGGTACAGGCATAGATCGATGCCCTCATGCGGATAATCGCGCTTGCCATAATCGCCCCACCATTTGGCCGGGGAATCGAACAGCATACCGTGACAAAAGATCCAGCGATCAAACCCGCTTCGATTCAACGCGTTTTCATTAATGAGCATCTCGGTGAAGCGGCACGTTTTCAAGGCCAGTGCCCTGGTGGCGCTCAAGCTGGGTGAATTGATCGAATTCATAATAGTTTCCATGTCTTGTTTGTTTCGCAGCAGCAGCAATTTTATCAGATAAGCATAACACCGTGGAGCGTAAAATCAAGTCAGGCATTGCCGCGACCCGGGAGAGATTCACTCAATCCGATTTTCAGCGGTTATGTGCTTAATAAAAATCTAAAGTAGATCGGACCATGGGCCGATAACATCAGCGATGAATGAAAAAGAACGCAGAAAATATCCACGGATTGAGACCAGCAATTTGATCGCCATTTGTTGTCTGGATGAAAATAATAGCGAGCTGAATCAATGCATGGCACGGGTGATTAACGTCAGCCCGGTCGGTGCAAAAATTGAATCATTCAAGGAGGTTGATTCAGATGTGATCCGGTTGGATTCAGTCGATTCGGACGGCGTCCTGATTGAAGTCAATGGTCGGGTTGTCTATTGCAACAAAATCGAAGGCGGCAGATTCGAACTCGGGATCTGTTTTATGGGTAGCCAGGCGGATAAAACCCGATTCGCATTGAAACTAATCGGACTCTGCCATCAGGCAGAGCCGGCGATTGTCATGCTCAAAGGCGCGGAGGTTGATCGAAGGGACCGCAGAAAATTTCCCAGAGTCGATACCAACAATCTAATCT
>Ga0210064_1000066_pt1 | contig 46528 bp, 49 predicted proteins | sample Muzzi_CordC_D2_FD_185531 | JGI IMG/M metagenome (GOLD analysis project Ga0210064, IMG submission 185531) | Wetland microbial communities from San Francisco Bay, California, USA, that impact long-term carbon sequestration - Muzzi_CordC_D2 (SPAdes) | ecosystem: Environmental > Aquatic > Marine >... | reverse complement strand
TTGATGTCCATTTCCTGTCTGAGATTATCCCCTTTTAAAAACATCTTTCCTTTAAAGCTTCCCATGGGTGATTTATGAATCATGTCGGCGGAAATTTCCGCAGCATTCACAGACACCGAATGAACCATTACAGTTATCAAAAAGAGGGCGACAAACATCCCGAGCCGTGACACGAAACACTTTATCATACTTTTTTTCTCCTAATGTCTGTTAACGTTTTTTTATACAACTTCATTTCGCACATATCATCTCTCGTTATTATGGTCAGTCACTTATTCTTTTATAAGCTCTTTAATTGCATCTAAAAGTTGTTCTCTCGCAACAGGTTTTGCAAACGTTCGCTGCACACCAAATATTTTGGCCATTTGAAGGTAGTCTTTTGTACCGGCACGTCCGCCTCCGGAGATGGCAATGATCTTAACATTGGGAAAATCTTGTCGAAGTTCAATGATCGTTTCGATACCCTCTTTCTCAGGCATGATGATATCTGTAATGATCAGATCGACAGACTTCTCCCGATAGAGTCTCAGGCCCTGTTCTCCGTTAGAAGCCTTCAGAACATCGTATCCCTCACGCGTTAATGATTCATAGAGCATGTCCAGCACTTGTTCATCATCATCGATTACAAGAATTCGAGCCATCTATTATTGCCCTCCCCCTTATCCATTTTGAATAAAACATACCAGACATTTTGATAAAGTACAATTTTCAAAATATAAAAAAAGTTCCTCTTGCAAAAATAGTTGCATCCCGCTATAGACCTGCAAAAGAAACTGAAAACATCTTATTATTGCTGATCCGTAATACCCTGGCATAAATTTTGAGAGTCAGAGTTTGACAGGGTAAATGCAAATGACGATATCTAATCTTTCTTGAAAATGAGCATCTATGGAAATATATGTAGCAAGACAGCCTATTTTTGATAAAAACAAAAAATTGTATGGATATGAACTTCTTTTCCGTGATGGGTTGTCCAATGCATTTCCAGATATTGATGGTGATACAGCCACCTCCAAACTCCTATCCAACAGTTTCTTCAGCATCGGCATGAACCAGCTCACATCTGGTAAAACAGCCTTTATCAACTTTCCTCAAAGTCTATTGTTAAATAAAGTTCCATTGATGTTTCCCTCAGAGAAAATGACGGTGGAAATTTTGGAAAATGTTGACCCCAATGAAAAGGTTATCAGGGCCTGTACTGACATTGCAGAGGCTGGATATTCACTTGCGTTGGATGACTTTGTTTTTAAAAACGAATTGCAGCCTTTAATCGAGCTTGCAGATATCATTAAAATTGACTTCATGCTGACTCCCATTGATAAAATTCAGAAAATAGTGAACCGGTTTAAAGGCAATAACATCAAATTGCTTGCCGAAAAAATAGAGACATACGAAGATTTTGAAAAAGCTTTATCCATGGGGTTTATGTATTTTCAGGGATATTTTTTCAGCACACCGGAAATCATTTCAGGCAAAGAAATTGCACCTTCCAAAATCACCCTGTTGCAGATTGTGGGTGAGGCAAATAAGAAAGATTGCAGTTTCGATAAACTCGAGAAACTCATTAACAGGGATGTATCGATTTTCTACAAACTATTGCGCTATATCAACTCCGCCTTCTCTGAACGCGCTTGTGAAATCTCTACCATTAAACAAGCCATTGTCTTATTGGGAGAGATGGAGATCAAACGGTTTATTTCCATGGTTGCCACTGCAGAACTGGCTTCGGATAAACCTGAAGAGCTTGTTCGTACATCGATTATTAGGGCCAGATTTTGCGAACTTTTGGGGTTGCACTCCCGCAACGGGGTAGATATTTCGGAACTATTTCTCATGGGTCTTTTTTCCCTTATTGATGCGATGCTCGACAATAGTATGGAAGATATCATGCAAACCCTTCCATTATCGAAAAATATCAAGCAGGCTTTGTTGGAGGAAAAGGGAGATCTGGCAGATTATTTAAAACTGGTTTCCAGCTATGAATCGGCAAATTGGGAGACATTTTCTTCAATCATTTCCAAAATAAATATCGATGAAAAAAAGTTTCCTGAATTTTATCAGGATGCAGTCAACTGGGCAGACTCATATTTAATCTAATGCTTTATCCTGAATGTACCAGCTTTTATCCATATCCAGCCGCAATATGCAACCATATGGAAAATGTTGCAGCAGACAATATGGTACATGAGGAAAGCGCTGCTACGGCAAAATCGGTATCTCCGTTCATTTCTTTTGCCATAACATAGGTTAAAGTGGCTGTCGGTGATGCCAGAAGAATAAGGCCCGGCAGATAGTCATGAAGTTTTATATCGAACAAACGATAAAGGATAAACCCCAACCCCGGAAGCAGAATCAGCTTCAAAAAACTTGAAGATAAAATTCTAACCATCCTTAACTGCATCAATTCAAAAGACAAAGAAGCCCCGATAAGGATCAAAGCCATAGGAAGCGCGAGTCCACTTAAAATATCCAGACTCCTACCGATAACCAGCGGTAACTTTAACCCTGTAGCGGAAAAGAGAATGCCTGCAAGTGCCGAAAGAATCACGGGGTTGCCCAGTATTCTTAATACCACATCTCGTTTGTTTTTTGAGGTTGAAGCATCGTCAGAATTGAATTGAAGGGCTACCACCGCAAGAAGATTTTGTAATATCATGATAAAGCCCGCAATGATACTGGCCCTCACAAATCCGTCATTACCGAGAGAATAATAGGCCACGGCAAGACCGATATATCCCAGATTCCCATGAAAAGAAGCCTGAATAAATGTTCCCAACTCCCCGCTTCTGATACGCCAGAAAAAACCCACACACCATGCCACAGCAAAAACGGTTAAAACGGATAAAAGTGTGATTAAAATGACGGTAACATCAAACTGCGTCCTTAAGGACGCTTTGGAGATCTCGTGAAAAATCATGGCAGGTATTGCCAGGTAATAGACCAGTCGGTTTGCCGGGTCTAAAAATTCCGGCTGAATAAATCCTTTAATCCGGACAAACCATCCAAGGGTTATTACAGCAAATATCGGAATTATTGTCGTTGCAATATTCATAAGATACGGTCATAGAGGAATCGAACACTTTAGCCCTTTGAAAACATTACCAGCTTCAGGTATAATTAAATTTTTTGCTGAAAGAACTCGTGAATAAAGGCTCGTAATGAAAGAACCTGCCCTGGCCATTCATAAAGGCCTCTGCTTTATCAGGGGTTTCATTCAAAAAGTGAAATTGCCGATGGTTCTTTCAAAACGAGCCCAAATCCACTCAGACAGCTTCCAGCCAAAAATTTAATCATACTTGAAGCCCCATTGAGATCCATTTGTTTCAAGTGCCCAAACTGTTACGAGTATTCGACTTACTTTCTTGACTTTCAATCATCTGACGCCTACACTTTATTCGATACTTGGCATATCGAAGCTTTTATTTTTATAGTGTTTTTCCAAAAGTTACAAGTTATATTAACAAACGAGGTTGGGCTAACGCATTTGATTTCGGTTAAGCGAAGCGACGGCACGTTTCTCTTGACATCCGACTGACTGTTTGAAGGGCTTTAGCAGGCGTTAGACCGAGCCGAACGGAATGATGACTTAAAAAAATCAATAGGAGATTTTAGCGACGAATTGTTCTTTATAACCCTGGCACGGCTCGGGCTTACGGGTGCTTAAGCACAAGTTTCAGTCGGTTGAAAGAGATATGCGCCGTCGTGGAGCTTTTTCACTTTATTGGGATTCGAATGCGTTTACACTGATAACCAAGGAGTATCATGTGAAAAATGATATTATAAAAAAAGTTAAAGAAGTTTCTGTTAAGAAAAAGTTCCCTGATGGTTCTTTATATACCAGCATCTCTATTGAACATATAATAAATCTTTCAGATTTTTTTCAACTCAGCGGACGTCAAATTGAAATTGCAGCCCTTGATGAAAACATTATTCCTGAACATTATGTCCGTAACATGAAAACATTTTCACCAAAGGATCAGTCGATTCTATTAAATTCACGGGCAAGCATTGTTGGTTTAGGGGGACTTGGTGGCGCTGTTACTGAGATTCTCGCTCGCATTGGGATCGGTATACTTACACTGATTGAAGCCGACACATTCGAAGAGAGCAACCTGAACCGGCAATTTTTGAGCACACATCGCCTCCTCGATAAATCAAAAACCAAAGCCGCCATTAAAAGGGTCCGTGAAATAAATCCGACGATTACTGTTGAAGGACATGACGAATTGCTCGACGATAAAAATGCAGCAAGTCTAATTGAAAATTCAGATGTCGTTGTTGACTGCCTTGACAATATACAAACTCGATTTTTTCTGGAAATCGCAGCAAAAAAGGTCGGATCACCTCTTGTCTCTGCTGCGGTTGCAGGCGTCTACGGGCATGTCATCAGCATTTTTCCTGAAGACAAAGGCTTAAAGCTAATATACGGTGATTCAGATATTCTTCCACAGAAAGGGGTTGAGACTTCATTGGGTTGCTTACCGCATGCCGTCACACTCCTTGCAGCTTTGGAAACTTCTGAAGTCGTAAAAATACTTTTAAAAAAAGGCTCTGTCTTAAAGAACAAGCTGGGGATAATAGATCTCATGGATAATATTTTTGAAGTCCTGGATTTACTTTAATCCGGCAATAAACCGAACCATCTGACCGATGACCATGGAGATAATCTCTTTGGGCATAAAACCCTCAGGCATCCATTCCATAACCGTGCCGGTTATCTCCATTGTACTCTTTTTAAGATCTTTCGTTTTTGCGTATGACGCTTCCAGAATGCTCCTGATTTCTATTGCGGCATCCATGGATTTTTGTAAAAAATGTCTGCCGTCGCTACCTGTCCTTGCGCCAAAATGTTCAGCAAGATAAACCTCTATTTCATACCGGGCCATTTTTTTAAGACTCTCTTGGTACTTGTCAAAATTCGAGCCGGCGGCGATAAATATCTTATCCCCAAAAGGGATTCCCCCTGCATCGGAAGCAAATATCGCTTTTTCTTGAGGTACATATATTGCAATTGAACACGAAGAGTGGCCCGGGACTTCCATCACTTCCATTGACAGATCATCACAGCTAAGAATATCTCCCTCTTTTACAACATCGTCAATATTGATTCTCTCAAACTCAGTTCCAATTTCTTTGTCCTGTTTTGCCAGTCCATGTTCAGTCGATAGTAGTTGGCTTAAAGATGAAATACTTTCCAAAACTTCGGGCTTATTCAATAGTTCTTTTGCCCTTGCCGATGCGGTTATTGACACCCATGGCCATCGTTTTTTAAAAAAAGAGACGATTCCACAGTGATCAAAATGGGAATGGAGTATGATGATCCGTTTTATCTTTTTTTCTTCTATGTTAAAGCTTTTCAGTTGTTTTATAATATCAGGAATAATATAAGCTAGGCCGCCCCCAAGCAAAGCAAATTCTTTTGCACCTTTTAAAAGATAGACACATGATTCTTTTCGTCCAAGAAATAAAATCCTGTCCGTAACGAAACCTGGTTTCTCAATAATCATCTCTTCCTCACTTGACAAATCTTTGTATTCATAGTCTATTCTGGCAGGCTCGTTTAATTTGTCAAGAGTTAAGACCTTATTTGCCAGGACAACTCATTTTATTTCGGTGCAGCGAAGCGGCGGCGTGTTTCTCTAGAAAACCGAATGACTGTTTGAAGGGCTTGCGCCCGCAGTCCGATCCGAATGAAATGATGGCTTAAACCATCATTAGGATAATTTTGCGATAAATTGTTCTATATAACTGAGGGGTCGGGGAGTTTTTCTCCTAAATCCTTTAATATAGCGGAGTGGATGATCTTTTTTATAAATCGGATGCTGTCTGAGTGGCTTAGGGATCGTTAGAAAAAACAGGCGCATACCGAAATCGTATCTTTAAAAGAATTTTAAAATGATACAGAGAACCTGTTGATATTTCAAAGATAGTTTCCTGTTTTTTCTTTACGATCTCTTGCCACGAGTTCATGCGGTTTAAAAAAAGATTATCCATGTAGCGGTTGTTTAGAAAAACTCCCCGACTCCTCAAATAACTATGGACCGGTTCGGGCTTACGGTTGCTTAAACACAAGTTTCAGGCGGTTAGAAAGAGAGACACGCCGTCGTGGAGCGTTTTTTGTGTGTATTGGGATTCAAATTCGTTTGCCCTACTCCATTTGCTTTGACAAAAAATCTCAAAGGAAACAATAATATTTTTTCTCGAACATTTCATGTACAAACTGCCGGCTGTCAGCTCAGGGTTAAACGCATTGAGCCTGAACATGGAACACTTTTAAAGCATCGCCCCACACTTGTTTTTCTCCATGAAGGCCTCGGCTGTATCGAGATCTGGCGAGATTTCCCGGAAACGCTCTGTGAATCAATAGATTGTTCCGGGTTGGTTTACGACCGAAGAGGTTACGGCGGATCCGAAATGTTTGAAGGCCCATGGCCGGTTGATTACTTGGAGATGGAATCTTTAATAACCCTGCCGGGTCTGTTAAAGGAATGCAACATTGATAATGCCATTCTCGTCGGACATAGCGATGGGGGTACCATCGCACTAATCACCGCTGCATCTCACAGCAACCTGATAAGCGGCATTATTACAGAAGCAGCACACATTTTTGTTGAACAAATTACCATTGATGGAATCCGGAGTGCTGTTAAAGCCTTTGAAACCACTTCATTAAAAGAGAAGTTTGCCCGATATCACAAAAAAAATACAGAAACAATTTTCTACCGGTGGGCTGACAGGTGGCTCTCACCTGAATTTCAAAACTGGAATATCCAAGACATCCTTCCTAAAATCACCTGCCCTGCCCTCATACTTCAGGGTAAAGATGATGAATACGGGACCGCTGCTCAGGTCATGGGCATTGCAGACCGGGTGTCCGGACCGGTGGATGTTAAGCTGATTCCCAATTGCGGCCACGCTCCCCATTACCAGGCAAAAGAGACAGTCCTTTCAGAAATGACGCGATTCATCGAGAGGCTTTTTTGACCCGAAACAAAAAAGCCCTGTCTTTTAGAACAGGGCTTTTAAAAAGATGGTTTATTGACAAAAGATTCAGGTTAGGCTTCGGACTCTGTGTCTTTTGTCTTTTTGAGAGGTTCTTTCACCTCAGTTGCAACGTCTTCTGTTTTTTCTGATTCATCGGGTTCCAAAGTATCATCTTTAGCTTTTTCCTCCGCGTCTTCAGAAATTATATCGGATTCCAACAATGCCGCCTTGTCATCAGGTTTAACCTCTTCTATTTTTGTTTCATCCTTTTCCTCTGCGACCTCTGCTTTTACTTCTTCATCGACTTTTTTCTTTTCAATATCTTCTTTAATATCTTTTTTCTTACCAGCGCTTTTTTTATCTATTTGGGCCTTAGCCTTTTTTTTCTTTTTTACTTTTTTCTTTTTGTCATCAACGGACAAGACCAGCTCAATCAATGAAATGGGAGCGGCATCTCCCGGTCGCCTTCCAAGCTTAACAACTCGTGTGTAACCTCCCGCTCTATCTCCATAGTGTTCAGCGGCTTCAGCAAAAAGTTTATGAACAACTTCTTTTTCTCTGACAATGGAAAGCGCCTGTCGCCTGGCATGAAGATCTCCCCGTTTTGCCAGCGTAATTATATTATCGGCCCACCGTCTTAATTCTTTTGCTTTGACGTCGGTTGTTCGAATACGTTGATGTTTGAAAAGTGAGGTCACCATATTTCTAAACATGGCGTCCCGGTGACTGCTTGTTCTATTTAATTTTAAACCCGCTTTTCGATGTCTCATTAGCCTAATTACTCTCCTTCCTCTGTAGCTTCCTCGAATGGCTCAAATCCTTCCAGTTTCATTCCAAGAGAAAGGTCCATTTCGCTGAGTACTTCTTTAATCTCATTCAAAGATTTTCTTCCAAAGTTCTTGGTTTTAAGCATTTCTGCCTCTGTCTTACTTACCAACTGATAAATTTTTACAATGTTTGCGTTTTTAAGGCAGTTGGCACTGCGAACAGAAAGCTCAAGTTCTTCAACACTTCTATAAAGATTCTCATTAAATTTAGGTTTTTCTTTTTCCTCAGTCTTTCTGGCAGGTTCCGGCTCAAGCTGTTCATCAAAATTGATAAAAATCGTCATCTGCTCCTTCAATATTTTAGCAGCATAGGCAACTGCATCCTCAGACAGAATACTTCCGTCCGTCCAAACCTCAAGGGTTAGTTTGTCATAATCCGTTCTCTGACCGACACGAGCATTCCCCACTACGTATGTTACACGTTTAATCGGTGAAAAAACAGAGTCAACCGGTATAGTGCCCAGAGGTGCATCTTCGTCCTTGTTCATTTCAGATAGGGAATAGCCTTTACCTATATTTACGGTCATACTCATCTTTAATTTTGCTTTATCTGAAAGTGTTGCAATATGTTTTTCGGGATTCAACACTTCACATCTTCCATCTTCGCTGATGATATCACCTGCAGTAACCTCGCTCTCTCCCGCCATATCAATTCGAACTATTTTTGGTTCAGAATCAGCAAGTTTAAAACGAACCTCTTTTAAATTTAGAATAATCTCGGACACATCTTCATATATGTCTGGAATAACACTAAATTCGTGCATAACACCTTCAAACTTTACGGAGGTTATAGCAGCACCGTATAGAGAGGAAAGGATTATCCTTCTTAATGAATTTCCGATGGTTATACCAAATCCCCTTTCAAGAGGTTCACAAACAAACTTTCCATAGCCGGGTTTGCTAGTTACCTGAACCTTTTTTGGCCTTATCATCTTTTGCCAGTTCATGTACATAAGTTCATTTGATGTCATTATAAATTCTCCAATTTATTTAAGAGGAATATCGGTAGGATATATGAATAATACATGAAATTACGACTGTTCCACAGCCCATATTTTACATCCCTTATCTTCAACTACTTAGAGTAAAGCTCTACTATAAGTTGTTCCTGAATAGGTGTTGTTATATCCTCACGAGAAGGAAATTCCTTTACCATCCCTTTCATGTTCTCTTTCTCTAGATCAAGCCATTGCGGAATACCTCGTCGTACCACAGCATCAAGTGCACCTTCTAGAGACTGAATTTTACTGCTCTTTTCTCGAACTTCAACAACATCCCCGATTTTAATGAGATATGATGGAATATTAACTTTTTTTCCATTAATCAAAAAGTGATTGTGCCTTACAAAGTGGCGGGCTTGAGCTCTGGAATTAACAAAGCCCAATCGATAAACAACATTGTCAAGTCTGCGCTCCAAAAATACCAAAAGATTTGTTCCGGTAATGCCTTTTTGATGATCTGCTCTTTCAAAAAATAGGTGGAACTGTTTTTCTGAAAGACCGTACATCCGTTTTACTTTCTGTTTTTCTCTAAGCTGAATCCCATAATCTGATATTTTTCTGCCGCGACGTTGACCGTGCTGACCAGGTGGATAACCGCGTCGATCGAAAGCACATTTATCCGAATAACAACGGTCTCCCTTAAGAAATAATTTTAAGTTTTCACGCCGGCATATCCGGCATACCGAACCTGTATATCGAGCCAAGTATTCCTCCTTTTTACAAACGTTTTAAGTTTTAGGCGTTAAGTTTTAAGCATATACAATTACAAGATAAACAATGACCTAAAACCTGACACTTAAAACCTTAAACGTGATGGATTCGACTTTTTACGAATTCATCAATCTTTAATTTTCAATTATTTAAACCCTTCTTCGCTTGGGTGGTCGACAACCATTATGCGGTATGGGCGTAACATCCTTAATCATTAGAACGTTAAATCCTGCAGCTTGCAACGATCGAAGAGCCGATTCCCGTCCGGAACCCGGGCCCTTAACGTACACCTCCACATTTTTCATCCCGTGTTCCATTGCTTTTTTAGCAGCATCCTCCGCCGCAATCTGAGCAGCAAATGGTGTGCTCTTTCGTGATCCCTTAAAACCCTGCACCCCCGAACTCGACCAAGCAACGACATTACCCGCAGGATCCGTAATCGTGACGATCGTATTGTTAAAAGTCGACTGAATATGAACGATACCACTAGGTATATTTTTCTTTTCTTTTCGTTTGGTTCGAACTTTTTTTGCCATGGTTTATGCTCCTGACAACCGATTCGTTATCCATCATTGATCATTATCAGCACTGTTAATAAATAACTTTTTATTTTTTCTTAATGCCACCCTTTTTCTTGACGGCTGATCTTCTAGGCCCTTTTCGGGTTCTAGCGTTTGTGCTTGTCCGCTGTCCACGCACCGGCAGTGATTTTCGATGGCGAAGACCCCGGTATGATCCAAGATCCATCAATCTTTTAATGTTCATTGAAACTTCGGTACGAAGTTCTCCTTCAACCTTATAATCTTTATCAATTAACTTGCGGATACTGTTTATCTCAGTTTCTGACAAATCATCTGTCTTTGTATCAGCGTTAATATTAAGTTGTTGGAGTATGCGCTTTGAAATACATGGACCGATACCATAGATGTATGTAAGTCCCACCTCAATTCGTTTGCGTCTCGGCAAATCTACTCCTGCAATTCTTGCCAAAGCTAATCCTCCTTCTTTATCCTTGCCTTTGTTTGTGTCGCTTATTCTCGCAGATTACCCTGACAACTCCTTTTCTGCGAACGATCTTACACTTGGTGCATATTTTTTTAACCGATGCTCTTACTTTCATTCAAAATACTCCTTCAAAAGGGTATCAGGCAAAAAAAATCAGCCCTACAAAACACCCTATACCCCATAATCGATCACCTTTTATTTTGACCTGTATGTTATTCTGCCACGTGACAGATCATATGGCGAAAGTTCAACCGTGACTTTATCTCCAGGCAATATCTTGATAAAATGCATGCGCATTTTACCTGAGATGTGCGCGAGCACCTGGTGCTTATTTTCCAGTTCTACCTTGAACATTGCATTGGGCAATGTCTCGAGTACAACACCTTCAACTTTAATTGCCTCTTCTTTCGGCATATTTTTTGCCCCCAACTTGTTCGCTAAAAAGTGTTAGAATCTTCCTTTCATCCTGGCCCCGCCCTTTTTCAAGAATCCTTCGTAATGTCGGGTCAGCATATGAGATTCTATTTGTTGAATGGTGTCGATGGCTACCCCCACAACAATCAGAAGGGCCGTACCGCCAAAATAAAAAGGAACATTAAACTTTGTCATTAAAACAGATGGCAATACGCACACTGCAGAAACATATATAGCTCCGCCTAGAGTAATTCGAGTCAAAACCCTATCGATATAGTCTGCCGTTCGTTTACCCGGACGGATACCTGGAATATATCCACCCTGTTTTTTCATATTATCTGCGACATCAGCAGGATTAAAAGTAATGGCCGTATAAAAATAGCAGAAAAAGAATATAAATCCGATATATAGAGTTTCATACGCAATGTTACCCGGTCTCATGGCTCCAGCCACACGTTGCATCCACGGAACTGCAAAAAAACTGGCCAATGTTGCCGGAAACATTATAATTGATGAAGCAAAAATCGGTGGTATTACACCTGAGGTATTAACCTTTAGCGGCAGATGAGTACTCTGACCACCATACATTTTTCGGCCGACGACTCTTTTGGCATACTGAACCGATATCCGCCGCTGGCCCTGCTCCATATAAATGATGAAAGCGATAACAAGCACCATTAAAACAGCCAAAATGAGAACCGCAAACAACCCCATTTCACCTGTTGAAAGGAGACGGAATGTATTTCCGGTTGCAGTAGGCATTCGTGCGACAATGCCGGCGAATATAATAAGAGAAATCCCGTTACCGATACCCCGTTCAGTAATCTGTTCACCCAGCCACATAATAAAGGCTGTCCCCGCCGTAAGGGTCATTACTGTCATGAGTCTGAATGCCCATCCGGGGAAAATAACCACCGGGGCTCCGCCGGGAGATGCCATTTTTTCAAGGCCGATACTGATACCGAATCCCTGAATTACGCTGAGCAGTATCGTGCCGTAACGGGTGTACTGTGTTATCTTTTTTCTTCCCTGTTCACCCTCTTTAGATAAGCGTTCTAAATGCGGAATTGTCACCGTTAAAAGTTGAAGTATAATCGATGCGCTGATATAGGGCATTATACCGAGAGCAAAAACAGAGAGTCGCTCTAAAGCACCGCCCGAAAACATATCAAAAAGACCAAGCAACGTCCCTTTTGCTTGCGCAAAAAAAGAGGCCAGAGCCACAGCGTCTATTCCTGGAGTTGGAACATGAACACCAACACGATAGACAATAAGCAGTCCTAATGTATATAAAATCCTTCTTTTCAGTTCAGGTATTTTGAATATATTTCCGAACCCGTCACCAAGCATATTAACCAACCTCTATATTCCCGCCCGCGGCAACGATTTTTTCTCTGGCGTTTTTACTGACCCCATTCACCTTAATTGTAAGCGGAATTTTAATCTCTCCTTGTCCGAGCAGTTTAATCCCGTCTCTTCGGCCTTTAACAAGACCGACCCGAATAAGGGCCGCCTCGTCCACAATACTCCCACTCTCAAACCTTGCCAGGTCACGAATATTAATTACAGCTATTTTCTTTTTAAATATATTGGTAAAACCGCCTTTGGGCAAACGACGATGTATCGGCATTTGACCGCCTTCAAAACCAGGCCTTACACCGCCTCCACTGCGGCTGTTATGACCTTTTGTACCTCTTCCGGCTGTTTTTCCTTTACCTGATCCCACACCACGTCCGACACGTTTTCGGGTTCCGCGTGATCCGTCCGATGGTGACAATTCATTCAGTTTCATTTATTTTTCCTCGACTTTCACCAGATGCGAAACCGCGTGGACCATCCCTCGAATAGAAGGCGTGTCTTTAAGCTCAACCGTTCTATTAATTTTTGTCAATCCCATGCCTCGCAATACTTTCCGGTGTTTTTCGGGCCTTCCAATCATGCTTTTCACAAGAGTTATTTTCAACATCCCATTCATTTATCTTTCCTCACCATTAACCATTGCCGATGGCCAATTTGGTTACCCCGGATCTCTTGATCAACAGAGCTTAAGTCATCAAATCTCATCCTTAGATCTTCAATTCTAAAGGGCCTCTACTTCGATATTTCGCCTGGCAGCAACCTGTTCGCGACTCTGTAATCGAGAAAGACCTTCAATGGTGGCCTTAACGACATTGTGAGGATTATGTGACCCCATACACTTTGTCAGAATATTCTGAATACCTGCGGCTTCCAGCACAGCTCGAACGGCTCCGCCAGCAATAAGGCCGGTACCTTTGGAAGCGGGTTTTAACAGAACGCGGCCGGCACCATATTTTCCGATAACGATATAAGGTATCGTATCATTAACCAAAGGTATTTTGACCATGTTCTTTTTAGCTTTCTCTATACCTTTGCGAATTGCTTCAGGTACTTCACCGGCCTTTCCAAGTCCATAGCCGACGCTTCCTTCACCATCACCAACCACAACGATGGCGCTGAAGCTGAACCTGCGTCCTCCCTTGACAACCTTTGCAACACGGTTAATGAAAACAACCTTATCAATTAACTGATTTTCGCCTTTATCCTGTTTGAACAAAAATCTGCCTCCTTCATCATGGATGACTCAAATCGTTGGTCATCAAGCGTTACTAAACTCTTTTACTTCCATTAGGCACCAAAAGTATAAAAGTTTAAAAATCCAAGCCCGTCTCACGGGCACCATTAGAAAGGGCTTTAACTCGCCCGTGATATAAAAAACCATTTCGGTCAAAAACAACCTTGCTTATACCCTTTTGGGTAGCCCTCTCACCGATAAGTTTCCCCACAAAACTTGCCACGGCAACTTTATTTTCAAATTCAGGGTGTTCTTTTACTACTTTTTCCATACTTGATGCAGCCACCAGAGTACGTCCATACGCATCATCAACGACTTGAGCGTAAATATGTTTTGAGCTTCGAAAAACACTCAGTCTAGGACGTTCCTGTGTGCCGACCAGGTTTTTTCTAATCCTCTTTTTTCTCTTTAAGCGCGCTCTTTTTTTAAAATTCAATGACCCCATATTCTATAACCTTATTATGCTTTTGCTCCAGCTTTCCCAGCTTTGCGCTGAATACGTTCTTCAGCATATTTTATCCCCTTACCCTTATAGCTTTCGGGCGGCCTTAATCTCCGAATAGATGCAGCGGTATGACCTAACAACTCTTTGTCGATACCGGTCAATCTTATAACATTTTTTTTGTCAATGGATGCTGAAATACCTTTGGGAAGGTCAAATTTAATAGGATGTGAATATCCAAGATTAAATTCGATGCAGTTACCACTTAGCACTGCACGATAGCCGATACCATTTATTTCTAAAACTCTTTCAAATCCGTTGCTCACACCTATAACCATATTGGCGACAAGGCTACGCGTCAATCCTCGTAATGCGCTGCTGGTCCTGTCATCTTTAAGAACGTTCACCTTTATCATTCCACCTTCTATCTTTAACTCAACTGCTGAATGGACTGGTCTTGAAAGGGTTCCCTTCTCACCCTGTACAGTAAGAATTCTGTCCTTATATGTTATTTTGGTCTTGTCAGGTATACTTATCGGTGCTTTTCCTACTCTTGACATTGATTACTTCCTTATAGGTAGTTCATTATTCTAATTGTCTATCAATGACGTGTGATAAACTTACCAAATATTGCAGAGAACTTCCCCTCCCACATTTTTAGCCCTGGCTTTCCGGTCCGTCATTATTCCTGTTGAGGTTGATAAAATTGCAATACCCATTCCGTTCAAAACCGGTTTCACATCATTGCTCTTGGCATAAACACGTCTGCTGGGTTTACTCACGCGCTCGAGGCCATAAATTGCGTGGATCTCTTTTTCATCATATTTAAGATAAACACGTAAGATACCTTGCTTCTTATCTTTAATGAACTTGTAATTTCTTATAAAACCTTCATCTTTTAATACCCGGGCCAACTCCACTTTTAATTTTGCCCCTGGAATGTCGACGCTATTGAATTTTGCTTTTCCGGCGTTTCTTATTCTGGTCAGCATGTCAGCAATTGGATCGCTCATCACAATGAATTTCTCCGTTGTTAATTTGATTCTTTAATTTTTATTCCTAATTTATCAGGATAAATACAATTTATATATACCTAAGTCGGTTTTAAACAATTACCAGCTTGATTTCACTACACCAGGAAGCTTTCCTTGAGAGGCGAGATTTCGAAAACAAATACGACAAATTCCAAATTTTCTTAAAAATGCCCTTGGTCTGCCACAAATGGGACACCGGTTGTATGTTCTCACTTTGAACTTGGGTTTTTCAACTGCTTTTATTCTTAGAGATTTTTTTGCCAAATCTTCCTCCATATTTGATTGACGATTGGAGATTGACGATTTTTTAAAACTTCAATCTTCGACACTCGCTCTTTTTCTTCAATTCCTGAACGGCATGCCCATTAATTTTAGAAGTTCTTTCCCTTCTTCATCTGTTTTTGCAGATGTAACTATCGTAATATTAAGACCTTTGATTGTATCAATTTTATCGTAATCGATTTCAGGAAAAATAATGTGTTCTTTAATTCCCAAGGTATAATTTCCGTGACTATCAAGCGCTTTACCCGAAAGACCTCTAAAATCACGAACACGCGGTAGCGCTATATTAACCAATTTATTATAAAAATCATACATACGTTTATGACGAAGTGTAACTCTACAGCCTATAGGCATTCCTTCTCTCAACTTGAACGCCGCTATGGACTTTTTAGCCCGAGTGACAACCGGTTGCTGACCTGCTATAATTTTAAGTTCTTCCAAAGCTGAATCAAGGAGTTTGATGTTATGGATCGCTTCGCCAAGCCCCATATTCAATACTATCTTCTCAAGCTTAGGAACTTGCATGATGTTACCGTATTTGAAGGTTTCCAACAACTTGGGAACGACTTCTTTATGATAATACAGAAATAATTGTGACATTCAATCCCTCCGGCATACGACCCTAAGAATCTATAATTTCATCGCATTTACTGCAAACACGTATCTTTTTCCCATCATCAAGACGCTTCATTTTGATTCTTACGGGTGTAACACATTTGCTGCACATCAACATGACGTTGGACCAATGGATCGGCGATTCACTCTCAATTATTCCGCCCTGTCTGTGCTTTGCGCTGGCCCGAGCATGTTTTTTCATCATATTGATATTTTCAATAATGATTCTGCTATTTTTTCTTTTTAAACTAAGAACTTTACCGATTTTTCCTCTATCCTTGCCAACGATAACCTTAACTTTATCGTCTTTTTTAATGTGACATTTATTTTTTAACATAAATCAATTCTCCACTGGGGCTTTAACTATAATACTTCCGGGGCAAGTGATATAATTTTCATAAATCTTTTGGCTCTGAGCTCCCTCGCTACCGGTCCGAATATGCGCGTCCCAATGGGCTCTCTGGCCTGCGAAATTAAAACAGCCGAATTATCATCAAATCGTATGTATGATCCATCCGGTCTTAGGATCTCCTTTTTGGTTCGAACCACAACGGCTTTCAGAACATCCCCTTTTTTGACCTTGGTATTCGGTATGGCTTCTTTAACAGATACAACGATGATGTCACCAATACTTGCATACCTTCTCCGTGAGCCCCCAAGAACTTTTATGCAATATAATATCTTGGCTCCGGAATTGTCTGCCACAGTCAATCTTGTCTCCGCCTGAATCATCTTTTTTACTTTCCTTATATAAGAATGAATTTATAAAATAAATTCATCATACTTTAGGTGTTTCTCTGCAACTAATTTTATGGTCTCTTAAGACCTAAAGCGTTCGTAAAAAGTCATGTTTTTTGAAGTGTTAAGAAACCGTCGTTTAAAAATTAGACAGCTTTTTCGACAATGTCTCTAACACGCCACTTCTTGGTTTTGCTAATTGGACTGGACTGGATGATCAACACTTTGTCACCAATATGAGAAGCATTATTCTCATCATGAGCTGCAAATTTAGCACGTCTTCTAATATACTTATCATAAAGTCTATGCTTAACCAGTCTCTCAACCAGGACAATTACGGTCTTATCCATTTTGTCACTTACAACAGTCCCGACCATCTGTCTTTTCAATAATCGTTTCTTCATTGCAATAATTATTTTAACCCGTCTCTTTATTTAATTCAGATTGTTTTATTAAGGTTTTCATCCTGGCAATATCGCGTTTAGTTTGCTTCATCTTCTGTGGATTTTCGAGTTGGCCGGTTTCATGCTGAAAGCGCAGGTTAAATAATTCCTGTTTAAGATCATCCAGTTTTCTAAGCATTTCTTCCATGCCCAGATCTCTAATTTCACTCGCTTTCATTACAAATCACCCCTCTCTATAAACCTTGTCCTTACAGAAAGCTTATGTGCGGCAAGCCGAAGCGCTTCTTTGGCCAGATCTCTGGGAATACCTTCCATTTCATAGAGGACTCTTCCGGGACGAACGACGGCCACCCATCCTTCAGGAGATCCTTTTCCTTTTCCCATTCTGACTTCAGCAGGTTTTTTCGTAAACGGTTTATCCGGGAATATCTTTATCCACATTTTTCCACCTCTTTTCACATGCCTTGTCATTGCGACACGCGCAGCCTCAATCTGCTTTGAACTGATTGTCCCGCACTCCACTGCCTGCAATCCAAATTCACCGTGATTGAGATGACATCCCCGAAATGAAACCCCCTTCATCCTGCCTTTTTGCTGTTTCCGAAATTTTACCTTCTTTGGACTAAGCATCTCCTATATCTCCATTACGACATCGTTTACTACCCAATAAAAAGTCAAAAACTAGCTTTTTTCAACGGTCTGATCCTAACCGCCAATCGCTACTTTATCTTTTTTTAATATTTCTCCTTTAAAAATAAATACCTTTATACCAATAATTCCATATGTTGTGTTTGCTTCTACAAAACCGTAATCTATATCCGCCCGCAGAGTATGTAAAGGTATTCGGCCTTCTCTATACTGCTCGGTCCTCGCCATCTCGGCCCCGCCCAGACGACCTGAACATATAATTTTTATACCCTCGGCACCAAATCGCATCGCGGATGAAATGCCACGCTTCATTGCACGACGAAATGCAACCCTTCGTTCAATCTGAAGTGCTATATTTTCAGCAACAAGCTGGGCATCAAGCTCAGGTTTTCTGACTTCCTGGATATCGATAATGACTTCATGTGAAACAATTTTTTCAAGTTCTTTTTTGAGTAACGCTATTTCAGCTCCTTTCTTCCCGATGACAATTCCCGGCCGGGATGTAAATACACGGAGCCTGACTCGCTTGGACGATCTTTCGATTTCAACCCTTGAAATACCTGCATGGTATAGTCTCTTTTTTAAAAACTTACGTATTTTATAATCTTCTAGAATATAATCAGCATAATTTTTCCCGGCATACCACCGAGATTCCCAGGTTTTAACAATACCCAATCTCAAACCTATAGGATTTACTTTCTGGCCCAAGCTGTTACCTCCTTATTAAAATCTAACCTTCAGATAGAATTACCGTTATATGAGCGGTCCTTTTTAATATACGTGTGCCTCTGCCACGTGCTCTAGCTTTGAAACGCTTCAACGTTGGCCCCTGGTCGGCAGTAATATTATGAATAACCAGAGAATCGACATCCATATCCGGATGTTGATCAGCATTTGCCACAGCGCTCTTGATTGTTTTTTCAATGATTAATGCTGCCTTCTGCGGCATAAATTTGAGTGTGTTCAGGCCCTCTTCTACGGGTTTTCCCTTAACGGCATCAATCAATTTACGAACTTTCTGAGGAGAAATGCGAATATATTTTGCTACAGCTTTAACTTCCATTACAAATACTTCCTTTTCTGTCAGCTTTATCGCTTTAACCTTGATTTTTTATCAGCAGCATGACCATAATACGTCCGAGTCGGTGAAAATTCACCGAGCTTATGTCCTACCATGTCCTCCGTTACAAATACGGGAACAAACTTTCTTCCATTATGCACCGCCAGGGTAATTCCTACCATCTCAGGAATTACTGTCGATCTTCTGGACCATGTCTTAATCACTCGGCTGCTCCGGGTTTCCTGGGCGATACGTACTTTCTTATACAGTTTTTGATCAATAAACGGACCTTTTTTCAACGATCGTGGCATAACTTCTCCTGCTATTTCTTCGTACGCTTTTTAATAATATAGCGATTGCTTTTTCTTGTTTTGCGCGTTTTAAAACCCTTTGACGGCATACCCCAAGGGCTGCATGGATGTCGTCCTCCGGAAGACCGCCCCTCACCGCCACCCATTGGATGGTCAACCGGGTTCATGGCAACACCCCTAACTTTGGGACGTCTGCCGAGCCATCGTTTACGTCCCGCCTTACCAAGAGATATATTCTCATGGATCACATTTCCAAGCTGCCCGATGGTAGCCTTGCAGTTTGAAAGGACCATTCGGACTTCTCCGGATGGAAGTTTTATGAGCGCATAACGATCTTCCTTTGCCATTAACTGGGCGTATGTTCCGGCACTTCTTACAATTTGTCCACCCTTTCCGATTCGCAATTCAATATTATGAATATGTGTTCCAAGGGGAATTTTACTAAGGGGCAACGTATTGCCGGGTTTTATATCTGCTTCAGGTCCTGAAATCACGGAGTCGCCAACCTGAAGATTCATCGGTGCCAGTATATATCGCTTTTCACCATCAGCATAGTTAAGAAGCGCAATCCGTGCAGATCGATTCGGGTCATACTCGATGGCAGCCACCGTGGCAGTAATCCCTATTTTATCTCTTTTAAAATCGATAACCCTGTAATGCCGTTTATGACCGCCCCCGCGATGTCTGCATGTAATACGGCCGTAAGAATTACGGCCTCCTTTTTTTCTAATTACCTTTAAGAGACTCTTTTCAGGAGTAGTACTCGTAATTTCATCAAATGTCGAATATGATTGAGCACGTCTCCCTGCAGATGTAGGCTTTACTTTTTTTACACCCATTCCTTACCCCTTTTAAACTCCCTCAAAAAAATCGATGCGCTCACCGGGCATCAATCTAACGATCGCTTTCTTCCAGTCCCTGCGTTTTCCTGTTATTCGACCTCTTTGTTTGATCTTGCCCTTAACCTGTATTGTTCTTACCGTATCAACCTTGACATTGAAAATATTCTCGACAGCCTTTTTAATTTCAACTCTGTTCGCCCTGCGATCGATCTCGAATGTAATCTGATTATAACTCTCTTTTTGAATATTCGTTTTTTCAGTAATCAAAGGCCGTTTAATTAAATCATGCGGAATCATCAGAGCAGCCTCCCTTCAATGGACTTTATCGAAGACTCAAGCAGAAGAACATTCTCATATTTAAGAATGTCATATACGTTCATTCCGTCCACTCTTAATATTTTTATTCCGGGAACATTTCTGGAAGACAGTTCGAGGTTCTCATTCTTTTTTTCAGTGATTATCAATGCATTTTTTATGTTTAATACATCCATAACCGCTGAGAATTCTTTTGTCTTAATCTTATCGAGATCAAACTCGTCAATCACAATAAGGTTATCTTCTTTAAGCTTTGTGCTCAGAGCCATTTTAAGAGCCAGTCTTTTTACCTTTTTGGGGACCTTGTACGAATAGGATCTGGGATCAGGTCCAAACACAGAGCCGCCGCCTCTTAACAGGGGTGATTTAATATCTCCACGGCGTGCACGACCGGTTCCTTTCTGTCTAAAAAGTTTTCTTCGACTTCCCCTTACATCGCTGCGATGTTTTACAGAGGCGGACCCTGCACGTCTATTTGCGAGTTGCATAGTTACAACTTCATGCAGGATACTCGAATTAACTGGAATCTTGAAAATGTTGTCTTCAAGTTCAACCTGTGAAACTTTTTCTGCCTTACGATTTATAACATCCACAACAGCCATATCATTAATATCTCAATTTTATTTATTTTATCGTTTAATTCTTCGAACAGGTCAGTAATATTTAATATTATATCCAGCTAAAAACGGGATATTGATAGATTCAGGTTCGATTTAAAAAAACCATCACTTTTCAGCAATTTTGGGTTTCTTTATTTCAACAATACCATTTTTTGAACCCGGAATTGCACCTTTTATCAGTATAAGATTTTCTCCCGGCCTAATGTCGACAATTTCCAAATTTCGAATTGTTTTTCTATTATTCCCATATTGACCCGGCATTTTTTTGCCCTTGGCAACTTTTGCAGGCCACGCACTGCAACCGATTGACCCTGGAATTCTGTGGCTGTGACTACCATGAGTTTTCTTGCCGCCATGGAACCCATGACGTTTGATAACACCGGAAAAACCCCTTCCTTTAGTCGTTCCGGTAATATCAATGCATTCTCCGATATTAAAAATATCACTATTTATAATCTGACCCAGCCCGTATTCACCTGGATCATTCACGGTAACTTCACGAAGAAATGCAAAACGAGTTTCGCCACTTTTTTTGAGATGACCTTCCAAGGCTTTGTTGACCCGAGTTTTCTTTTTCTCACCAAAACCGATCTGAAGCGCATTATATCCGTCGGTGGCGACGGTTTTTATTTGGGTAACCACACATGGGCCAACCTGAATGGCTGTCACCGGAGTATACTGACCTTCGGCAGTGAACAGACCCGTCATTCCCAATTTTTTCCCTATCAATCCATTACACATTACTATTATTATTTCCTTTGTCGCCTTTATAAAACGACCTTTACAGTTTTATCTCAACATCTACGCCTGGAGAAAGATCCAGCTTCATTAAAGCATCAACAGTTTGTTGGGTCGGCTCCAGAATATCGAGAAGCCGTTTGTGTGTTCTGATTTCAAACTGTTCTCGAGATTTCTTGTCTACATGTGGAGATCGAAGAACACAATATTTGTTGATTATAGTTGGAAGTGGTATTGGTCCGACGACCTTTGCTCCGGTTTTATTGGCCGTATCGACAATATCTCCAACAGATTGATCCAGAAGTTTATGGTCATATGCCTTGAGCCTGATCCTGATTTTAGTATTCATCATCATTATTTTAGTTTCTCTTTATTCGATAATCTCACTGACCACACCAGCGCCAACCGTCCGGCCGCCTTCCCTGATGGCAAACCTCAACTCTTTTTCCATCGCTATGGGCGTTATCAGCTCCGCCGTTATCGTCACATTGTCTCCGGGCATTACCATCTCTACACCTTCCGGTAATGCCAAATCCCCCGTAACATCCGTCGTTCGAAAATAAAACTGCGGCCTATATCCACTGAAAAACGGCGTGTGACGGCCACCTTCCTCCTTACTCAAAATGTATACCTCCGCCTTAAACTTCGTGTAAGGCTTAATCGATCCCGGGATTGCCACCACCTGACCACGCTCAACCTCATCTCGCTTGGTCCCCCGCATCAATACACCAATGTTGTCCCCGGCTCGACCCTCATCCAAGAGCTTCCTGAACATCTCTACTCCCGTACACACCGTCTTCATCGTCGGACGTATCCCTACAACTTCAATCTCATCACCAACATGAATAACCCCTCGCTCAACACGACCCGTTACCACCGTCCCACGACCCGATATGCTGAAAACATCCTCTACCGGCATCAAAAACGGCTTGTCTATTTCACGCTTGGGCTCCGGAATAAACGTGTCCACCGCATCCAGTAACTCAAAAATACACTTGGCTTCCTCACTGTCCGGATCATCACTCTCCAATGCCTTTAACGCACTGCCGCGAATGATCGGTGTGTCATCCCCCGGAAACTCATACTTGTCCAATAACTCCCGAAGCTCCAATTCTACAAGCTCAATCAGCTCTTCATCATCCACCATGTCACACTTGTTTAAAAATACAACAATCTGCGGAACTCCCACCTGACGCGCCAACAGTATGTGCTCACGCGTCTGGGGCATCGGACCATCGTCGGCACCAACAACCAATATGGCACCGTCCATCTGAGCCGCACCCGTTATCATGTTCTTGATGTAATCCGCATGACCCGGACAATCTACATGTGCATAATGACGATTCGCCGTCTCATACTCAACATGCGCCGTCGCTATGGTTATTCCCCGCTCCTTCTCCTCAGGCGCCTTGTCGATTTGATCAAAAGGAACAAACTTCGCCATCCCCTTCATGCCCATGTGCTTCGTTATCGCCGCCGTCAAAGTCGTCTTGCCATGATCTATATGACCAATCGTACCGACATTTACATGCGGCTTGGTCCTCTCAAACTTTTCCTTACCCATCTTCGAAATCCTCCCTTTAAAACGGGTTAGTGATATACATCCTCATATTTCCAATAACGCCTCAGATGGTTTGATTTTTTTTCAAGCCTATTCAACGCCCAATAAACCCATTCTGAAATTTTACCATCTGTAATGGGCAAACGCCTTGTTCGCCTCAGCCATTTTATGGGTGTCTTCCTTCTTTTTAATTGTAGCGCCCCTTTTGTTGGCGGCATCCAAAAGCTCTGCTGACAGCTTATTAACCATTCCCTTTTCAGATCTTTTACGAGCAAAATCGATAATCCATCTGATTCCGAGCGCCGTTCTCCGAGATGGCCGAATTTCTGTTGGAACCTGATAAGTTGATCCCCCAACGCGACGGGACTTGACCTCAATCATCGGTTTTGCATTTTCAAGGGCCTGTTCGAAAATTTTTAGTGCAGGTTCATTGGCCTTTTTTTCGATGATACCCATAGCATCATAAAGAATTGACTCTGCGATACTCTTCTTTCCGTCCTTCATGATAGATTTTATGAATTTTGATACCAGCTTGCTGTTATACTTGGCGTCTGGCACAATAACCCGTTCGGGGACTTCTCTTCTTCTAGGCATATATCACATCACTTTTTTTTCATTCATTTAGATGCAACGAGATCCAATCGCATTGAATGGACAACCTTGCGACATGTAACATGTTTCTACTTTGGCTTTTTGGACCCGTATTTGGATCGCCCCTGTTTTCGATCCTCGACACCGAGTGTATCCAGGGTACCTCTGACAATATGATACCTTACACCCGGAAGATCTTTAACGCGTCCACCACGGACAAGAACAACCGAATGTTCTTGAAGATTATGTCCTATCCCCGGGATATAAGCAGTAACCTCTATGCCGGTTGTCAGTCGAACTCTGGCAACCTTCCGCAAGGCAGAATTGGGCTTCTTGGGTGTCGACGTATATACGCGGGTACAAACGCCTCTTTTCTGGGGACTCCCTTTAAGTGCCGGGGTATTGGTTTTCTTCTTAATTCGCTTTCTTCCTTTTCTTACCAGCTGATTAATCGTCGGCATTTTTTCACTTAAATCCTTGTATGTTAATAAAACCAATCCAAAGTTGGCAAAATGATTACTATTCTACTTAAAGGCTGATTTGTCAAGCCTTTTATATAAAATCAATGATTAATTTAGGCCTTTGATAGAACGTCTCCCCAACCAATTGAGCAGGCCGGTTTAAAGGCCTCCCCGTTTAATTGCGTTGTTTGGGGTTGAGGAAAATCTGCCCTATCAATTATCTTCTACTAATTCGATATGATATCCATTTCTTTGTATTTAAAAAGACCGGTACCGGCAGGCATTATCCTTCCCATAATAACATTTTCCTTAAGCCCGCTCAACACATCCACTTTCCCAGCAATGCTTGCGTCGGTAAGCACTTTGGTAGTTTCTTGAAACGAAGCGGCCGAAATAAAACTTTCGGTGGAAAGTGACGCCTTGGTGATCCCCAAAATAAGAGGTCCTGCCACAGCAGGTTTCTTTCCTTTTTTGATCACTTCCTGGTTAGCTACTTCAAACTTGATCCGATCCACCTGTTCTTCGAGAATAAAGTCTGTATCGCCGGAGTCAAGGACCTTAACACGCCGCATCATCTGACGTACGATAACCTCGATGTGTTTATCGTTTATCCTTACCCCTTGTAAACGGTAAACTTCTTGAACTTCATCAACGAGATATCGTGCCAGAGCAATTTCACCTTTAATATTCAATATATCTTGGGGGATAGCTGAACCGCTGATCAACGCCTCACCTGCCCTGATGTAATCACCCTCGTAAACATTAATATGCTTACCCCGTGTAATCAAATATTCTTTCTTTTCACCGACATCCACCGGTACGACGGTAATCTTCTGTTTTCCTTTTTTGCTTGCCTTCGATATTGAAACATACCCATCGATTTCACTCAACACAGCGGTTTCTTTTGGTTTTCGAACTTCAAAAAGTTCAGCCACCCTTGGCAGACCGCCGGTAATATCTTTTGTTTTTGTAGTGGCACGGGGCAGCTTTGCGATAACATCGCCAGCCTTGACCGCATCCCCCTCTTCAACCAGTAAAATTGCATTTATCGGTAGTAGATATCTGGCCACGCCCGATGATGATGGCAGGTTGGCTGTTTTTCCATCTTTGTCCTTAATCGAAATTCTTGGGCGTTCCTCTCCGCTTTTAGACTCAATGATCGTTCGGCTCGATTTCCCGGTGACAGGGTCAACTTTCTCCTGCATGGTTTTACCTGGCGTGATATCACCGAATTTAACGATACCATCCACCTCTGTAATAATTGGTGTTGTAAATGGATCCCATGTAACCAGAAGGTCTCCGGTCTTCACCTGGTCACCGTCTTTTACCTCGATGTGAGCACCGTAAATGACCGGAAAGCGTTCTCTTTCGCGACCGGTATCGCCAATGATGGCAATTTCGCCACCCCTTCTGTTCATCACAACAAATCTATCCTTGTCCTTTTTGACCACATTGATATTGAGAAGTTTAACCGCCCCTTCTGTCCTGGCTCTAATATCAGCCTGTTCAACTCTTCGACTGGCTGTTCCGCCAATGTGGAACGTCCGCATGGTCAACTGGGTTCCGGGCTCGCCGATGGATTGAGCTGCAAGAATTCCCACTGCCTGACCAATTTCGACCATTGCGCCATGGGAAAGGTCCCGGCCATAGCACTTGGCACACACGCCCTTTTGGCTCCTGCAAGTTAATACGGATCTTATTTTCACTCTGGTAAGTCCGGAATTTTCAATGGCCTTTACCGCATCTTCGTCCAGATCTTCCCCGGCTCCGACAATCACTTCATCAGTAAACGGATCATGAATGTCTTCTATGGCAACACGTCCTAAGATTCGTTCATCAAGGCGCTGTATGACTTCGCCGCCTTCCATCAAAGGTTCAACTTCAACACCCATCATCGTCCCGCAGTCATTTTCGATAACGATACAGTCTTGGGCGACATCGGCAAGCCTTCGGGTAAGATAACCTGAATTGGCTGTTTTAAGCGCTGTATCTGCTAGACCTTTCCTCGCGCCGTGAGTTGATATGAAATATTGAAGCACGGAAAGACCCTCTCTAAAATTAGCGCTAATGGGTGTTTCAATGATTTCACCGGATGGTTTTGCCATCAGACCTCTCATGCCGGCAAGCTGGCGCATTTGGTCTTTACTGCCCCTGGCTCCGGAATCGGCCATCATATAGATCGGGTTAAAACTTTCTTCAACAACAGGGTTGCCCTTTTCATCCAAAACCGGGTTGCCCTCACTGTCGGCCACATGTGCTATCCGCATGGACTTCATCATCTCATCAGCAACGTCGTCGGTTGCCTTTGCCCATATATCGACAACCTTATTATATTTTTCACCCTGAGTGATAAGTCCCTCGGTATATTGCAGACCAATTTTTTCAGCTTGCTTTTCAGCACTTTTCAAAATATCCCATTTGGCTGAAGGTATGATCATAGCGTCAATAGAAATGGAGAGCCCGCCTTCGGTTGAGTATTGATAACCGATGTTTTTTAAGCGGTCTGAAAGGATGACCGTAGCTTTGGGTCCCAAGTTTCTGTATGCATAATCCACAAGTTCACTCAAGGTCCTTTTATCCTTGACATTATTGATCATATCAAACGGTATCTCAGGTCGTTTGTTAACCATTTGATAAATATGGTAGGCGCCATCCGCAAAAATAACCCCACTTGTTTCACCTTCTTCAAGGGCAAAGACGTTGTCGTTGTCCTCATCCGAAACACTGAAAATCCGTTTGAATTCGTCCTTTCTAAACAGACCGATAAGACCTTCATTTTCCCGATCAAGTCCTTTTGAAAATTGGGCCACCATTTCGACAAAATCCGCACCGGACTTTATCTTTCCAGAAACAGCCGTGGCCTCTTTTTCCTCAAAAACTTTGATATGGCGCACCATCACAATGTTGTCTTTGGGAATGATTTCCCATAAAAGGATGCGCCCAACGGTCGTATCATATCTTTCCCCGTCGATTCGAACCGTAATTTTAGCATGAAGATCTACTGCCTTGGCATCGTAAGCACATCGTACCTCTTCAGGATTGGCAAATATTTTGCCTTCGCCTTTTGATCCGGCCACTCCTCTGGTCATATAATATATCCCAAGAACTATATCCTGACTCGGCACAATAATTGGATGACCATTTGCCGGAGAAAGAATATTGTTACTTGACAGCATCAACACCCTTGCTTCTATCTGGGCTTCTACGGAAAGCGGAATGTGAACAGCCATCTGATCGCCGTCGAAATCCGCATTAAATGCCGTACAAACCAATGGATGAAGCTGGATGGCCTTTCCTTCAATAAGAATCGGTTCAAAAGCTTGAATACCCAATCTGTGCAAGGTGGGTGCCCGGTTTAACATGACCGGGTATTCTTTAACCACGTCATCCAGTGTATCCCAAACTTCCGGGACTTCACGTTCAACCATCTTTTTAGCGCTTTTTACCGTAGAAACGAGCCCTTTTTGTTCTAAACGATAATAAACAAATGGCTTGAATATTTCCAATGCCATCTTCTTTGGGAGACCGCACTGGTGCAATCTCAGATTGGGTCCAATGGTAATAACGGTACGTCCGGAATAATCGACCCTTTTACCCAGCAGGTTTTGTCTGAAACGTCCCTGTTTTCCTTTTAATGTGTCACTTAGAGATTTTAACGGACGCTTATTCGTCCCCATAATCGCTCTTCCGTGACGACCGTTGTCAAAGAGAACATCCATCGACTCTTGAAGCATCCTCTTTTCATTTCGAACAATAATATCAGGAGCCTTCAGTTCGATAAGGCGCTTCAACCGATTGTTTCTGTTAATGACCCTTCGATATAGATCATTGAGATCGGATGTTGCAAATCTCCCTCCCTCAAGGGGTACAAGCGGCCGCAAATCCGGTGGAAGAACGGGTATAACGTCCATGATCATCCAGGTCGGATCAACACCTGAGCGTCTGAATGAATCAACAATCCTGAGCCGTTTGGAAAGTTTCTGCCGTTTTGCTACAGAACCTGTAGCGTTAATATCAGTTCTTAATTCCTTATATAATGATTCTAGGTCTATCTTCTCCAAGAGCTTCTTGATAGCTTCCGCACCAATACCGGCTTCAAACTTTGTCCCGTAAATCTCGCGTGCTTCTCTATATTTTTCTTCAGATAAAAGTTGACAGGGACTAAGGTCCGTGCCCATTGGGTCAACGACGATGTAGCTGTCAAAATAAACTACTTTTTCAAGATTTTTCAGCGTCATATCCAGCAGATTGCCTATTTTGCTCGGAAGGCTTCTTAAAAACCAAATATGAGAACAAGGCGTTGCCAGTTCAATGTGTGCCATCCGTTCCCTCCGAACCTTGGACTGGATAACCTCCACACCACATTTCTCACATATGACGCCCCTGTGCTTCATACGTTTATACTTGCCACAGTTGCATTCATAATCCTTAGTGGGACCAAAAATTTTGGCACAAAAAAGGCCGTCTCGTTCAGGTTTAAAGGTTCGATAGTTGATGGTCTCCGGTTTCTTAATTTCTCCGTGGGACCATTTTAAAATCTGCTCCGGGGATGCCAGTGCAATCTTGATCCCAGTATAAAGTTCAGGATCGGTGGGTTTGGCAAAGAAATCGTATAACGTTTCCATTTATTTTTCCTAAGTTTTATTGTTTTCCTTCTAAAAGGGTTATATCCAAACCCAGACTTTTTAATTCCTTTGTCAGTACTTTAAATGACTCGGGTAAGCCCGGATCCAGCGTATTTTGCCCTTTTACGATCTTTTCGTACATGCGAGTCCTGCCGGCCATATCATCTGATTTCACTGTTAAAAATTCTTGTAGAGCATGTGCGGCACCATAAGCTTCCATGGCCCAAACTTCCATCTCACCAAGCCGCTGACCACCAAACTGTGCCTTTCCACCCAGCGGTTGCTGTGTTACCAGAGAATAAGGGCCTATGGATCTGGCATGGATTTTGTCATCCACAAGATGGTGTAACTTCAACACATACATTGTCCCAACAGTAATCTTTTCCTTAAAGGGATCTCCGGTACGTCCGTCATATAGTGTTGTCTGACCGGTCGGACTGAGCCCTGATTCTGTTAAAAGAGATTTGATTTCCGCCTCTTTAGCGCCGTCAAAAACCGGTGTGGCCATATGGACACCATCTTTATAATCTTCCACAAATCTGAACACCTCTTTATCGTCAAAACCGTCGATCATTTCCTGCACGGACGGATCGTCAAATATTTTCTTAATTTTATCACGCAGGGCGCCTATCTTTTGTTCTTCAAGCAACTTGTTGAGTTGATCGCCTAATCCTTTTGCAGCCCAACCCAAATGTATTTCCAAAACCTGGCCGACATTCATTCGGGAAGGTACTCCCAGGGGGTTCAATACCATATCAACCGGTGTGCCGTCTTCAAAATAGGGCAGGTCTTCCTGGGGAAGAATTCTCGACACGACACCTTTATTGCCGTGACGGCCGGCCATTTTATCACCGACGGATAACTTGCGCTTCATGGCGACATAGACCTTCACAAGTTTGATGACGCCTGGAGGAAGGTCATCACCTTTTTCAAACCGGCCCACTTGCTTCTCAAATGTGTCCCTGCAGAGTTCACATTGATCCCGATATCGTTCAAGAATGTCATGGATCTTCTCCGTGAGCTGTGGATTCTCTAATACAATGCCTTCCAACTGAGCCAGAGGTATCTTGGCCAGCATGTTGGAATCTATTTTACTACCTTTTTGAATCAGAACGTTTTTTCCCTTTTTGAGCAATGAGCTAGATTTCTGGCCGACTAACAATTGTTCAAGCCTTGCGCGAACCACATCCTGAATTACGGCAAGTTTATCATCTCTTTCTTTTTCAAGGAAAACGATCTCGCTATCTTCGATCCACCGGGTACGATCATCTTTTTCAACACCCCGCCTTGAAAAAACTTTAGCATCAATGACAATCCCCTGAACGCCGGGGGGCACCCGCAAAGACGTGTCCTTCACATCTCCGGCTTTTTCACCGAAAATGGCCCGTAGAAGTTTTTCTTCAGGTGAAAGCTGTGTTTCACCTTTGGGTGTAATCTTCCCGACCAGTATGTCCCCGGGTATCACTTCAGCACCAAGCCTGATAATACCGCTTTCATCCAATTCCTTTAAGGCTTCTTCGCCTACGTTTGGTATGTCTCGTGTGATATCCTCTTTGCCCAGTTTGGTATCTCGGGCAACGACCTCAAATTCCTCAATATGAACAGAAGTATACACGCCGTCCCGATGAAGTCTTTCACCCACGAGAATCGAATCCTCAAAATTATAACCGCCCCACGGCATAAATGCCACGGTGATGTTTTTCCCGAGAGCAAGTTCGCCATGGTCCGTAGCAGGACCGTCTGCAATGATCTGCTCGGCTTTTACTGTTTGTCCTTTTCTGACAATAGGACGTTGATTAAAGCAAGTATTCTGATTGGAACGGATAAATTTTGAGAGATTGTAAACCGTAACCGGCATTTCAGAGAGATTGTCGTCATCTTTATCTTCATGTCTTATAACAATCCGGGAAGCATCCACATGCACCACAGTACCATCATGCCGTGTAACCACCGTAACACCTGAATCTTTTGCCACCACCCCTTCAATACCGGTACCCACTAAAGGTGCCTTGCTAACAATCAGAGGAACCGCCTGCCGCTGCATGTTCGACCCCATCAAAGCCCTGTTGGCGTCATCATTTTCAAGGAACGGAATAAGCGATGCAGAAACACTCACAAGCTGGTTAGGAGAAATATCCATCAGTTCAATATCCTCAGCCTTGACCATCATGAACTCTCCCGCCACCCTTGAGGTTACCAGCGGATTGACATACTTCCTATCTTCGTCCAGCTGCGCGTTGGCCTGGGCAATAGGGTGTTCTTTTTCTTCAAAGGCGGTAAGAAACTTAACATCTTGCAGCACAGTGGCATCTTTGACAACACTGTAAGGTGTTTCGATAAAACCATATTCATTGACTCGAGCATAAGTACTCAGTGACACAATAAGGCCGATATTGGGCCCTTCCGGCGTTTCTATTGGGCAAATTCGTCCGTAATGAGAAGGGTGGACATCCCTGACTTCAAAACCGGCTCTTTCACGCGTCAATCCGCCGGGTCCCAGTGCACTCAAACGTCTTTTATGGGTCGTTTCTGAAAGCGGATTTGTCTGGTCCATGAATTGGCTGAGCTGGCTTGTTCCAAAAAACTCTTTTACAACAGCGGAAACCGGTTTTGGATTGGCAAGGTCGTGAGGCATCAGTGCGTCGACCTCTTGTAAACTCATCCGTTCCTTAATGGCACGTTCCATTCTGACCAGTCCGATGCGATACTGGTTTTCGAGAAGCTCCCCAACAGCACGAACCCTCCGATTTCCTAAATGATCGATATCATCAACCGCTCCTTGGGTATCTTTAAGTTCTAAAAGTGTTTTCGTCGTAAGAAGGATATCTTCCTTTCGAAGCGTCTTTAAATCAATGGATGAGTTGATATCCAGACGAATGTTAATCTTCATACGGCCCACACCGGAAAGGTCGTAATAGGAAGACTTGAAAAACATGTGATCCACAAAATCCTGAGCCACCTCCGGTGTGGCAGGATTTCCGGGTCTGAGTCTACGGTATATCTCAATGAGTGCGCCCTCTTTTGTTTCAACTTTGTCCAAAAGCAGCGTCTTGTGAATAGAGTCGCTGGTGGTTACATTATCGATAAAAAGCAGTTCAAATTCAGTAATGCCCGCATCACGTAAGGCTTGAAATTTTTCTTCATCAAGCACGTTGTTGCATTCTAAGAGGGGTTCTTCTTTGTCAGGAAGACAAATTGTTTTGGCACAAATTTTGTTTAAGATATCATCAACACTCACCGGTATCAAATTGACACCCGATGATTTGAGACGTTTAATCGCAGCTTTAGTAAACACGCGTCCTTTAGAAACAACTGCTTCGCCGGTTTCAGGATCTTTGACATCTTTGCTGGCACGCTGTCCTTTCAGCAAATCTTCATTAAATTCTTTAAAAATCCGTTTACCTCGGATAACGATCCTTTCTGTTTTATAAAAATAAGCCAGAATGTCTTCAGAAGTATATCCAAAGGATTTAAAAAGAATGGTGACGGGCAGTTTACGACGTCTGTCAATTCGAATATTAACGATATCTTTATGATCGATCTCCATATCGATCCATGACCCGCGAACAGGGATAATTCTGGAAGTATATATTATCTTGCCGGAAGAGTGTGTTTTACCTTTGTCATGATCGAAAAACACTCCGGAAGATCTGTGAAGCTGGCTTACCACAACACGTTCAGTTCCATTAATAATAAACGTACCATTATCGGTCATCAGAGGAATCGTACCAAAATAAATTTCCTGCTCTTTGATATCTCGAATGTTTGTAATTCCTGTCTCTTTATCAATATCATAAACAACCAACCTGACAGTGATACGGAGTGGAATCTCGTAGGTCATTCCTCTGTGCATGCATTCCTGAACACTGTGTTTGACTTCTCCAAATCGATAAGACACAAATTCAAGAGAAGCAGTTCCGGTAAAATCCTTTATGGGAAACACAGACTTAAACACTGCCTGCAAACCAATGTCTCTTCTTTTTTCTGGAGGAATATCCTTTTGCAAAAACCGATTGAATGATTCTTGCTGCACCGCTATTAGATTAGGTATATCAACAATCTTTGGTATTTTCCCAAAGCTTTTTCTCACGCGTCTGTTTGCCAAAAGCCTTTCCGACATGGCATCTCCAATGTGTTGATTGGGTTATGGGTTGCAGGTTATGGGTTATGGGTTATAGGTTATGGATTTTCCGGCGAAGAGGATTAGAAAAAAATCCGTTGCCGGCCGCCTATTACCCATTACCCATCACCTTATTTTTTTTACTTTATTTCTACCTGAGCCCCGGCTTCCTCTAGCTGCGCTTTGATCTTTTCGGCCTCATCTTTAGAAACGCCTTCCTTGACAGGTTTTGGAACTTCATCGACCAAAGTCTTGGCTTCTTTCAGCCCTAAACCGGTGATTGCCCTGACTTCTTTTATAACTTGAATTTTCTTGTCACCAAATGTTGTCAGAATAACGTCGAATTCGGTCTTTTCTTCTGCCGCGGCACCTCCGCCTTCAGCAGGAGCCATCGCCGCAACAGCCATAGGTGCGGCAGCTGAAACCCCGAATTTTTCTTCCATTTCTTTAACCAGCTCAGATAAATCAAGAACCGACATATTTGCTATAAATTCGATTACATCTTCTTTCGTAATATCCGCCATTTTAATTTTCCTCCAGTTTAACTTGTAACATTATATATCTTTCGAATCATTTACACTAATCAGCCGGCTTCCTTTTGTTCCTTGATGGCCTGAAGCACATATAAAAACTGTACCGGAATGGCATTAAGGATCCGTACAAAACCGGTAACAACACCGTTGGCCACCGAAAGGAATTGCCCCAGAAGCTCTTCTCGACCAGGAAGGGTCGATATCGTTTTGATTGCGGCTGCATCAAGCACTTTGCCGTCCATGACACCGGTTTTAATTTCAAGCTGTTTATACTCTTCCGAAAACTTTGTCAGCACTTTTGCCGGTGCAACCGGATCGCTGTAACTTAATGCAATAGCACTAGGACCTTTAAAATAATCTTTAATCAATGCGACATCGGTCTCTTCAGAAGCTCTGATAAGAAGCGAGTTCTTTACCACCTTATATTCAATTTCTTCCGCTCCAAGCTTCCTTCGCAAGTCACTTATCGTCGTAACATCAAGACCTTTATAATCTGTTACGATGACAACTTTTGACCTTAAAAACTTTTCATGCAGATCTTTTACAATCTCTTTCTTTTTATCTATCCGCACAAGTCTAAACACCTCCTTCCGCAATCTGTAAAAAACCGGAGGAACAGCTTATTAAAATAAAATGTCTCGGTAGGCCGGCATCGCCGATTAAACACAACCAAGTGCACCTACGGTCTTTGACAGAAATATTGATATTAATTTACCCTTTTGAGAAATAGGCACCATCATACATGGTACTCAGTTCTTTAAACAGGCTCTCTCCACCTCAAAATAGAAATTAGAATTAAAATCAGACAAATTCAGTGAGTTAAAAATTTCTTAAATATTAAATTACGCAAAAATCCTCTCGGCTTGGTTGTGTTAGGGATGGAAGAATCAAGACTTTTAGGTTCATCAAGGCAACGAAATTATTTGATCAAGTCCTTGACACTGGCCGCATCAATCTTAATGCCGGGTCCCATGGTAGTTGAGACAGCGATACCTCTCAGGTAGGTTCCCTTGCTGGAAGCCGGTTTGAGTCGAAGGATCGTTTCTAAAAAGACAGATGCATTCTGCACGATCTTCTCTACGCCAAAAGAAACTTTACCCATTGGAACGTGGACAATGCCTGCTTTTTCAACTTTGAAATCAATTTTACCTGCTTTGATCTCCTTGACCGCTCTGGCCAAATCAAAAGTTACAGTTCCGATTTTTGCATTGGGCATGAGTCCTCTGGGGCCGAGAAGCTTTCCTATTTTTCCTACAGCCCCCATCATGTCGGGTGTTGCAACAGCTTTGTCAAAGCCGAACCATCCTTCTTTAACTTTTTCTATCAAATCATCGTTCCCGACAAAATCCGCACCTGCATCTAGGGCCTCTTGCTCTTTTTCTCCTTTAGCAAATACGAGGACTTTAACCTCCTTGCCAAGGCCATTGGGTAAAACGACAGTGCCTCGAACCATCTGATCAGCATGTCTTGGATCAACGCCAAGCCGAACCGCAACATCAATCGTTTCATCAAATTTAGCATACGATGAATCTATTGCTAATTTAACGGCATCGTTGAAACTGTGTTTTACCTTTGTGTCTGACTTTTTACGTGATTCTAAATATTTTTTACCCCGCTTCGGCATGATATTCTGTTCACTCCTTTTTTAAACAACTTCAATCCCCATACTTCTGGCAGTACCGGCAATAATATTACAGGCAGCCTCCAAATCATTTGCGTTTAAATCAATCATTTTCTGCTTGGCAATCTCTTCGAGCTGTTGCCTTGAAACCTTACCTATCATTTCGCGCTTTGGATCGGCGGCTCCTTTTGCTATTTTGGCCGCATTCTTTAAAAGTACAGATGCAGGTGGTGTTTTGGTAATAAAAGTAAATGATCTGTCCTGATAGACCGTAATTACAACAGGTGTGATGATGCCTTCATCATTGGCAGTCCTGGAGTTAAAAGCTTTACAGAAATCCATTATATTCACGCCATGCTGCCCCAACGCGGGGCCAATGGGTGGTGACGGATTCGCCTTTCCTGCTGCAACCTGCAGTTTTATCTGTGCCATAACCTTTTTTGCCATTTTTTCTTGTTGCTCCTGTCTCTCTGCTTTCCCCCGTAAAATTTTAAAAGGATCATTTCACGGGAGTCATTTATTTTAAATGCCCTAATTGAACCACAACTCGATGATATGTTATTCGTTCGCTATCCGTTATCTGATGAATGGCCATTTATACGAATCATAGCTTCGTCACCTGCACGAATTCTAGCTCCACAGGCGTCGAACGACCGAAGATACTGACAAGAACTCTTATTTTACCCTTATCGGGATTAACTTCATCAACGATGCCGTTAAAGTTTTTAAACGGCCCGTCAATTACACGAATCTCGTCTCCGGTCTCGAAAAAATATTTTGGCTGTGGTTTTAGTTTTCCATCCTCCATTCGATTTAATATTTTCTGGGCCTCATCATCTGATATGGGCGTCGGTTTCTCTCGACCACCAAGAAATCCGGTGACTTTGGCAGTGTTTGTTACAATGTGCCAAGTTTCATCATCAAGGTCCATCCTTATCAATATGTATCCCGGATAAAATTTGCGAGACGATGTTTTTCGTTTACCTTTTACAAGTTCGACGATTTCCTCCGTAGGAACAATCACCTCACCAAATTTCTCGGGCTGAGGGAAAGACGATATTCGATCTTCCAGGGCGACTTTGACTTTGTTTTCAAACCCCGAATAAACATGGACTATATACCACTTAAGCGCCACTTTCTCCTCTCCCCATTTTACTTTAGAACCACACGGATCAGGCTTGACAAACCGATATCGACCATTCCGAGAAAAACAGATATTATCATTACCAGAATTAGAACAACCACCGTGGAACCAATGGTCTGTTTTCGCGTCGGCCATACGACTTTTTTTAGCTCAACCTTGACTTCTCTGAGAAATTGGAGCCCCTTGTCTATGGTCCCTTTGAACTTTCCCGGCTCAGCTTTTGTTCTTGTCAGAGATTTTTGTCTGGATGGATAGACTTTTGCTTTTATACTCTTAAGAGTACCTGATGATAATTCAGTCTTTTTCGCAACAGCATCATTTCTTGACCCTTGGGATGCCACCCCTTCGACACCCTGCTGTCTCTTTTTCTTTTCTCTTGGTTTTTTCTTTCTTTGTATACGTGCCATTATGTTTACAGTTTAATTTTTCCAATAGAACAAGGAGCTTTATCCTTAAGAAATCGTCAAGTTTAAACTTTCAAAAATATCTTGGCGTGATGTCTTTTTTAAATGGGCTCGTCACTTTCTTTTATTGGCAGGCCAGGAGGGATTCGAACCCCCAACACCCGGATTTGGAGTCCGACGCTCTACCGTTAGAGCTACTGGCCTGCATATTTCCGTTTCGAATACTCAATTTTTTAAATAAACGAACCATGCTTTTCAAACTGTCCCATAAAGAAATCAATTATTTCGTTTCTTTATGTAAAGTATGTCTCCTACAAAATCTGCAGTACTTACTGAATTCCAACTTGTCCGGTGTTGTGCGTTTATTTTTGGTTGTCGTATAATTTCTTCTTTTGCATTCACCACATGCAAGTGTAACAATTATTCTCACCAGCAGACTCCTTCAGCTCTTACTCGATAATCTCACTGACCACACCAGCGCCAACCGTCCGGCCGCCTTCCCTGATGGCAAACCTCAACTCTTTTTCCATCGCTATGGGCGTTATCAGCTCCGCCGTTATCGTCACATTGTCTCCGGGCATTACCATCTCTACACCTTCCGGTAATGCCAAATCCCCCGTAACATCCGTCGTTCGAAAATAAAACTGCGGCCTATATCCACTGAAAAACGGCGTGTGACGGCCACCTTCCTCCTTACTCAAAATGTATACCTCCGCCTTAAACTTCGTGTAAGGCTTAATCGATCCCGGGATTGCCACCACCTGACCACGCTCAACCTCATCTCGCTTGGTCCCCCGCATCAATACACCAATGTTGTCCCCGGCTCGACCCTCATCCAAGAGCTTCCTGAACATCTCTACTCCCGTACACACCGTCTTCATCGTCGGACGTATCCCTACAACTTCAATCTCATCACCAACATGAATAACCCCTCGCTCAACACGACCCGTTACCACCGTCCCACGACCCGATATGCTGAAAACATCCTCTACCGGCATCAAAAACGGCTTGTCTATTTCACGCTTGGGCTCCGGAATAAACGTGTCCACCGCATCCAGTAACTCAAAAATACACTTGGCTTCCTCACTGTCCGGATCATCACTCTCCAATGCCTTTAACGCACTGCCGCGAATGATCGGTGTGTCATCCCCCGGAAACTCATACTTGTCCAATAACTCCCGAAGCTCCAATTCTACAAGCTCAATCAGCTCTTCATCATCCACCATGTCACACTTGTTTAAAAATACAACAATCTGCGGAACTCCCACCTGACGCGCCAACAGTATGTGCTCACGCGTCTGGGGCATCGGACCATCGTCGGCACCAACAACCAATATGGCACCGTCCATCTGAGCCGCACCCGTTATCATGTTCTTGATGTAATCCGCATGACCCGGACAATCTACATGTGCATAATGACGATTCGCCGTCTCATACTCAACATGCGCCGTCGCTATGGTTATTCCCCGCTCCTTCTCCTCAGGCGCCTTGTCGATTTGATCAAAAGGAACAAACTTCGCCATCCCCTTCATGCCCATGTGCTTCGTTATCGCCGCCGTCAAAGTCGTCTTGCCATGATCTATATGACCAATCGTACCGACATTTACATGCGGCTTGGTCCTCTCAAACTTTTCCTTACCCATCTTCGAAATCCTCCCATGCTTTGTTGGAATTGATTTTTTAGCAAGGTGCTTTGGCTTTAAACAAATTTATCCTATTCAAAGTTTTCCCGTATGCGCCCTATTGTCTGAAATAATGGAGCCCACGACCGGGATCGAACCGGTGAACCTCTTCCTTACCAAGGAAGCGCTCTACCGACTGAGCTACGTGGGCGCTCCTGTGTGCCCCTATAAAACCGTATAAAAAACCTTTAATACAGTTTATATTCAATCTGGAGCGGGAGACGAGACTCGAACTCGCGACATCCAGCTTGGAAGGCTAGAGCTCTACCAACTGAGCTACTCCCGCTCATATCACATAAATGGTCCCCTGTATTGAACCTCTTCGCTTTGTGATGATTTTGAAAAAATAAGTTTCCCCAAAATGTGTAGTTAGGGTCATGTAAGAAGCCATGTAGTTCCTATCGATTCCGCTAAATAAACCGAAATCTCCTACATACGACCTACTTTGAGGCTGGTGGTGGGGGGAGGATTTGAACCTCCGAAGGCTTCGCCGACAGATTTACAGTCTGTTCCCTTTGACCACTCGGGAACCCCACCTGAATTATATTTTCGCATATGGAGCCAGAGACAGGAGTTGAACCCGCGACATCCTCATTACAAGTGAGGCGCTCTACCAACTGAGCTACTCTGGCAGCACATTTTTTGACCTTTCTCTCATAAAACTGTTTCTTTTACTTATATTTTATTTTTTTATCAAGTCTGATATTTAGACATTATACACAATAAAGGACAAATATAGTAGAAAATAAACAATATCGTTTGATATATTGCCTTTTACTCCTTTTTTCTATTATTTTTCTCAAAGGATATCCTGATAGTTTTTTGCCGCATCTCGTCAAATGTGATCGACCAATTGACGACTAAAACTGGAAAACAATATTTATTGTCAACACATAATTTCTTATATAATTGTTATTACAGCTCTTATTTTATACGTCCTTACCCGTTCTATCCTGGCACATTATTTGCTAGCTTATCGATAATAAAAGCATATATTATTATAAAAGCAAGAGAAAATTGTTAGAATCGTATTGTTTTCGAAAAGCGAACTCAAAAGAGGTTGCCTTAAGCTCCTAAAAACAAAGCTTTTATCAATTTTTTAGCGAGATAAAGCCTTGACAAAAACGCCAGATGTTGTGTAATCGAACATCAAGACATTAAAAACTGATGATACACCTTATTTTAACCATACATTATGAATCGAGGTATTTAATTTGATAAAGTCACGAGTTATTCTTCTGCTTGTTTTCATGTTTTTGTTCTTCTGCGGCTGCGTACAGAACCTTCATAAAAATCCCCTATCACCGGAAGAGACTGTTTTTTCGGACCAAGAAAGTTCACCGGATCCTGCGACAATGTCCGACAACGTCTTTTCTGATATATCATCTCCAACGGATGCCTCTGATCTTACAGAATTACCCGAAAAAACCGATAATGAAGATCAAGATCCATCACTTGCGGAATCTGTCCGTTTAGAAGACTCTGTAAATTCATCAAACCCAAACCATCAGACAAATGGTCAGAATCATGAACCAGAAGATCCTGATCAAGGGGAAAAAATACAATCCGTTCTTGATGAAGCTCTTGATTTTTGCCAATCAGCTCAGGATTTTTGGCAAAAAGGAGATCTTGAAAACGCTCTTGAAGCTCTGGACCAAGCGTATGCTTTAATTTTAAAAACCGATACGACCAACAGCCCTAAACTCATACAGCAAAAAGAAGATCTTCGTTTTTTGATTTCTAAACGCATTCTTGAAATCTACGCATCGCGTAATATTGTTGTAACCGGAAATCATAAGGCCATTCCTTTGGTGATGAACAAACATGTTCAGCTTGAAATCAACAACTTTACCAAAACCGGAGAAAAAAAATTTTTTATCGAAGCTTACAAACGTTCGGGAAAATATCGCCCATATATTGTTTCAGAACTCAAAGCAGCCGGTATGCCGGTTGAATTATCATGGCTTCCGCTAATTGAAAGCGGATTCAAGGTCAATGCGCTTTCAAGGGCCAGAGCCCTTGGACCCTGGCAGTTCATCCCCTCAACCGGATACAAATTTGGTCTTAAACGTGACAAATACATCGATGAAAGGATCGATCCGATCAAATCAACCAAGGCTGCCATTGAATATCTGAAAGAATTGCATCAAATTTTTGGCGACTGGTCAACTGTCCTGGCAGCTTATAATTGTGGTGAAGGACGGGTTCTTAGAGTCATTCGATCTCAGAACATAAACTACCTTGACAATTTCTGGGATCTTTATGAGCGTCTTCCTCGAGAAACCGCCAGATACGTTCCCCGCTTTATGGCTGCACTTTTTATCATTAACGACCCGAAAAAATACGGGCTCGATGCCGTTACTGTTGATGAGCCGTTAGAATATGAGAATGTAACGGTTTCAAAACAGATCCATCTTAAAAATGTTGCCAAAGAAATTGGTGTTGCTGAAAAAACGCTCAGAGAACTTAATCCTGAGCTTCGTTACAGTATACTGCCTCAAGATGAATACCCGTTAAGGGTTCCCCCGGGAAAAAGCGAAGTTCTGCTGGCAAATCTGGACAACATACCGGTGACACACCCGCCTCAGCCTGCCTATGTCTATCATCGGATAAGACCCGGCGAAAGTCTTTCCACCATTGCCAGAAGATACCGTTCCAGCGTCAGAAAAATTATGCGCGCAAACAATCTACACAGGTCGAGCTATATCGTTGCAGGGAGAAAACTCAAAATACCACAAAGAGGTATAATGCCATACCGGCCGAAAACAGACCCCAACAAAGATTTTACCCTACCATCCATCCATGTTGTAAAAAGAGGCGATTCACTCTGGAACATTGCCAAACGATATGACACAACAACCAAAAAGATCCAGAGTTTAAACGATTTGCAGACGACAGAACTTCATATCGGCCAGATTTTAAAGATGCCCGGATACAAAGATGAAAAAATAGACGTCGGAGATTTAAAGGTATATCAGGTTAAACGGGGTGATAGTCCTTTTGACATCGCACAACTTCACAATATGCCCCTTAAACGATTTCTGCGTATCAATCTTTTAACGCCCAACAGCACGATATATCCAGGACAAAAACTATTTATAGAATAGCCGAATTTGAATAAAATAATTATCGAGCAGATCCCCGTGGAACCGTTTCAGGTCCTGACCTATCTGGTGGCCTGCCCCCAAAACTTGGATGCTGTTATCATTGATCCGGCAGGAGATGAAGACAAGCTGCTGGCCTTGATCGAAACAAAAAGCCTCCGTGTCAAATATATCCTGAACACCCATGGTCACGCCGATCATGTTTTGGGAAACCAAAAACTGAAAGACCTTCTCAAAATCCCGGTATGCATGCATGAAGCCGATGACAGATTTTTTAACGACCCTTCTGTACGGGAGAAATCTTCTCATGAACTGGGGCTGCCACCGCTCGACCCTGTAGATATGACGTTGAAAGACAGAGACATTCTTGAAGTGGGAACGCTCAATATTGAGGTCATCCACACACCAGGGCATACGCCGGGATCTGTCTGCTATCTGGTGAGTGAAAATCTCTTTACCGGCGACACCCTTTTTGTCGGTGCAGCAGGAAGAACTGATTTAATCGGCGGCTCACTGAATACGCTTATTGAATCTATAGAGAAAAGACTGATCGTGCTTCCGAAACAAACCATCGTCTGGCCGGGACATGATTATGGAGAAAGTCTGTCATCCACCATCGGCCGGGAGATGGAAGAAAATCCATACATCACCGATTTTATTCTTGAGCAGAGATAACGTTTTCATGTCGACATTTGCAGAATTGAAAATTGAAGCTATAAAGGCTTTTGGGAATTTTGGAGAATGGGTCTTTGATGAATGGATAAAGTTGAATGATGCTTTTTTTTATGGAGAAAACATCGTCGGTGAGATCGTTTGGGGGCCGACACCTCAGGACAGGAGTCTTGGGTATTATTCTCCGGATGAAAATCTTATCGTTTTACATAAGACGTTAATGCGTCCTGTCTATCCAACGACCCATATTAAATGGGAGCCGCGTCATTTAAATAAAAGAAAGGTCAGTGATGTTCTTTTACATGAGATGATTCACCAAAGGGTTCACCAGACCGGGGGCTGGGAGGGTGAAAATAGCCATAATAACGTAAAATTTGTGAATGAAGTCAATAGAATCGCAAAACTTCTGGGCATTAATATTAAAGCCAAAGTTATTCAATGGCAAACCATTCATGGTAAAATAACCCCATGCGTTAAATCTGGAGGTTTAAACATAGAAGAGTTATCGAATTTCCCATATTCATCCAGAAGCCAAAATTACTATTACGAACAATCTTAGATAATGCCCATCCATAAATGGCTATTTTGCCCAACATCTGCGCCTGCCCTATGAAATGCGGAGCCTATTTCTCTGGGGTTATGCTCGAAAATCAATCCTCGGAATATCAACTGTATGCCTGTGGTTAATTTTCTCGCATGCCTCGATCTTGAACAAAATGTCTCATTTCTTGATAGACACTATCGAATGCCTGAAAAAACTTTTTTTTGATGTTGTTTCGAATTTTCGATTTATTCAGATTAATTACTTGAACCTTAGGGGAGTTTTTCTAAATAGTCGCTTCCTGGATGATCTTTTTTTTAAACCGCGTGAAATCGTAGCAAAGGTTCGTAAAGAAAGAACAGAAATCAATCTTTGAAAAATCAATAGGTTTGCCATAGAATCTTTAATTCTTTTTTTTAAAGATGCGATTTCGGTATGCGCTTGTTCTTTCTAACGATCCCTAAGCCACTCAAACAGCACCCGCTTTAAAAAAAACCATCCATTCCGCTGAGACTCAAGGATTTAGAATAAAAAACTCCCCGGCTCCTGAATTAGTTAGGTGTTGAATAACCGATAGACTTCCTCCTGATTTGACCATATGGCATCAGTTTCAAAATACAATTTTTTCAAATTGTTTTCTATGGATGACCGCTTCTCTTCAAAATCAGACCGTTGTAATTCTTTTGGAATGCGAATTTCATCCGAAAACCGAATGATCACACGAGAAAAAAGCTTTGGAACCATAAATCTGTCCCAACTGTTAAACACCCATTTTTTCTCAGCAGAGGTAATGACGGGGACAATCGGCATTCCCGTAGCCTGGGCAATAAGAAGCAACCCGGGTTTAACAACCCCAGGAGGACCGGTTGGGCCGTCCACAATATGACCGACTTTGTATCCCCCATGAACCAGTTTCTTAAGTTCCCTTAATGCTTGACGCCCCCCCTTTGATGAAGAACCCCTCACCGGATACCATCCTAACTCGTTAACAATTCTGGCAATTAGTTCTCCGTCTTTGCTCTGGCTGATCATGATTGAAATAGGCTTTCGGTTTGCGAAAAGAGTTATGCCCGGAAAAAATCTCTGATGCCACGAAGCATAAATCGGAATGTGCCCTCTCTTCAGAATATCTCTTTCAATCTCGGGGTCAATAATTCTGATCCTGTAAGTTGATGAGATGATCTTTACAATCAAGATTCCGATGTAGGGAAATATTTGTAAATTTACCAAACGTTTCAGCATATTCATTTTACAGCCATCTAACGTTTAAACATAAGCTCCTTGGGGTTCAACATCGAAATTAAATGAAGCTACTTTTTCAACCTTTTGTTGTCAAGAAATTATGGGGTTATATATTATATACACAAGTTGCCTACCCATATTTTTTAAGTAAAATCATAACATGGTAATGTTTTAAAAACTGTTGTTTATACGATTTCAAATATTTCACACATTCTAAAATATTGGGTCACATTGCTATGACGTGGTTCATAGCATCTTTTTTGAAAATATATGGCGATGGGCTAACGTTATGCAAAGTTGACTTCCGATGGCGAGTATGATTAGCTATTTCAGTATGATTCATTCTTTCGTCCACTTTTACTTAATAATAAAAGAAAGGCGAATATTTCTTAAAAAGGAAACGAATAGCAGAACAATAAATGATAAATGTTGAAAATCTTACAAAAAGCTATGATGGTGACGTGCTCTTTGACAGTGTGAGCTTTAAACTTAATCCTAAAGAAAAAATTGGCCTACTTGGTCGCAATGGACACGGAAAAACAACTCTCTTTCGGCTCATAACCGGCAAAGTATCTCCAGATTCAGGAATAATAATAATTCCAAAATATTACCGCATTGGTTACGTTCGCCAGGAACTCGAGTTCACAAAAGATACTGTACTTTCAGAGGGAATGACCGGGCTTCATGAAAACGAAAAAGACCAGCACTGGAAAGTTGAAGAAATACTCTCAGGTCTCGGATTTTCCATAGAGGACTTTAAACGACATCCAGACGAATTTTCAGGAGGATTCCAGGTCCGTCTGAATCTTGCGAAAGTGCTCGTCTCTGAGCCCGACCTCTTGCTTTTGGATGAGCCGACCAATTATCTTGATATCACTTCCATTCGGTGGGTTGAACGTTTTCTGACCCGTTGGACTCGTGAGCTGATGCTTATCACCCACGACAGAAGCTTGATGGATAAAGTCATTACACACACTCTCGGTATCCATCGCCGAAAGATCAGAAAGTTTGCCGGAAATACCGAAAAATATTATGCCCAACTCGCCCAAGACGAAGAGGTTTACGAAAAGACCCGTCTTAACGACGAGCGCCGACGCAAAGAAATAAAACTGTTTATCAGCAGGTTCAGAGCCAAGGCAAGACTTGCGAATCTGGTTCAGTCTCGGATCAAGACGCTGTCCAGGATGGAACATAAAGAAAAGCTGGAGAGACTAAAGACACTTGATTTTTCTTTTAGAAGCAGTCCGGTTCCTAAAAAACGTGTGATGAACATTCAAAATATTTCCTTTTCATATGACCCTCGAAAACCGCTGATCAGCAATTTTAATTTCTCAGCAAAGGCACGGGAACGTATCTGTGTTGTCGGGAAAAACGGTAAAGGTAAAACGACACTGTTAAAGCTTATGTCAGGGGTGCTCGAACCCCAAAATGGTGAAGTCGCTCTCCATCCGGCAGTTAAACAAGGATATTTTGAACAGAGCAATGTAAAAAACCTGGATGAATCAAGAACCATAGAAGAAGAAATTCTCTTTTCGAACCCGGATATCGACCGCCAACAGGCAAGAAATATTTGCGGTGCAATGATGTTCGAAGGCGACAGTGCGTTAAAAAAAATCGGTGTTCTTTCCGGCGGAGAAAAAAGCAGGGTGATCCTGGGCAAACTTCTCGTGACACCGTTGAATCTTTTGCTCTTGGATGAACCCACCAATCATCTGGATATGGAATCGTGTGACGCGATGCTTGCCGCCGTCGACAGTTTTGAGGGTACCGTCATTATGGTTACGCATAACGAAATGTTCTTGCACGCACTTGCAGAGCGTCTTATCGTATTTCAAAATCATCGTGTTGATGTCTTCGAAGGGAGCTATCAGCAGTTCCTGGAAAAAGATGGATGGTCGGATGAAACAGGGGCTTCGGGAGCTCGCCCCGATATGACCGACCCTAATAAAAAATCGAACTTAAAGTTGACCAAAAAAGAAAAAAGGCGTATCCGTTCCGAGTTTGTCGTTGAACGATCCGGAGTCCTTAAACCTCTTGAACAACGGATTCTCCGTATCGAAAACAGTATCGAAAAACAGGAAAATGAGCTCAATGAACTCAATGCTGATTTACTGACGGCCTCACAGGCCGGTGACGGCGAAAAGATCGCTATGCTCTCTCGTTCCATCCATAGCTGCCAATCAGCCATCGATAACCTCTTTGAAGAACTTGAACAATCCACCATGGTCTTTGAAGAGCAAAAGACCATTTTTGAAAAAAAACTCGAAGAGCTCGAATCGAATAATGAGTATTAATTATTTATAAAGAATTTATTCTGGGGTAGATGCTTTGCACGCACATCCTTTAGAGCCCTGGCAGACCCTGCACCGATCGTCACTGCAAAACTGACAAAAATAGCACTCCTTGCAAGGATACTTTTTAAGGCTTTCCTGCTGTTTTTCAGGCACATAAACTTTGCCCTTCAATCCTGGGACCGTCATAAATGGCATATACAAACTCCAGAGGTCATTGAATAGGTTTTAACCCAAGTTTCGCACCCCAATAATGCAAAAAACCCTTATTGTTTGAAGGCTTGAATAATTTTTTTAAGGTAAAATATTTCATTGATACATTAGCGTTGCCAAAAATTTTGGGCGCCAAAAT
>Ga0210064_1000065_pt1 | contig 46750 bp, 29 predicted proteins | sample Muzzi_CordC_D2_FD_185531 | JGI IMG/M metagenome (GOLD analysis project Ga0210064, IMG submission 185531) | Wetland microbial communities from San Francisco Bay, California, USA, that impact long-term carbon sequestration - Muzzi_CordC_D2 (SPAdes) | ecosystem: Environmental > Aquatic > Marine >... | reverse complement strand
CAATCGGGGCTTGTCCTGCGTCGAGGTCGGTCAGACCGGCGAGATTAATTTTGCCAGCGGCTTTTTGGATTTGTTAGGGGTACACCCGGCAGGTGAAAAACGGGTGTGGACCGATCCCTGGGCCGGGATTGATGCGCTGGTGCGGGATATTCCGCAGCACCCCTATGCCCGCTTGCCCGGAGAAGACATCCGGACCGCCTTTGAAGAGCTGCTGAACTTTTTAAAGGAAGCCGGCCTCCCCTATTTTCGACGAATGAATCAAAACAGCGGCGTCCTGACTTCCCTGGGGACCGTCAAGCCCACCTACTGTGTCCCTCACACCATGTGGCATGGCGTAGCGGCGCTGGAAAAAAAGCCCGCCTGCCTGCTGATTGACATTCGGGGCCTGAAGGGATTCAGCGCGCGTCAAATTGCTGCGGGTTTAAAGCGTGAATGGTCGGGTTTAAGAACCGCCCGAATCTCTTTTCCGGATACCGATCACCTCAACGAAGTCTTTACGGAGCACATGGCCAGCGCTTTGATCTTGCCTAAAAACCGGGAGAAATTAGCCCGAACGTTGCAGCCTTATATCAAAGACGCACAAATAATAGGACTTCCGGCCATTTTGGGTCTTTACCGGACCGAGGCGGTTATGTCCGACCTGCAGAAGATGATGGGAGTGCCGGTCTTTGAAATTCCCACTATACCGCCTTCGGTGCCCGGTTTACGCCTGAAAGAAGCCTTTGAAAGAGGATTGCGCGCCAAAGGGGTTAAATACTTTTCTTTAAATCGGGTTCTTGAGGTTCGCCAACCGGCGGATCAGTATTTTGAAGTCGGTATTGGCCGGACCGCAGTTGAACAAACCGTACGATCCAGGGGAATCATTCTGGCAAGCGGTCGCTTTATCGGCGGGGGATTGCACGCCGATAGAAAACGTATCCAGGAGACGATTTTCGATTTACCGGTTTATCAGCCCGGCAACCGAGCCGACTGGCATTGCCGGGACTTTCTGGACCCCCGGGGACATCTCGTCAACCGGGCCGGCGTGGAAATCGATGATTCATTTCGTCCCCTGAACCGTTCCCGTCAGCCGGCTTTCAGAACCCTTTTTGCGGCCGGATCCCTGCTGGCCTACAATGACTGGAAACGCATCAAATGCGGTGCCGGTGTTGCCATAGCCTCGGCCTTCGGGGCCGTCAAATCGTTTATGCGCATTGATAAATGAAATCGATCAAACGAACTTAGACAAAAAGAGCCGCGGCAGAAACATAATGATATCGGGAAAAAGGATGACGGTCAAAAGAACAGCCAGCATTGGCAGCAGGATGATGGCGACATCCTTGAGAGCTCTGCCCAGCTTTATATTACCGATGGCACAGGCAATCAAAAGACACAGCCCATAAGGTGGTGTCACCAGACCGAAGGCCAGGGAGATAACACCGATGATGGCGAAATGGATGGGGTGAAGACCGGCGAACTCGGCCACCGGCCACAGCACGGTACCCAGAATGATGATTGCCGGAATAGCGTCGATGAACATGCCGATGAACAGAAATGCGCCGGCCACGATGAGTCCGGTGCTGACGGGGCCGACGCCGAACTGCTTCAGGTACGCCACCAGCGCCAGCGGGACCTTGTAATAGGCCAGCAGCCAGCCGAAGGCCGATGCGGTTCCGACACAGAAAAGGGAGATCGCCGCAAACCGCGCCGACTCGTAAAGCACCTTCGGAACATCTTTGATTTTTATGGTGTTGTAGATCACCACCCCCAGGATGAGCGAGTAAAACACTGCGATGGCCGAGGCCTCGGTGGGTGTAAACAATCCGCCGACAATGCCGCCGACGATGATCATCGGCGTCATCAGCGGCAAAATTGCCTGAACAATGGCCAGGGCGGCTTCCTTGAATGTCGAACGCGAATAAATGGGATAGTTGTAAATTTTTGCGTATATATAGACCGTAATCATCTGCGAAAGCGCCACCAGGATACCCGGGATGACCCCGGCCAGGAATAACCCGCCGATGGACACCGTCATCAGACCGCCCCAGACCACCATCAGAATGCTCGGCGGGATGATGACCCCCATCACCGATGAACACGCTGTTACGGCAACCGTAAAACTCGGCGCAAATCCCTGTTTTTTCATCTGGGGAATGAGCAATGAGCCGATGCCCGCAGCGTCAGCAGTCGAAGAGCCCGATATCCCCGCAAACAGCATGCTGACAACCACATTGATATGCCCCAGGCCGCCCGGAAGGTGTCCCACGAGCGCTTGAGAAAGACGAACCAGGCGGTCGGTGATCCCGGCCGCATTCATAATGTTTGCCGCTAAAAGGAAAAACGGGACGGCCAGCAGCACGAAGGCATTGTACGATTTGAACATTTCGTTCATCAGAAGAAATGGTGTCAGACGCGGATCCAGCATGAACACCGGAACACAGGACAAACCCAGCGCAAACGCCACCGGAATTCTCAAAAGCACCAGAACCCCAAACACCGGAAATAGAATTGCCGAAACTTCCCAAGGCGTCATCAGATTTCACCCCGCCATAATTTGATGTTGTCGACCAGTTTTTCTCCCAGAAAGACCAGCCATGTTAATCCGGCTATCGGCCAGGCCGCATAAATTAACACCATCGGCAGTTCGGCCATCTCCGATTCCTGCATTAAACCGAATTTTACCAGGGGCCAGCCCCAGACGATAAAAATCATTGCAACCAGGAATATGATGAAATCCACAAATAGTTTTGCCAGTGCTTCTCCCCGCTTGGTCTTGGGCTGAGGAAGCAGATCCACGGCAAAGTGCGTTCCATCCCGCACGGCGATCATCGATCCGACCAAAATGATCCAGATAAAACAAAACCGTGCCATTTCCTCTGTCCAGATGTATCGCGGGATCAATCCGATATAACGGGCAAAGATCTGAAGCGCGACCGGAATCATCAGAAGTCCCATCAAAGATGCCAGCAGGATCTTGAGAAACCGATAATATCCATTTACTATTTTTCTCATGATTCACTATCCAGTGCAGCCCGCTACCCTAAGGCTTCGCTTAAAAGTAACGCTGCGATTTAATAGAGAAATGCCGGCAGCCTTACGGCCGCCGGCTTGCATTCGTTTCGCGGCAGCACAAATTGTGCGCCGGTTTTGATTACGTTTTACTGGGCATTGAGAATGTTCTGCAGAACGTCAGAGGCATTATTTTCTTTAAAATACTCTTTGAGTACCGGTTCAGCGGCTTTAACCAGCGCGGGACGCTCCTTGAAGTAGACGGTCTTCAGCTTGCCTTCGCTTTGCATCTGCATCAGTTTCTGAAAGTCTTCGGACGACTCGACAACCCGGCCATAGGTACCCGCATCCTTTCCCGCCTGCAGGATGGCAGCCTGGAGATCGGCGGGCAGACGCTGGAAGGTCTTGTTGCTGAAGCACAGCGGACGAACCGTGATGGAATGGGCTGTCAGTGCGATGTTCGGTCCGACTTCATAAAACTTCATTTGCTGAATACCGGCCGCTTCATTCTCGGCGGCATCAATGACGCCGGTCTGAATCGCGTTGTAAACCTCGGCATAGGCAATCACCGTCGGAGCCATACCGAATGCATTAAATATGCGGGTCTGAATCGGTGCACCCATGACCCGGATCGGAAGCCCCTTGACATCGGCCATGGTCTGAACCGGTTTGTTGACGATCAGCTGACGCGTGCCGCCGCCGCCGTAACCGATGAGACGGACATCGGCCCGCTTGAGGACGTCGTTTTTAATCGGGTCAAGCGCGTCCCCACCGAGAACCTTGCTCCAGTGGATGTGATTCTTGTACAGCATCGGCGGGTCGAGCAACGACGCCATTTTGGAGAAGGTCGACATGTGAGCCGGCGCGACGACCGCGTAGTCCACCGAAATGCCCTGGTTCATATAGGCGAAATAGTCTTTTTCAAGACCCAGTTCACTGTTCAGATGCATGACGAATTCAATTGATTTGTCCCCCGTGTAATACAGGGAAACCAGCTGTTCAAACTTTCGCATCAGCCGCGTAAATGCGTGGTTCTCGTCAAACTGGCTGGCGCCGTGAAAAGTGTAATCAGCGGCCAGGGATACGGATACCATCATAAAACTTGCAATGATGCAAATGCTAACCAATCGGGTAGTTTTTCGTAACATGACTCCTCCTTTTTTGTTTGATTATCGATTCTTGGCGGTACTTTTCCTCTATCGCTCATCGATAGATATCGATGTTTATTTCATAGATGATGTATTTCTTAAAGTCAAAATGAAATTAGCCGTATCAGATTTGGCTGTATCCATATCTTGTTGGATCACATCCGCTGCTGATTATCCGCCGACCTGCACCTTGAGCCCTGCACGGGATGCGGCATCCTGTAATGCAAGTATGCGTTCGGCTGCGACCTGTTGCGGTCCCTGAAAACCATATTTTCGGCCCATGAGCCTGTATTTGCTCTGCCCATAGCGGTGATAGGGCAGCAGGTGAAGCTCCTTGAGGCCGAGGCTTTTCACCAGCCGGGCAATTTTTTGAATTTCCTCAGGCGAGTCGTTGAATCCGGGAATAACCGGCGTTCGGACAATAATCTGTTTGGCACGTTTTACCAGTTTTTTAAGATTTTGCAGAATTCGAGCGGCATCGCCGTTGGTGAATTCTTTCAGCTTAACCGGATCGGTGTGTTTGATATCAAACAGGAAAAGATCCGTAAACGGGATGATTCTTTCAAAACCGGACCAGGCGACATGCCCGGCCGTTTCCACGGCCGTATGCAGGGCAAGATTTTTACAGGCTTTTAATACGCTTTCCGAAAAACCGGCCTGATCCAAAGGCTCACCGCCGCTTAAGGTCACCCCGCCTCCGGATTCGGCATAAAACGCCTCGTCTTTTAATACTTCCGCCACCAGCGCTTCAACGGTCATCTGGCGCCCTTTTAGCACCCGCGCTTCGGCGTAGCACATTTCGGCACATGCCCCGCAGCCGATGCACCGTTCTTTTTCAAAGACAATCCGTTGCTCCTGCTTGTGCAGGGCACCGTGGGTGCACTGAAGCAGGCAGTTTTCACAGGCGATGCATCTGGCAGGATCAAAGAGCAGCTCGGGGGTGAAGGACTGAGATTCCGGGTTGGCGCACCATTCACACTGGAGGGAGCAGCCTTTTAGAAAGACCAGCGTTCGAATGCCGGGCCCATCGTGTACGGAAAACCGTTGAATATCAAATACAGTCCCTTTTTTCTTAAAAGGAGACATGCTCTGTTCGTTCGATAATATCGTTCTGGACCTCTTTTTCAAGTTGAGTGAAGAAAGCACTGTAGCCCGCTACGCGAATGACCAGGTCTTTGTAGTCATCCGGTGCCTGCTGGGCGGCTTTAAGGATGTCCGAGGTCACCACATTCATCTGGCTGTGCCAGCCCCCCAAATCCATAAATGTCCGTATGTACCGGGTAAACATGCGCAGCTTGTCCTCCCCGTCAAACACCGACGGGTGAAAGCGCTGATTTAAAATGGTGCCGTGGGGAATCCGCTGCTGATCCAGTTTGCCGACCGACTTGGCAATCGCCGTGGCGCCCATTTTGTCCCTGCCGTGGACCGGCGAAATGCCACCGTCATTTAAGGGCTCGCCGGCTTTTCGGCCATCCGGGGTTGCGGCGGTGCGGTGTCCGAAGGGGATATTGGCCGTGAGGTAATACAGGGCACCGATATAAGGTCCTTTTCTCGGATTGGTGTATTTGCGCAATTCGTCGCAAAACACGCAGGCCACTTCATTGCAGAGGCGGTCCACCAAATCGTCGTCGTTTCCAAATTTGGGAGCTTTGCTGATGAGCATCAGCCGCAGGTTTTCCTGGCCTTCAAAGTTGCACTTGAGGGCGTGCAACAGTTTTTGCATGTCGAGCGCTTTCTCGTCGAACACCAGCTTTTTAACGGCTGCCAGAGAATCTCCTGCGGTAATCGGGCCGACGCCCACCGGCGACGAGGTGTTGTATTTTGCCCCTCCGCGGTTAAATTCAACCCCCTTTTCCAGGCAACCGCCCACGGCAACCGAGAGGATGGGAACCGGCATCACTGCCGCATGGTACCGATCGATGATATTATCGTACATGACGAGATATTCGACAAAATACCGGACTTGTTTGCGAAAGGCTTCGAGCAGATCTTCAAACAGGGCAAATGCCGCGGGGTCTCCCGTCCGCGGTCCTATCTGTTGGTCCGTCAGCATACATTTTCCGTCATTTAAGGCAAGTTCCAGACACTTGGCCAGGTTTAGCTGCCCGGCATTGCCCCAGCTGTCGGTTTTGCCGCATATTACCGGCTCGCTGCAGCCGAGCGCCCCCCAGTCCCGCGCATCCTGCAGCGGCATTCCGATGTCGAGCATGGATTGGATGACCACTTCATCATTCATAAATTTGGGTTTGGTCAGCCCGTCGCGAATGTTTAAGGCGGCTTTCTGAAGAAAGGCTTCGGACATGGTCTGGTGAACGCGAATGGCAATGTCGGGCTGCACCAGCCGGATATGGCGATCTGCTTCCAAAAAGATGTGGGACAGTTCGTTGGTGGCGTCCTGACCGTTGCGGGTGACGCCGCCCAGGGTAAACGTCTGACCATGGCCGGGGCCCTGCAGGAACCGGGTGGCCTCATTGGAGTAGATTTTATCGGTTTCACTCAATTTCAGGTAAAATGTTTCGATCAGTTCGAATAAACGCTCCCGATCCAATTCACCGCTATCCATATCCTGTCGGTAATAGGGGTAGAAGAACTGATCCGGGCGGCCCAATGAAATGGAAAGACCATTGGCCTCGATCTGAATGGCGATCTGGATGAAATAAACACACTGCAGGGCTTCCCAGAAACTTTGCGCTGGTTCTGCCGGCACCCGCTTGCAGTTGGCTGCAATCTTCAACAACTCCCGGCGCCGCACCGGATCGGGTTCGGTTTTAGCCTGGCGCTCCGCTTCGCGGGCGTATCGCCGGGCCCAGTGCATGATCGCCTCGCAGGCCATCGCGGCGGCCTGATACAGGTTGGCCTGGTCGATATAGGCCGGGGCTGAACGGTCAAGGGCCTCCAACTGCCGGTGGCAATCGTCCCGAATCCGGGCAAGACCCAATTTTAAAATCCGTTCATGATCCGGTACCAGATGTCCGGGGCCCGACATGGTGAAATTTTCATTGGCGAATATTCCGAAATCAAGCATTTCCTTTAAAGAATCCGGCAGTGCACCCTTGATTTTGTCTCTCAGTGATTTCCCCTTCCAGTAAGAGAGTATCTCTCTAAGGGTTTGTTTTTGTTCGGCCGTGATCTGAAACCGGTCCCCTTTGCGGGTGGGGAAGGTGTCCATGGATCTTAAGATCCACCCCACGGCGTATTCAGGAAAAAGCGGGGTTGCTTTTCCGTCTGTCGCCAGGTTCCCGACAATCAGTTCGTCTTTTCGAACCGCGATACTCATTCGGGAGAATATGGCTTTTAAAGCCAGCGCCTTGGCGATAATCGGCGGTTTATCCTCATTTTCTTTATAGGCCTCCGTGACAATCACGGCCCTTTCAATATCGACTTTGCGTTCGCTTTCGACATAGCGTTTTCGCAGTCTTTCAATACGCTGGTTCATGGTATTCATCATAGAAGACAGGGTTAATGGTTCGCGGTAAATAGGATCATCGGAATCTGTCTACATTAAATAGATCGCGCTGAAGTGTCAACAATATTAGTGTCGTCTCATGCAGTGAAGACGTTGCTTTTGCAGTGCGGATAAATCGAAAATGGGAAATTGCGTATCGGCTTCAGCCCAACCATTTGAAGCGCCATCGGCGAAACCTTACTCATCCGAATAATCAAAGCCGGTTTTGTTGTCAAGACTTATTCTTTGAGGGGGCGGGGAGATTCCCGCGGAAGGCCCCGATTGAGGCGCAGTGGATGATCGAGTTCATCCGGTTTTGGGGGATTAGCCACGCAGCGGGTCGGCTTTGAAAAACTCCCCGAACCCTCATAGAACTGCGACCTCAATTGAGTGAAACTCAATTGAGAGGTATTCGGTATCTGGCACTGGGTATTGTTTTTAAAGAATGGGTTCGAATTTAATTTAACACCCTAAATTGCAATATAAAATAAGTTACACAAGACCACAAAACCAATACCCAATACCTACTGATTGGGCTTTGCTCAATTAGGGTGTGATCATATATCCCAAAAGAAAAAAAGGAATTCAACGGTATTCGACTCTCAGCGATTTTCTAAACTATTGATACGCGAAATCACTTCTTTCATCTTTCCATTCAGGCTGTCGGCTTGTTGTTTGAGCCCTTCCAATTCGTTACCCTTGGATTGAGTGCCGCCGCCCATCCTTTTTGAGCCGGCAGGAGCGTATGTTCCCGTACCATAGTCTGCCCCTCTGCCGCCAGCCAGACCTCGTCTCATACCCCTGCCGCCGCCCACCCCACCTCCACAACCCGAACGGGCTGCGACATTCAGTCCGAAATGGCTGTCGACGGTAGCTTCGTTCGACGGCCTGAGATTGCCCCTTTTAAATCTTTCAACAACTTCTTTGACCGTCCCTGCCTGATCCGGGAATAATTCAATTCCGGCCGCTGAAAGGGTCTGCACTGCATTGGGGCCGCAATTGCCGGTGATAACCGCCCCCACTCCCTGGGAGGCCAAAAACTGAGCCGCCTGGATGCCGGCCCCGCCTCCTTGAGCGGCACCTTTGTTATTAAGTGCTTCGAAGCTCATATCCTCCGGATTGACAATTAAAAAAAATTGGCATCTACCGAATCTGGGATCGAGCCGGGCATCTAAATTTTCTCCATTGGAACTAACTGCAACTTTCATTTTGTGAACTCCTTTCATATCTTTTTAATCCCCTTTGTCTATTTCTCTTAACCGACGCAAAATTTCCCTGGCCGAGCCCGAAAGTGAGATTTTCAGCAATTCATCCATCTTTTTTTCCTCGATCTTTCTCCGGTTCATGACTTTTTTCTTGTAAGCGTTTTTCAGCGCCTCAAGAAGATCATTTAGATTGCTGGGTTTTTGCAAGAATGAAAAGGCACCGCTTTTGGTGCACTCCACGGCCGAGTCAATCGTCCCGTGACCGGTAAGAATTACGACCTCCATCCACTTGTGTTCGGCTTTCAGGATTTTTAAGGTTTCTTCACCGTTTATTCCGGGCATTTTCAAATCCACCAGGGCAACATCTATGGGAATCATTCTGGCGGCTTCGATTGCTTTTTCACCCCGATCCACGGCGATAACATTGAAGTCACGCACTTCCAGACTCTTGCTGATTGACTCTAAAAATCGGACTTCATCATCTACAATTAAAAGATTAATTTTATTATTTTCCATGCGATGTATCTCCCTTTGCATTATTATATTACCTTAATGTGACAGTCTCCCAGGGTTGTTACTACACGGCTATCCACTGCCAGTATCCGAAAAATACCCAGATCCAGAGAACCGCAAGGCTTAAAATAAAGACAGCAAATCCGTGAACAAAAAAATCTTTCATTGTCAGTAACTGCTCGCCTGTTTCAGGGTCTTTGGCCATGCTGAAAACAATGGCATTATTCGGTGTCCCGATGATCAGCATGTGGGCAAAAGACGATGCAAAGGCGGTGGCCAAGCCCACTGAAATCGGCGAGGTGCCGGATAGAGTGGCCATCGGAACCGTAATTGGCCCCACTGCAGCCACCGTGGCCCCGTCACTCATAAAGTTGGTCAGAATTCCGGTGATAAAGCTGGTGGAAATGCAAAGCCCGGTTCCGCTTTTTAAAAAGTCAGGCAGCACGGACACAAAGCCGTTGGCCAGCCACAGGGCCGCGCCGGTCGCTGCCAGACCATAACCCATGGCGCTGGCCGCCGCATACAGTGCCACCACATCCCAGTGAATGCTGTTGATGTCCTTCCAGCGCAGCACACCCAGGATATTTAGCAGCACCAGGCACAAAATCACCGGCCCTCCCATGCCAAACCGGTCGGATAAAGTTGTCCACAGGACGATAACAAGGACAAGGACGCCGGCGGCTTTGAATTCATCGGCGGTCATCTTGCCGATTTTTTCAGACTCCCGCCTGACTTCGGCGGCAATATTGACGGATCTCACTTTAATTTTATTTCGAAAAACCGTTATAAAATAGGCGGCAATCACTATCGCCATTACCGGAACAAACGGCAAACCCATCTTGATCCACTGACCGAAGGAGATGCTGACCCCATAGTCTGCGAAAATACCCAGCATAACGGCATTGCGTCCCCCGGCCGCAGGTGAGCCGGGTCCGCCGATATTGGCACAGAACGTCAGCATCAACAGCAGCATGACCACCAGGCCCTTATCACTTTTAAGCCCGGCCGTTTTTGTCGCCCCCAGGTAGACCAGCATCAGGATGGGTGCGATGAATGCCACCAGAGCGTGTTCGGAAAGAAACGAAGCCGTGACCGCCAGAAGCGGTCCGAAGATCAGGGCAAAGCGCCGCAAAGAGGTGCTGGTGCCCAGCAGCAGAATACCGATTCGGCGATCCAGACCGGTTTTGCTGATAGCAGCGGCCAGGGCCAGAACACCGAAAATGAAAACCACCGAATCCTTGGCATAGGCTTGGGCCACCTGATCGGCCGGAAACACACCGAAAAAATACATCAGAACACCGACCAGCAGAGCAGTGATGCCGATGGGAACCGCACCGGTGGCCCAGAAAAGGGCGGCCACCAGCAGGATGCCCACCATGGCTTTGGCCCGCAGGGCGACCTGCCCGGTGCTCAGGGAAATTTTGACCACCTTGCCGTTTTCGCCGGTAGTCTTATTGTATAATTTTGCTTTGCGGGTGTAATATTCAGCGATACTCTGCCCGACTTGCATCTGGTTATAATCGGAGTAGCCCGCGATGGCCTCGCCTGCCTGCCCAATTTTTTTTGAAACCAGAAGGGTGTGAAGTTGTTTAGGGACGGGCACCAGTGTGAGGCCCATAAAAATAAGCAAGCCAAGGAGGATGATCCCCGGCCGGGCGTTGTGCACGCCGATCAGCCAGTCTTTGAGTCCGCTTTTTTGAATTACCGGTATCTCGTGACGTGCCAGGGCATTGACACGCTCTAGGGTAGCATCATCGATAACCTTTATCAAATCATCCAGTGTGCTGGGTTTTTCAAGATAGCAGAACACATCATGCTTGCCGGTAAGCCGGGCCGATTCCATGCTGCCGTGGCCCGTATGCATGATCACCTGAACCTCCGGCCGGATCTTTTTTATTTCCTTTAAGGTCTGAATACCGTCCATGCCCGGCATCTTTTGATCCAGAATTATGACCTCCGGATTCCTGTGGCGCACCAATTTAATGGCATCTTCTCCGTTGCTCGTGTCCAATACGTTGAATTCCCTGACTTCAAGCTGCCGGGCCAGGGCTTGCCGAAATCTGTCTTCATCATCAATAAGCAGGATTGTCGGCTTTGAATGGTTATTAGTGGCCGCTAGACTGTGCTCCATTTCCGCCCCTTTCTGATTTCCTAATCGGTAATATGACACTGAATGCGCTTCCGGCACCCGGCAGACTTTGAACGTCAATTGATCCATCCATTGACTTCACGATGCTCAAAGATACGCTCAGACCAAGACCGGTTCCCTTGCCCGCTTCCTTGTTGGTATAAAATGGGTTAAATATTTTTTTTATCTGATCGAATGTCATACCGCACCCGGTATCCGTTACGGTCACACGGATATCTTGTTCATCACGCGCGGTGGCGATGGTAATTGTTCCAGATCCGTTGATGGCGTCACCCGCATTATTGATGAGGTTTAAAAACACCTGCCGAATCTGATCGGGATCAACCAGTATTTTCGGCAAATCAGGACTATAATTGCGAATGATTTCAATATTGGCGACCTCAAACTCACGCTTTTTAAATCCGCCCAGCACCTCGTCGAGAACTTGATTCAGATCACAGGGGACCGGTTGAGGCGGATTCTTGCGACCATAATTGAGCAATTGGCGGGTGATCCCCCGCGCCCGCAGGACAGCCACATCAATATTATCTAATTCTTTGCGAATATTTTCGGGGCTGCCGTCGAGGTCAAATTCAGGGTCTACCATATCCCTGATAACCCCGCTGGATGCCATGATGATGGCCAGTGGATTATTGATTTCATGGGCGACTCCGGTAGCCAGTTCTCCCACGGAGGCCAGTTTTGAGGCGTGCAGGAATTGAAGTTGAAGTTCTTCATGTTTTTCGGCCCCATCCTGGGCTCTGTTTATCAGCCTGCTCGTTGTGAACCAGATCGCCATGGCAATTATTACGATAATGAGCACACTGACGATAATAATGATTCTTCTTGCCTGGTATATATGAGCATGGGCTATGTTTAGCGGTTCTCTGACGATCAGAGCCCATGGCGCTTCCTTCAACCAGGCGTAGGCAGCCAGAATTGAATCACCATTTCTTTTAATTTCCTGAACTCCGGATCCGGTTAAATTCGAGGGTATGAAATCGCTTAATCCGAACAGCCTGCCACGCTCAGGATCAACTAACTGATAGGAACCCTCACTATTGATCAGGGCGCAGTTAACGCCTTTGCCCTGGTTGATTGTCCGCAAAAACATGTAAAATTTGTCCGGATCAAGGGTTGACCGCATCACATAAGGATTGCCGTCTATCATCTGTCTGACGGCAATGGTGAAATGAGGTTTGTTCCTGAAGCCAAGGTAGATGTCACTGATAAAATGGTTGCGGTCTTGATGCATCAGGTTGGTAAACCATTTTTCATGGGTGTAATTTTTGTCCTGCAGATAGGGGAAAGGACCGGCATAGCCGATCTGAATACCTCCGGCATCTAAAAAGCCGACGTCAATGAATGCATCGCTGACGCGTCTTAAATTTTGCAGGTAGTTTTCCATTGTATGCCGGGAAGGTGTCAGGCTGAATTCCTGGCTTTGAAATAGACTGAAAATATTGACGACTCTTTCCTGCAGGAATAAATCAACGGTGTTTCTCTGGCTTTCTGAGATCACCATCAGATTTAGTTTGGCGGTTTCCTTGAGAGTGAAGTTGAACTGGAAATGAAAATATACCGATAAGGCTGCAAGCGGGATCAGAAAGGACAGCAGGAGACCGATCCTGAAACGCAACCTGAGTTGCTTGAAGTAAGCTTTCGTATTGGTAGTTCTATCCAGAACATCATACCGGTTCGAATGAGCGCTCAAATCTTTAGCACATCCTGCTACCATAACATTCATAATGGTCCCGTTTCGGCTCGAAAGAAGAAATTAACTGTGATCGCGATTTACGGGCCTTTTTGTTAGAGCCCGACAGATAAAGTTTGCCTTACATTCTGCATGTTGTGTGCCATCAACGATGGCACCAATAAACAACATAAATTCAGTTGGTTATTAATATTAAAATAAAAACCAGTTTAGAATCGGGACAAAATTAGAAAAATTTAGAAATTTTCTTTCGAAATATTTCGAAATTAACAAATCCAAGTTCAACCCGGATCTGAAGAACAGTCTCCCAAAAAGGGAACATGGGCGGGTTTAAGGAATCACCAATGTACTGAGATGGAATGTTTTTCCGGGTGCTTACGAAAGGTTCAGGCTTCAATGCCCATAAAGAAATTATAATCCCTTCAAGCGATTCGGGAATCCATCTATCCGGCAAAATACGTTTGGTATAAGGATTGCAATAAATGTAGATGAAAAATACCAACCCGAACATTTAGGCCCAGAGAGATAAAAGATCATTAAAGGAGGTACCGATATGTACGCCTTAATTTATGACGAATTCGATCCGGCCAAGCGCGGAAAGCGGGTGATCTCGGTCCACAAGACCAGAGAGACGGCCGAAAAGGCTCTGGAGAAACGGCAGCGTAAACTTGGCAGAAGAGTCTGGGAATGCTACACCCGGATCGTATGGGTGCACGGCCGGGTTCACGAAGGAGAAAAAATCACACCCAACTTTTTCGACACATGGGCGCCGGGTGAAAAAATTCCTGCAGGGGATCGGGTTCCGGATGGGGATTAAAGAGACGCGGTTAGTATTATCGACTGCAACCCCGGTTGAGCGTTTTGATGCGTTGCCGACGAATCGTGCAAAATTCAGGTGTCGGCATTTTTTAAGACCGTAGAAGAAATCAGCACAGGACTGTCGATGTCTTATCCGGAATCTCTGGCGATACGCCATATTTCCGGCGCTATAACGGGCAATCTTCCAATCTTGGATCGGAAGATACAATACCCAGCATTTTTCTACTTGCAAGCGCTGCATCCTTTTTTTTATCCGACCAGAGTTTGACCTTTTTGAGCGCCTGATTCGAAAGATTCGAAGGGTCTTTTGGCCTGATTTCCTCGAGCGCCTTAAATTTTGAGTCCTGGAGAATCTTTGCACCGGCAGGGGAGCGTGCAATAACAGTCGTCCACCCTTCTTCTGCACCCAGGCCGCCAAATGAGATGTCGGCGTACTCCGCTGAAAAGTCAAAGCAATATTTGCATGCCGGCCGTTTTATAAATTTTAGGTCACTCAACAGTATGGTAATTGCCTCCCCACTTTGCAGATGAACGATGAGATCTTCCTTAATATTGATCTTTTTGACATTCTTCCACTCGAACTCGCCGATCTGAGCAATTTTATCCCTTTCCTTTTCTCCGAAATTAAAATTTCCTGAACAAAATAACCCGAAGCAAATCTTGACTGAATCAGAAGGATAGATATTGAGGGTTTGCATTTTGCGCATTGCTTTTATCTGGCATGGCGTACCGACAAACGCAACCCGCCGAAGACCTTTGCTGAGCATTGGGTTGAATTCAGCAATCCGGGACAATGTTGAATAGTAGTCGCTAACGCTCTTCATGCCGTGAGCCGTGTCAAAGAAGAATCCCGCGGCGCTGCGGATATCATCCTCGGATGCAGCTAAAAACGATTTGCGTTGAAATGGCCCAACCGGTTTGGTAACGACAGCGCCATCTATTTGTCCCTTTTGAAATAAATATACCAGCAAGGCGGTGACAACGCCCCCATCGGTTGCCGATCGCCGAATAGCAGGATCTTTCGCCCGTGCAATAATAATTCCAGACACCCGCCCCATGGGAGCTGTCCAAGCCACATTGCTTTTTGTTTCTGCTTCCAATTTATCGATCGCGGGGCAGATTTCATAGCACAACCCACCCGCAACACACTTATTTTTATCTGCATATCTTGGGTGCCCTTCTGAATCTAACTCCAATGCTCCGTAATTAATGGCTGAACAAAAGGCGACACAGGCACCGCAACGATGACAAAGCCCAGGCACCAGCACTTCTTGAATTAAATTGTCAAACGTTTTCATGACGCCTCCTGTTCGTCAATCCGGCCCTTTTTTTTTGGGAATTTTTATTTGAAAAAGAGTCCCTTGACCCGGATTGGAATTCACGTTGATGATGCCGCCGTGTTGTTCAATGATTGTATTTGAAATAAAAAGGCCCAGGCCGGTCCCCTTGCTGCCCTTTGCCGAAAAAAGCGGGGTAAATATTTTTTGCAGGGTATCGGCGTCCATCCCAATGCCATTGTCTGATATTTCAAAGATGATACTTTTTTGGTGGTCTCTGACACCAAAAGTAATTTCAGGCGCTATTTTTTTGGGCTCTGCGTCACAGGCATCTACGGCATTTTCAATGATATTGATCAGTGCCGAATGCACATAAGTTCCGTCAATTTCGAACTCTTGCGCTATTGAATTAAAATTCTTTTTAAATTCAATCTGCTGAGCTTTCATTTTGGGTTCAAGTTCATTGGCCACTTCCTCGGCAAAAGTCAGGACATTGATGCGCTCATATTTGAGCTTTCTTTCTTTGGTACAAAAAAGAATGTCCATTACCATCTTGCGGATTCGTTCAACCATCGTTGCTACGATTTCCCAGCCCTCCTTGACCCGGCGCTGATCTTTTTTGGCAATACCTGAATTCAGGATATACATTCCGCCATCTAACCCTGTCAGTAACCCTTTGATGCCATGCGAGATTGACCCGATCATCAAGCCCAGGGAGGACAGGTGACTTTGAAGCTCGGTTTTTTCGTGGATCAGTTTTTCCAGACTTTCGGTATATTCCTGCAATTTTTCACGGGTAATGATTTTATCCTTAGCCCGTTGAACGGCTATTTCCAAAGCATCCACATTGATGGGTTTGGTGATAAAGTCCGTCGCCTGGTTTTTGAGACTTCTGACAGCCAGTTCCATGTCACCGTGACCGGTGATCATAATAACTTCGGTTTCGGGATTTTCATGTTTGATTTTTTGCAGCAATTCGATCCCATCCATGCCGGGCATCTTTATGTCGGTCAGCACGATCGGCGGCTGGATCTCCCGAAATTTGTCCAGTGCTGCTTTCCCATTTTCTGCTTCGAAAATTTGGTACCCCCAATCCGCCAGAGGTAAGACCAGCACCTCTCGAATATCTTTTTCATCATCGACCAGCAGTATGTTGTTTTGCATTGTTTTATTCCGGCAAAGGGAAATTTAGCACAAAACAGGCGCCGGAGGGTTTGTTCGGAATCACCTGGATATTACCACCGCAGTCTTTTATAATCCCATAGCTGATGGAAAGACCCAAACCGGTTCCCTTGCCGACCTCCTTGCTCGTGAAAAACGGCTCAAAAATTTTATCGACAATAGCCTGCGGAACGCCGACACCCGTATCACAGACTTCACAAATTACATTTTGCGCATCATATCCTGTTTTGATCATTATTCTTTTATCGGCTTTTTCAATCTCTCTCGGACCCCATCGTTCTTCGATTGCATCTCTGGCATTTAGCAACAGGTTTATAAATACTTGTTCAAGACGGCTGGGGTCTGCCATTATCATCGGCAGGTCTTTTTCAATATCCCAAACCACCTCGATACGTCTTAGCTTTAGTTGTTGACTGAAAACCTCAAATGCCTGTTTCAGCACTTCGTTGAGTTGGATTTTTTCCAGGTCCATGTCGGATTTACGTGCAAATTGGCGCATATGGTTGATGATTTTGGTCGTTCGATCCACATTGCTGTCGATCTTTTGCAGCATGTTAGAAAGGATCTCATCGTCAAGCGGCTCTTTTTTATTTATCTTTTTAATAAAGAAGCTACTGGCTGTTTTGATCACCGACAGGGGCTGGTTGAGCTCATGAGCCACGCCGGTGGCCATCTCGCCTAAGGTTGCCATCTTGCTGGCCTGAATCAACTGCTGTTCGGTTTCGAGTCTTTTAGTTATATCACTGGTTGTTACCAGAAGTACTTTTTTGCCCGGATACTCTGAGGGTGAGATTCGAATATTCACAAAAAGAGGCAATCCTTTATAATTTAATTGCCTGGCCTGAGTGATCTCCGTCGATGTCCTCATGGCGGCGACATATCGATCCCGCTCATCCTCCGGAAACAGATCCAAAAAAGATGTGTTCGTGATGTCTTCTTTCCTAAAACCGTAAATCGCTTCGACACTGTCGTTGCAGTCGATGATCGTGAAGCTTTCAAAATCCAGCACAAAAACCGGATTCGGAATATTGTTGAAGATCTCATGGTACTTTTTTTCAGATTTCTCCAGTTTGTCTTCCAACTGTTTGCGCTGGGTAATATCCAGGCTCATTTCCATGGCCGCAACGATATCGTCCTGGCCGTTTTTGATCGGAGATGTTCTGACAATCCAATGCGCCGGCGAACCATCTTTGTTCACACCGCTCTCCTCGCCATAGTGGGGCAGGCCATCGTCAAACGTTTTTTCCACCGGGCACTTCGGGCACTTCTCATCCCGCCCTTTATAGGCGTGATAACAGAAATCACCCCACTCGGGATCAAAGCTTGCGGCAAATTCGTCGTTATATCGTAGCAGCTTAAAATTTTTATCCTGGACCGTAATAAAGCAGGGTACCTGTTCAAACAGGGCCTGGTATTCGTCTTTTTGCTTCTTGAGCTCGGCCCGCTTTTCGCTGATCTCCTTGCTCATCTGGTTGATCGCTGTTGCCAGCTGTCCCATTTCGTCGTCCTGCTCCACGGCTACTTTGCCGGGATACACTTCTCTGGCAATTAACCGGGTACCATCAATTAATTTGCGAATCGGTTGATTGACAAATCGCAACACAAACAGGAAGATAATGGCGGAAGTCACCAGAAATACAACCCCGGCCAGCCCGATAATCCCTTTTTCTGCTGTCAGGATTTCTTTATCGGTATCTGCCAGAGATACGACCACATCCAGCGCACCCAGGATTTTTTTGCCTTCCGGATGAATATGGCAGGCATCGGTTGCGCACCCCGGCTCATTACAAATGGGGCTGATGATTCCCAACAGGCGATAGCCCTCAGGAGAGTCGAATATTCGCGTTCGTTCGGTCAGTGCCAGTTCGGAAAGCGGCGGATCGGTTTTATGGCAAATGTCACATGCCTCAGCTTTGATATTGGTGGCGTGATCAACTTCAGACAAATGATTGGAAAATTTAATTTCTCCATTCTTATTGTAAATCCGAATGGTTTGGATTTCCTTTTGTTTGCCGATGTTGGTGATGATCTGGTTGATGTCATCTCTGGAGTTTAACATCATGGCATAGTGAGTGCCGAGTCTGATAGTATTGGTTAACCGATCGGTTGCCACCACGATATATTGCAACAGCTTTTTTTCTTGATAATTGATGTTAAAGTAAGCCCAGGTGGAAATGGTAACCAGCAGGGTCAGGCCGACGGTTAAAATTAGCTTGGAAGCCAAACTGCGGCGAATATTTTGAATTGGTTTAAAAGTCATTGTCTTCACACCAATTATAAACAACAATTTACGAATGACTTAACCCATTGCGGCATCAATCATCTCAAACATCTGCTGCTCTTGGAAACCCTCCAGAACGGATGCGCTGTTGGGGCAAACTGCCGCACAGGAGCCGCACCCCTGGCACATTACCGGATTTACCAGTATGGTTTCATGATCAAAAGCTATTGTGCGAGCACCGTAGGGACAGGCATCGATGCATCGTTCACACAGACTGCACAGGCTGTGGCGGACTGTGGCCACCACTTTTCCCGACTTCAGGCATTCGCGGGAAAGTATTCTCAAGGCTCTTGCGGCAGCGGCCTCGGCGGTGGCAATCGCTTCCGGAATGTTACGGGGAGAATGGGCCAGACCGCAGGCAAAAATGCCCTCTTTCAGTGAGTCAACCGGGCGCCACTTGGATTCGGCCTCCTGGAAAAAACCGTCCGGATCAATCGTCGCACCAAAGGTTTGGGCCAGTTCCGGCGGCAGAATCGGGATAACGCCCGTGGCTAAAACCAACAGATCTGCCTGAATCCGAAGCGGCCGACCGAGGATCGGCTCAAAAATCGCCACCTCCAGGCTTTGCGGGTCGGATGCGACCCGGGGTTTTTTGTCGACCTGATACTGGATAAAGATCACACCGGCTTGGCGGGCCCGGGTGTAATAAGTCTCGGCAAATCCATAGGCCATCATGTCCCGATAAAGAATGTATACGGCAAGTTCAGAATTTTTTTCCTTAAGATCCAGGGCCTGCTTTAGCGAATTGGCACAACACACCCGACTGCAGTAATTGCGCGGCTTCTCGCGGGAGTCGACACATTGAATCATCACCACCGAACCTAATTGCGCTGGATCGATCTTGCCGGCAGCCAGTTTTTGCTCTAATTCTTGCTGGGTGATAATCGATGGGTTTGTGCCATAGCCATAAGAGGAGGTATTCGCCTCCCTCCCGCCGGTGGCCAGAACCGTCACTCCATGCGCCAAAGTTTTTACGCATTGTTGCGGGCCCTCCACAGTGGTCAAAAAACTGCCTACCTGGCCGACGGAACCGATAACCTGTGACTGGATATGAACATCAATCCCGGGATGCCTTTCAACCAGCAGACAGGTGTCCCGCATGAGTGTCTGGATTGAGTGACCTTCCAGGGTGCGCTGCAACCAGTTAAGATTTCCTCCCAACTGTTCAGCCTGTTCGATAAGATCCACCTGAAATCCGTGATCGGCAATTGCCAGAGCTGCCGTCATGCCGGCTATCCCACCACCGACAACCAACGCCTTTTGAATGATCGCAATGGCGGGAACCCCGCCGGGGCGGGGTCCCACCCGCTTCAGCTTTGCAATTCCTGTTTCTAAAGCAGAAAGCACATTGCGTAAAATTAGTTGCTTATCCTTTAATTCCCCCTTCCGCATTCCGAATTCCACATTCACATCAACCACCTCCATCAGGGCCGGATCCATACCCACCTGCCGGCCGAGTTCCTGGAGTTTGCGTTGATAGACATAAGGCAGGCAGGCGCCGATCAGGAGCCGGTTCGGTTTGTTGGTCTCCACCAGTCCCGGCAGCTGCTCCCAGCCGACGGCTGTGCAGACTTGTTCCAGAAATTCAACCTGTTTCACCACGGGGTTGGCTTTAAGTCGTTGATCAATTTCTGATGGGTCGACAAATTCTGAAAGTTTACCCCCGCAGGTACATACGATAGCCAGAATTCTGGGGATTTCACGCGCCGCACCGGATATGGGGGGGGCCGGATGCGGTTCCAACGCCAGACTGCCGCCGCTGGAATGAATCACTTGGGATGCCGCTAAAGCGGCGGCCGAGGCCTGGGTCACCGAGTCTCCGATGTCTTTAAGGCCCGCGAATGAGCCGCCCAGCAGGATTCCGCTGCGACTGGTTCGCGTCAGGGAAAAGGGGGTGGTGTTGCCAAATCCCCATGGATTCAGCTCAAGCCCCAACATTTCGGCCAAATCCGAAGTGCCCTCGGCCGGACGCTGGCCGACGGTGAGCACCACTATGTCAAATTGCGCTTCTGCGAATTTTCCAGAAATGTCCACAGTACGGACAATCATATCGCCGCTTTCGGCATCCGGTATGATGGAGTGGACCCGACCCCTCTCGAATCGCACACCATGAACGCTTTCGGCTTGTTCCCGGTAGCGTTGAAAGGTTTTGCCAAATGTGCGCATATCCATATAAAAGATTGTCGTTTCCAAATCTTGGCCGATTTTTTCTTTGGCCAGGACAGCTTCTTTAACGGCCACCATGCAACAGATATTGGAGCAGTAGTCTGCATCCGTTTGCAAATCCCGTGAGCCGACGCATTGGATCCAGGCGACTTTATGAACCGGTTTTCCATCCAGCGGCCGCAGGGGCCGTCCCTCAAAGGGGCCGGTACCACTTAATAGGCGTTCAAATTCCCCGCTGGTGACGACGTTCGGATAAACCCCGTAGCCGAATGTGTTTTTCCCGCCGGCCGGGTCGAAAAAGGCTGTGCCCCCGCAAATTACCACCGCCCCGACTTCCAACTGGCGGCCTTCCGCCGCTGTCAAATCCTGGTATATTCTCATCACCATGGGAATCAGGGTTTCGGGATCAAATGGTTTGATCAGATAATCCAGCGCCCCTATCTTCATGGCTTCAACAGCGGTCTCAACGGTTGCATAAGCGGTCATCATAATCACATGGATATCCGCATAACTCTCCCTGGCCTTTTGGAGGACTTCCACACCGTCCATGCCCGGCATCTTGATATCCAGCAGCATTAATTGATATTCCTGCTTTGTCAGCTGATCCAGGGCTGCCGAACCGGATGCGGCCATGTCCACCGCAAAGCCTTCCTCCACCAACCATTCTTTGAGGGAATCGCGCACGATGAGTTCATCATCGACCACCAGAATGCGAAATCCCCCGCGTTTCTGCTCCGGCAGGTGAATGGCATTTGTTGGACAAGCCTCGATACAGGCCCGGCAGTGGTTGCAGGATGCCATATCAATCGTATAGGTGTTGGGAATGGCATGGGGGACCGGCAGGTATATGGCTTTGCGCTTGGCCAGCCGGGCATTGAATTCGTCGGGAACCTCCACGGGGCAAACCCTGGTACACTCCCCACAACCAATGCACAGATCGGAATTGACCCAATTCGGATGCTCCTTCAACCGGACCTGGAAACGGCCGGGCTCGCCGTCGATTGAAACCAGCTCGGTGCCAAGCAGAATGTCGATATTTTCATGGAAAAGGCCCTTGCGAAGGCAATATTGCGAGCTGGCATCGCGATCGACTAACGGAAGCATTTTACACATGCCGCACCGATCGGTGGGGAACTGATAGTCGAGTTGACTCAAAATGCCGCCGATATGTGAGGAACGCTCTATCAGGGTAACACCGTAACCATATTCAGCCAGGTCCAACGCCGAGCGGATGCCGCTGATGCCGGCTCCGACAATCAGGGCTTTACCGATTTTGCGGTTCATGTGTGCCTCCGTATGGTTGTATGCTTTACCATTCCCACTTCCGCCTTCCGCCTTCCGACTTCAATTGATTCCCACCACCTCGGCAAACTCTTCTTCACGAAAGACGGACAATGGCGGTTCTTGCTCAAAACTCATACCTGCTTGATAGTCAAAGGCCTTCTGGGTATCCTGGGCTATGGTGCGAAACAGCTCCATAACCGGGATGTCATTCGGACAGGCATTGCTGCACTGGCCGCAGCCCACACAAGCCGTGCTCATGTGGACCAATCGAGTAATGTGGTAGAAGAGCGTATCGGTCGGCATTTTAATGATCCCTTTGCGGGTGGCCCACTGCAAATACTGAGACGGATCATGGTTGAATACATCAGTGACAAAAACGCACTCCTTACAGTAACAAACCGGACAAGCCACCCGACAGTTGTAGCAGTTGACGCAGGTGGCAAAGTAAGTGGACATTTTTTCCAGACTATCGATAGCCTCGCGAGTCCTGGCAAACATGTCATCGCGGCACTGTGTACGCTGGTTAATGACGGCGTCAATGGCATCCTGGCGGGCCCGGGGCGCATCGGTTGCCGAAAGATTCATCTGTTTGAGGATATGATCTCCGGTCTCGGTTTGAGACTGAACCAGTAAAGCGTGGCCGATATCCATACCGTGTAAGCCGATTTGAATATCAGCATTTTCAGCCACCGGATGCTCACAGGCCCTGCAGGCCGGCGCCAGATTAAGATCTTCAGCCTCCGTGCTGTTGCCGCCCAACACCCTCTTATAGAACGCGACCGTCGATTCGGCTGCTTGCTGGCCCACCAGTCGAAAATAATCTTTGTTTTGGAAGGCTCCCAGGCAGTCCACACTAACTATAATCACTTCTTCCGTGCGCCCTTGTTTAAGTTTTACGAGTTCGACAAAAGCCCTGATTTCGCACGGCCGCAATACCGCCGCAACCTTCGCGCCCATCGGCTTGCGGGTTAACCGTGCGACTATCTTGGCGGCGTTCATCGCAAAGGCCGGTGCCAGGGGATCAACCCCATCCAGATGACGCGGGTCAGTCACCAGGGTCGGCATGACCATATTTTTCATCGGCAGATGCTGGGGCACCAGCAGCGATTGGATATCTTCAGTTTCAAGAAGATCCTTAAAAAACCCCCGCAGAGATCCTAAAATGTCTTTGTCTTTCACATCAATTTTAGCCGTAATCGCCATTATTATCTCCTTCACTCGATCCTGGATCCTGGATCCTGGATCCTGGATGCTCGATGCTCGATACTGGTTGCTGGCCGCCGGGTACTGGTACCTGGTTCCTGGTCGCCGGTTGCTGGAAAAAAGCGGTTATTGAGTCGATTAAGTTTATTGAATTTATTTGAATAGACCGAATCCTTTCAACTTAATCAACTAATCAACTATTCAACTAATCAACCTAATCAACTGAGACGCCATTACCCGATGCCCTTTGATCCATGCTCTATGCGTTTCCATTCCGACTTCCACATTCCCACTTCCGCAATCAGATAACCATCTTGAGCCTGGCCTGACTGGGCCCCAACGCTTTGATTTGGGCAACCAAATCGCGCATGACCTCGGCAAACTGGATGCCGTCACTGGCACCGATCCAGGTTAAGCGCAATCGTTGTTGATCAAAACCAAATTGCGGCAGTATCTCCTTGAGCAGCTTTATCCGTCGGCGGGCCTTATAATTGCCGTTGATATAATGACAATCACCCGGATGGCATCCGCTGATCAACACTCCGTCAGCCCCATCCAGAAAGGCTTTGATCACATATTGGGGATCCACCATACCGGTGCACATCACCCGAATGCTTTTGACATTGGGAGGGTAAGACAGGCGCGACGTACCCGCTAAATCCGCTGCAGTATACGTACACCAGTTGCAAAAAAAGGCCACAATGGTCGGTTCAAACTCGCTCATCGGATAACTCCTTTCTAACCGGCTAACAAACCATCGATTTCCGCAAAAACCTGCCTGTCGGTGAAGTGCCGAACTTTGGCGGCCCCGCTGGGGCAGTGGGCGGAACAACTGCCGCAGCCCTTACACACGGCCTCGTTTACCTCGCTGACACCTTTGAATTCATTAAACTCGATGGCCGAGTAGGCGCACAGTCCGATACAGACCTGGCAGCCAATACAGATGTCCGGGTCGATTGATGAAATCATCGGGGCCACGGCGACCTCGCCCGAGGCGCTAAGGGCCAGCGCTTCGGCCGCGGCTCCCTTGGCCTGGGCCACCGTGTCGGGGATATCCTTGGGTCCCTGGCAGGTTCCGGCCAGAAAAACACCGCTGGTCGGGGTCGACACCGGCTCAAGTTTAGGGTGTTCCTCCAGAAAGAAACCGTCACTTCCAACACTGATCCCAAAGATACGCGACACGGCGTTGGCGTCCGAACGGGCCTCCATGGCGGTGCACAGGATCACCATCTCAACGCCAACCTTCACAATTTGGTCCGAAAGCGTATCCTCGGCGGTCACCGTCAGGATGCCGTCCTTTTCTTCCACCCGCGACGCTTTACCGCGAACCATGCGCACGCCCTCGCTCTGGACGCGCTGGTAAAACTCCTCATAGCCTTTGCCAAAGCAACGCATGTCGATGTAGAAATTGTAAACTTGCGTATCGTGACCACACTTGTCCTTGAGAAGATGGGCATACTTGAGCGCATACATACAGCAGGTGCGGGAGCAATATTCGTGGTAGTTGATATCGCGGCTGCCGATGCAATGCAGGATCGCCGCGCTTTTAGGCGGATCGCTGAATTTAAGGCGATCGTCGGGATCCCGTTTAAGAAGCTTGCCGCCCGTCGGTCCGGTGGCGTTGGAAAGCCGTTCGAACTCCAGATTGGTGAAGACATTGGCGTACCGGCCATAGCCGTATTGGTGCATCGGCGTCGGATCGAGGGTATCAAAGCCGGTGGCGACTATGATTGAACCGACCTCGATTTCTTCGACCTTCGGCGCCATCGCGTGGTTGATTGCTTTGGCTTCACAGGCGCTCACGCAGAGCTTGCATTCGCAACATCCGCCGCAATCCAGACAGCGGGCCGCCTCTTTCCTGGCCGCCGCCGCTGAAAAATTCCGGTCCACCTCAGCAAAATTTGCAGCCCGCTGGAGGGGATCCAGGTGGGTGGATTCCACTCTGGGAGCATCTTCGATTTTTTCGGAAATTGCCTGCCAGTTCGTCCCCGGAGGCCCCTCGGCAGCCAGTTGGGCGGCGTATTGATCCAGATCCTCACCGTTGATAAAACGCTGCATGGCTGCCACCGCCTTGTGGCCGGCCGCCACGGCTTCGATGACCGTCGCTGGGCCGGTCACGGCATCACCGGCGCCGAATACATCGGGAAGGCTGGTTTGATACGTGTGGGGGGCTACCGCAAAGGAATTTCTGGCAGTCAGTTTCAGATTGGGCTCTCCTGCGCTCCAGGATACATCGATTTTCTGGCCGATGGCCGGTATCACCGCATCACACGCCATGACGAATTCAGTTCCCTTAACCGGTACCGGTCGCCTTCGTCCGCTGGCATCCGGCGGGCCGAGTTCGGTGCGAATGCATTCAAAACCGGTCACTTTGCCGTCCTGACGATGGATACCGACCGGCGCAGTCAGGTATAAAAATTCGATGTCTTCCTCCCTGGCGCCCAGCAGCTCTTCAGGATAGGCCGGCATTTCCCGCTCGCTGCGGCGGTAAACCACCGTCACCTGCTCGGCCCCCAGACGTTTTGCCACCCGGGCAGCGTCGATGGCCACATTCCCGCCGCCGATGACAATTACCTGTTTGCCGGGAACCGCTCTGCTTCCCAGGTTTACCGCTTTTAAAAAAGCAAGGGCATCGATGACTCCTGGGGACTGGTCTTCTCCCGGAATGTGCATCCGGATGGCATCCTGGGCGCCGATTCCCAAAAATATGGCGGCAAAGCCGTCTTGCCGCAGACTTTCCAGGGTCAGGTCCGATCCGAATCGAACGCCGGTTTTGATTTCTATCCCGTGTCTGAGAATATAATCGATTTCATTGTCCAATACCTCCGGTGGCAGACGGTAGTCTGGAATCCCGACCCGCAGCATACCGCCCGCCTGGTCAAGGGCCTCGAAAATGGTGACCTGGTAACCTTTTAATCGCATGTAATAGGACACAGTCAGACCGGCAGGCCCTGAACCGATAACCGCGATCTTCTCCGGCCGGTCTTCGATCTGCGGCAGGGGCAGCTCGGAAAGGTCTACCTGGTCGGCGGCAAACCGCTTCAAGTCACGGATGGCCACGGCAGCGTCCACCTCGGCGCGGCGACATTCTTTTTCACAGGGGGCCGGACAGACCCGTCCCAGGGTTCCGGGCAGTGGTAATTTCTCCATGATCAGATTGAGTGCTTCCCGGTACCGCCCCGATTTGATGAGTGCGACGTAGCCCTGGATATTGGTCCCGGCCGGGCAAGTCTGAACACAAGGGGCGCGGTCATACTTGTCGATACAATAGGTGATGGGTACGGCCTGGGGGAAGGGTCGGTAGATGGCTTTTCTGGTTTTTGTGGCGACGTCCCATTCATTGGGAAACTCGATCGGGCAGACCTTTTCGCACTCACCGCATCCGGTACAACGATCGTCTATGTAGCGCGGCTTGCGGCGGACTTTTACCTTGAAATTGCCGATAAAGCCGCTGACATCCTCCACCTCGCTGTATGAGAGCAGCGCGATGTTGGCTTCCTGGCCGACGGAGACCATCTTGGGCGTGCCGATGCAGGCCGCACAGTCAAGGGTGGGAAAGGTTTTGTCGTATTGCAGCATGTGTCCGCCGACCGTTGGCTGCCGCTCCACCAGGTAGGCTTTGAACCCGGCCTTGGCAATATCAAGGGCGGCCTGCATGCCGGCGATGCCTCCGCCCACGATCAGGGTGTTGGTGCATACCGCAAACCTGGCCGGTGTCAGTGAAGCCTGGTGGGTGACGCGCAAGATACCGGCGCCGGCCAGAATCTTGGCCTTCTGGGTGGCTTCGTCTTCATCCTCGGTGACCCACGAAACATGCTCACGCACACATACCATGTGAAAGGCCCGATAGGGATTGAGACCGGCCCTCTGGCAGGCAGCCCGGAAGGTTTTTTCGTGCATGCGCGGGGAACAGGAGGCCACTACCACCCGGGTGAGATGATGCTGCCGGATATCATTTTCGATCAGTTCCTGCCCGGGGTCGGAGCACATAAACAGGTAATCCCGAGAAATGACCACGTTCGGTAAAGCGGCCACATACTCGACGACTTCCTGCACCCGAACCCGGTAAGCGATATTGATGCCGCAGTGGCAGATATAAAAACCGATTCGTTCAGACATGGCAGACCTCCCGCTCAATTCCCAAATCGACGCGTTCCGTCATCTTGGCTTCATCATCCATCATCACCGACTGCATTAGCAATTCAGCCAGCTCCCGGACGGCAATTTGATCTTCGACGCCGAGGGCCCTGACCGCCTCATTCAGCATGCGGATGCAATAGGGGCAGGCAGTGACGATCATCTCAACGCCGGTGCTGAGCGCCTCTTCGACCCGCAGCACACCCAAGGGCCGATTGCGGGAATGTTCGCCCCACGCACCGCCGCCGCCCCCGCCGCAGCACAAACTGCTTTCTCTATTGCTTGCCATCTCGATCAGCATCAGCCCCGGAATGCTTTGCAGAACCCGGCGGGGCGCCTCGTATATGCCATTGTGACGTCCGAGATAACAGGGATCGTGGTAGGTGACCGTGCCGGCCACTTCCCGGATCGGCCTTAACCGGCCGGCCGCGACCAGCCGGTCGAGAAGCTCCGTGTAATGTTCACTGGCAACCGAACCCTTCAACCCGTCATAATTATTTTTAAAGGCGTTGTGGCAGTGGGGCGACGTGGTCAATATCTTCTGCACGCCGGCCCGCAAGAAAAGATCGGTATTTTTAACGGCCAATTCCGAAAATATTTTATCCGCTCCCAGCTTGTGAGCCGGGTCACCGCAGCAACTTTCTTCAGTACCGAGGGTACCAAAGGCAATGCCTGCATATTCCAGCAATTGGGCAAGCGCCCGGCCGGCGGTGCGGTTGCCTGGATCATATGCGGTTGTGCAACAGATAAACAGGCAGTACTCGTGTTGAGGTGCAAACGCCGGCAGATCCAGCCCCGCGGCCCATTCCAGACGCTTTGTGCGAACCCCATCCCAGGGATTGCCATTGGCCTTCAGGCTGTCTAACGGCGCCTTGAAGGACGCGGGTATTCTTGCGCCGGTGACATTGAGCGTCCGGACCGTCTTGATGACGTCGATGATTTCGATACCGCGTGGACAGTTTACGGTGCACGAGTTACAGGTGACGCAGCTCCAGACGGCCTGATCGACAGAGGCCTCGGTTCCGGTTTCCAAGGCGAGCTGCCGCAGGATCCGGCGCGGGCTGTATGACACAACCTGGTTCCACGGGCATACGCTGGTGCAGGTGCCGCATTGCAGGCAGCTCATAAATGTTTCACCGACTGCGGTAATTACATCAGAAACATCGACCCGGGAGTCTTTGGAGGCTTTTTTCCTGACGGTCGCTAAAAATATGGCCAACGGTCTGTAGAAAAGATGGGACCATTTTCCAAAAGGAACCTCGATGATCAGCATCGGCACGGCGATGGCCAGGTGGATGACATACATGACATAGGTCCCCATCGGCCACCCGGCAATGCGCAGGGCGTGCATCATAATGCCGGTCAGCGTCGTTAAGAAAAGCAGGATCAAAAAAAGCCAGTCGGAAAACTCTGAGTAGCGGTGAAGGGATTCCTCTTTCTTAAGCCGGCTGCGGAACATTTCCACTGTAATGGCGAGCAGGACACCGGTGGCGTAATAGCCGAAGATACTCGTGAAATGCCAACTACTGTCGTCCACCTGGAACCAGCGGATAAAAACAATGACCAGCGTCATCATGGTCAGATAGCCGCTAACCAGGATGAAATGCTTCAGCCAGCGACTGCGGTCCTCTCCGCATTGGCGCCAGCGCTGCTGGGTTACAAAGTTTGTGACAAAGGTTTTGGCTTCGGTAATATAGAGCCAAAACGGCACCTTGGTATCGCTCATGATCAAGCGATACATTCTAAAGGCGTTTGACAGTAAAAAAGCCGACAGGATGGCGGCCATTAACAAATCGCCGATCTCAATCCAGATAACCGGAGCGAAGGAATTGACGGAAACACGATCGGTGACCACCGGCCCGTGGAACAGACAGAAAAGCACAATGATGCCAAGGGCCACCGCAATCAGGGCACCGATTTCCCAGGCCTCGGAGAGATAAAACCGCCGGGCGAGTCCGGTCCAGTCGTACTGAGCGGTCTGCCAGCGGCGGGCTGCCATCATCGTCTCGGCCGGCTCAGCCCCCCGCGGACAGTCCTTATTACAGTCACCGCAGTAGTAGCATAGCCAGGGCACGGACGACTTGAGCAATTTGTCCTTCAACCCCAGCTGAATATAGCGATATATCTTGCGCGGAAACGGATTCGTTCCGCTGGACAGTGGACACGAGGCACTGCACGTGCCACACTGCATGCAGATCTCCATATCTCTGGCACCATATTTTGCCAGCTCGCGATACAGTTCGGGATCGACATCAGTATTCATCAATCATCATCCTCAGCCAAGGGGCACACATCGGCTTGCGTTAATGTGCGAACCAGTGCGATGAGCTCATCGGCCTCCAGAGGTTTCTCTAAATAGGCACCCGGATCAGGGACGGCTTTATGTCGAGGCGTGCCCTGAAATTTCTGGTAGAATGAAAAGGTTTTTTTATCGATGGTTGACACCATAATTACCGGTACCTTTTTGAGATCTTCATGCGCTTTGAGCTCTCGATACATTTGAATACCGGTTTCTTTGGGCATCGTTACGTCGAGGATAATCAGGGCCGGCTTTTCGCTTACAGCCTTTTGCATTCCTTCGTCTCTGCCACCGGCATCGATGGGCTCGTAACCGCAGTTTCCCAGCAAATTGCACAGGAAAATCCGCATATCCAATTCATCATCGACGATGAGTATTTTTTTTCTTTCAATTTCCGAGTACAAAGCGTCCTCCGAGATGGGATGTTTGTTTGGATCGGAAAAGATCGCAGCTTTTCATCATCCTTTGGTCAAGCTTAAACAGCATGGATTGTGCCATTGGTTCAAATTTTTTAATATCTATCTGTAATCACAATGAATATTAAAAATAAAGCACCGCCAACTCGATCCATATACTCAGCCAAAATACGTAAGACGTGCAACATATGGTATCGGGGAATGCTTAAAAAGTTATTTTAAAATAAGTTCTTATGTAGATAACAGGTGTTGCACAACAGGTTATGCAACATTATTACAACGTTGCATTACTACACCCAAATCCACTCAACTGTGAACTTGCAACCGGATGCGGCGTCCCGCATGGCGGGGTTTGTCCGGCAAGAATGAATTGTAGAATTTCCGAGACCTTGAAATAATTCTTTTTTTATGAATTATTTATTGATAAACAGGGAATAAGCCTCGGATTTAAATCTCTCAATGACCAGGGTTTCCCTGGGAGGGTGGAATCATGGCGGACGCATCAAACAATTTGTCCCCCGACAAATTGCGATTAAACATAGCGATCGTCGGCGGAGGCAAAGCCTGCAAGTCTCTACTGCAATTTCTGAAAAATGAATCCTTTCCTTATTGCAATATCCACCTGGTCGGGGTTTGTGACATAAATCCCGCGGCCGAAGGTCTTCTGGTGGCCCAACAAATGGGTATTTATACGACCGATAACTTCAAAAATCTTTTTAATCTCAAAGACCTTGATGGCATCATCGAACTCACCAACAGCCAAGAAGTCCTCCTGGAACTCATAAAACTCCGGCCCAAGACAGTCGGCATCCTGGAACACAACATCGGTCGGTTGTTGAGATCTTTTTTCTTGATTCATCAGCAACTCAATTCAACGGAACAGCAGATAAACCGCGAAAAAATGATTTCAGAATTTCTCATCCACCAGACCGATGAACCCATCGTCATACTTAATACGGATTTTACGATCTCTGAAGCCAATGAAGCCTATCTAAAGGCAACCGGCAAGCGCAGGGAAGAAGTCCTTGGCGCGCATTGTTACAAAATTTACTACGGTTTTGATACACCCTGTTCCGACCATAAACCCGAATATGAATGCCCCATGGTTAAAACCCTGAGAACCGGCGAATCCGCTAATGTGATCATGAATGCACCGGCTTCCAGCAACAGATCCGGTTATTTTGAAATAGTTACCTATCCGGTTAAAAATTCGGCCGGAGAAGTCAGACGGGTGATCGAGATCCAGCGGGACATTACGAAGGAATTGTCATCCCGCTGGGAAGAGAAGGTCCGGAAGTTAAAGCAGGATTTTAATTATCTGATCCAGGAAGACCGCATGATTTCTTTAGGGAAACTCGTTGCCAGCTGTGTGCATGAGATCAACAATCCCATCCAGGGATTATTGACATTCTCGCGCCTGATGGAGAATATTGTCGCTAAAAACCAACCCACATCAAAAGACCTGGAAGAATTTAAGCAGTATTTGTCACTGATGACGCCGGAATTGGAACGCTGCGGGAACATCGTTTCCGGGCTGCTTTCCTTCTCCCGGGAAACCGCTCTGGAATATAAAAGCATCAATCTCAATGAAGTTCTGGAAGCCGTTATCGCCTTGACTCACCACAAGCTGGAACTCCAGAGCATCAAATTAGCAACCCATCTCTGCCCCGAGCCTTTATGGGTTCAGGGAAATGCAAGCCGCCTGGAGCAGTGCCTGCTAAATCTGGTCTTCAATGCCATGGAGGCCATGCCCGAGGGCGGAGATTTGTGGGTGGTGTCTGCGCTGGACGACGCCCACAAGCACGTGCGGGTCGAAATCCGGGATACCGGCTCGGGAATTCATGCCGAAAATCTGAACCACATTTTTGACCCCTTTTTTACCACCAAAGACGCCGGCCAGGGGACAGGCCTTGGTTTATCTATTGCTTATGGCATTGTAAAAAATCACAGCGGGCACATCAGGGTTGAAAGTGAAGCGGAGAAGGGGAGTTCATTTTTGCTGACATTCCCTTACCATGCCCTGGCAATCAATGGTGCGGAGGAAAACCATGGACAATAAAATGAATATCATGATTGTCGACGATGAAAAGATTGTTCGGGAATCCCTTTTCCATTGGTTCACCAAACTCGGTCATACGGTTGAAAAGGCATCTTCGGGATTTGAGGCTTTAGAAAGATTAGAAAAAAATCCTTTCGACCTTTTATTTGTGGACATCAGAATGCCCGAAATGAATGGCATCGAGTTGCTGGGAAAAGTAAAGACCGATTATCCGGAAACGATTGTCGTCATTATCACCGCCTACGGATCCATTGAAAACGCCGTGGAAGCCATGCAACTTGGCGCCCGTGATTACCTGCTGAAGCCGTTCAAGCCGGATTATCTTTCCCTGGTGATGGAAAAGATCACCCAGCAGTTTAAACTTGAAACTGAATTCAATTATCTTAAGGGGCGTCTTGAGAAAATTACGCGTTTTGACAATATTATCGGAAGAAGCCCGGCCATGGAAAAAATCTTTGATTTCATCCCTGAAGTGGCCCAGAGTGATTCCTCCATTCTTTTGACCGGCGAAACCGGCACGGGCAAAGAATTGGTGGCTAAAGCCATCCACGCCAAGAGCAAACGATCTTACCTTCCTTTTATTCCCATCAATTGCGGGGCAATTCCTGATTCGCTCCTGGAAACTGAACTTTTTGGACATCAAAAAGGCGCTTTTACCGGGGCGACCCATTCCCGCAAAGGTTTTTTAGAAGTTGTATCCGGCGGCACGCTGTTTCTGGATGAAATTGGAGAAATCAGTGCCAAGATGCAAATTGATCTCCTGCGTGTTCTGGAAGATAAGAAAATTAGTCGCATCGGAAACTGTCATCCTGTCTCAGTAGATTTCAGGCTCATCTCTGCGACACGGCGGGATCTCGAGCAGGAGATTGCGGACAGAAATTTCCGGGAAGATTTTTTCTATCGCATCAACGTTATCACGATCCATATCCCCCCGCTGAGAGAAAGAACAGAGGATATCTCTTTACTGATTGCGCACTTTCTCGAAAAATACAGTCATGAAACGACCAAACGCGTTGATCATGTCTCCCGTGAAGCCATTGAGCGTTTAACCGCCTATGAATGGCCTGGAAATGTCAGAGAATTGGAAAATGCCATTGAAAGAGCCGTTGTGCTTTCCAAATCGAGATCATTAGACATTCAGGATTTTCCGTTTCTTCAAAGTGTCCCCGCAATGTTTTCAAAGCCCATGTCACTTCGTGATATGGAAAAACATTATATCCAACGGGTTTTGGATGAATGCGGTTGGAATGTGACCCGAGCCGCGAAAATGCTGGATATCAATCGGGTAACCCTTCACAAAAAAATAAAGCGCTATCATATGCAAAAAAACGTTGAATAATCGTTTTGAAACGCTTATCCCATGAAATCGAAAAAAAAGATCATCGGTGTTGTACCTGTCGGAGGCGTTCCAGAACTAGCGTCCAGAGTTATCGTGGGTCATATTATTGGCTACTTCAAACTTGCGGCTGAAATTCTCTCGCCTTTCGAACCCCCGGCTGATGCCTTTGATAAAATCCACCGCCAGTACAATGCGGCCATAATTTTAAGTTTATTTGAATCCGGCCCCTATGATAATTATGATAAAATCATCGGCGTCTTTTCCGGTGACCTTTTTATCCCGACCTTTGCCTACGTTTTTGGAGAGGCTCAACAAGGCGGCAAGCATGCCCTGGTTTCATTATTCAGGCTGACCTTGGGAAACGAAGGGCACCGCCCAACTTCTGCTATCCTTTGTGAAAGAGCCGCAAAGGTCGCCCTGCATGAACTGGGTCACCTATACAATCTTTCGCATTGCGAAGAAAAAAACTGTCTGATGCATTATTCAGGAGGGCTCGCAGATCTGGATAGCATACCGCTTTATTTTTGCCGATATTGTAACACCTATTTTAAGGATGCGCTTGGGCGTCCTTGACGTTTTCTCAGTCATACAGCTTATGTACAAATAATGCCGTGTTTAACATCTACCCATAGTTGAATTGAGAAAATTCCAAGCACCAAATGACAAATAACAAACAATATCCAAATTCCAAGCTCCAAAAAATCCCCCTTACCACACATTCGGCGAGCTAATGTCAGGCCATTTTAGAAAAGGGGGAATCTTGCCATACTAGCCGGGTGCTCCTCACCCGATTGCAAGTTCAGCTCAAAGAGTGCTGACGTCTTCTTGCCTTTCGCCGCTTGTAGCGGAGAAATCGCACCAAAGGCGGGCAAGTTCACGCCATCCCGCGCTGTGCACGGGATGGTCGTTGACTCAAACAAGTTTAGAATTTGAGTCATTGTGTTTTGAGATTTATTTGTAATTTGGTGCTTGAAATTTGGTAATTAAACAACATCCTTATGGAAAAAGGAAGATCGATATAATCAATCCGGGTTTTTGGCAATTACTTCCGGAACCCAAGTACTAGGTTGTGTCGGTATGCAAAAATTCTTTGGTCAACACACCCCATCCGATTTGCGGAAACGTACCAAACACATCGCCAACCAACTTACCACCGGTGGCAGCAAGGTTCTCATACTCCGGGCCCATAAGCATTAAGAGCTTCTGTCCCTCCATCTCCATCCATTTAAAACTTTCTTCGCCGAAGAACAGTCCCCGAAGGTTCTTTTTCGGCATGTCTGGTTCTACAATAAACAACCACCCCTCATGATACGGATCTTCATGGGTGATTTCCGGATGCTCCCGGGCTTTGTGGTTCACCGCCAGAACTGCGCCTGTCACCGGGGCTAAAACACCGGCTTCGTGTTTGTCTCTTGCAAATATCCAACCCACCTGGTTTTGTTCCACGGTCTCTCCGAGCACCGGAAGCTTCAAGGAATGGAGCGGGCCAAAAAGTTTGACCAGAAAATCGTCAAACCCGACCCTGACGCGGCCTCCGTGTTCAAATCGCGCCCAGCTATGGCCCATGTGGTAATAATAGCCATCTGCCAGTTGATAACCGGAGGCCAATTTATAATGCGGCGCCTCCGTATCCCGGACGAGGTCGGCTTCATCGAGCATCTGATCAAAGGGGCAATGATAGCATTCATAGTTCAGGGTACAGATCTTGGGTGCATCAATGCGGCCGGTAAGTGCATGGCGGCATGGCCGAGACGCACCCCGATAGCGCTTTTTTAAATGGTCAACCCATTGGGGGGCATGTGTTTGAGTCTCGAAATCTTTACCTAAACCCATCGCACGCCTGATTCCTTTATCAAAAGGGCAAGTGTTGCAATCATAGGCATTATCGCAAACCCTGAAGTTTACAACCCCGGCCTTCATCCAGATACATTCATCCTCGACAACTTGAAATCCGATGACCCGTTTATGGCTTTTCATTTTTTTTGCCTGTTTGGGTGTATTCATATTGAAGTCCTCCTCTATCCATCATTTCTTAATAGATGGAGATGGTAGTAAGCCGTATGGCACACAAATCCTTGCCGGCTATTAATCCGTATCTGCAAAGACGGGACCATTTTATACTAATTTGTTTTTGCAGAATATAACCTACTTTATTTATTGGGTTTTTATTAATTGAGGACTATCGGATGGTTTGCAGGGTCATTTCGCCGTGAGCGCCAAACTGATTAATTCGGCAACACACATTGAAGTAAAAGAGTTAAGATATTGAGTATTAATTAATTAAATTCAAGTTCTTACATATCTGTAACCAATAGCAACACCCCCTGTAATGATTGTTAACGATTGGAATTGCTCTTCGACATACCATTTAGTCCAGGAGGCCGTATTTTTTCATTTTGCGCCACAGTGTGGTTCGGTCTACACCCAAGGCGCGGGCGGTTTTCCGGCGGTGCCAGCTGAATTCTTGAAGCGCGGCAAGCAGCTCGACGCGTTCTTTATTGTCTGACAGAAAATCAGGCTTGGCAGAGCCCAATGAAATAGATTTGCGGGCGGCCGGTCGTGCCGGAAGATATTCAGGTAAATGACTTAGCTGAATCGTATCTTCCTGGCAGATAATCAATGCATGCTCGAGAATATTTTCGAGTTCTCTGACATTGCCAGGATAATGATAGTTTAGCAAAATCTCCATCACTTTTTCGGAGACTTCCGGCAGCCGGCGGCCACCGGCTGCGCTCAGACGTCTCAAAATATGCCCGGTAAGGATTGGAAGGTCCACCTTGCGGTCTCTCAGTTCTGGAAGTTCAATTCGAAATAGATTCAACCGATAAAAGAGATCCTCTCTGAAAAGCCGTTTTGCAACGAGGTTTTCTAAATTGCGATTCGATGCGGAGATTATGCGTACGTTGACTTTTACCGTGTGTCGACTTCCTAGACGATAAAATTCTTTATCTTCCAGGACCCGCAGAAGTTTAGCCTGCAAGGCAAGGGGCAGATCGCCGATCTCATCTAAAAAAATGGTTCCGCCGTCAGCCTCCTGAAAACGTCCGGTTTTATCTCGTTCGGCCCCGGTAAACGCCCCCTTCACGTAGCCAAACATTTCCGATTCGAGTAAATTGTCCGGAATCGCGGCACAGTTTACTTTGACAAATGGTTTGTCGAATCTTCGACTGGCGGAATGGATCACTTTCGCCAGCAGGTCTTTTCCGGTTCCGGTCGCACCTTCAATTAAAATGGTGGCATCCGTTGCAGCCACCACAGTGATCATCTCGAATACTTTTTGCATGGCCGGGCTTTTGCCGATCATGTCATGGAAGGTGTAGCGGTCCCGCATGGCCTGTTTGAGTTGCTGCACCAGGGTGAGATCGTGAAAAGTCGTCAACCCGCCGACGATCGCTCCTTTTTCATTTCGAAGCGCCATGAAGTTGGCCCGAATGGGAATTGGCACCCCGTCGCGCGTCATCATTTTGCCCTGTCGACGGCTGCGGGATTGGCCATCAGCGATCGTATCCTGCATTGAACAGACTTCCTGGGAAACACTTCCTCCAAAAATTGCTGCACAGGGTTCGCCTAAGATTTCGCGTCGATTAAAACCGGAGATCTTCTCAGCCGCTGTGTTAAAAAAGGTTATGCGTCCCGCCTTATCGACCGTGAATATTCCGACATCAAGATTGTCCAGAATTATCTTTAAACTTCGTTCTTCGTAATGAATTCGGTCAATGAGGTCGGCGATCGGGGAGTGATCCTGCAGGATGGTCATACATCCGGCGATTTGATGGTCGGTTCCGAAAACAGGGGTGGCCATCCGTGTTACGAGATGAGTGACTTGATTTTCATCCTGAACCTGGATTATGGGCTCATCGGTAATCATGTCGCCCGGGGTTTTGAAGGGACAATGAGCCAGACACGGAACTCCCACAAAAACCTCGCGGCAATCTTTGCCCAGGGCTTCGACATCTCTTTGCCCGATCAATGCCTGGGCGCTGAGATTCATGGCGGCGACATGTCGCTGCTCATCGACCGTGAAGGCACCAATATTTAACTCATCCAGAATGTACAACCAATGTTCGCAGGAGATATTGTGGCCGGGTTGTACAATATGAGATTCCATAATACTTGATGGCCTTGTCGAAATCAGAGAGGCGTCCGAATTACGCGGCGAAACACGGGAGCTCAATCATAAAGGCAGCGCCCTTTCCGGGCCGGCTTTCAACCGTAATATTGCCCTTATGTCGCTCTATGATCCCGTAGACAGTAGAAAGACCGAGGCCCACTCCGTAGCCTTCTTTTTTGGTGGTGTAAAATGGTTCGAAGATGTGCCCAAGATCTTCATGGGGAATCCCGCGGCCCGAATCTTTCACGATGACAGTTACCGTATCCCGATCCATATTATGGCGGCAAGCTAAATTTAATGTCCCCCCGTCCGGCATGTGATCGATTGCGTTAAAAATAAGGTTGATGACACATTGCTGCAGCTGGTTGAAATCAGCTTCAACCGGCGGTAAATTCGCAGGTATACCGGATTCAAGGCGGATATTGCTCAACTCTAACTTGTGCTGACTTAAAAGGATACAGCGCCTTAATAGCTCGTCGATCCGGACCTGGCCGAAAGCGGGGGGCGATGCCCGCGAAAAACTGAGCAGGCCGGAGACGATTTGGGCACATCGATTGGTTTCGCTTTCCACCAGCTCGATATAACCTTGGAACTTTTCTCTGCGATCTTCAGCCAGCGGACCTTGACGTAAAACCCGGCTCATCAGCCGAAGATAATTTAAAATTCCGGACAACGGGTTGTTGATTTCATGAACCACACTGGCGGCCAGGCGACCCAACGACATCATCTTGTCCTGGTGCAGGATGCGGGCTTGATCGGAAATTTCCCGCTCCAGTTTGCGGATTTCGCGCAGATCCCTGAAAAAGCAAACCAGACCGTTTTCACGATCCTGATCAAACAGCAGATTGGCCGAAACCTGAACCGGAATTTCACGGCCGGATTTCTCCAGTAAATGAGTTTCGTAAAGAAACAACCGGTTTCTACCCCCATAGGCATCGCCGGATAATTCATCTCTAAATTGCGTAAGCCGGTCGGCAGGGAAGAACTGTTTGAAGGTCATCTTATGCAGAACCTCCTGCTTCGGATAGCCGAGCAACCGCTCCATGTTGTGGTTATAAATAACGATGGTGTCTCGGTCATCACACCCCATGATACCATCCATCGAGCTTTCAATGAGATTTCTTTGGAAGGCGAGGCTTTTTAAAAGCGCCTGGCTGGTTTCAGCTTTTTCCTTTTCGAGCAGGGTTGTGTAATCTTTGAGTTGTTTCCTGGAAGTAAAACGGAACATGGCCCGCTTCAAGGCAAGATCCAGGGCTTCATCGCTGATCGGTTTGGTAATAAAGTCGGAGGCGTCCAGCTGGAGGGCGCGGATAGCAAGGTCCATCTCGCCAAAAGCAGTGACCACAATAACTTCGATATCCGGGTATTTTTTTTTAATGGTTGTCAATACCTGGAGTCCGTCGATACCCGGCATGCGGATATCGGTAATCACAATCTGAGGCAAGGTGTCTTCACAGAGCTGGAGCCCCGATACCCCGTCGGCTGCGGTACTAACAGTAAAGCCGGCGTCCTGAAGGGCAACGGCCATTACCTCCCGGATATCCTCTTCATCGTCGATCAGGACGATTTTCCAGCAGGGGTGAACCGCCATGATTTGTTTTGCTCCCATAGTGATAACCATTTCAGCTAGCTGCCGTAGACAGCGACATCTTTAAGATCGGGCCTCAGATATTCCCGTTCATTTTCACCGAGAATACCCAGAGCCAGGCAGATAATGGTCCACAAATGAATCACCCCATAGCCGGCGCCGTAATGCTCACTGAGTTCATGAATTTGGGCGTGACAGTTGTGACATCCGGCGATGCAATAGTCCGCTTCGGTGGCTTGAATTTGAATGTCCTTCAACCGGCCGAACTCCAGGCGCTCCGCTTTGTATCCCGACTGCAGGAAACCACCACCGCCGCCGCAACAATAGTTGTTGGAGCGGTTGGGTTGCATGTCGATAAAATTTTCCTCCCCCACGACGGTTTTGACCACAAAACGAAGATCTTCGGCGATCGGGTCGCCATAACTTTTGCGCACGATCTGGCACGGATCCTGGACGGTAAACTTTATTTTTAAATCTTTGTTCCAATCTGAATTGACATTGAGTTTTCCTTGCCGGATCCATTGGGCGTAATATTCATAGATATTTTTGACCTCAAACTGGTGTTCCACGTTGAATTTTTTCAGTCCTGCCAGGACTGAGAAGGTTACGTGCCCTCACTCGGTGTTGAGAAAAACCTTGCACCCGAGATCATCGGCCTGTTGGGCGGTGGTGCGGACGATATGCTCCCAGGCCTCATTGTCGGCCAGAAACATACAGTAATTTTCTCCCCCCCAGCCCTTGCTGCCGTATGTCCAGTCAGCACCGACCCGGTGCAGGATCCTCCATAACGGCACCATCTCATCGGGTTCGGTGACCGGTTCCCGGGAATTCTGGTTTAAGAAGAAATAGGCGCCCTGTTTGTCGATCGGTGCATGCATCTCGGCAAATTCGGGCTGTGCTTCCCGGTACTCTTCTAAAACATCCTCCACCACGAATGTGAAATCTTCCGGCGATGCGCCCATGGCACTGCAGCTGTCGTTTCTAAGTGCCATGTCACATGATCCGAGAATTCCTTTGGGCCGCTTTTCCCTGGGCCAGCTGGCCCGCGCATGGTAGACCAGCTGGGGGATGTCGATTTTCATCGGACAGGCGTAGACGCACCTTTGGCACATGGTGCACATCCACACCCAGTCGGATTTTAAAATTTCATCATCCAAGCCCAGGGCCGCCATGCGCAAAAATTTTCGGGGATCCAATCCGTCAAGACCGGTGGCCGGGCATCCTGAAGAACAAGCCCCGCAGGTCAGGCAAAGATTCAAATTGCCGCCTTCGGGCAAAATCTCCATGACTTTGTCCATAAAACGGCTTTTCTTTTTCGCACCCAGTTTGATCACCTCTTCCGACATTTGATCCTCCTTAAACAATTTTTTGACCAATTTTAAACGAAGTGTCATGCCATGCTCATTTTTTAAACCAGACAAGTGAGAGCATCTTCCAAAACCGATTTGATTTTCATTACGCATTCAAATATGCATTGGATCGAAAATGGTATGTTTTTTTCATTATCATAACCAAGCATGGAGTGTGCCAGCAGCGCTTATTGTATAAAGTGATACGATATTAGGTAGTTACCTTTATTTGAATTTATTGACAGGGTTGGATTGATAAAATAATTTCGAATAATTTCGAATTTTTTTTCGAATTTTTTCGAAATTATTTGTTATGGTAAGCTAACGCGTGCTTTCCAAAATGGATTTGAGGATTTAATTAATACCCGAACAATTTTAAAGCTGATGCTTTTCAAGGTTGGATACTAATATGACCATTCGAAAGAAGATGATCCTGATTGTTCTGGCATGTACGATTATCCCTATGTGTTTTGTCGGTGTGCTTGGATATTTCCACGCCAGGCAGACTCTGGAGTTCTTGCGAATGGAACAATTGAAGAGTATTGCCGATCTTAAGATCAATCGGATCGAAGACTTTTTTGCCGAGCAGAAAAAACACATCATGATTGCACAGCAACGACCAACTCTTAAGGAAAATGCCTCCATCCTGGCAGCGTTTTCGGGTGACTTTTCGGGATCGGTCTATGGAACCATCCGGAACGAACTGGACCGGGCCCTGACGACATACCAACCGGTATATGATTATAAAAACGTTCTATTGACAGATCCGGATGGGAGAATCGTCTATCTTTTGAGTCGATCATCTGCTTTGCCACCCCTGGGCCATTTTTTACCCGACTCATTGAGAAGACCTTTTAATGAAGGTAAAAATGAAATTCAATATGCCATCATTTTTGCGGAAAAAAATGAAGTCAGTAATTTCTCCATGTTTCTAACGGCACCCATCCGCAACTTTGAAGAGCGCTTTGTGGGAATCGCGGCTTTTGAAATCAACATGGATTCGATAAATGAACTCATTCTGGATACCACCGGATTGGGAGAGACCGGTGAAACCTTCATCGCCCAAAAGGCTGGAAATCATGCCGTGTTTCTCAACCCACTGCGTCATGATCCGGGCGCAGCCTTAAAAAGAAAGGTTGTTTTCGGAGAAAAACAAGCCATCCCTGTTCAAGAAGCCCTCAAAGGCAACAATGGATTCGGAATATCCGTGGACTACCGTGGGCGAGAGGTTCTCGCCGCCTGGCGGTACATTCCTTCTCTGGACTGGGGAATGGTGGCCAAGATAGATATGTCTGAGGCTTTTGAACCTGTTACCGAGCTCAGAAATTTTGTTCTCGCCCTAGCCGGTGCGGTCATTGTACTCAGCGTATTTGTCGCTATTGTCGTTGCAAAATCCATTTCATATCCGATTCAAATTTTGCAAGCGGGTGCGAAAGAAATCGGGGAAGGCAATCTGGAACATAAAGTCGCCACCAATGCGAAGGATGAAATCGGCCAGCTTGGCAGAGCATTTGACCGGATGACCGAAAAATTAAAGACCATCACCGCTTCGCGTGATGAACTCGACCGGGAAGTAAACGAGCGCAAAAAAGCGGAAAAAGCGCTCCGGTTGATGAAATTTTCCCTCGACCACAGCAGCGAAATGCTTTACTGGATTGATCCTGAAGGCAACATCGTCGATGTCAACGATACCACCTGCAATCGGCTTGGGTATTCAAGGGAAGAAATCTTGTCGATCCGGGCGGATGACATTGATCCGGATATTTCAATCGAAGATTATCACCACATTTGGCAGGATCTAAAACGGCGTGGTTCCCTGAAAGTGCAGTCTTTTCATCACTCCAAAGATGGTCACCGCATCCCGGTGGAGATCACCTTCAATTATATCCGATTCGGCGGCAAGGAATACAATTGCGCCTTTGCCCGTGACATTTCGGAGCGCAAGCAGGCCGAAGAAGAACTTCAAAAGAGTATGAGCGAGCTTGATGAACGTGTCAAAGAGTTAAATTGTCTTCTTGAAATTTCCCGCTTAGTTTACAAACAGAACCCTACTATAGATAGAATACTTCAAGGGATCATCGATCTTATTCCACCTGCGTGGCTATACCCGGAAATCACCTGCGCCAAAATCATATTAAAGGAGGAAGAGGTTAAGACGGGCAATTTCAAAGAAACCGTCTGGCAGCAGGCCAGCGATATCATTGTCCACGGAGTTACAATCGGCAACCTGGTGGTCGGGTTACTCGAAGAGAGACCCGAGCGCGATGAAGGCCCCTTCCTGCGGGAAGAAAGAGCGTTGCTCGAAGCCATCGCTGAGCGAGTGGGAAGAATTATAGAGCGCAGATGGGCACAGGAGGAGGTGCTCAAGAGCGAAGAAAAATTTCGAGAACTGATGGAAAATATGCATAGCGGCGCAGCTGTTTTTGAAGCTATTGCCGGAGGAGAGAATTTTGAAGTCAAGGATTTAAACCGCAGTGGTGAGAAAATAGATAATATCGAAAGAGAAAAGGTAATCGGACGCTGTGTTACGGATGTTTTTCCCGGTGTAAAGAGCAGTGGTCTTTTTGATGTCCTTCAGAGAGTGTGGCAGAGCGGGTGCCCCGAGCATTTTTCCGGCGGAGTGTATCAAAATCATCGCACGCCACCCAGTTGGCGAGAAAGTTATGTCTATAAACTTTCCTCAGGAGAAATCGTTTCAGTATATCAGGATGTTACCCAGGTTAAGCTGGCCCAAAAAGCACTGGAAGAAAGTGAGAAGCGATTTCGTGATTTAGTTGAAAATGCACTCACCGGAATATCGATTGTTCAAAATCATCGGGTGGTCTATCAAAACCAGGAACAGGAGCGACTTTTCGGTCCGTTACCCCGTTCTTATTTACTGGCTGATTATGAAAAAATTCATCCGGATGATGTTGGGGCAGTTAAACGATTAAGTCGGCGCATAGACAAAGACGAAATTCAAACCCTGGAGACAGAATTTCGCATTTATCCCCACGGAGTAGAAAAAAATGCCAGGGATATGCGCTGGGTTTTCTGCCGGGCTATGTTGACCAAATATCGAGGCCAAGAAGCCATTTTGGTCAGCATGATTGATATGACCCAAGCCAAGGAACTGGAAAAGCTTTTAGCCATTCAGGATAAAATGGCATCCCTGGGTCGCGTGGCAGCCGGTATCGCCCATGAAATAAGGAATCCACTTTCCGGGATTAACATATATCTAAACACACTAAATAAGCTTCACCATAAGGAGGGAAGTGAAGAAAAAGTTCAACAAATTTTAAGGCAGATCCAGTCGGCTTCGCATAAAATTGAATCCGTAATCCGCAGAGTCATGGATTTTGCCAAACCGGGTGAACCCAGACTGGCTTTAGTTGATCTGAATCAGCCGATTACAGAGGCCCTTAACCTCAGCGCCGTGTCCCTGCGCAAAAGCGGGGTTGAGCTTGAAAGGGTGTTATCTGAGGATCTACCACCCTGCAAAGCCGACGCAGCTTTAATAGAAGCGATGGTCTTGAACATACTGAATAATGCCGCTGAAGCCATGAAACAAATGGAGACGGGTAAGAAAATCGTCGTAACCTCTTCAGTGGAAGGCGAAAGTGTCATCTTGACGATTTCCGATTCCGGCCCGGGCATTGCGCCTGAAGTTAAAAATAAAATATTCGATCCGTATTTCACCACGAAATCGGACGGCACCGGCATCGGTCTCAGTCTGAGCCATAGAATTGTTACGGATCATGGTGGAACTTTAACCGTCGCTGACAGCGATTTGGGCGGCGCTGAATTTCGGATTAAAATTCCGATAAAGCATTAGGTACTGGGTACCCAATACCCAGTACCGAGTACCAAATACCCAATACCAAGGAGCGAAGCGATGTCCATTTCTTATTCAATCTACATCGTAGATGACGAAAAAACCATCCGGGAAGGGGTGACCATGGCCCTCGAAGATTTATACCGGATAGAAGGTTTTGCTGATGCTGAAACCGCCCTTAGCGCATTTAAAAAAGAACCTCCTGACCTCGTTCTGCTGGACGTCGGCTTGCCGGGCATGGACGGAATTGAAGCGCTTCGCCGGATTAAGGAATTACAACCCGATGCATTAATCATCATGATCACCGCCTATGAGGACGTTGACACTGTTATTGCCGCCATGAAATCAGGTGCCTATGATTATGTGGTCAAACCGATCCATATGGATGGTTTAGGGGTAACCATACGCAACGCCATCGATACGATCAGATTACGCAAGGAAGTCCAGTCTCTTCAGGAAAAGCATTTAGAGGAGCATATCCCATTTTTTATCGGAGAAAGCAATGCCATTCAGGACGTGATGGAATTTATCAAAACGGTGGCCAAAAGTCCGGATACCCCAATCATTATTATCGGTGAGACGGGCACCGGCAAGGAACTACTGGCCAGTGCCATTCACTATAACAGTCCTAATTTTAAAGCCCCGTTGGCTACTGTAAATTGCGCCGCTATTCCCAAGGACCTGATTGAGAGTGAGCTTTTCGGGTATGAAAAAGGAGCATTTAGCGGTGCCGATGCAACTGGAAAGAAAGGCCTGATTGAAGAGGCCGCCAACGGGACTCTTTTTTTGGATGAAGTCGGGGACCTTAGCTTGGAAGCCCAGGCCAAATTGTTACGGTTTCTAGAACTCGGCGAGTTTTACCGGGTGGGCGGCACCAAAAAACATCATATTCGCACCCGTGTGATCTCCGCCACCAATAAAGACATTGACCAGATGATCGCGGACGGTCAGTTTAGAAAAGACCTGTATTTCCGGTTAGGCGTGATAAAAGTGAAAGCCCCTTCGCTAAACGAGCGCCCTGATGACGTCGTTCCATTGACGAAATATTTCTTGCAGGAATTCAGCCAAAAGTTTGGCAAAAAATTTACCGGGATTTCTTCAGAGGCTGTGGCGGTCTTGTTGGCCCATAATTGGTCGGGTCATGTACGGGAATTAAAAAATCTTGTAGAAAGAGCGGTTCTGATCGGCAAGGGGCCCGAGCTTCTAACCGTGGATCTGGGGCTCGATTCACATGACCAAAACGAACCTGAGGCTCCTGTCAGCGTTAAAGCCGGTTTCCCCCCGCTGCCCCCTGAAGGTCTTGATCTTGAAGGGCAGCTTCAATCATTTGAAAAGCACTATATTAAAGCAGCGCTTAAAATTGCCAAAGGTAATGAAAGCAAGGCCGCCAAGCTTTTGAACATCAACCACCACACTTTCCGTTACCGTAAAAAGAAGCTGCTCGGTGAATGAATCTATCCGCAAATCCGCCGTGAAGAGGCACCACACTGAGCGTATGGTTTTATTGTACGCCACTTTCCATAATCTTTCCCGGCCTGATGATGTGCTGCGAGAACTACACCGGGTGCTAAAGCCGGACGGCACTTTGTCCTTCAGCGACCACCACATGAATGAGGTAGTCTTTTGGGTTTGGTGATGGAATAGGATAACGTTACCTTTAGCAACGGTAACGTTATCCTGGGAGGGTAGCTTTTAAACCTCCCATATCATTACCGGCTGGCAGGTCCTTTAATAGATGTTTATTTAGCGGGGCTGAATTACGCATTGGCTGCAGTCATAGGATGCTGGTCAGTACTGGTAGTTTATTTTGAGCTTCATCTCAAAATAAGTAACGATTAGTAACGTCGGCTTTAACTTGGTTCCAGCTTGACACGCCAGCGATCCGAGAGTACTATCCAATGCAACACCGGGTAACGCCAGGTAACGTTCATACCAAAACGAAGTTGAGATTGCCGTGAACTCAAAAACTCACGAAATTTGGAACATTCATTTTATTGAACAGATTATCGACACCATGGCCGATGGTGTTTTCACCCTCGATAATAGTGGACGGGTCACTTCCTGGAATCGCTCGATGGAACGTATCAGCGGGTATACGGCCGATGAGGCCATGAGCAAGACATGTCAGATTTTAAAATGCAGTCGGTGTTTCGGCAAACAATGTCCCTCCGGGATTCGCAGCTGCAAAATTCTTAACGATGGGAAATCTGAAGCGAAGGAATGTTTATTAACCCACAAAACCGGACATACCGTACCGGTCATCAAAACCGCCCGGGTGGTACGGG
>Ga0210064_1000064_pt1 | contig 47538 bp, 38 predicted proteins | sample Muzzi_CordC_D2_FD_185531 | JGI IMG/M metagenome (GOLD analysis project Ga0210064, IMG submission 185531) | Wetland microbial communities from San Francisco Bay, California, USA, that impact long-term carbon sequestration - Muzzi_CordC_D2 (SPAdes) | ecosystem: Environmental > Aquatic > Marine >... | reverse complement strand
CATGTCCGGCTCCTGTGTACCTGATTGCAGATCTGTTTCCGAGGTGTCCGATTCTCCCTCGGACTCCTGATCGCCGGATTCGCCCTCCGATTCCTGGTCCTGATCACCGGATTCACCCTCCGATTCCTGGTCCTGATCGCCGGATGCACCCTCCGATTCCTGATCCTGATCACCGGATTCGCCCTCGGACTCCTGATCGCCGGATGCACCTTCGGATTCCTGGTCCTGATCACCGGATTCGCCCTCGGACTCCTGATCGCCGGATTCGCCCTCCGATTCCTGATCGCCGGATTCGCCCTCCGATTCCTGGTCCTGATGACCGGATTTACCCTCGGACTCCTGATCGCCGGATTCGCCCTCCGATTCCTGGTCCTGCTCACCGGATTTACCCTCGGACTCCTGATCGCCGGATTCGCCCTCCGATTCCTGGTCCTGCTCCTGTTCTCCGGACTGCTGCTCCTCGGATTCCTGTTCTCCGGACTGCTGCTCCTCGGATTCCTGTTCTCCGGACTGCTGCTCCTCGGATTCCTGTTCTCCGGACTGCTGCTCCTCGGATTCCTGCTCCTCGGACTGCTGCTGCTCCTCGGATTTCTCCTGTTTTTCCTCCTCAGCCGGAGGTTGTTCTTCCTCCTCCTCTTGCAGCTCTTCAGTCTGAAACTGCTCAACCTGTTTTTTCGCCAGTGTTAGGTTATGCAGTGTATCTTCATCATCTGCGCGCAGTTGCAGCGACTCTTCATAGGCATCAATCGCACCCTCGTAATCACTGCGTTTATATCGGGTGTTGCCGAGGTTGTATAATGCATCGGCTTTAACATCCTCGCGTTCCACGTTCTCGAAGGCTTCACCGGCATCCGTATAACGGCCCGCCCGGTAAAGAGCTACGCCACGCCGGTAAGGGTCGCTGAACTCACTCGCGGCTGTATCATAGTCGCCTTGTTCAAATTTCTGTGCAGCATCCTGCTCCTGGGTTTTGAACCAGCTGGCGGCAGCAAGCGAATGGATTCCCGTCAACATAAGCAGAAATAACACGGTCCTGTACCGAACCGACATCGCGCCAGTCCTGACAATGGTTTTTTGCATCGCAGCGGCCATTATTCAGAATGCCTGTAGGTCGGGATGGTGCGACGGAATCGCGGTAATAGCAGCAGCAGTGCAAAACCGGCAAGCCAGTAGAAACGTTCGTTCCAGATCCGGGTACGTTCATTAGTGTCGGTCTTCGGCAGTGCCTGGGCCTTGACCTGGGCAAGAATTTTCTGGGTATCCCCGTCACGGTAATCCGCCGTTTGATAGATGCCATTCCCGGCAGCAGCCAGGTCACGCAGTGCCGGTTCGTTGAGTGAAGAGACAACCGGCTTGCCGGCTCTATCCATTATCCATGGCCTGTTTGGTACCGGTCCGGGAACGGCGTCGCCATCCGGTGTACCGACACCCAGTATGTGGACCCGCACCCCGTCATCGGCAAATGAACGCAGCCGCTGCTCGAGCCCGGTTTCGTCGAAATCACCATCGGTAATGATCAACAGTGAATTGACGCTCTCGGCCGGTTGTCCGAGCAGCAGCTCCTCTGCCCGGTCCAGTGCAAAGCTGAGCCGGCTGCCCTGGAGCCGGACCAGATCGGTATCGAGCACCGACAGTACCCGGCGTATGGCATTCATGTCCTCGGTGATAGGTGATACGACATGCGCGATGGAGGCATAGGCAATCAGTCCCACGCGGACGCCGCGATTCATATCGAGCAGATCTTCCAGTTCCTGGCGTGCACGAGCCAGCCGGTTGGGTTTTACGTCGGATACATTCATGGAACGCGATATATCGAACAGCACAAGCAGATTGGTGCCCGGCCGGAACAGCTGTTCATCGCGATAGTCCCAGCGCGGTCCTGCCATGGCCAGTATCAGCAGGGCCCATACTGCCATCCAGCGGCTGAAACGTTTCCAGCGGGTACGCGGCAGTGCTTCCGAACGTCCCAGCAGATACGGCATCAGATGAGTATCGGCATAATTCTCAATGCGTTCGTTTTTTCCAAAGCGCAGTGCTATCAGCAGCCACAGGGCAACGGGGATACCCAGCAGCAGTGCCCACAACCAGGCTGGTTCGGAAAAATGGAATCCCGCTACCATGTCACCCATGTGCCTTCCTCGTGAACCAGATGCGCGGGATGCCATCCGGAAACATCCCGAGAATCAGCAGGATGAGCAGGGCCAGACCAAGCGGCCAGCGGTACAATGGTTGTGGCAGCATGACGGTACGTGAATCTGCCTGGGTCTTTTCCAGGGCATCGATGCGTTCATAGATCTTTTCCAGGGCATCGGTGTCGGTTGCCCGGAAATAGGCCCCGCCGGTCTTTTGGGCGATTTCGGTCAGCAATTTTTCGTCGATTTCCATCTTGACCTGGGTCAGTTTGCCATTTTCCATAAAGGGAACCAGACCCTTGCTGCCGACACCGATGGTATAGATACGAATACCCTCATGAGCGGCCATCTCTGCAGCCAGGCGTGGTGGCAGGCTGCCCTCGGTATTTTCGCCATCGGTAACCAGGATCAGTACCCTGGAGCCCTCCGGACGTTCACGCAGTTTTTTCACACTCAGACCAATGGCATCGCCTATGGCTGTGCCATCCCCGGCCATACGGGAGACGATACTCGCCAGCAGTGAATGGACCGCACGGATATCCAGCGTCATGGGAGACAGCACATATACCTGGCTGCCGAACACCACAACGCCGATACGGTCGCCTTCACGGGCCTGAACAAAACGCTCCAGTACGCCCTTGATAACCGCCATCCGGGTTACCTGGCTGCCCTTGACGGTAAAATCCAGGGCCTCCATGGAACGCGAGGTATCCACGGCGAGCATCAGGTCATAACCTTCGGTGCGGATTTCTGTATATGGCTCCAGCCACTGGGGGCGCATCAGGGCCATGATCAGGGCCACCCAGAGCAGGGAAAGCAGGATGGTTTGCTGCAGGTTACCCATGTTGGTGAGGGAACGGGCGGAGGTAAATGTCGATGCCAGCCGGCCCAGTGCCGGATGCAACAGTGTCAGTCCATCCCCCTGGGTATGAAAGTCCGCAGCATCCTGCTTGCGCGGCCAGAACTTCCAGATCAGCCATGGCAACGGCAGCAACAGGGCAAACCAGGGCCAGTGGAAACTAAACACGGGCGGATTCCCCTTCACCTTGCACATTGCGGACCATGGGTACCGCACGGCGCCTGGTTGCCTTGTGTTTACGGGAAGGATGGGTGGTATCAATCCAGCGGGTGGCAGCCCGTATCAACCGGGTCAGTTCCGCGCGTTCTACGGTCTTACCCGGTGGCATATAAGGTGCCACCAGCAGAATCTGGGCATGCTTTTCCCACTCGAAATTACTCGTATCCTGCTCCGCGAGCCATTGCAACCATTTATCACCCGTCAAACCGGCGGCCGTTCTGCGACCACTGCGCGCCATGGCGATGCGTCGCAGCAACTCCGACAATCTGTCTGCCACAATCCTTGGATCTTCCGTGGTGAGTGCCTTTCGCAGGGCACGTAACTGGCGCCGCGCATCATTGCGCCAGCCTACCCATGATATGCGTTGCAGAATCCAGTATCTGAATCTGACAGCAAGAACCAGCAGGACAACCATCACGAGCAGTGCCGACAAGCCCGGTGCCGGCGGCCACCACGGTATGCTGTCAAGTCCGTGGATATCACGCAGTGTCCCTGATAATGGATCCATGGTACCTATACCCGCCCACCGGCGTAACGCCGCAGGCCTTCGGTCAGTGTGTGGTTTACGTCCTGATCCGTACGAATGGGCACAAATCCGACTCCGAGCCGATATGCCATTTGCTTGACCTCTTCCCGGCGCAGTTCCCAATCCTCGCGGAATGCCCGGCGACCCTCCTCATTGTCCGTGTCCACCTCCAGCAACTCGCCTGCGGAATTTGAAAAAATAACGGATCCCACGGCAGGAAGATCACGGTCGGCAGGATCGTCGATGGGCAGCAGCAGAACGTCATGACGTTGTCGCAAACTGCCCAGTGTGCGTTCCAGTCCGATACTGATCTGGTTGATGGCAGCAATAACAAAGATCAGCGATCCGTTGGTACTGCCGGAATCCAGATGTCGCAACGCGGCCAGCAGTTGGGTCTCATCAGTCTGACCATGCTCGACCGGTTGCGTCAGTGCACGTAGCAGTCGCCACATCCCCCGCCGCCCAGGTGTGGCGCGGAAATACTGCAACCCCGTGGCAGGGTTGCCGAACAACACCCCCCCTACCCGGTCATGCTGTTTGCTGGCTGCCCATCCAATCAGGGCCGCCGTGCGTGCCGCCTGGACGGATTTGAAGGTTCCCCGCGTGCCAAAGCTCATTTGCGGGCCCGAATCCACGCAGAGAATGACGCTGCGCTGACGTTCTTCACGGAATATCTTGAGGTGCGGGGTACCGGTACGGGCCGTAACCAGCCAGTCCATATTGCGAATATCGTCTCCTTCCCGGTATTCACGTACTTCATCGAAATCCAGCCCGGTACCGCGGAACACGGAGGCGTACATACCGGTGAACGTTGAGTTGACCAGATGATGCGCAGCCACACCCAGTGTATGGGCCTGATGACGGATTTCTAGCAGATCGTCGAGCCTTGGATGCAGAATCATTATTCTATTACTGGCTCGGGATACACACTGACGGTATTACATACTGACGCCCATTGCAGGCGATTGCAAAATGAATCACGGTATCGCTACAACCTCCAGCAGACGTCTGACAAAATCTTCTGTCGTAACACCTTCCGCCTCACCTTCAAAGGTCAGCAGGAGTCGATGCCGCAATACGTCCGGCGCCACGGCCTGGATATGCTGGGGTGAGACGAATTCATCACCATCCAGCCAGGCCCGTGCCCGTGCGCAACGGGCCAGTGCAATCGTGGCCCGTGGCGAGGCACCGAACCGGCACCAGCGTTTGAGATCCTTGTCATAGGCTTCAGGATTGCGGCTGGCCTGGACAAGGTCGACTATATAATTGTTCAATTTGGGATCGAGATAGAGTTTGGCAACATCTTCCCGCAAATTGAACAGCTCGCGTTGAGACAAGCGGCTGGCAGGGGCAGCGGGTGCCTCCAGTTGCTGCTTGGTGTCGAGCTCCAGGATCGCCAGTTCTTCATCCCGGCTGGGATAATCGACCCAGACATGCATCAGAAAGCGGTCCAGCTGTGCTTCCGGCAGGTGGTAGGTCCCCTCCTGTTCAATCGGATTCTGGGTGGCCAGCACCATGAACAGGCTGGGCATCTCATAGGTACGTTGGCCCACCGTGACCTGGTATTCACCCATGGCTTCGAGCAACGCCGACTGTACTTTTGCTGGCGCCCGGTTAACCTCATCCGCCAGGAGAATATTATGAAACAGGGGGCCGGGACGAAACTCGAATTCACCATTTTCGTGACGGTAGATATCTGTACCGATCAGATCGGAAGGTAGCAGGTCCGGGGTGAACTGGACACGGTGAAAATCACTTTCGATAGCTTCGGCAAGAGTCTTCACCGCAGTCGTCTTTGCCAGGCCAGGCATGCCTTCAACGAGCATATGACCCTTGCTCAGCAAACAGATGAGCATGCTGTCGATCAATTCGTGCTGCCCGATAACGCGCGACCCAAGATGAGCCCGCACGCCATCCAGTAGCGTTGGGTCCAGGGCACGAAAGTTTTCGGAATTGCTAGTCTTCAACAATGTACTGTTCTCCTGAAAAATACCGGATGCATTGATTGCCAGCTCCGGATGGTTTACCCGTCTGACTTGAACCCGTGCAGAAATTGATGGAAACAGGCCTCTAATTGGAAGTAGATAGTCGGACAATGAATTTTTATTGTTAAATACCTTTATATAGGTAATTGTCCTGTATTACAACTGGTTAATATTGATCTGCGTCAAGAATCCCTGGTTTGTGTTATAGAATGGCATGCCTGCCTGCCACATCCCGGCGAAAATTACCGTCGTTCACGGCGGTGTGGTGTTTTCGGGTTCTGTGGGTTTATCCGCTGGGATTGCAGGCACGGTTCTCAGCGGGACAGTTTGCGGGGTTTCCGGACCGCTTTGCCCACCGGACGGATCGGTGAAGGTGTCATTCAGAGTCTGCACATATTCATTAGCTTCTGCAATGACATGATGCAGGCGTTTACGGTTGCGGTTGCCCCAGCCAAGCGGCTTTCGGGTGAAAATGCTGTGCCACGGCCGGGCATTGTGCATAAAGGCATTGCGCAGCCGTTCACGCTCCGGACCAGGTGGAAAATTCTTTTCAATCAGGCCGCTCACACGCCGTGCGGATAGATTCCGGATCTTGAAGTGCAAGAAACCGAACAGACCGGTGGCCACCACCAGCAATACCGCCATCCAGCCCTGGTTATTTATCGAACTGTCCCACCATTCCGGTTTACTCCAGCTCCAGCCATCCCTGAAACCCAGCCACTGGCCCGCCAGTAGTGCAATGGCAAGGAATCCCGTCAGAATAATACCGTCCCCCCACAGAACCAGTCGCCTCCAGTGAGTTTTGTATGCTTTTAATCTGGGAATGAATTTTTCCTCTATATGGTGCGCCAGTTTTTCGAGCGTTCCGGTGATCCGGTAGGCACGGTCTACACCGACGCGCTCGATGCGAGCGTGAATTTCACCCAGATCGTGGTCGCGCTTGGATTCGTAGCGCTTGCGCAACGCCGCGTCTTCGATGGGGACAGCCACTACCGGATTGTAAATATTGTAGAAACGGCCGGCCGTCAGGCCTTCCTGGGCGATTGCTCGCTGCCACGCACCGATGACCTCCTCCGGATTATCCTCGCGTGCGGAGGTATCCATCTGATTGAGGATGTAGACGAACTTGGTTGCATCCGGGCGACGAATGGTATTCCCGACCAGATGTTCCAGGGTATCGCGCATGGCCCCCGGTTCGGGATGGCGCGCATCGAAAAAGACCAGCACGAGGTCGGAGAGATCGACAATATGATCTGTCAGCCGCAAAGTGGCGGTGCGCTGGGAATCCGCATCGAAACCTGGAGAGTCGATGATGATCTTGCCGCGGAGTTGTTCACTGGGGCAGGTTTTCAATTGCAGGTAGTTGTCAACACGTTGCCCTTCGCCCCTGGCAACTTTTTCGAGTTCGTTGCTGATCTGGTAGAACGGGAAACGTGGGTCGGCATCCAGTGCCAGTCCGGGCAGCGACTGTGATGCATGTTCGCCCCCGAAGCAAATGACCGTGAATTTATCATCAACTGCCTGATTGCCAGTCTGTTGTAATGGATAGCCCAGGTAATGGTTGATAAAGGTCGACTTGCCGGCAGAGAAAGTACCCAGGACCGAAATCATCGGCCACCATGAAATCTGCGTTGCAAAGGACTGCTCGGGTCCCAGCATTCTGAGTGAACGGCCGACCTGATCGAGGTTGCGATAGCTCTGTACAGCCGAAACCAGTACCGGATTTTCCTGCCTGAGATGTCCTTCCAGACTTCTAAGCCTTTGTTTTATAGTCTTTCCGGCGCTGGCCATTGCTAGGGGAGGATGCCGCTGATCATATTCATGGGACACGCAACATTATAAACATTGTGACTCATCCTGTTCCTGTCGTCGCGCATCTGACAAACGAAATCGGATTCAAAAACGCCATTGACATTCGCTAAAAACCCGGACCTAGAAGTCTCCTGCTGCGCCACGTTTCATGATATCCAGAATGGTCTCCTTTACCTTATTAGCCTCCTGGTTCAGTTCGTCAGGCAGTGGCATGCCGCCATGAATCATCATGTCCATATTCAGGGTATAGATCCAGAGTTGGCCATCAGGATCTTCTATCAATGAAACCCGGCAAGGCAAATAGGCGGAAAAGGCAGCCGAATATTCAAACATCTGGTCTGCGATGAGTGGATTGCAAAACATATAGATCTTCAGAAAACGTTGTGGCGTACCCGTCATGGCGGCCACCTGCTCGGATAGGGGTAATTCGCCAACATTCTTGATATTGTGCTCGTTGGCCACAAACCGCATGGTCTGTTCGACATCCTCCCAGCTCAGGCCATCCTCGACCGGAACCTTCCATACTGTTGCTTCGGCCGCATTCCCGGTCTCCACAAGTTTTTTCGCCATTTCGAAATAGACTTCCGGTGCCTTGCTGTCAAAGTTACGCAGGTTCACCACATCGCTGCCCAATTGGGTGGCGACATAAATCATGCCGGCTACCAGTAACAGGCCAATCAGGGCAAGTAAATTCCAGATCAACTTGAACATACTATCCTCCAGATAACTGCTGTGTTTATCGATGTCCGTTCATTTTTGACCGTTCAATCAGACGTTCAAGGTCTTCCGATTGTGCTCCATTCAATCCGCGAATAACCTCGAGAAGTTCTCGTGCCGGCTGTATATTTCCTGACTTCACCAGACGAACACCGGCCTCATAGTAGGCGCTGGCCGCTTCTTCCCATTTACCCTGGGAGAAGAACAGGTTACCGAGTTCACCATAGCCGTCCGGGTTGTCCGGTTCCAGTTCCGCCCACTTGCGATAATTTTCCTCGGCGAGGTCATAGTCGTGCAACCAGTATGCCTCGCGGGCAGCCGCCAGCAATTCATAGGGACGTTTGGCTTCTGGCGTGGCGACAGACGGCGAACTCCCCGGAGCTGCGCCGGGCACTTCATCCGTTGCCGCAGACAAGCGTTCACCGGCTTGCGATTCAGTTGTCAAGTCAGTGGCAGCCTGACCGGTTTCCGCTGGTGGCGCAATACCGGCTTTCATGGAACCGGGTACAGAAGTGGTTACTGGCGGAATTGTTGGCATTTGCCCGGTGGCAGTGGGTTCAACCTCGGTGTGTACCGCTGATTCCGGAACCATTGCGGGTTCCTCCCGCGTCCCGGTGTCGGTCATCTCCGGATGTCCGGGGGATTCCACCGTAGATGGCGGGGCCGTTGCGGCAACCTCATCCGATGGAACTTCATCACCGGGCAGGGCAATCGGTGCGGGAGTTTCGGTTGCAGGGCTTGCGGCTGCCTCTTCGGCTGGAACACCGGATTCGGCTTCCGCAGGGGCGTCCGGGGACTCGGTTACCGCCATGTCGACCGTACTTGTTTGTGCGGACTCCGGTTCCTGTATAGGGGGTGTTTCGATCTGGTCATCAGCCGATTCCGTACCATCAGCAGGAACAGTGCCGGAATCCGCTGTCAAAAAAGCAGGCCTTTGCAGGTCAGGAAACAGCTCACCACGATAAATAAGCCCGATCGCCAATAGCACAACTACGGCTACTGCAAAGCCGTGACTAAGTAATCGCGCCAGGATATTCATAATGCTTACTCCTACTCGAAAAACTCGTTTATCATGACCCGGCAACATCCGGGTACAACGCACCGGCCAGTGTCCTGAATTCCTGCGCTGCCTTGCTGCGTGGCCACATCTCGAATACGGTCAGCCCTTCACTCAATGAGCGCCGAAATCCGGTTCTGAGTCGCAGCCGCTGTGGCATAACAACGTCGATTGCCGGTAGCATGCGTAATGCGGCTTCTGTTTCATGGGTTTCACGAATCGACTTGTTGGTGTCTGCACGATTGACGAAAGCTATCGTCTGCTGATTACCATTGACCTTCATCGCTTCGGTATCCGGTCCGATCATATGCAGGAAGCGCTGTGTGGCCCACACGTCTGCCTGGCTGGGCGGAACCGGAATCAGAACACGATCCGCTGCGGTCAGGGCTTCCTTCATGGCGGCCATGTTGGCGGCGCCGACATCAATCAGTACCTCCTGGCCTGAATGTGAAAGCAGCTGATCCTTGAGTACCGCCCTGACAGAATGGATGTTCAGGTCCGGCTTGTATTCCATCTCCTTGCGTAACATGGCCAGATCACTGAAGGTGCACTGTGGATCCAGATCATAGCCGATCACCGGGCGGCCGCTTTTTTCAAGCCAGACGGCCAGGTTAAAGGCTACGGTACTCTTGCCCGAACCGCCTTTAAGATTCGCGATGACAGTAATCATGATCTGTTCCTTGCTCCCCCTGTAAAGCAGGCGAACTTATCCGGATAACTGGGAAACCAGGGTGATATTGCACTAGCAGCCGTAGGGCTGCAACACTGTCAACGATTGTTTCACTCGCCTGGAACCGGATCACTGCCCCGGGGTACGCTGATTTCCTCGTAACCGGCAGGGATTGCGAACAGTGTTTCCGGTTGTTTGTCAATCTTGATGTTTTCAAATTCCCGGACGTAACCGCCTGCCTGTTCCTCGCGGATATTCATCTTGATAAACGGATCATACCACTGGCTGGAAACCTGGGATTGGCCACCGGGCCGTTTGGCTGTCATTTCCCATTTTTCGGTCGGTCGGCCATTGAGCATTTCCCGTCCCACCAGCCGCATTTCCATCGAAGAGCCGTCCGGCATCGTCTGCCGCAGCGGCAGCTTGCGTTCTTCATCCAGCCAGGTGATCATTTTTCCCGACTCCGCCTGGGCAGTATTCTCGAATTCCCACTTCTGTGCCGGACGTCCATTGATTTCCTCGGTCCCCAGTTTTTTGCAGCTTACACCCGGCATGCCGGCACAGGGATTGGCGTCTGCGGCTTTGCCGGGTTCACCCGGAGCCGCTCCACCGGGCCCTGCCTTGCTAAGTATATAGGTACGGTTTTCGGGATCCAGCATGATGGCCTGCTGGTTTTTCATGTCGATTATCTGAATCACGGTCTTGCCGTTGATATCGTATTCGGTGCGTACCTGATCCTTGCCAACAAAGATTTTCCCCTGCTGGGACCCTTGCCCCGGTATTGTCTGAATGATATTAGCGGAAAATTCCATGGCGTCCTGCCCCGCTGCCGCCGCACTGCAGGTGCACAGGAACAGGATGAGAGTACTTATAGCCTGAATCTGAAGTCGCATGTGGGTCATCTGTCGCATACTAGTTTGTTGTGAATGAATTGCCGGAAGCAAATCAAGAAGAGCCTGCACAGGAATGTGCAGGCTCTTCGGATACTCCTACTGTATTACTGCTGGGTTGTGCTGGCAGCCGGAGCGGCCGGAGCAACAGGTGCAACCGGCGGACCGTAGGCACCCGGGTAACCGCCCCAGGGACCACCATAACCGCCATAAGGACCGCCATAGCCATAGCCGCCATAAGGACCGCCATAGCCATAGCCATAGCCACGACCATAGCCACGACCATAGCCACGGCCACGGCCGTAACCATGACCGCCACCGCCACCGCTGAAGCTCATGTCGAAGTCACCATAGGCGTCACCCGAGCCGTCACCCCAGCCGTCACCCCAACCGTCATTACCCCAGCCGTCACCCCAGCCACCAGGACCACCACCCCAGGGACCCCAGGCATTGGCAGCTGTGAACGGGATGGCCATGGCGCCGGCAATGGCGGTGGCACACAAGGTTTTTGTAAATTTCTTCATAATCTACCTCTCAAGTTTTGTTATCGTTTGCAAGCTATTCTGCAAACAGTTCTCCCACAATATATCAGTTCATCAACAGAGGGAGTGTCCATTGATGAAATCAACAGTCAGCCGGCATAACAAGCCCGCTGACAAGAAGATGCTTTACCAGACTGTCCCCCAGGTGCCTGGATAGGGGACGCCCAATACGCCTCCATCCCCAAGGGGGAGTACCGGCGGGGCGCCCCACGTCGTAGTGCCGGTGCCATAATAACCGGTGCCATAATTATACGGATAGGTTCCCTCAGGCACTATAGCAGACTGTGGTTGCTTGCGTGTATCACGGGTATCGCGTGGCTGGATCTCCCCCCATGGGCGTGTTGGCTGTTGAAACTGCGATGTTGTCTGAAATTGCTGTGGTTGCCCTGCCGGGTACATGGGTGCCGGGCTGCCGGTAAATTGCTGCTGCGCGCCTTGTGAATAAGTATAGGACGGTTGAGAGGGAATTGTATTATAGGGTTGCGATTGTTGCATCTGTTGCGGTGCCGGCACGGGTACCTGGACATACTGCGGCGCCAGATGACGCGGGGTTGGGTACCATTCCCTGACAACAGGGGCCGGTCCTTTGGTATCTGATGATTCTGCATCTTTTGCCGGAACCTTGGACACCGGTTCATCATCCCCGCAGGATGTCACGGTCAGTACGACACAGAGCAGAATTACCCACTTGAATGCGGTCCTCGAATTTGAGCATCGCTCTGTCATGGCTGCCCTTATTCATGCCAACTACCGCATACCATCACGGTAATACTGCCGGCCTTGATAGGGTGTAGTCATTCGGTCATACACCGGCGGAGGTGGAACCTCTTCTTCCTCAACGGCAGGCGGTGCGGAAGTCCACGGCGAAGCAGCATATCCGGAACCCTGATAAGCTGGATACGGGAGTGGTGATGAGCGGAAATAATCCTGTCCGGGTGCGGGTCTGCTCTGTCTCCGCTCATGCGGTATATTGTAACCGGGGGGCCTGTTATAGCCGTAGGGTGGTGGTTCCCCGTATTCACCTGTTGCAGCCGCCGGTGGGGGTAAATCCATTAACCGGCCTGGAAGCTGTCGTCCGGCCGCTGGCGGGGGCAAATCCACCAGCCTGTCCGGGGGTTGCTGTCCTGCTTGCGGTACATGACTCTCATGTCCACCCGTCGGTGATGGTATATTGTCTTCCTGGCCGGGCACCCGTGGATCCACATTAATGGATTGGTAGGGACCTGGCGGCGGCGGGGCGGAAACCAGTGCCCAGTCATCATTGTATGTAAATTTCGAAGACTGGTTTATTGCTGCTTCCTGCTGGTTGTCCTGGGCAAGGCATACAGCCATGCCGAAGCTGCTGGAAACACCCATTATTACAACAAGACATTGTTTTGATAACGCGCTACGACCAGTCATAATGTATACCTGTTAAAGAATTCCTCCCGACTGCGGTCAGAGAGTGATTTACAACCTGCCTGTCTCCAAGCTTAGTTCAGATCCTGTTTGAGACGAATCCCGCGGCGTTTGCGGACTATACTGCCCTCATCATTCCCGGTCGTTTCTTCTGCGCTTTTCCCCGCTTTGTCAGGAAGCTCGCCGGAGTGCTTTACATCCTCGCCCGTTTCCCGGGAGGCGGGGCCGCTGGTTGCTGCCGTACTGCTATCATCGGCCGGTGAAGGAGGAACTTCACGCGGCGGCGCACCTTTGGCGGTCGGCTTGGGAGCCTCGCGTGGGGGTGGCGGTGTACCTTTGGCGGCTGGCTTGGGAGCCTCGCGTGGGGGTGGCGGTGTGCCTTTGGCGGCCGGCTTGGGAGCCTCGCGCGGGGGTGGCGGTGTGCCTTTAGCCACTACCGGTTGTGGAGCCTCGCGTGGGGGTGGCGGTGTGCCTCCGCCACCCGGCGGTGCTTCACGCGGTGGCGGCGGGGTTCCTCCACCGCGGGGCGGCGGCGGGGTACCGCCAGGCGTAGGTTGGCGCGGTGGTGGTGGAGTGCGGCCACCACCACCGCCAAACCTGCCAAAAATTGCCTTGAAGCCCATTCCCAGCATGGTGAACATGGCGCGGATGATATAGAAAACCCAGGTAAAGGCAGAAATGACGCCGCCATAGATACGCATCAACAGGGGAGTCTTGTAACCACCGGCAGCTGCAGTAGCCCCTCCCTCATTCGCGGCCTCTGCCTCAAGTTGTTCGTATCTCGGACTGACGTACACTCTCCCGTCATCCGCTGTCTGGACATAGAATTGTTTGCGCGCGCTGATACAGCCCAGCGGGATCACGATCAATGCCATCACGGTTGCCACACCGGCACCAAACAGCAGGCTGATCGCCATGCCATTGAAAATGGGATCTTGCAGAATGGCAAACGCACCCGCCATCAGGGTGAGGGAGGTGATAAAGATCGGACGCATGCGGATCTCGGCGCCCCTTATGGCGGCCTCCTTGACATCGTTGCCCTTGGAGACCTCGATTTTGACGAATTCCACAATCAGGATGGATTGCCGGACGATGATTCCGCCCAGTGCGATCATACCAATCATGGAGGTTGCGGTGAATTCCGCTCCCAGTATCCAGTGGCCCGGGATGATCCCGATCATGGTTAATGGAATGGGCGACATGATCAGGCCGCTCAGGGCAAAGTTCTTGAATTCCCAGACGATGAGGCCATAGATCAACACCAGGGCCGCCATGAAGGCAAGACCCATGTCCCGAAAGGTTTCGAAGGTTACCGTCCACTCGCCGGTCCATTCATAGCCGGACTCCATATCATCATCGGGGGGGCCGAATAAATTCATGGGCATTGTGGTCATGGTCACGCCATCGGGGGTTGTATATTCCCGTACAAAATCCTCCACATAAAGCATGCCGTAAATCGGCGCCCCCAGGCGGCCTTCCATTTCACCGACCACGTATTCAATGTCCCTCAGATCCTTGGTATAGATAATCGGGTCCTCAATGAGCCTCTCAAACTGGCCGAGTTCCGATAACGGTAACGCCCTGCCGTCATTTGTCGGTACCGGCAGATCACCCAGGCGAGTGATCTGGGAACGAACCGAAAGCGGTACCTGCATGACGATATAGGTGGGCTCCAGGACTGTTCCGCGTTTTACATCCCCGAGCTTGAATCCACCCATGGCCATGGCAAGGGTATTGTTGATGGTGTCCACCGATATGCCGCGGCGTACTGCCTTTTCCGTATCCACATTGAAACGCCAGTACTCATACGGATCGGCCATGTAAGTATCCGCATCGACCACATTTTCCACTTTATCGAAAAAGCCCAGCATATCCGCAGCTACCTGCCGCCGGGTTTCCGCATCAGGCCCGTGAATTTCCGCCACCACTGTCTGCAGTACCGGCGGACCGGGCGGCATTTCGACCACCGCGATGCGTGCCCCGTGCTGGTCTGCAATCGGTTTCAGGTGGGCCCGGACATCCTCGGCGATTTCATGACTGCTGCGTTCACGTTCATCCTTGTCCTTGACAATGACCAGCAGATCACCCTCCCAGGTGCGCTGTCGCAGGTAGTAATGGCGAACCATACCGTTGAAATTGAACGGCTGGGCGGTCCCGGCATAGGTCTGCACCGCCTTGACTTCCGGCATCTTGAGGACTTCATCGGCCAGTTGGCGGATGACATTGGTCGTGACCGGCATGGCCGTTCCTTCCGGCATGTTCACGGTGACTGTAAATTCCGACTTGTTGTCGAAAGGCAGCATCTTGACCACGACCTGCTGGGTATAGAAAGTCACGCACAGCCCGGCGGTCAGCGCGATGATACCGATCAGGAATGATATCCCCAGAAAACGGTTTTCGATCAGCGGGGTGATGATGGGACGGTAGAAGCGACTGATTCTCTCGTGGGTCCTTTTCTCTTTTCTGGAGGCCTTTTCCAGGGCCGCGTGTCTGGGCGCGACCTTGACAGCGAACCAGGGGGTGAAAATAAAGGCCGCGATCAGCGAAAACAACATGGCGGAGGAACCCAGCACCGGGATAGGCCGCATATACGGTCCCATCAGGCCGCTGACCCAGCCCATGGGAAGCAGTGCGGCGACAATGGTAAAGGTTGCCAGGATTGTCGGATTGCCTACCTCGCGTACCGCATCCACGGCCTGGGCGATACTGGTCTTGCCCTTCTCCAGCCAGTGCCGGAAGATATTTTCCACCACCACGGTTGCGTCATCGACCAGGATGCCGATAGAGAAAATCAGGGCGAACAGACTGACGCGGTCGACAGTGTAATCGACCATCATCGCCCACCAGATGGTCAGCAGGATGACCACGGGGATGACGGTGATCACAACAAACGCCGCACGCGCACCCAGTCCGACCAGACACAGGATGGATACGATCACAGCGGCCTCCAGCATGGCCATGAGCAGTTCATTCACCTTGTCATTGGCAGTCTTGCCGTAATCACGGGTTACTTCCACGTGTACGTTGGAAGGAATCAGGTCCCCCTTTAGGGTTTCCACTTTGTCCAGCAGTCGCTGGGCGACGACCACGCCGTTGGTCTTTTCCTTCTTGGCAATGGCAATGGTTACGGCCTGGGCACCCTCGGCGTGCGGATTTTTGCCATCGTAGGCAGGACCGGTGAAGAAGGTGGACATGGATTTTGCTTCAGACGGTTCATGAATCACCTGCGCCACATCCCGAACGTATACGGGGGCGTTGTTACGGACGCCCACGACCAGCCGCTCGATCTCTTCGGCAGTCTTCAAAAAAGCACCGGTGCGTACCGTTAACGAGGTACCGCCTGTTTCGATCCCGCCGGCCGTCAATTCAGCGTTTGCCGTTTGTATGGTTTGCGCAATCTGGGGCAGGCTGATGCCGTAACCGGAAAGGCGTTCCGGCATTACCTCGATCTTGAGCTGATCTTCGCGCCCGCCGACAACAAAGCCCTTGCCGGCATCCTTCACCTCGCCGAGACGTTGCAATAAATCCAGTGCCAGGGTCCGCAGGGAACCATCATCGATGTCATCTGACCACAGGGTCAGGGCTACAACCGGTACATCATCAACCGCAACGGGCTTGACCAGCGGCATCATGACATCCGGCGGTATCTTGTCCAGGTTGGACTGCAGCTTGTCATGGACCTTGACGATCGACTCCCCCATGTCTTCGCCGACAAAGAACCGTACCGTGACGATCGCCTTGCCACGTTCGGTGGCAGTGTAGGTATGACGTACGCCAGGAATCTCTTTCATGATCCGTTCCAGCGGTTCGGTCACCAGGCTGGCCACCTGTTCTGCAGAGGCACCGGGGTACTGGACGAAAATATCGATCATGGGCACGGAGATTTGCGGATCTTCCTGCCGTGGCGTGAAAAACAACCCCAGCAAACCAACCAGTAAAGCCGTGATCAGCAGCATTGGCGTAACGGGGGATGTGATGAACAAACGCGCCGTTCTGCCGGCGATACCCAGTGAACGGTGCTCTGTGGGTGTGGAGATATTCTGTTGCTCAGCCATACGTGATACCGCCTTTTTTTACCTTATGTCAGTATGATCTGCGAGTCTGGTGTCTTGCGGGGTATTCTCCTTTTCTCCCCTGGAAAGAATCGCATAGTATCAGTAAGCGAAGGACGTTATTTATTGAAAGCATGCAATTACATGCCGGTCCGTCTGCTTGCTTTGGAGCACCTGTCAACCGGTCTACTGCCATTCTTTGGATGACCCTTCCGCACCTATGACGACTCGCTCGCCGGCATGCAGTCCGGACAAAACCGCAACCCCGTCGAGGCCGACATTTTCTCCGGTCCGGACCAGTCGCAACTCCCGCTGATTATCTTTATTCAAAACATAGACACCCGGCAGACTACCCCGCCATACCAGGGCATTTAACGGTACCACCGGCAGTTCACGTACCTTGGCATTGACATCGTTGATCATGACCTCTGCGTACATGCCGGGTCCACCGGGTGCGCCCGGAGGCAAATCAAATTTTACTGTTACGGTATGCCGGTCAGGGTCGGCCATCGGGAAGATCTGCGCTACCCGTGCCTGGAGGTTGACGCCACCCACATCCAGTCTGGCCGGCACCACCATACCTTTCTGGACGCCGGGCATGAGTCGGGCCGGCACCTCTAACCTGATCTGCAGCAGTGAAGTGTCGGCATAAAAGATCATTGGCATGCCCGGCTGTACGGGGTCACCGACTTCGACCAGTTTCTTGGTAATTACACCATCGAACGGCGCAATGGATTTGGTGTCACGGAGCTTGGTATCGATTTCCTCGATTTTGGAGCGGGCGGCCACCAGTTGACTGCGCGCCTGGTCTACCCGGGTACTTTGTGCATACAATTCCGCATGGCGATCGTACCCCGGGGATGAGCCGCTTCCCATGAAGGAGTTCATGGGATTGGAAAAGTTGCGCATCAGGGAACCCATGCCGCCGAAGTATTGATCCGTCTGACCGCCATAGGGTGAAATCCATTCCCGAGAGTACTGCATACCGGCATTGCGCAGCGCGGCTTCGGCATTGGCGAGGTTGGCAAAGGCAGCGCGCCTCTGGGCGAGTAAATCGTCGTCACTGATCGCCACCAGTACGGCACCCTCCTCGAAGCTGTCGCCCTCTTCACCGGAAATGCTTTCCACACGTCCGGGGAGCTGTGCGGAGAGGGTGGCTTCCTTGTATGGAATAACGGTACCGCCCAGCGTGATGGAACTGCCCACCGGAACACTGGGAACGGTAATCACAGTTTCGGGTGTGGTTTCAGCAACGAGACCAGGACTTGACAGCGAAGTACACAAAACCCCAATAACAGTAGATTTTCTGATTAACATCTGGTTAATCCTCATCTTTAATATATATAGTCAGGTTTGGCAAAAATTCCGGCGCTGTCAAATGACAGCGCCTTCCTGACCAGTTGATTGCTCCCGTTTGCGAGCAATTCCTTAACAAATTTCTTATTTCATCAAGGCGGGAAAGAAGTACATTATTGTTTTTTCTCACACCCGTTTTATTCTTTGAGTCTTGTATATGTAGTCCGGATCAGGCACGTCCCATTACCGTAAAACTTTTGATGAATGGCCCGGCCATTCGTGGATCCTTGATCATGGCGCCGTAGTCACCCACATTGAATTTTATTTTGCGCGAGGTGTACGCCATGCCCAGACCCATCATGCCCGGGGGTTTCGCCAGCCACTTGTTCCAGTTATCGAAGGTGGCACGCAGATCCCAGTTCAGGGTTTCTCCGTTGTAGATACCGGCAGAAACCGCCTTGCCGTTTTCGACAGTCAGAATCCCTCGCGGGGTATCTTCCCCGTCAAAACCATAGGCAATTACAGAGTTAAAATTGATTTTCGATAAGGCATCGGATAATTCAGGTTCGGCATTCCACTGTTCCATGTAGCTTTTCATCCACTCATCTGAAAATAGATCCGCCATATTTTTGTCTCCTCCAGTTGATCGGGTTCCCCGGACAATCATTACAGTAACATTATTAAATTGAGCACTCCCTTGAAGGATGCCTATTAATAACTATGATAAACATAACAAAACTATTTACTAAAATACAGAAAAATGAATGCCCTAGTGCCAAAAAACCATGGACATGGAGTGAGTAGACGATCGTCTCCAGCCGCACGGTTAGAAATTCATTTGCCAACCTGCTGAAAACGCAATCCGCAAGCGATGATTCCGGCTCAATCCCTGGATTCATAATCAGCCACACCATTTCCGAAGACTATACCTAGCGTGGTACGCCAGTTCAGCGAATGATCAGGTTATTGCTTATGTACTGCATATTACTTATTGTTTAGTATAAATATTACATTATGCAGTATCAGGGCAGAGCCCTGCGGAGCAGGCTGATGGCGGCTTATGCATGAGTTAATCCATATTATATTTATAATACAATAAGTTATATGCTATTTTAAAGAATAGTTCTCAGATTAAAGATGGCTGACCAGCATGACGACGTATCCTTAGCTTCCGGGAAAACCTCTCCTATGAAACAGGATTTGAAGACCAGAGATGACAGGGCAATAGAACAACGCAGTGGGGACCGGCGGTATTACACGCTGCGAACCCTGTTTGGAACACTGTTCGTTAACCGGCGCCGAAATTTCCGGCGTGAAGATGACCATCAAAACAGTTACATAGACTGGTATGGACCCTGGCCATTGGTCGCCACGCTGTTAATCATTCTATTGTGCTGCCTGGATGCCTTCCTGACATTGATCCTGATGAGCCATGGTGCCGTGGAACTCAATGTTTTGATGGACTGGCTGATCCAGCGCGATATACACACATTTACCATCACAAAACTGGTGATTACCAGTATTGCCCTGGTGGTGCTGGTAATGCACTTCAACTTTCGGGTCTATCGAATATTCACGGTCCGCTACCTGATGTATGCCCTGGTTCCTGTATACGTGGTGCTCATTGCACACGAAATTAATCTTCTCTACCAGATTTGACCCGGCAGTAACCAGTCCGCCAACTCTGGCTGATATCCTTTGGCACGCTTAACGGACGTCAATTGGCCCGCAGGCGTGGGCAGTCGGCATTGGCCACTTCACGAATCAGCCGGTTTCGGAGTTCTGTGTCTGGTAGAAGGTTGCGTGCAACACCGCAACCACCATCATTGTCAACAGGGAGGCAAACATCAGGCCGGAATTGGTGTGCCCGGCACACCGAATGAGAATGCAAGTATCTGGATGTGGCGTGTGTGACATACCTTGTCTTACCCTGTTTGCGTGGCAAGCAGGAAATATGTCACCGGGACATTACTCTACCTCAGTAGTGTCTTCCCGTGCATCCTCTTCCTGGCTTTGCGGACTCAGCAGCCCGCCCCAGTCGGTTCGATGTTCCATTGCCCTGCGGTTTTCATCGGAAATGAACGCCTCACCCTGGTGCAACTCCCAGCCACCTCCCAACGCCTTGTACATCGCGATCAGGTTGGTGGCGATATCACCGCGGGCCCGGGTCCATTCGTCTTGCTGTCCTACCAGGGCACGTTCCGAATCGACGACCCGCTGAAAGTCCACGGCTCCCTCGCGATACTGGATGTTCGAAATTTCGACGGAACGCTTTGCGGCCCGGGCACCTTCGCCAAGAAAGCGACTCTCTTTCCGGGACTGGATAAAGCCTACCAGGGCATCTTCCACTTCCCGGTAGGCAGCCAGTACCGTGTTTTCGTAATTCATGATGGTTTGCTGGTAGCGTGCATCCTGGACCCGCACATTATTCCTGAGGCGACCGTAATTCAGGATATTCCAGCTGAATGCCGGCCCCACGGAATATTGCATGCTCTCGGCATCGAATAAATCGCTGGCACTGCTGTCGAAGGTATCACTGGTCCCGAATCCTATGGATCCCAGCAGGGAAAAACGGGGATACAGATCGGACTCTGCAACGCCGATCAGGGCGCTCTGGCTCGCCGCCTGGGCTTCGGCACTTCTTATATCCGGCCGTCTGCGCAGCAGTTCTGCGGGGATGCCCGTGGCGATTTCGGCGGGTGCGACCGGGATTCTCCCGGGGGGACCCAGGGTATCCTGCAGATCGGATGGCAGGATACCCAGCAGGATGGACAGGGCATTCTTTGCCTTGTGGATTGCACTCAGGGTGCTCGGGACCAGTGCCTGCGTGTTGGCCAGATTCGATTTGGCCTGTTGAACATCGAGTTCTGTTGTGGCGCCGTTCGTGAAGCGTACATCGGTGATACGCAGGCTTTCCTGCTGCAGCTTGATATTGTCATACGCGATTTGCAGGCGTTCTTCCAGTGTGCGAATCGTAACATAGGTACGCGCCACCTCAGCCGTGAGGCTGACGAGCGCATCATCATAATCGGCAACCGTAGCGGCCAGGCTGGCCTCGGCGGACTGGATTCCACGCCGGTAGCGCCCCCAGAAGTCGATTTCCCAGCTGGCGTCAAACCCGGCCTGATAATCCCTGAAGGTCCGATCCGCCAACGGGCTGTAGTTCGGTGAATTCTCGCTGAGTTTTACTGCCGTTGCCGAACCACCGGCCTGCTGCGTCTGCGGGTACTGCAGCCCGACGGCAATGCCCAGTTGGGCACGTGCCTCGAGAATCCGCAGGCCGGCAATCTGCAGGGAGAGATTTTGCCGATAGGCCGTCTCGATCAGCGAATCCAGAACAGGATCATTGAATGCCTTCCACCATGCCGCCTGTTCTACGGGTACGGCCTTGATTTGTGTGTCCTGATTCACCCAGGCAGTTTCTTCCGGTGCCTCCGGCTTGACGAAATCGGGACCCAGCATGGTGCAGCCTGTGGCAAGCGTAACAAGCATCCCTGCCAGCAAGTGGTGTACGGAGAACGTTGGTCTGCGAAACCCGCAAACAGCCTCAAAAGCAACATCCGTTTCGGACATGTGTTATGTATCTCCTTTTATCAGGCATTCTACGTGATCGAAGCACACGGTCATCTATCCCTGACAGCCGGTAACAATGCCCGGTATTACAGCCTAACAAAGCAGACGATATTGATAACCGGCTCCCGGCGATTCGCCAGCTGCAATCATACAGGACAGAACCGCATTCAGTCTTTATTAAACTCCCTGGCAAAGGCAATAAAATCCCGGGCCGGTATACCTTTCGAGAAGTACCAGCCCTGGCCATAATCAACACCCCGTTCCCGCAGGTAATCAGCCTGTTCCCGGGTTTCGATACCCTCGGCAATAATACGTAGTTCCAGCCGTTTCGCGATATCGATTATGGAGTCGACCAGCCCGGCCTTGAGGGTATCGGTTCCGATAGCGTCCACAAAACTCATGTCGATTTTCAGAAAGTCGAGCGGGAACGAGCTCAGATAGCTCAGACTTGAATAGCCTGTCCCGAAATCATCCAGTGCGATATGCGAGTTACGCTTGCGCAATTTTGCCATGATTTCCCGTGCCTGGCCGCTGTCTTCCCTGATCAGGCCGCGCTCGGTAATCTCGTAAATAATCTGTTCCGGCATGATTTTACTGTTGCCGAAGACATGGCTGGATGTCTTGAGAATCTTGTCTGATTCAAAGTGACAGGGGCTGAGATTGATTGCGATATGAAAGGAACGGTCACTGGCAAGCAGTTTCTCCAGCTCCAGGCGAATCTGCTTCATCAACCATTCCGTCATTGGCTCGATCAGTCCGGTATCTTCGGCCAGCGGTATGAACAGATCGGGTCTGACCCGCTTCCCGCCCGGCTGACGCCAGCTGATCAGCGCTTCGGCGCCGGTGCATTTACCCGACTGCAGATCGATCACCGGCTGGTAGTTGATTTCAAAATCACCTTTCTGCAAACCACGTTCCAGCTCTCCCTGCAGGGACAACCGCCGGCGCGAGACAGTCAGCACCAGAAACAGCAGAATGATCGAGGTAACCGCCCCGATGGCGCCCAGCACCAGTGCCGTGCGGATCCAGTTGCGCAGAATCCAGGTATCCGAAGCGGCGGCTACCGAGTAAATGTCCGGGAAGCCGTCCAGTTCAACGGCAAACAGGGTTCGCTTGATGCCATCCTTGAACAGTGCCCTGAGATGGGTCGCACCGTTATCCTCCTCCGCCTGCGACTCCACCATATCCATTTCCGGCACATTACCGTTCCAGGCATAGAGATGGGTGTCTTCCCGACGCAGCAATACGGCAAACCCGTGTTCACCCAGATCGGCACCCAGCCGGCCGATCAGCACGCTGGGGTGAATCAGTGCAACTACCCCTGAGCCATCCGGTGACTGGCGCATGGCAATGAGGCCATAGCGCTTCATGAGTTTGATCTCCATGGGTCCGAGGAGACGAAAACCGGGGGACGATACCGGTATTTCCGTTTTAACCGGGGGATCCACCGGGCCCCAACTGGTGCATGCAATCTTCCGGTCAGGCCGCATCAGGCCGATATTGCTGATCTCCGGAATATCGTAGGCCACGGTATTCAGTGCGGTTACATCTTCGGCCGAGCAGTCGAGGCCGATCCCGGACAAGGCAATCAGACCCTCATCGACGTCATGCAGAATCTTGGAGGTATCCCCGGCAATCGTCTGCGAAATGGAGCGCAGGCTGGCTTCCGCATTTTCCAGTGTTGTCTTGTAGGCGAACCAGATTGCCAGACTTACCGGTGCCAGCCCGATAACGAAGACCAACAGCGACAGCAGCAGAATTGTCAGCTTGCGTTGCATGGGAAAAGTCGTTGGTTGCCGGTTGTCATTAAGGGGATATGGTACTAAATCCGGCCCGGTGAAAATACAGACTACACCCTGTCGATGCGCTGGCAGTCAGCAAGGCATGTTCGTCGCACTGCCCCGCAACAGCCAGGCGGAGTTTTTATTGCTGTAATGAATGGCACGCTATGCCCGAAGTCATGCTGCACTGTCCTGTACTGTAGTTTATTTTACCAGGGCACACATTGACAAAGCCTCATGTCTCCCAGCGAGGCACCGTGAATACTTGGCCCAGGCCAGCCTCTCGACCGGTTCCCGGTCTCACCTTCTGGCCCAGGCCAGCCTCTCGACCGGTTCCCGGTCTCACCTTCTCCCTGTAAGCTTGACGGCCGCACGGCCCAGGCCAGTCTCTCAACCGTTACGCGGTCTCACCTTCTACTGCGGCCGGCACTCGCGGACAGACATGAGGCTTTGTAAGCATGGTTTTTTATAATAGCCACTGACGCGGTTTTCCAGATACGCTTCCGCAAGTCAATTGACAGTCCGGTGTGTCAGTCTCCACCACCGCACCTCAGCAAAAGGGATAGAGCGGACAGACAGCCCTGCGGGATGCAGAAAACGTATTCAGGTCAATCTCGTGGAGCGTCAATCGGTTGGATTCCTCGATCAGGACCGCGATGAACCGGCCGAGATTCGTCTCCGCCGCAGCTACCCTTTCCCGTGTCGCACCATCGCTCCCGAGACGGCGGGCACCGAGATCAATAAACTCGAGCAGAGCCTGCCTGGCGGGAGGTGTAAGCGGACGCGACCGGTCCAGTCGGGAAAAGGCCAGATCACGGAACCGCGCGGCCAGGACCTGCGGACTATCCGCCGCACCGGGATGGTCAAGCGCACAGCCGGATAGACCAAGACAGGCGAGCAGGAAAACGGTAACCCGGAGTCCGGACGGTCGTGGGCATGCACTGCGGGCGCGCGTGGATACAGCCGGGGTATGATTGTTCCTTTGATTCATGCGATCAGGGGGCCACTTGGCAAAGAATATGGTTACAGTATTTCTGTTTGCGATCCTCTGCGTTTGTGCCTCCGGTTTCGAACCCGCAGGTACCTCGAACCTGATGGAGTATTCATCATGGCTAGCCGCTGTCTGACATCCCTAGCACGGCCAATGTGAAGTTTTTCATATCAGCGACGAGCAATCAGACGAGCAGTCGGACGGCAGGCAAGCCGGGGCCGGCAAATGCACCGGCGATTGCAGATTAATCGCGGGGCCCCTGAACGATACCCAGGATTCTGCCCTCCCCGAAATTCAGGATCTCCAGGAACTGACCGGGACCCCTGTCATAGGTCCAGCGGTTGCCCTCACGAAACGTGGGTTCCCCGCACTTGCTGAGGACCTCGGCTTGCGTGTCTCCGATCTGTACAAACCCGTCGCCACAGCTCATGGTATTCTGACTATCGGGTATCTGGGCCCAGCACGCAGCAGGAAAAAGTACCCCGCAGGCCAGAATCCGGAAAAGAATTCTCGTTTTCATGACAATATTCTCCTGATAGCGATTTCGTTAGATCCCGACAAGCATTATCCTATCGCATAATCGTCCCCTGTCCAGTGGAACCTGCCCTGTGAAATCAAGGCTTCTTTTCCTGGTATTGGCCACCCTGTCCCTTGCCGGCAAGGCGCAGGACACGCAGGATGTTGTCGCGCGATTCGGATCCATTCTATGCTGGTAAGTCCAGGGACGCGTCAGCGAAAGACGAAGCCGTTCATTGCAAGGAACTGCGCAGGCAAATGGCGGAATTGAAGGGCAGCCCGCAACGGCGTCATGCCGTTTCACAGCGTTACCAGCTGGAGTGTACCCCCGCCAGGCAGATGCCCGGACAATAGGGCCTGCAGTAACCTTCTCCTTCCTGCTCCGGTCCGGATTCCGGCGACGCGGATTCCGGCATCCACCAGTGTGTGTGGTTATTTTTCCCTTGCCGCCTTGCTGGCTGCCTCCTTCGCCGCGGCAATCCTGGCACACCCGCCACCGTGTGCATCGTGATCATCCACAGTACCCCACAGCTTGTCGAACAACATGACCGGGATGGCAACTGTGGGTAGCAGGAACAGCGGACCGATAGAGGTTATAGCAGCCTTTGCGGGGATGGCATGGACCTTGGGATCGAGGACATCACCGGTAATGTGCACGGGTGCAATATCCGAGAACAGCCGTCTCTTCTGTTTCGGCAGTATGACCATATCAATGGTCCCCGCTCCCAGGTTCAGCGTAAGACTTCCTTCCACTGCAAGCCTTGGCCCGTCCGCAATCAATACCTTGCTGGTGACGGTACCGTTTTGTACATCGAAACGGGCAAGGACGCAGTCGAGATCGGCATAGGCATCCTGTTTCAAGGTGGAATCCATGACCCAGCCGAATACGTCAGCGGAGAGATAATTGACATAACGCTGCGGAATCCTGGCATTTTCAAGTGCCAGATAGACCAGGCCGTTGAGTGAGGATGCCAGTTCATGCGGCGACTCCCCGAGTCCCTGCAGAAAAAACTGGTAGTTCGCATAGCCGTCAACCGGCACCTCTTTCTGTACCTGGGAAAGCCACGGACCCAGCACCTGGTCATCGGCGGACAGCTTGAGGGTAAATCGGGGTTTGTTGCGGGCATCGATTTCCAGATCGAGGTCGGTCGGTCCGCCTTCTGCAACCAGCCGCATCGGCGCAATATGCAGCTGCCCCCCCTCTAGGGACACATGCCCCGTCAGCTTTTGCGCCGAAAGGCCCGGGGCATCGATACTTTCCACGGAAATATCCAGATCCAGGTCAAGTTTTTTCAGATATTCGAGGTCCAGCGGTTTACGGCTGAACAGATACTGCCTGGCAGGTTTTTCCCCTGCCCCGGTTGCGGCGAGGTCGGTGTTTCCGGCAGTGTCATCCACGGCGGGGTGAATACCGAAATCGGCGAGGTACAGTGCCGGGATCTCGAACTTGCCCTTGAGCCGGGGACGCCCCTTGACCAGGGAACCGTCCAGTTGAGTCGTTGAAGTTGTACGGCCAACCGAGCCGCTGCCCTGGTAATGGAGTTGCTTGTCAATGAAGGAAAGGACGCCTTCTGTACGATAGGCGGCAACACCGGCCAGATTGATGCCGGCGGCCGCACCGAGTGCGGGGGGATCCGGGATGCTGATCATGGCCTGGATCTCGGCCTTGTCGCGTTTCACGATGTCATCCAGTGCACCCGCAAATTTCACCTGGTACAGTTTTGTCTGGGTCGAGGTGATAGTGAAATTATCAAGCCCCAGGGTACCATCCAGATCAGAGACCTGGGCACTGCCCTCAAGTCTTCCCAGGTAACCTGGTGGCAGCTTGCCATAAGCGGCCACCAGGTCCGCCACGGCTACATCAAAACTGATCTCCATGGTGCTGGTATGTTGCTTGAGCCTGGTTCTGGCAGTGCCCTTTGCGCGGATGGTGGGTTGTTCCGGGTTACCGGTATTCAGGCGGATCCTGTCGATGAGCAGTTCATGCAGGTCTCCTGAGAGATGCATTTCCGCGCGCACCGCACCGAGTTCCGGTAACGGGTAGCCAATCATCCTGCCGAGAGTGGCGCTGTCAACGGCGTTCAGGTCGATATCCAGATCGAGTCCGGCCAGGTTTTTATCCAGTGAATAGGGAATAAAATTGATGGACCCCCTGAGCTTTGTCTGAACTTCTTTCCGGCTACCAATATTGGCGTGGATACCGGACAGGCTGGAACCATCGAGATAGGGCGTGTACTTTGCCGTTCCCGTGACTGGCCCCAGTTCCGGAATTGCCCTGATGCCAGGCAGGTTCAGTGCCGCGATACTCGGGGAGGACACGACCACATCGAGTTTGCCTGCCGCACGGCCTCCTGCGGCATACTTCTCCCGGGGAATTGCGGTGCTGCCGCTGACGCGTATATCGAGTCCGGTCGAGCTTCTGGCCTCGGCATCGAGTCCATCGATCAGGTAGTCGCCGTGTTGTTCCCGCACGCGGGCTGCAAATTTCAGCCGTTTCATGCGGTCGGTTTTATCGAACAGCCACCAGGACAATACCGCCGGGTCGCTGGAATGCCCCGCTACTTTCAGGTCCAGCCCGGCCAGCGTCAGGATATTTCTGATTTCACCTGCGAGCGTGAGTTCGAGTTTATCCTCGCGCTGCAGCCGAATGGCGATCTCCTCAAGGTGTGGTGCAGTGTAATCACCGCGTATCCGCATCGCTGCGGTCAACACGCCAAGAACCGGGGCATTTTCATTGAAGAGTTTGAGCGTTTCCGCGGGTGCGGAGTCTTTCACGGTAAATTGCAGGTCGAGGCCTGTGCCCTTCAGGGGGTCGGCAATGGTTCCGCTCAGACGGGACTCGATCAGTCTGGCGGTTACCCCGAGTTCCAGTGTATACGGCTGCCCACTGTCCAGGAGATCCGCAAGCGGGCCCAGTGAACCCTCGATTGCCAGTGACTTGCCATCCACGAGCCCGGCACCCGTGATGCTGATCGGCCCGCTGTTGTTGACATCATCGATGACCAGTTGTTGCAGGGATATTGTGTGCGTCATACCTGGATCCCTTCCCTGGTAGACAACCACCACCTTAGCCAGTCGTGCTTCCTCTATAATTACCGGGGGAAGTTCTTCCAGGTGAAATTCCCGGGTATCAGCCTCCCCGGCCTGTACATTCAACTGCACGCCGGAGAGTATCAGCTTGTTGATCCAGAAAGTCCCGGTCCTCAGGTAGGAACCAAGGCGCTGCCGGATGAGGAGTTGATCGACCGTCAGTGTGTAGCTGCCATCATTGGCCTGCAGCCGGATATTGTCGGCACCCAGTGTGGTCTCACGGGCAAGTCGGAATGATAACGGACCACTGATCTCCAGCCGGACATCCAGATAACGGTCTGCTGCCCATACCAGGGCATCGCGATAATCTGCCTCGTCGAGGACGACCACTAGCCCGCCGATAATCACGGCCAGGGTGAGGACGATGCTCAGCAGCGACAGCGTCAGGCGCCGGCCCCACCTCAGATATATTCCGACTCTATTAATTAACATATTCAATTCGTTATATTATTTTATTGCAAATATACTGAAGAGTTATCGTCGCCGAGCCCTGGCTTCGGGGCAGCATGGATTTCATCCCGGCAGGTCTCATCGACGGGCAATTTCTTCCATGCGTCGGGACATGCGCGCGATCTGCGCCCAGTCATGGGTCACGATATCCTGGGCGTGCGACAGGTTGTTACGCAGGGATTCCAGGTCCTTGATAACCCGTTTTGCCGCGTTTTTTGTAGCGAAGCCGAGGCTTTCCATGGCCTGCGGATGAGCGAGGAGTATCTGTCCCTTGTCGGAGAATTGCAGACATTCGAGTAATTGGCAGTGCTGGTTACGGCGCTGGCGTTCGGCCTGAAACGCCAGTGCCTTCTCCAGACGCTTTTCTGCTACCTCCTGTTGCCAGCGGTCATCGGGAAAATATTTGCGGATCAGCTGAACCAGCATCATCTCGATCATGGTGACCAGGCCGAACAACCACATGCGGACCATCGGTTTGTTAATGTCATCGCGGGAGATAACTCCGGTAACAACTCCCAGCATATTGACAAAGCAGTAATCATGTCGTGTCAGTACATGCACGACATCCGCCAGTGTGGAGTCTCCGGAGACTACCTGGTCGACGGTGAAGTGCCGGATATGCCGGGCGCAATCACCATCTGCCAGGACGGAGCGGCGCACATAACCCTCCACACTCCCGTGGATCCGCACACTGGCAACCTCCTGCTGGCGGTAATCCAGTGCCTTGCAGACCTCACTGCAGGTATTGGTCGCGTCGAATGACAGCAACGGTTCGGCGATGTCCCGGGCGGTAAATATTTCCGCGAACATGCGCCTGAAATGCGGTCCGGCAAATCCCGGTAACGGGTCGGGACCGGAACGGGATGACCATTCCCCGGAGGCCACCTTGGCTTCCCTTCCGAGGCTTGCGAGGCATGTTTCACGCAGTTCGTGTGCCTGTTGCAGGAGGCGTGGATCGCCCTCCTTCAGGACATCCAGCAGCTGTCCCATTTCAGCAAGGTAAAGCCTGGCAAAGCGTGGGTCATGGCGGGTGATGTCCCCGCAGTTATCGATCAGGTCGGCGAGCTTCACAGTCTTGGCGCGCACCGAAGCCTGGGCGGTGTGCATGCGGTCGATCTCCTTGCGTACGGCGCGATTGCCATCTCCCGGTTTGCTGATATCCGTCAGTTCCTCCACCAGTTCGGCAACCGGGGCACCGAACGCTTCCTCGATATCCTCCAGGGTCGCCGGGGTGTCCTCAACCGTATCGTGCAGCCAGGCGGCTGCGACCATTTCCGGGTCATCCGTCACCGTGGCAACCAGCCGGGCTACCGCCTGCAGATGCACATGATACGGCTGATTGCTGTATTTCCGGCGATGATCGATGCGCTGGTGTGCCCTGGTGGCATAGATACTGGCGCGTTCTGCCAGGTCGGTCATGAAGGTTTTCCATGAAGCTTCGCTGGCGCTATTGTAGCGATTTTTCCTGACGGTGGCTGTAGCCAGATCAATATGGGAAACTGCCCCGCCATGGCCGGGCATGGTACATTCCCCTGCTACGGATTCAACCATGCGCTTACGCCTGCAGCTTTTCATCCTTGCCCTGACGGGCCTGTCCTTCTACCCGCCGTTGCCGGCATCGGAGCCGGATTACCTGTCCTATGAGAGACCAACCCCTGGCACCGTGCTTGACGAGAGTGGCGCATTTGCAGAATCGCCAGGGGGACAAACCGGGGAAGCCGAATGGAAGCGCAGACTGAAGCAGCGTGCCGCCAACCTGGAGGAATTCTTTTGGGATGATGCCACGATTTTGCTGCAGCCACGCACCTATTACCTGGACAAACGTCGTTCCGGCAGTGCGGACAGCGAGGCCTGGGCCGCGGGTGGCGCACTGCAGTACCGCAGTGGTTCTTTCCGGGACCGGCTTCGGCTGGGAACCACGTTATATACCGCGCAGAAACTCTACGGGCCAGCGGACAAGGGAGGGACCCTGCTGCTCAAACCCGTACAGAATGGCTTCAGCGTGCTGGGCGAAGCCTATGCCGAGGCGGGCCTGACGGAGACAGTCGATCTGCGGCTGTATCGCCAATCGCTGAACCTGCCGTATGTCAACCGTCAGGACAATCGCATGGTACCGAACACGTTCGAGGCGTATTCGCTGCTGGACGCCAGATCACCGCACTTCAACTATGTCGTCTCCCAAATCACCCGGATGAAACCGCGCGACGCAACTTCTTTTATCCACATGTCCGAGGCCGCCGGCGCTGACAACACGGACAAGGGCCTTACCATGCTGGGCGGCCGTTACCGGTTTTCACCGCTCATCGACATCGGAGCCATCAATCACCATGCCTGGGATGTAATGAACATCTTCTATGCCGAGGCCAATGCCGCGCGGGAGTTAACCAACGGATTCGCCCTGCGCCTTTCCGGTCAGTACACTGCCCAGAAAAGTACGGGCGATGAACTGGTTGGCGATTTCGATACCCGCATGTACGGAGCCAGGCTCGCCATGAGCTATAACAGCCTTATTCTGACCCTGGCAAGGACATCCGTCGACCGGAACAGCGGGATTCGCACTCCCTATGGCGGCTACCCCGGCTATACATCCATCCTGGTCGAGGACTTCAATCGTGCCGGGGAAGATGCCTGGCTGATCGGTCTTTCCTGTGATTTCGCCAGGATCGGGCTGGATGGACTCAGCGCTTTCAGCAACTATGTCCGTGGCGATACCCCCGACAGGGGTAAGGTGGCATCACCGGACCAGAAGGAACTCGATTTCACCCTCGATTACCGCCCTGGTGGAAGTCTGTTGAAGGGGTTGTGGATCCGCGCCCGTGCCGGCTTCGTGGACCGGAACCATGCCGGGGACATCAACGATTACCGGATTATCGTGAACTACAGCGTGCCGCTCCACTGAGGGGACGTGCATTCGAGCACGGGCCCGGCGGGCGTATGGCAGTGACGAAGTGCCCTGACAGGATCCCGACTTGCGTGGTCGGGGCACAATTACCTTACCGTGATCGTAATGGTCTTCGTATGCCGGGTAATGACCTGGTCGCCCGACTTGAGTTCATCGAGCCGCTGCGTGTTATCCTCAACCTCCATGGTATATATATTACCCTCCAGGTCACGCAGCAGGATCACCCGGCCGCGGAGATCAACCAGCCCCACGAAGGCCGTAATAAAGGTGGTTTCTGTGACGACAATGCCGGGTTTTGCGCCCGGTGGGGCAAGGCTGACGGAAGTCGCCTCATCCGCTTCCAGCCCTTCCGTTGATGGCTGCAGGTAGAGTTCCACCATTTCCTGGTATTCGGCCTGGACTGTGTCACCCACTGCCAGTTGCTCCAGGTTTCTGGCACGCTCATCCAACTGCATGGTACGCAGGGTTCCCTCCGCCTCCCGGAGCGTGAGAATGCGGGTATCATGATCAATCGCGACAACCGTCGCCCTCAGTACCAGCTGGCTGGTGGCAACGGCAGCGGGCGTCACGGTGCCTTGTTTCTGGGTAACGGCACATGACACAAGACACAGGGCGACAAGTCCTGCAAGCATTACGATTGCCGGTTTGTTCATTGCGTGTTCCTGTCGATGGTTGATGTGGCGGCGGAAGACAGCCACCGGTGGTTGCAATATACCACTGGAAACGCCGAACTTGCGCCGCTGATCAGTCGCGGTGGCCGCTAACCGCCGTTTCGGCCAGCGAGTAACCCAGCTCGATCATTTCTGCAGCACGGTCGAACTCATAAGCCTTGCAACTATCTCGAGGAATTTCAATGAGTACATCCGGCGCATAGGTTGCCAGCTTGATGCTGGATATGGCATTTTGCATGGTCTCGAAAGAGCTGTTTAGCAGGTCCAGAAAACCCAGTTCCGTACTTCGTTCCGTGTGGTTTCCCTGAATACTGTCGAGAAACTCCAGCACCGCGGCTCGATAGCGGCTGATACCCTCTACCGGCGGGTTCGATTTCTTTCCGAACGCGATCCGTTCGCTGCCTTCCCGGAAACCGTTGAGATTGACAGCAATGGTCATATCCGTCATGTCCTTGAAGGTCGGCGCAATCGGAACCGGGTTCAGTAGCCCGCCGTCCAGCAACCGTTTGCCGTGGTAGGTATGCGGCGTGAACACGGTGGGGATTGCAATCGATGCGCGTATCGCCTCGAACAGTGAACCCTCGGAAAGCCATACCTCTTTCTGGCGTTCCAGGTCGGTCGCGACAGCAGTAAAGGAAATGGGAAGATCCTCGATATTGCGTTCGCCGGCGATTTCCCGGAGGGCGTCCATGAGCCGTGCTCCCTTGAATAATCCCTCGGAACTGAAGGAGAGATCCAGATAACGCAGGACATCGGCTCTTTCCAGCGCCAGTACCCAGCGCTTGTAGGCTTCGAGTTCGCCCGAAGCATAGATGCCACCGACCAGGGCACCCATCGATGCTCCGGCAATGGAACTGATTTCATACCCGTGTTCGTCCAGCCATTCGATCACCCCGATGTGCGCCAGCCCACGGGCCGCACCACTGCCGAGCACGAGGGAAACGGTCTTCGATTCGCCGGGCATATGAGTTTCCAGAAACGCCGGTCACGGGGTGCCGGTCTTTACGCAGGATAATATAGGTATTCATGCACCGGTTATTTCCCGGTCACCACCTTCCCTGAACGATAGACCAGGAACGGCTGCAAGCCAAGCGGATCCTGTGCGGTGTCTGTACGCCGGGTAACGCCGGCCGTCCTTGAACCTTTGCCGGATACCTGCAACCATACCTGCAAATGGTTAGCGAAGCCGAAACGTCTCGGCAGCGTCCGGAGCTGCACATCGATCATCCCACCGCCGGCGGCCTGCTGATTAAACTGGCCGGTAGCTGGACACTCAAGAATAACCCACCCGCTGTTGACCAGGTACTGCAACAGCTTGCCGGCAATACCACGATCCAGCGCGTCAGTTTTGACGGCCGGGACATTGCCAACTGGGACTCGGGCCTGCTGATCTTTCTGATCAGGCTCCAGGACCAGTGTCAGCAGCGCGGCATCGACCTGGATCTGGATGGTCTTCCGGAGGGTGTACACAAGCTGCTCGACCTGGCTGCCGCGGTACCTGCAAAAGAGGATACCGGCCGTCACGGTGAACTGCCGCCGCTGCTGGCGCGGATCGGTAGTGCCACACTCGACTTTGTGCAGGGTATACCCGAGATGCTGCATTTCATCGGCGAGGTAGCCATCGCCTGCGGACGCCTGCTCCGTGGCAAGGCCCAGTTCCGCCGCGCCGACCTCCTGCTGTTCATTCAGGCGGCCGGGCCAGAGGCCCTGCCGATCGTCACCCTGATCAGTTTCCTCGTCGGCCTGATCGTCGCCTACATGGGCGCGGTCCAGCTGGCACAGTTCGGTGCCCAGATCTACATTGCGAACCTGGTCGGCATCGGCATGGTACGCGAGATGGGCGCCCTGATGACCGGTATCATCATGGCGGGACGTACCGGGGCGGCCTTTGCCGCGCAGCTCGGCACCATGCAGGTCAACGAGGAGATCGATGCCTTCAGGACCCTGGGCATCCAGCCCATGGAGTTCCTGGTCCTGCCCCGCATATTGGCGCTGGTCCTGATCATGCCGCTGCTCACCCTGTACTCGGACCTGGTGGGCATTCTCGCGGGGATGTTCGTGGCGAACGCAACGTTCGATGTCGGAACGTTCGAGTATTATCACCAGACGATCGCCTCCCTGCACCTGCATGACGTGGCGGTGGGGCTGGTGAACGGCACCGTCTACGGGGTCCTGATTGCCATCGCCGGCTGCCTGCGCGGCATGCAATGCGGGCGCAGCGCCTCGGCCGTTGGCGAGGCGACCACCTCGGCCGTAGTGACCAGCATCGTATTCATCGTGGTCTCATCCTCGTTGCTCACCATCGTGTTCCAGAAACTGGGAGTCTGATATGAACACGGCCGCCCGTCAGCAACCCCGGAGCGAAGCGCACATTACCGTGCAGGACCTGACCATGGCGTTTGGTGATTTCGTTATCCAGCGCAATCTCGACTTTACCATCAACCGGGGTGAAATCTTTATCATCATGGGAGGCAGCGGTTGCGGCAAGAGCACCCTGCTGCGGCACCTGGTCGGGCTCAAGGCGCCTGCAAAGGGCAAGGTGTTCTATGACGAGCTCAGTTTCTGGGACGCCGATCCGGATGAACAGGAGCAGGTAAAGCGGGGCTTTGGCATGCTGTTCCAGAGTGGCGCACTCTGGAGTTCGCTGACGCTGGCCGAAAACATCGCCCTGCCGCTGGGCGAATATACCAGCCTGAGCCCGGCCGGGATCAGTGAGGTGGTTGATCTGAAACTGGCACTGGTGGGGCTGGCCGGCTTCGGGGAATTCTATCCCTCTGAAATCAGCGGTGGCATGCAGAAGCGTGCCGGCCTGGCACGCGCCATGGCGCTGGACCCGGGCATCCTGTTCTTTGACGAACCCTCCGCGGGACTGGACCCGATCAGTTCCCGCCGGCTCGATGACCTGATACTGGAACTGCGCGACAGTCTGGGTGCCACCATCGTGGTGGTGACCCACGAGCTGGCCAGCATCTTTACCATTGGCGACAACTCGGTTTTTCTGGATCCGGAGACCAGGACCATGATCGCCACAGGTGACCCGAACCGGTTGCGAACCGACAGTTCCGACCCGAAGGTGCGGGCCTTTCTGAATCGAGGTGAAATATGAGTAAACGTGTAAACCCGACGCTCATCGGCGCCTTCATCACTGGCGCCATCGCTCTCGCCGTCGCGGCCGTACTGTTACTGGCGGGAGGAGAACTGTTCGCGAGCAAGGCGCAATATGTGATGTATTTCGACGGCTCGGTCAAGGGCCTGAATATCGGTTCACCGGTGAACTTCCGTGGTGTCAGGATCGGTACCGTGACCAATATGCAGCTGGTCGTCGTCAAGAACAACCAGGATATCAAAATCCCCGTGGTGATCGAAATTGACAATTCCCGATTCATCCAGAAGGACCCCGGTGCCGTTGCGAACGATGATAGCGACGAGACGGAGGAAATGAAGGATTTGATCAAGGCCGGCCTGCGCGCCCAGTTGCAGCTGCAGAGTCTGCTGACCGGTCAGCTGTTCATCCAGATCGATTTTTACCCGGGCACGCCGGATCGGCTCGTCGGTGACCAGCAGTATGTGGAAATACCGACCATCCCCACCCCCATCGATAAAATCACCAGGAAGCTGGAGGACTTCCCGTTTCAGAAGGTGCTGGACGATATCACCTCGACCATGAATGGAATCAACAAGCTGGTGAACTCGCCGGATATTCAGGCGGCACTGGTATCCGCGCGGCAATCACTGGACGAGTTCAGGAAACTGGCCGGCAACCTCAACCAGCAGGTGGCACCGCTGACGGCCAGCGTCGATACCACTATGAAGGAGGCCCGCAGTGCACTGGCCGATGCGCGCAGCGCCATGGTGCAGGCACGCAGCGCCTTCGAAGCCACCGGGGATCTGGTGAGCGACAAGCGGCTGATCACGGAGCTTGATAGCGCGCTTGTCGAACTGACGGGTGCCGCGCGCGCCGTACGGGTATTGGCCAATTCCATCGATCGACAGCCCGAATCCCTGATCCGGGGAAGAAGCAAGTGACCAGGAGAACCACTATGCGCCCTACCACTGCGTTTCTCATGCTCGGCCTCACACTGGTGTTTCTGGCGGGATGCGGCACAACCCGACCATCGAAATTTTATATTCTGAGTCCCATACCGGCTGGTGAGTCTGTAACTGCCACCGGCAATGAACCGGCGATAGGTCTTGGTCCGGTAGTGATGCCCAAATACCTCGACAGGCCCCAGATCGTGCAGCGCGCCGGCGACAACCAGTTACTGCTCGCCGAGTCCCATCGCTGGGCCGAACCCCTGGCCAACAATTTCATCCGGGTGCTTGCGGAGAATCTTGCCGCAACGATTCCGGTTGACCAGGTCGCCGTGTATCCGTGGAGTCGCACGACGCGGGTCGACTATCAGGTCAGCGTCGATGTCATGCGTTTTGATGCGGATGCAGACGGGAACGCCGTGCTGTCCACCGACTGGAAGGTGCAGGAAACGGAATCGGAGAAAATCATCACCAGGAAACGGTCGACTTTCAGCGAGGCGGCGCTCGCTACGGATTACGCCGCTATCGTTGCGGCTCAAAGCCGCTTGCTAGCGGCATTCGCCAGGGAAATCACCGGGATTATCCGCTCCGCAACACGGGTGAGTGACTAACGGGGAATTACGCCACCGCCCTGCCGCGCTGCTCCGCCAGGAGTCAGCATCGTGCAGGGATACGCTTTTATCACGGGGCCTGCCATTCACTGCGGACTGCGCCTTGTCTTGGATCATCCGGGTAGCTCTGATCCCGTCAATATCACCTTGAAGGAGTATTAGTGCAAGGTGCACGCCCCGAAGACGACCACTGCAAAACCGTCCCCGGAGGCGCTGATTACCATCTTGCCGGTCTCCTCGTTGATTGCCAGCGTCCAGCCAAGGCCATCACGGACATCCTCGATACCATCGTCCGCACCCTGCAGCATCAGCTTGCCGTCGAGGTGCTCGCTGCGCTCAATCGGTGTCGTTGCTTCCCGGGCACTTTCCGGGGTCGAACTGATTAAATTGCCGGCGACATCGATCTGGAAGAAATCCGGGAGATTGACACTTTCCGGAGTGACATTGACGCAGTCCGCGCCAACATCGCATTGGGAAACGTACTGGGTTGCACACAGCATGGGCTTGCTGCCATCGAAGGTTTCCGCAATCCCCGTGGCGGATATCGCCATGAATCCGGCCAGCAATACCGCAGTGGTAACTTTATTCATGATGTTCTCCTTTGCTTACTTGACGCTGTAACCACGGCCTTCCAGACAGGCGGCGTAGGCGCGATTGTAGTTATTGCGGTTATTGGCGTAGTTTGCTGATTCCTGCTGCTTCCACTGACTCTTCTGGGACTGTATCTCCTTGTTATGCGAATACTGGCTTACCCCGCCTATCAGGCCACCCGCAAGCGCCCCTTTCTTGGCACCCTTTTTCCCGCTCAGCAGACCGCCGATTGCCGCACCTCCCAGGCCACCCTTGACCGCGGTGTATTCCTTCTTTTGACCGGATGGTTTCGCCGTGGTGGTCGTGGGTGCTGCCATCGGGTCAAAACCGGAATCGTTCTTGGCCCAGTTGTAGCATTCGTACTTGTCTTTGTCCGTTTGCTCGGCGCTCTGACCGTTTTTGGGGTAGACATAGAGGTCCTGCGCCGTTGCTGTCGCCGCCCCGAGCAGGAACGCGGGGAAAATCAAGGCTGCCTTGGTGCTCGTTCTGTTCATTGGTATCTCCTGCAGTTTGTATCGATGCTATCGGATTCAATGCCGATATTGAACAAGAAGTATACCTCTGCGGGCGGAATTGCCGAAATATCGCGGAATTACAGTGGTACTCCGTTGCAGGCCCCCTAACGCAAAGAAGCGGCCCGCAGGCCGCTTCTGTTGTTTCCTGTCTGAATGACTTGTGATCAGAACGAATAGGTGACCGCGAGCACGGCCTCGTACTGGTTCTCGTCACCCACTTTTTTGACCAGCGGGCTGTCCTCGGCGTCGTTCAGCATGCGGGTATACTGCACATTGCCCAGCAGCCCCCATGTCTTGTTGAAGGCATATGTTCCCGTCAGGGCCAGGCCGGTGTCCTTGATACCGCTACTGGCCGTGTATTTCGGCAGGCCACTGCGCGCGGAATTCTTGGGCTTGACGCCGAAATAGGTCTCCATGTAGTCGTCGCTTGCCCAGGTCAGATGGGCACCGAGATTCAGCTTGAAGCGGTCATTGACCGGAATGTCATAACCACCGTTGAAATACAGCAGGCTGCCGTCGTGATTATCCGACACATCGGTCGCGAAGCTGATACTGGCAGACCAGGGACCGGAATCCATTCCGACAAAGGCACCGGCCTCTGTGGCGGCATCGACGTCTTTCATCTTGTCGACCTTGTTGTTGTGGACATCACTACGCTCCAATCGGTACTGCAGAAGCGGGCCGAATTGCCAGATGCTGCCGGTATCGGTTGCCAGGATATTCGCCTTCAGGCGTGCCGCCTGCTCGGTACCGGAGGTGCCGCCCAGGCTGACATAGCGACCGCTGCCCCATTGATATTTACCGAAGGGCGCCACTTTGCCTTCATAGTCATCGGAACCTTCATAGTCCGGGCGGTAAAGCCCGGCAATACCGATGAAGCCGCCACCGTCACGGGTCGCGACCTCAGTGGACATTTCCTCGTAGGCCGATACCGGGCCGGCAATGATGGCCAGACCCAGGACAGTGCCTGAACACAACAGCAAATTCTTTCTCATTGAAATCTCCTCTGCATTATCTGCAAGCCTGACTGGCGAAGTGGCATACCCGGATGTATGTTGTATGCTTGCGACGGAATGTAGCATATAAACAAATATTTCGCCAACATCCCTATAAAACCCACTGTATTGTCGTTTGGGTCTAGCTGGAATAAACGTTGCAAAAATGATACATTCCGTGACAGGACGTTAATCTTCCAGGCGTATCTTCACTGGTATCTCTGAAGCTCGAGCCTGCCAGGCGTGACGACCAATCGCCCACCAGTCACCCGGGTCGCTGCATTGGACCGGAAATACACCTGGCGCTTGTGGCATTGCAGACAGGGTCACGGGATTCGTCTGCGAACCGGGCTGACTCTCGGCACAGCATTTCCTGGCACCAGTCACAGCTGCTCGTGAGTAGCCGTGATCACGGCTACGGACAGTTTTCCCTCCCGCAACCCTCCATCAGAAAGGCAAGGCAGGAGATATCGCTACCACCTTAGCCTTCAAGCTAGAATAACGCCATTCATTATGGTCGGGAGCATACCGGATGGATCGACTTACCAGGCTGCTGCAACTGGTTACCCTGCTGATACTGCTCATGCCGTATCACGGCGCAATGAGCGTGGACTCCCCCGCAGCGACCAGTACGGTGAGTGCGACGGTATTACCCGCCACACTCAAGATGAAAATCAAGGAAATCGAATCCACAACCGGGCTGGACGAGGAAACCAGGACCCGGCTGATTGAATTATATCGCAAGGCCCTCGCCTTCCAGGAAGAGGCGACCTCCAGCGAGTCGGCCGCCAGGGTCTACAGCCAGGCCAGGGAATCCGCGCCATCACAGGCTGCGAACATTCGGAAAAAACTCGACCAGGAAGAAAAGACCTCACCGGAAGTCACCCTCAAGGCCACCGATGAAACCCCGCTTTCCGAAATCGATCAGGAGTTACTGAAGGAAAAGGCAAATGCTGCCGCCGTTGAGGCCAAGCTCAATGAACTGGAACAGCAGCTGGCCAATGAAACCGAACGGCCGGGGGTGATACGGAATCAGCTTACCGAGGCGAATCACCGCCAGGAAGAGCTGGCCACAGAACTCAAGCTGTCGGCCCTGGAAGGCGAACCACCTGACCTGACCGAGGCACAGCGCTGGGTACTGCAAAGCGAATCGCTGGCCCTCAATGCCAGGATCCGCAGGTTCGATCAGGAACTGCTGAGCCAGCCCATGCGCATCCAGCTACTCGAGGCGCAACGCGATCAACAGGCAAGTTCGCTGCAGCGGATTCGCACCCGCGTGCAGCTGCTCGAAACCATGTTAAGCGGCAGGCGGGTTGCCGAAGCAAAACAGGCGGCGACGGAAGCCGAACAGGCGCAACGTATGGCGGCGGACAGCCCTCCGGTGGTGCAGGCACTGGCCGGGCAGAATATAACATTGAGCGATGGGCTTACCTCGCTGGCGGAAGAGCTGAAGCAGGTATCGGCGGAAGATGATGCGGCGGATCAGGAGACGAAACACTACGCTGATCTGTTACGCAATACCCGGCAGAAACTGGAAATCGCCGGACTGAACCAGGCGCTCGGGCATGTACTGCTGAAGCAGCGCCGGGAGCTGCCCGACCTCCAGGGTTTTCGCAAACAGTTCAGAGAGAATGAGCGGCAAGTAGCCGATGCGAGCCTGCGCCTGATCCAGTATGACGAAGAACGCAGGAACCTGAGGGATATCCCCGCTTACGTCCGCGATCTAACCGCAGGCCTTGCACCGGCCGAGGCGGAACAGACCGAAGCCCAATTGACGGTACTCGCGGAAAACCGGCGTGCACTCCTGGAGAAGGCAATCACCATCACCCAGGCCTACCTGCGCACCCTGAGCGAACTGGACTACGCGCAGCGCAAGCTGCTCGAGACCGTCGAGGCCTATGAGGGGTTTCTTGCCGAGCACCTGCTCTGGATACGCAGCAGTCCCCGACCGACGCTGGAAATGCTGGGAGACATCCCCAAACAGATCGCCCGCATCATGGCTCCCGGTAACTGGCTTGCCGTGATCACCATCCTCCTGCATGAACTGATTTCTTCGCCGGAATATCTGGCAGGGTATGTGCTTTTCGGGGTGCTGCTGTGGAAATCGCGATCCATGCGCAGCCTGCTCACAGCGACCGGGGGCAAAATAGGCAAACCCAGCAGCGACCTGTTCAACAATACCTTCCAGGCGCTTGTCCTGACCTTGTTACTGGCGTCTGCATGGCCGCTGCTGATGGCGATTACCGGCTGGCAGCTCGAATATTCGCTGGAGGCAACCGAATTTTCCCGGGCGGTATCGAAAGGCTTGTTGTGGGTTGCCCCGGCATTGTTTTACCTGCGTGCCTTTCAGGTACTCTGCAGCCCCGGCGGGTTGGCGGAAGCGCATTTCCGCTGGTTCGCAAATAGTGTGCAGCGGCTGCGGCGCAATCTTAACCGACTGATCGTTACGTTTTTGCCGCTGGCCTTCTTCGCGATCCTGCTCGTCAATTACGACTCGGACATGATCGGGGGGGGGCTCAACCGCCTGCTATTCGTCTCTGTGGAAATCACCTTCGCCATCTTCTTTTATTATCTGTTCGAACCGAAACAGGGCGTGCTGCAGCCCTTGCTAAGCGGTGAGTCAAGAGCCCTGGTGGTCCGACTGCGTTACCTCTGGCTGGGATTGACGGTGACCATTCCGCTGGGACTTGCGACATTGTCATTTATCGGTTACATCTATACGGCGGGCACCCTGACACAGTTGCTGATCAATACCCTGTGGTTCATCCTGGTCCTTGTTGTCATTCATCAACTGGTCGTGCGCTGGTTGTTGCTGACCCGTCGCCGGCTGGCCTTCCAGGCAATCATCGCACGCCGCGAGGCGGCGGCACGTGCCACCGCAGCGACCAGCGAGTCCGATGCGACGGGCAGCGAGGCTGCCCGTGAACAGGTAGAGGAGCCGGCGATCGACCTGGTGGCGCTGAGCGAGGAGAGCCGCAAACTGCTCAATACGGCGCTCGGGATGGTCGGCTTCCTGGGTGTGTGGATGATCTGGTCCGATGTGTTGCCGGCATTCCGTATCCTGGACGATATCACCCTGTGGCAGCACACCGTTACGGAAGCAGGCCAGGAGCAGCAGGTCCCCATCACCCTGGCGGATGCCGTAATGGCCATCCTCGTGATCGTCGTTACCATTGTGGCCACCCGACGATTCCCGGCCTTTCTCGAAATTGTGTTGTTGCAGTTTATCAAGCTGACCGCCGGCGGCCGCTATACCGTCACCACCCTGGCGAGCTATGCGATCGCAGCCATCGGCATCATACTGGCCATCGGCATGATCGGCGGCAGCTGGGGCCAGATCCAATGGCTGGTCGCCGCTCTCGGTGTCGGTATCGGATTTGGTTTGCAGGAGATCGTGGCCAACTTCATCAGCGGCCTGATCATCCTCTTCGAGCGTCCCATTCGGGTCGGGGATACCGTGACCGTCGGAGATACCGACGGGATTGTCACCCGCATCCAGATTCGTGCCACTACCATTCGCAACTGGGACCGCAAGGAACTGCTGGTACCGAACAAGGAGTTCATCACCGGGCGGCTGCTCAACTGGTCGCTTTCAGACCAGACAGCGCGAATCAGCATACCTGTCGGTGTGGCCTACGGGACCAATGTGCAACAGGCGATGGCATTGATGGCCGCAGCCGCGGAAGAGCATGGACGCGTGATTGAGGATCCGGCACCCTTTGTCATCTTCGAGGGATTTGGCGACAATGCCCTCGCCCTGGTGCTGCGCTGTTATCTGGATTCCCTCGATTATCGCATTGCCACCATCAGCGAACTGTGCGAAGCCATTAACGACAAGTTCAATGCCGCCGGCATCGTGGTGTCGTTCCCGCAGCGGGATCTGCATCTGGATACCAGCAAACCCCTTGATATCCGGATTTCCCATGGAGACGGACCGCAGGATCCGGGTACAACCCTCCCCTGACACAGGATACCGGGCCGGTCTGATATCTTACCCCTTTTCAGGGATGCCACTGTTATTTGTTGTTTTAATTGAATATTCAAGCCATAACCAGGTGCGGTGTAATCATGCCCCGGGATTTCACATAAGATAATTTTGACAACCTCCGCCAGCCAGGTGATGGTTTGGTCTCCCGCCATGAGGCTCCGGTGAGAATCTGCGGACAACCGACACTGCCGGTGCATGCCACGAATGCTAGCGGGTAGCCAGGCGTTCGCCGGAAGGTCGATACACTCCGTGCTTCCGTTTCCCGCGTGCATTTCCGTGAATCCGGTCCTTCACAAGTCTGACGGGTTTAATGCATACTCCGACCAGTCAACACCCCTTCACTTAACGTATTCAGGAGCATCCGGTATGAATAATGAATTGCCATCAGGCCGTGTAACAGGGATCCAGAGTTCCAACAAACGCATGCTGGCCGCGTTCCTGATCATGGCACTGGCGGTGACTGGTTGCACGACCAATCCTTATACCGGTGAACAAGAGGCCAGTAATACCGGCAAGGGTGCCGGTATCGGGGCCGTTGGCGGCGCGATTATTGGCGCAATCGCAGGCGGTAGCCGCAAATCCGTACTGATCGGCGCCGGGGTCGGTGCCCTGGCCGGTGCCGGGGTCGGCGCCTACATGGACAAACAGGAGGACAAGCTGCGTGAACAACTGCGCAACACCGGCGTCAGTGTTACCCGGGTCGGGGACGACATCATCCTCAACATGCCCGGCAACATCACCTTTGCAACCAACTCCAGCGATATCACCTCCGGTTTCTATCCGGTACTCAATTCCGTCACCCTGGTCGTCAACGAATTCGAGAAGACCTATATCGACATTACCGGTTATACCGACAGCACCGGATCGGCTGAATACAACCTGCAACTTTCCGAAAAACGCGCACAAAGTGTTGCAGACTACCTGATTGGCCAGCAGGTGCTGCCACAGCGTATCGTTACCCGCGGGATGGGGCTGAATAATCCGATCGCCAGCAACGACACACCCGAAGGACGCGCCAGCAACCGGCGCGTGGAGATCAAACTGTCACCGATCACCTGAGCCGCTCAATTCACCCCGGGCTGCGGCGCGACTATACGGCCGCACAATCCCGGCCCGGAGCGCGCTCCTGCCGGTTGAAGCGGAGATCCCTTGCAGGAGCGCCTCCCACCGGGGTGATTCAAGTTCGGTAACGGCATGCCCTCCGGGTGGATCATTCCGGTGAATCCCGACTCGCCTGCCCTGATTTACTCGTCGTCTGAACTGAGCGCCTTGCCAAACCAGCGGGTACCCAGCTCATCCAGCAATCCAACGCCTTCCAGTCGTTTCAGGAAATTTTCGGTCCAGTTGATGTAGAGCGGGTCGGTACCCGGCACGGCGATACCGATGGGTTCGTAGCTGAGCAGTGAAAACAGCGAGACGAATCCGGCATCGGGGAAACGCTGCAGCATGCTGAGGCAGATCGGGTAGTCTGTCAACAGCCCGCCGACCTTGTCGTCGTTGATCATCCGGACGGCCCCGTCGTAGTCATCCACCAGCGTCAGCGTCGCCTCGGGCAGCAATACCTTGACAAATTCCGCGCTGGTCGAACCCTTGAGAGCCGCCAGGCGAGTCGCGGGGGTATTGAGGTCTTCGGCTTCTTCGGCCTTGGCCAGTCCCTTCTTCTTGGTGATGACGCATTTGCCGGACGTCATATAGGGCCCGACGAAGGCGACCCGCAGGTTGCGCTCCGGGTTCATGGTGACATTGGAAATCACCACATCGACCTCACCCTTCTCCAGGGCCGGTAACAGCTTGTCGAAGGGCATGGTCTTGATATTCAGCTTGACATCCATTCCGGTGGCCATCAGGCGTGCGAGGTCGATATCAAAACCGACTACCTTGCCGTCTTCACGGACCTGGGTCATCGGAGGCATGTTCCCCGAGGTGCCCAGCACCAGTTCTCCACGCTGCTTGATTCGGGAAAGCACCGTGGTGCTCGTTTCCGACCAGGCGGTTTGGACGGCGGTGAAACCGGCTGCGAATATCAGCAGTGCAAGCAGCAGGGAGGGTTTAGTGCAGGATCGAGTCATAACGGATTCCTTGTGTCGTTGATTATGTTGAATTGATTGCATTACCGGCCGCGGAAGCAGTCGGCCCACCGGAGGCGTTACGTTATAGCAGAACGGCGCCTGAACGCTCCGTAAGTGTGCGGGACTTTACCATGTTAACCACGACACTTGCCATGCCTCCCGGGAATTTACCGCTGTTGTCAGCTGTATCCGGTATCCACCTTCACCAGATACTCAGCGACAGGCACATTGTCGATCTGCTCCGGATCCAGGAAGCGGCGGGCATATTCGAGATACACCCCGCTGGTGAGGAACAGTTCAAACAGGTCCGGATCAATATGCCGGTCCTGCTTCATGAAATGCATGATGCGTATGGCCTCGCTGAGTTTCTTGGCTTTCTTGTAGGGCCGGTCGGATGCCGTCAGGGCCTCGAATATATCGGCGATGGCCATCATCCGTGCCGTCAACGGCATGGCTTCACGCCGCAGCCGCCTCGGATAGCCGGTACCATCCATGGTTTCATGGTGGCACCCGGCAATCATGGGTACATCCCGCAGGTGTTTCGGGTAGGGCAACTTTTCCAGCATGATGATGGTCTGCACGATGTGGTCGTTGATCTGGTAGCGTTCCTCGGCAGAGAGTGTGCCACGCTCGGTCAGGAGGTTATACAGCTCGCCACGATTGTACTTGTACTGCGGTACGTCCAGCCGGAATCCCCAGGGATTGTCGTCCGGCATGTGGTCAGACGCTCCGCGTTCAATCAGGTGCTCGGCCTTGTCGTCCAGCAGTCTTTCCGTCACCGGCAGGGAGTGCGCAGGCGCCCGCTCCTTGCGCTGCTTTTCCTCCCAGGAAATACCGATGCGGTCGTCGAGCGTCCGCTGCCAGGTGCGCGCTGCGATCCTGTGCAGGCGCTCCTGTTGTTCGGATGACAGGTATTCGCCACCTTCGTTGCACGCGGCGACAATGGCGAACTCCTCATCGAGCTGTGCGGTTTCTGCATCCAGACCCTGCTGCAGGGCAATACCGTCGCCACCGGCCGCGACCTGTTCCCAGTAGCGAATCACGGCATCGCGCTTCAGCACCTCGAAGCGCATGCGGACCTCGTGGATACGGTCGTAGATCGTTTCCAGTTTCGTCGCCTTGTCGACCACATATTCCGGTGTGGTGACCTTGCCGCAGTCATGCAGCCAGCTGGCGATATCCAGGGCCTCCCATTGTTTATTATCCAGGCTGAAATCCCTGAACGCCGGTGCTCTGCTGTCACAGGCCGACTGCGCCAGCATCCTGGTAATCTCCGGGACCCGCTGGCAATGACCACCGGTATAGGGAGACTTGGAATCAATGGCACCGGCAATCAACTTGATAAAGGCATCCAGCAGCGCTTCCTGCATTTTCATAAGTTGCCGGCTTTCCAGAGACACCGCGGCAAAACCGGACAGTGCCCGGACAAATGCGATATGCCCGTCCTGTCGTGTCTCCTGTGATGCCCTGGCATCCTCCCGATAGAGCAGACATAACGCACCCACCAGTTCCTCCTGCCGGTTACGCAGCGGCAATACGATCACGTCGAGCAGGCCGGTGTCCAGCGATGCCAGCAGTGGTGTCAACCCGCTGATGGAATCCGGCCGCACCTGGATGACTGCACCTCCTTCTCCCCGGAGCGCAGTGAACAGGATGTTGTCTTCGTCCAGCGGGAAGCGTGGCAATTGATCCGTCGCAGCACTGCCCCGGTCACGGGTCTGCAGGGTGCCGGGTTCGAGATACGCATCATTCTCGTCGACCAGATAGGTCAACACCCCGTCCGCCTCGCTGACCGACATCGTTTCCCCGGTGATACGCTGTAGCAAGGAGTCGAAGTCCTGCTCGCCGGCCAGTGAGTTGATGAGGGTCAGAAAGCGGTTAATGGTGGTTTTCATCAGTGCCATGGCAACCGCAAGTTGATCCACTTCACTGATCATCGAGCGTGTTTCCACCGGACTGCTGAAATCAAAGCGACCGATCAGTTCGGCCTCGGCAGCCAGGTGCCGCAATGGATCAGATATCCTCCTGGCCATCAGCCACACGACCGGTATGGCAAGCAGGATAATGATTGCCGTAATGATTACCGATTGCCAGCGAAGTGCCACGGCCTCACTCAGTAATTCATCAACCGGCGATACCATAAGGGCAAACAGGTCGACGCCGCCTGTCTGTCCGATTTTTCGCAGCGACCCTTTCCAGGCTTGTCCGTCAAACTCGAAATCGAGCGCCTGCTCATCCGGTTTCAGATTTCCGGCGAGGTATGTCAGTACAGTGCTGCCCAGATCCTGCAGGTGGGCCATCCTGAAGCCGGCGGTATCCGTCTGCAGGACCAGTTTGGCAGGGTCACGATAGGCCAGCACCCTGCCCTCCGCATCGATCAGCGCCACCTGCGAGCTGGCGGTAATCCGGTGCTGACGCAGGGTAGTTGACAGCTGATCAAGGGTGATATCGGCCGCAACCGTAACGCCCGGCACCGGTGTTTGCAACGCAATCGTGGCACCCACCTTGCCGATAAAGTAAAACAGGTAGGGCCGGGTTGCGGACGGAGTGGCAGTCGCACCCGTGTACCAGGGGCGGGTACGGGGATCGTAGTCGGTTACCGCCATCG
>Ga0210064_1000063_pt1 | contig 47980 bp, 45 predicted proteins | sample Muzzi_CordC_D2_FD_185531 | JGI IMG/M metagenome (GOLD analysis project Ga0210064, IMG submission 185531) | Wetland microbial communities from San Francisco Bay, California, USA, that impact long-term carbon sequestration - Muzzi_CordC_D2 (SPAdes) | ecosystem: Environmental > Aquatic > Marine >... | reverse complement strand
TGTATACCTCCAGTGTGATGAAAAGTGTGCGGAACTATATTCAATAAGCGCCTAAACCTTCTTCAAGACCATGCTTGCAGGAATTGGCACCCTTGATGCAGCAAATTGACCTCAAAATCATAAATCACAAATTCCAAATAAATTACAATGACCAAAATTCAAAATTCCAAACGGGGCTCAATCAGTTTTGGTGATTGCTTCAGATAAATAAGCGATCTTTTATCACGAAAGCACGAAAGTTCTAAAACCCCAAAAAATAGATCAGCTGGATCTTCTCGGTTTGGCCTGTTTTGGTCATTGATTATTGTGATTTGGGATTTATTTGTTATTTGGTGCTTGGAATTTGTTATTTGATATTATCTGATCACTGATCCCTGAAACCATCTGTTCCGACAGTATATTGTCAGAATTAATAGTTTCGGGCCTAATTTCAAGGTAGTCAAAAGTTCAGAATTGGATCGTTTACTCCTCCTCCTGCTCCCACTCCTGTTTGACCAGTTTGAGACGGGCATAAAATTTTTTGTCCCGCTCCCGCCGCATAGCGTCCGCCGCACCGGGGCCGTAATCGTAGAAGCCGCCCGAGGTCTTCAAACCCAGCCGGCCGGCCCTCACCTGGTCGGCCAGCAGGCGCGGCGGTTTAAAGTAGGCTTTGCCGAGTTTATCGTACAGGTACTCGAAGACGCTCCAATAGGTATCTGCCCCGGCCTGGTCCATTATTTCAAAGGGACCGTAAGCCCCCAGACGGAAACCGAAGGAACTTTTGACGATACGGTCCACTTCCGCCGGGGTGGCCAGGCCCTCTTCGACCAGGGCAATGGCCTCGCTTGCCAGCGCAAATTGAATTCGGTTGGCCACAAAACCGGGTGCGCTTTTGCAAAGCGTCGGCATTTTACCCAGGCCGGTCAAAAATGTCATCATCAGATCGATGTTGGCCTGGCTGGCGTCCTTGCCGGGGAGTACCTCCACGCAGGGTGTGATTTGAGGCGGATGAAACCAGTGGGTTCCGATAATTCGCTCCGGGTTGGGCACGCCTGCCGACAGTTCATTGATGTCGTAGGAGGAGGTGTTGGAGGCCAGGATGGCCTGCGGCGAGGCTTTTTGGCCGACTATATTCCAGACGCTGCGCTTGAGCTCAAAATTTTCGCTGACGGCTTCCAGAACGTAATCGGCGGCGGCCAGATTTCCAGCTAAATCGGTTGTAAAATTGATCCTTGACAGGGTGGCGGCCTTTTCAGAGGCTGCCAGTTCACCCAGCTCGATCATGTAATCGAGGTTGTCCCGGATCCAGCCCCGGGCGCGATCGAGGAATTCCTCCGTTTGATCCACCAGATAAACCTGGAGCTTGTTTAAGGCCAGAAACTGGGCAAAGCCGTGGCCCATAATGCCGGCCCCCACGATCAGGACGGTGTCGATGGTTCCCTTGATTTTTTCTTGCATATTTCACTCTCAAAACAGTTAGGGGTTAGTATTTGCCGTCTATAGTTCCGATGTTTTTTGTTCATGTTTCCGGTTTTTTCCCCGAGGATAAATCTTTTGACGGTCTCCGGCTGCACTCCTGCCTCGCATTGAAGCCGCAGGTTTTGCGTATAACCAGGACGGGGTCGATCAGAAATTTTTTCACCACGTGTTCGGATTCGCCTTTAATTTTATCCAAAAGCTGCTCGACCGCCAAACGGCCCAGAGTGATTTTCTGGTGGGAGATGGTGGTCAATTCGACGCCGGGCAGACCGGCCATCTCAATATCGTCAAAACCCACCAGCGCGATGTCATCGGGCGACTTGAGGCCGTTTTCTGCCAGGGCCTGAAGAACCCCCATGGCCATGATGTCGTTGGCGGAGAATATGGCGGTTGGTCGCGGCTGGGTTCGAATGATTTCCAACCCCAATTTGTGGCCGGAAGTCCGGGAATAATCGCCCTTGAATATCAGCGACGGGTCGACAGTTAATCCTCTGGCTTCAAATGCGGCCTGGGCCCCTGAGAACCGGTGGTAGCCGGTGGAGGTCTCCTGGGGCCCGGTAATCAGGGCGATGCGGGTATGGCCCATGCTCAGCAGATGTTCGGTAATCGTGGCGGCCCCGCGCCGATCATCCACGCCCACGAAATCGGGCGGCTGGTCGCAGGGACCTTCGTCCACTCCCCTCAGCGCGAGGACAAACGGCACCCCTCGCATACCCAGGTCACAAATCACCGGGTCGTTGCGCAACGCCGAACAGACGATCAAGCCGTCCACCCCGCGGTCTAACAGTTCATTGGCATAATGCTGTTCAATCCTGGGACCGCCGTCTCCCACGGAAGTGGCAATGACGCCGTAACCGTCTTCCCTGGCCCGGTCGATAATGGCCTGGGTGACCTCGGCATAAAATGGATTCAGCATCGTGGTGATTACCAGACCGATGGTGGAGCTTTTTTGCCCGACCAGCGAACGGGCCAGAAGGTTGGGACGGTAGTTGATCCGTTTGGCGATCGCAATGATCTTTTTACGGGTCTCGCTGCTGACCCGGTTCGTTTCCGGATCGCGCAGAACCAGCGAAACGGTTGACGGCGAAAGTTGGGCTTCGCGGGCAATATCTTTCAGGGTCGGCCGGCTTTTTTTAAGGTGCGCTTTCATTACAAATACGGCAATAATTATTTAGACTTGCGTTGCTAAGATTTAAATAATGTATTTACCGCAGAGCTCGCTGAGGACGCAGAGAATTAACAGATCTTGATTATCCCCTTGCGGATTTTTCCTCTGCGTGCTCTGCGATCTCGAGCGCAGCCCCGCGGAGTGTGATGCAAGCTCGGGCGGTGAACTTGTGTCTAAACAATAATAAATTCATTCGTATTTACTCGTTGAACTTCTCGATTACAGAATTAGATTCCGAGCAGCTGCTGTCTGAGCCCGTCATCCGCCAGCAGATCCTGGGCCGAACCTTGGTAGACATTTTGACCGTCATCCAGAACATAGACCCGCGTGCAGACCCGCAGGGCCAGCATGGAATTTTGCTCGACCAGCACGGTCGTCAAATTCGTGGCGGTCAACTCCTTTATAATGTCCATCACTTCGCGTACAATCAGCGGCGCCAGTCCCTCGGACGGTTCGTCCAGCAGGATGAGGCTGGGATTGCCCATCAGGGTGCGGGCGATGGACAGCATTTGCTGCTCGCCGCCGGACAGGGTTTCACCCTTTTGGTTCGCCAACGATTGGAGGGCCGGAAAGTGCTGGTAGACCCGGTCGAGGTTCCAGCTAATTTTTCCATTGGTGCTCTTTTTAGCGGCAATCTCCAGGTTCTTTCTGACGGTCAGGGTGGGGAAAATTCGGCGGTTATCCGGCACCCAGCCTAATCCCAAATTGGCAATTTCATTGGTCGGCAGATGGGTGATGTCTTGGCCCTCGAAGCGGATCGTGCCGTTTTTGGCCGGGGTCAGACCCAGGATACTCCGCAGCAATGTGGTTTTGCCGGCCCCGTTGCGCCCTAAAATGGCAACCGCCTCTCCCTTTTTGATTTCGAGCTGAATTTGATGAAGAACATGGGCTTCCCCGTAGAACGAATCAATCTCGTCGACCTCCAGAATGGTTTGCATCTCAAGCATCAATCTATTCCTCCCAAGTACGCCTCCTGGACTTCATCGTTGGCTTTGATCTCTGCGGGTGCACCCTGTGCGATGACCCGGCCCTGATGCAGCACAATAATAACGTCGGAAATAGTCAGCACAATGTCCATGTCATGCTCGATCACCAGCACTGTCAGCCGGGTCGATATCTTTTTAATGAATTTTTTGATCCGTTCCGTTTCCGAAGTGGGCAGACCGGACGTCGGTTCGTCCATCAGCAGCAGCCTGGGTTTGGAGGCCATGGCGATGCCGATCTCCAAAACGCGCTTATCGCCGTACGAAAGGGTTTTGGTGGGCAAGTCCTTGACGGCGGTTAAGCCGATTTCATCCAGGACCGCGTCGGTTTCCTGGTTGATGTCAGCAAACCCGGTGGTCGGACGAAAGAAATTTAAACTTCTTTTTTTGCGGGATTGGACGGCCAGGCGAATGTTTTCGGCCGGGGATATCTCGTTGAATATATTCAACACCTGAAATGAACGGACAATACCCAGGTTGACAATCTTGTGGATCGGCCAGCCCGAGATATCCTGACCGTCAAAAATAACCTGGCCCTTATCGGGCCGATACAGGCCGGTTAACAGGTTGAATAGGGTGGTTTTGCCGGCCCCGTTGGGACCGATGATGGAAGTGATTTTGCCTTCCTCAACCATGAAACTGACATTGTCATTTGCCATCAGCCCGCCGAAGTGCTTGCTGATACCGACAGCTTCCAGAATGCTCATTATTCGGCCCCCTTATACTCCAGCGACACTGGCTCCAGTTCCTTGGTGCTCTCCTGTGCCCCGGATTTGCCCACTTTGAGATATCCGAAAATGCCTTCGGGCATGAACAGAATGATTAATACGATGAGCAGTCCATAGAACAGATACCAATGCTCGGTTATGGTTGAGAAAATATCTCTGAGGGCGATAAAGATGATCGCTCCCAGAACCGGCCCGAAAAAGTTGGTCAGCCCCCCGCCGATAATGACCATCATGACGACATCGCCCGAGCGAGTCCAGTGAATCGAATCGGCAAAGGCACCGTGGGTGAGCAGAGCATGCAATGCACCGGCCAGTCCGCCGAAGACACCGGAGATAATCCAGGACAGCCATTTGAAAAATGGTGTGTTGTAGCCCAGGTATTTGGCCCTGAGTTCGTTTTGTTTGATGGCGTAAAAGACGCTGCCCAACGGCGAGTGGATCAGCTTCCACAGCACCACGATGCTGACGCCCATAATGGCGAACACGAAGTAATACAAGGCCAGCGAGCTTTCGATGCCCACGTCAAACAAGCCGAAGAAGGTCAGCGGATAGCGCTCGATGCCCATCAAGCCGTTTTCACCGCCGGTCACCGCGTCCCACTGAAACGCGATAAAAAAGAACATCTGGGTAAAGGCGATAGTCAGCAGCGCATGATAAATACCCCTTTTTTTCGCCATAAAAACGGCCAGCACTGCGGCGATGACCCCACACCCCAGAAAGCTTCCGGCCAGCGGTATCCAGATTCCTTTAATGACGTAATGTTGAATCAGGCCGAACAGATACGCGCCGCTGCCGAAAAACAGACCATGGCCGAAGGAGGGCAGACCCGTGTAGCCCAGCAGAATGTTGAATCCCATGGCAAAAATCACCCAGATCATCACTTCGATGGCCAGCGACATGCCGCCCAGCGGCATCACCACGACCGGAGCAATGAAAAAAACGGCCAGCGTCAAGAACAGCGGGTGTCGAAGGTAACGCAAAACAGCCATAAGTTATTCTCCTCCTCTACTCTTCCAGCAAAGATTTCTCACCCATGATACCGCGGGGCCGCAGGACAAGCACAATGGCCATGATAAAATACATGGACAGCTCCGACATACGCGGATAGATCAGAATGCTCAGGCTTTTGGAAAGCCCCACGATCAAGCCGCCGATGACCGCACCCCAGAAACTTCCGATGCCCCCGATCACTACCACCACGAAAGAAGGCATAATCACCTCGGTGCCCATGGTGGGCTTAAGGCTCCACATGGGGCCGGCAATTACCCCGGCGATGCCGGCTAAAAATGCGCCCAGGCCAAAGACCAGGGTGCGCAGTTTTCCCAGGTTCTTGCCCAGTGCCAGCACCATCTCACTGTCCGAGACGCCGGCTTTGATGATGGAACCATAGGGTGTTTTTTCCAGGAAAAGCCAGACCAGAAACAGCAGGACCATTGAAAGCACCGCTAAAAATACCAGATACTTTGAGTACCACAGGATGCCGAGATTTATGGGGCCGGATACGAAAGTCGGCGGCGCCAGCGAATAGCCGGCTTTGCCCCAGATTATGCGGATGATTTCCTCAAAAGCCATCGCCAGTCCCAAGGTCAGCAGTAAACCGAACAAGGGGTCTTTGCCGTAGACCCGCCGAATCCCGAATCTTTCAATGGCAAGGCCCAGCAGGCCGACAAAGATGGGGGCCAGAATCAATGCCGGCCAGTAGCCCACAAATTTTTGCAGCGAAAGCGCAAAATAAGCGCCCAGGGCAAACAGGGCGCCATGGCTGAAATTGATCACTTCCATGACACTGAGGATCAACATGAAGCCCAGGGCCATGACACCGAAAAGCAGGCCTAAAACCAGGCCGTTAAAAAGTTGTGGGAGTAGTTCTGTCATGATGTGATCACCTCGTGTGAATCAGAATTTAGCTGGACAACGTCGCCAGTGGTTTTTTGTTAAGCGCTTAACATGATTTTTCTGACAATATAGTATATTGTTAAAAACTGAAGGTTTTCCGCCGGAGGCGGATCAAGTGTTCAGGTGTCAGGATTTCGCGATTCGACTTCCTCATATGAAACTACATAAAATCCGCAGCTGTTTCATGAAGCATCTCACCGCAGAGCTCGAAGAGAACGCCGAGAACGTAATCATAGACAATCTCTGCGTGCTCAGCGATCTCTGCGGTGAACTAAAATGTTTCTTTTCCCATCAGACTGGGCGCTCGCGGCCTGCGGTCCGCCGGAGGCGGAACACCTGAAACCCTTACTTGCGTGCGACTATTCCTTGTAAGGCTCGAGCTGACAGGGGTTTTCCTCCCGGCTCAGGACCACGTCTTCGCCCTTCATAAATCCGATAACGGTGTAAAAGTCGGATTTCTCCCCGGCTGCCAGTTCTTCCGGGGTTTTCATGCGGGCGATGATCACATCCTGGACGAACTGGTGATCCCAGGGGCGGATGTAAGTCGGGTTGGGTTTCATATTGTCCTTGATGGTCCAGCCTTCGAGGGCTTTGATAACATCGTTGGTTTTGAGACTATTGGCCCGGATCACAGCCCTCAGCAGTTCCCGGGCACCGATGTATCCCTGGTAGGTATTGTTTTCAGGGACCGGGAAACCGGCATCGGGCCAGCGTTTTTGATATTTGGCGACAAACTCCTTGACGCCGGGCGCATCGATGGTGTGATACCATTCAACGGCGAAGGTGCCGATGGCTTTCTCCGGACCCACGGCCCAGGCATCGCCGTAATCCATCAGGCTGAAGCCCCACCGATAATCTTTGTCCATGCCGAACTGCCGGATTTGTTCGAACAGGGCCGAGCGGTCCACACCGCCAATGGTGCACATGATCATATCCGGTTTGGGGTTCAGGTTTCTGATCTTGATTAGATAGGAGCTGAAGTCCCGGGTCCCCATCGGAATGAGGGCCTCGCCCATGTCCTTGCCGCCTTCCTTTTTGAGAATTTCACGGAATGATGCGGTTCCGGAGCGTCCCCAGGTGTAGTCGTGGGTGATAAAATACCAGTTTTTGCCGAAGTTCCGGGCAATGTAAGGTGCCACTGCCCGCACCAGCATGGTGTTGTTGGGACCCACCCTGAAATTGGTCCGGTGGCAGTGTTTGCCGGTGCATTCGTCTGAGTTGGTATTGGTATTAAAGTAAATGGTATTGCCGCGTTGCGCGACCTCTGAAATTGCAATGGCCACTGATGAAGATACCGCGCCCAGCATAAAATGAACCTTGTCGCGTTCGATCAGTTTCTGAGCCTTGCGCGCACCGGCTGCCGGATTGGTCTCAGTGTCTTCCACAATCATCCGGACCTGTTTGCCCAGAACGCCGCCGGCTGCATTGAATTCTTCAACCGCCATGGTGATGCCGCGCCGTTCCGCAGCGCCCAAATCAGCGTAATTACCGCTGGCCGGGCTGATGACACCCAGCCGGATCTCGTCGTCGGCCGCCGTGGCAGCAACCACCGTCAACCCTAACGCCAGCACCATTACCAAAACAAACCCTATTGATCTCGTGACAGTTTTCATCTTGTCTTCCTCCCTTGAATGGCTTATTGGAAATTAGCAGTTTGTAACTGATCCTATGACATGCTCAAGAATTACCGGTTGGCCTGCACCCCCTTTCGATTCTGTTAGATTTTTGAATCTGAAATACGCCTTATGCGAACTGAGTTAAGTAGAAGGGTTGAATGCGTGAATTGTCAAATATCTCCGGAGGGTCGCCGAATACCCGCGCCTTATCCGCCCGGCTGCCGGTAGTCCGATTAGCCGGCCTTCGTTGGAGTCGGTTCAGTTTAACCTTCCACTGAATTTGACGCCAAGTCGAAGGCTATCAGCTTGATTTCCGGAATAACGTTTTACCGGCTGTAGCATCCCCATAGCGGGATTGTCAAGCCAAAATACGGTGTCAAAAAAATGATTGACTCCTCGACCCCCTGCGGTTTAATTTAGAGCAATCTATTCATATACAACGATCTTATAGAACGTAGAACGGATTTTTGATCCGGGTCGGCCTTGCCGGGCGGGTTTTAACCCGGGGTGCACCGTCCGCGCCGGAGCGCTAACGGGAGTTAAGGTCAAGGCGCTGAATATGAAAATGATCATTTTGCGATAGAAATTAGTCAAACGATATACTAGCTTTCAAGGAGGATGCTATGCCCGTGTATCTTAAAAAGGCCCAGGCAAGACCGGCGGAAGATCTTTCTCAGGTCAGGGAAACGGTTCGTCAAATCATCGAAAAGGTCAAACAGGAGGGTGCGGATGCCGTCCGCTATTATTCGGAATCCTTTGACCAGTGGGCTCCTAAAAGTTTCAAGATATCTGAAGATGACATGCGCTCGGCCCGGGATAAACTGCCGGTTTCGATGGCCGAAGATATCGATTACTGTCAGGCCCAGATACGCAAATTTGCCCGGGAGCAGATGAAGCGCCTGGTGGATTTCGAAGTGGAGTCGATGCCGGGGGTTTGGCTCGGGCAAAAAATAATTCCGGTGGCATCCTCGGGTTCCTATGTTCCCGGGGGCCGATACCCCATGCTGGCTTCGGCCCACATGACCGTCATCACGCCCAGGGTTGCCGGTGTCTCCCGGGTGGTGGCATGCACACCGCCGGTTAAAGGGGAGGGGATCTACCCGGCCACGCTGTATTCTATGGTGGCCGGCGGTGCGGACGAGATATTTTGCATGGGCGGCGTGCAGGCCCTGGCAGCCCTGGCCTACGGCATGCATGAACTCGAACCTGTGGATGTCGTCGTTGGTGCCGGCAACAAGTATGTGGCTGAAGCCAAACGGCAAATTTTCGGCGATGTCGGCATTGATCTTCTGGCCGGGCCGACGGAGATCTTGATCATTGCCGATGAAAGCGCCGATCCATTTATCCTGGCGGCGGATTTGCTGGGTCAGGCCGAACACGATCCCAACTCCAGGCAGAGCCTCATCAGCCTTTCGAAAGACATTGCCGAACAAACCCTGCACGAGCTGGAAAAACAGCTTAAAACCCTGCCGACCCGCGAGGTCGCCGGTCAATCCTGGGGCAATTACGGCGAAGTCGTGGTGGTGGACTCCCGCGAAGAGGCCGTCGAGTTGAGCGACCGCTGGGCACCCGAACATCTCGAGGTCCAGACTGCTGACTGGCGTTATTTTTTGGACAACTGCAAAAACTATGGCTCCATGTTCTGCGGGGAGGAAACCACCGTTGCCTATGGCGACAAAACCATCGGCACCAACCATGTACTGCCCACCATGCGGGCGGCCAGATACACCGGAGGCCTTTTCGTCGGCAAGTTTGTTAAAACCGTAACCTATCAGCACGCCACCCGGGAAGCCTCGCTGAAAGTGGCCGAAGTCTGCGAGCGTGCCTGCAACTATGAAAATATGCTGGCCCACGGCATCAGCTGTCGTGTCCGGATTGATAAGTATAAGAAATAAAGGAGGATATCTCATGGTGAAACCATTTCAAAAAGTTGCGGTCGTGGGCGCCGGCACGTTGGGGGCCCAGATCGCCCTGCTGGCTGCCAACGCGGGGTACAGCGTCAACGTTTTTGACCAGCAGCCGGAGGCCTTTGATGCAATGATTCAAAAACTGCAGGCCGACCTCAAGGCCAAACAGGTCACCCCTTTTATTGAATTTGATCAATGGGACGTATGCCGCAGACAGGTCCAACAATTCGAAAAGTTCGATGCAGCCATCGAAGCGGCCGACCTGGTCATCGAAGCCGTACCCGAAAATTTGGAGCTCAAATGCGAAGTTTTCCGCCAGTTGGGAGAAATCGCCCCGCCGGAAGCGGTCCTGGCCACCAACAGTTCTTCGATACCGGTATCCCATCTGGAGCAGAGCAGCGGCCGGCCCGAGCGCTGCCTCAATTTGCATTTTTACATGGCGCTGCAGGGCATGAATATGGCCGATGTCATGGGCGGCACCCGCACGCTGCCCGAGGTGATGGAAAAAGGTATCAGTTGGGTGCGGTCGCTGGGATGCATTCCCCTGACAGTGAAAAAAGAACTGCTGGGGTTCTGTTTCAACCGGGTGTGGCGGGCCGTTAAACGTGAAGTGTTGTATATGTGGGCCAATGATTTTGTGGATTTCAGGGACGTGGATCGGGCCTGGATGAAATTTACCGGGCGCGAGGACCGCCCCGGTCCCTTCGGACTCATGGACAACGTGGGGCTGGATGTGATCTATGACATCGAGATGGTCTATTACCGGAATTCAAACGATCCCAAAGATCATCCGCCGGAGGCCCTAAAACAAAAAATTGACCGAGGCGAACTGGGGGTCAAGAGCGGCCGGGGGTTTTATACTTACCCGGATCCGGAATATCTTCAAGATGATTTTTTGAGCGCCGGCGATTAACTAATCCGTCAATACAACCAGGGCATCAACCACCACCGGTTTGCCATTGGCAATAATGACGGGATTGAGATCGATCTCCTTGATGCGGTCATTTTCGATTCCGATCTGTCCGACTGTGATCAGGATGTCGGCCATTAGCTGGCGATCGACAGCTTCCAGGCCTCTGACTGCTTCGAGGATTTTATGGGCTTTAATTTCCTGCATCATATCCAGGGCATCGCGTTTTTGCAGCGGTGCAACCCGAAAGACGGTGTCTTCGAAAATTTCAGTGAATATGCCCCCCAGTCCAAACATAACACAAGGGCCGAACTGCGGGTCCCGGGTTAGTCCGACCACCAGTTCGCGTTGTCCTCTGATCATTTGCTGCACCAAAATTGCTTTCCCGGCACCGTTCATGCCCGCCATAATTTCATCAAATGCCGTTAGCGCTTCCTGATCGTTTCTGACATCCACTCGAATTAGTCCTTTTTCGGTTTTGTGAGCTATATCCGCCGAGCAGGCCTTGATAACCAGGGGGTAACCGATTTCGGCGGCAGCTTTGATCAATTCTTCGGCATTAATTGCCAGTTTTTCAGCCGTGACCGGCAAACCGTAAGCGGCCAGCAACCTTTTGGATTCATATTCAGATAGCCGGGATCGGCCTTCGCTGAGCGCATCATTTATTATATTCACCTGCTCCACCATCTTTCATCTGATTTTTATCGGTCAATATCTCATCGATTTTACCCGCCAACTCTTTCATGCCAAATGGTTTTTGGATAAAACCGTCACATCCCCGGTTCAATATCTCTTGTGCCTGACCATCTATACTGTAGCCGCTGGATAGCAATACTTTTGCTGCAGGATTGATATTTTTAATATTGTCATATGCCTGGCCGCCGCCCATATGGGGCATAATCATATCCATGATGACCAGGCCAATGGCGTCACGGTTTTTTCGGTAAACCTCAACCGCCTCATAGCCATTTCTAGCTACCAGGGCCGTATAACCGAGTCTATCCAGGAAGTTAACTCCCACTTCCAAAACCAGATCCTCGTCATCGGCAATCAGGATGACGTCGCCTTTGCTAACACCGTTCCCGGCAGATGCCTGGGTCTTGAGTATTTTTTTTCTGGAAGCCGGCAAAAATATGTTGAACGTACTACCACGGTCTTTTTCAGTTTCAACCTCAATATATCCGCCGTGGCTCTTTATGATGCCGTAGACTGATGCCAGCCCCAGTCCTTTGCCGTGGCCCATACCTTTGGTGGTAAAGAAAGGATCGAAAACGCGATCCCGGGTTAATTCGTCCATCCCGCTGCCGGTATCCGTAACAGCCAATTTTATGTAATCGCCCGGTACCGGTTCATACAGGGTTGCAGGAATATGGACATGGGTCACATTTGAAGTTTTTAAAAGCAATTGGCCATCTCCGGCCATGGCATCGGCCGCATTGGCTAAAAGGTTTAATAAAACCTGCTCTAATTGATCCTGATCGGCCAGGATGGCGGGTATATCTTGCGATAGCTCATAGTGAATGTCAATATCGCTTTTGGACCTGCCGAAGGTATTTGCGGTTTTCTGCACTATGCGGTTGAGATCAAGGGATTTTATTTCGTATTTTCCTTTTTTGGCATATCCCAGCAGTTGCTGGGTGAGTTTGACCCCGCGACCGACGGCTTCTTCAATTTTAACGAGCATCTGAAAATGCGGATCGGTCTTATCCAGATCGTATTGAATTAAAGAGGTATTGCCCAGGATGGTCATCAGCAGGTTGTTAAATTCGTGGGCAATGCCGCCGGCCAGGGTACCGACAGTTTCCATTTTGCGGGCTTTAGCCAGTTGCGCTTCAAGTTTCGTCTGGAGGGTGACATCCACCAGAAATCCTTTAATTTCAATCAATTCTCCCTGTTCATCGAAAATGCCGATGGTGTTCTCAACAGTGTTCACGGCAGAGCCGTCCCGGTGCCGCATGTTCGATTTGAAGTTGACTAATTTTTTATTTTTACGCAGATATTTTAAAAATTCGTCCCGTGAATTGGATTCATGATAAATTGACTCCAGGGGAGTCTCGAGTGCCTCCTGCACCGATGAGTATCCAAAAATTCTGGCAAAGGCAGGATTGCAGGCGATCAAGCGTCCATCGGGTTTGGAAATGTAGGCGCCGGACAGATCTTCCAGGAAAAACTGCCGGTACCGTTCTTCACTTTCCTGCAGCGCTTCTTCTGCTTGCTTCTGCCCGGTAATATCCCGTATGGCGCCGATGATCGATGTGACCCGTTTTCCTTTGTCGCTATAAACCGGTTGCGCGTGATCACGAACCCAGAGTTGCCTGCCGGTTTTTGCTTTAATCCGGTATTCAAATATACACGACCGGTTGCTCAGAATGGTTTGGGTGGCTTTTTTAACCGTGGGAAGGTCTTGCGGGTGGATGATGGTTAACCAGTCTTCCGAGTTGCAAATTTCCTCTAAGGAGTAGCCGGTAAGTTTCTGATAGGCTCCGTCGATCCAGGTAATATTCATGGGGCCTTCAGGCGGTACCGCCAGACAGTAAAAAAAATCAGAGGTGAGTCCGGATATTATGCGGTAGCGATCTGCGGTGTCCTTTATTTCATCTTCTTTTAAAGTACAATTCATGGCTTTGCTTTTAATTAAATAAATATAATACAACATTTTACTTTGGAAACATATCCCCTGTTAAAACTGCCGGAAAACATTTTCAGCGGCCGGCAGAATTATGTTTAAGTCTTAATATTTACAAGTATTAATAAGTATTTATGATTTGATACAAATGTGCTATAAACTAAAATCTGCAAGATACTATCAACAACGGGATGGTCATTGACTTTTAGGAAACCGAAAATGTCTAAAAACCCAATTCTGGACGAGCTGGTCTATGATCAATCATCCGGATCGCTCCGATATAAAGGGGTGCGGTATCTATTGATACGACCGGAGACAATTACAGGATTTCAAAAAGCCCTTGCTGAGAGTTGCGGCAAAGAGGCTGAAGACAGGTTGTTTGAAGGCGGCTATACCGGCGGCAGCCTGTCTGCAAAAAAATACCGGGATATTCACAACTTTTCCGCCCCTGAAATTATAGAGTTCATGATGAATATGGGAAATCAGATCGGCTGGGGGCATTTCAGCCTTGACCGGTATGATCCAACAGAGAAACATCTTTGCGTTTCCGTAAAACATTCACCCTTTGCCCAGGCTTATGGTACATCTTCACATGGCGTATGCCATCTTATCAGAGGCGTGCTGGCAGGCACGGCGGCAGTTTTATTTGCCGGCGATTGCACGGCGCAGGAAGTCGAATGTCAGGCCAGGGGGGATGAGAGGTGCCGGTTTGAAATAACTGCAAGCGTATGATGCGGGTTGCATGTTGCGTGTTGCGGCATATGGCAAAGCGCATAGCGCATGGCGCATGGCGCGAAGTGCAGAGGATTGAATTTTGCAAAGTCGGATGTGGGGGGATGGAAGGCGGATTACGGATTGATTGATCGAAATTTTATCTCTTCTATAAAATCGATTAACATCCTTAATTTTAGGCATTTTAGGCACTTTAGTGCATTTTAGGCATTTCTATCACTTTCACCTTGTCCTCTGTGGTCACAAAGGATGTAAGCATGGAATCCAAAATAACGGTACCAACATGATCAAATCTATGAACATTGCCTGGTGGGTGAAGCGCTGGAGCGAGCTGCACCCACATAAAACAGCTATTATTTTCGAAGGAAACCGAATCAGCTATCTGGAGCTGCATCAGAATGTCAACCGGGCATGCTGCTGGCTCCAGTCCCTGGGAATCGAAAAAGGCGACCGGGTAGCGGTGATGCTAAGCAATTGTCCGGAATTTCTTGAGCTCTTCCTGGCCTGCTCAAGGATGGGAGCCCTTTTTGTGCCGATTAACTATCGGCTGGCAGCACCGGAATTGGACTATACCCTGACCAATTCGCGTCCCAGGCTTTTTGTTTTCGGAGCTGAATTCTCTGAGACCGTCGTGAGCCTCAAACTGGATAGCGGCCGGCCGCTGATGCAAATGGCCAGTATACCCGAATGCGTTGTCGCCAATGACATCCTGGATTACGGCAGGGAAACGGCAGCTTGTGAAGGACAGCAGCCTTTCCTGACCGATTTAATGGCACCGTCTGTTCCGGAAGAAGCCCATGTAATCATGTACACTTCCGGCACCACCGGGCAGCCCAAAGGCGCTGTGCTTTCCCACCGCAAAACGTTTTTTAACTGCTTGAATGCGGATATTTTTTTCAAACTGTATTTTGATGACGTGATGCTTATCGTGTTGCCCCTTTTTCATTCCGGAGGACTTTTTATTCAGGCCTCCCCGGTAATTTACAAGGGCGCCACCATGATTCTGCACAACAGCTTTGATCCTCACCGGACGTTCCGGGCTATCCAGAAATACCAGGTCACCAAATTTTTGGGTGTTCCGACCGTTTACAAATCCCTGGTCAAAGCCGAACTGAAACACAAAGACGTGCTGTCATCCTTAAGGGTCTGCGCAATCGGCGGCGAAAAATTAACGCCGGAGCTCATGGCTGAATTCAAAGACGCGGGATTCTCGCTGCGCCAGATAATGGGCCAGACCGAGACTTCCATTCTTTTGTGGGCCCATGAGGAGGATGTGGTGCGCAAACCGGGCTCGGTCGGCAAGCCTGTTTTTCACGCAGAAGTGCGCATTGTCGATCGCCAGGGCCGTCCCTGCCAACCCGGTCAGGTGGGCGAGATTGTCGTACGGGGCTCCATCATGATGACGGAATACTGGCAGGACCCGGTTAAAACCGAAGAAACCATCCGGGGCGGCTGGCTGCACACCGGAGATTTAGCCCGCATGGATGGAGACGGGTATTTCTACCTGATTGATCGCGCCAGAGATATGTTCATATCCGGAGGCGAAAACGTCTACCCAGCCGAGATCGAAAGGGTCCTGCGAAAACATCCTGCCGTTGAGGATATCGCGGTCATTGGCGTCCCTGATGAAACCTGGGGAGAGGTGGGCTATGCTTTTGTGATACCTAAGCCGGGTGCAGATCTTGAACCTGATGATCTGATAAACTCTTGCGATGGTCAGCTGGCGCACTTCAAATGGCCCAAGCAGATCTTGTTTGCTGAAGATTTCCCCCGGACCGCTCTCGGAAAAGTACGTAAAACCGTGCTCAGGCAGAAATACTTGGCAAGTTCGGCCGGACACAATAGCCGCAGCCACCAAAGGGGCTAAGTTGCTCAGGCGCCTGGCAGTCGGTCCTATCGGACTGCTTAGCGACGGTCCCTACCTCTTCTGTCGACACCGCTCCTTCTTTCAGGTACATGGTGCGTGTAGGAAAAACGACGACGCTCCGGTTCTATCCGGTGGTTAACAAATTCAGAAGGTTTCGATTCATTGGCAGCATTGTTTATATGTTTACGGCTTACGGTGTCGCCGATGCCTGGTGGCGCAGGAGCATTAATATTCCGATACCGTGATTCTAAGGTTTCAGCCCTCAACGCACTGAGAACAATATGTCTGCTTTTTAATTTGATAATGCTTCTGATCCTTCTGCCCTCGGTAGCATCAATCAGCATTCCGCTTTGAGCTGCTGTACGCTTTATTATAGCTGCCCGAGTGCCTGAGACCTTAAAAATATTGACGATATAGTCACTCTCAATGAAATTCTTATCTCCAATGGAAATCATCATAATTTTTTTCACTCGAACCTTGCATAATACTGATAGTCGGCCAGAATTTGGTTTCTATTATACGAATTCAACTCAATTGAAGCAGGATGAAATGATAATTTAAAAATCTTTACGTTTTCCTGCTTAAATAATAATTTCACAAGTTAACGGGCAGATGACCGGAAAATGATTAAAAAGTTAATTTATCGGAACGTGATACCTCAATTGGGTGAAACTCAATTGAGAGGTATCCGGTATCTGGTACTGGGTATTGGTTTTAAGGAATGGGTTCAATAAAATGGAAACTTCTCCCAAAAATCCTTCTCGCCCTTCTGCCATTCGGGACCGAATTTCTTTTCAAAGAAGGACGCCATCCTGAAGTACCAGTTGGTCCAGGGATTTTTTCCCTGCTCCCGGGCTTCCAGAATATTGCTTAAAAAGGAAACGATATTGACCATTTCCTCTTTCGGCAGATATGAGGCCGCCCCTTGCTTGTAGGATTTTACGACATTTTCAGGGCTCAGCGCATGGGCTGTCAGCATGACGGCGGTGATACCCCTGGCGGTGGCAGCTTCCAGTAATCTGTACCCCTCAACCCCCATTATATCCAAAATGGCAATGTCGAAATAGCGGGTTTCCAGGTAGCCTTTGGCGGCCATGAAATCCGATGCTTTAACGACGTCACACATGGGCAGCAGTTCTTCGAGAGCGTCCAGCACATCCAGCTCATCATCCACCAGCAGGATTTTTTTACCGTCCAGCAATTTTTTATCCGACATTTTAGGTCTCCTGTTGTTGATCAGTCGTAAGTCGCTTCAGCCTTGCAGACCAAGGGTTTTGCTCCCAATGAAAACAAGGTTCAGGGGATCACCGGGTTCAGTTCCATTCTCATTGGTTGCACAACAGGGTTGATTCTCCAAGGCTTTTCTTAACTCATTTTTTTCAAGTTGCATTGTCTGTCTTGTCGTTGCCCATGAAAATCGCAACACGTTCCAAACCGGCATCACGGTGGCGCTGACCACTTTTAAATTCATCACCTTCAATCATTGCCAGAAGGTTTCGTCGCTGTGGATAGTATACCAGAATAAATTTGCTCCAGGTGTCAGCCAGCATACTATCAGCACTACCAATGAGAATGCCTATAGGTTTTCCTCCATAAACGGGATAAGCACCTCTACGTAGCAGTTGTGATCCGGCGATTTTGCTGTATCGCTCATAGGCCGCTTCACCACTGCAAGGCCTGGAATCTGGCGGAGCATCTTGATACAGCGCAACCGTTCTATTTTTATTCAAATTATATACAAGCAAAGGGCGGTCTAAATCCTGCTTTCTTGCCACCGCCATTTGTTGCTCGTCCGGCCAAACTGCAGTGTTGTTGGCTTTCCAATTAGCAGTTGGAGTTCCACTATCGTTAATGCCCTTGACAAGATGCATTAACCAGGCGGCAATACGAACGATGCGAAATTTTAAAGGTGCTTCCGGCTGTATGGCTAAAATTGTTACGTTTTTGCAGCTATCCATTAATTCAGCTTGGGTTGCCGTGGCAGACTTTAAGGCAGCCTCAGCCGAAGGATATTCATCGATTACAATTTCATCTACATACATGCCTTCACGAGGGACAGGATCTACAGACAAATTAAAAAATCTGTTGCCAGCCATGCTTTCAAGTAAGTCTTTGGATTTTCTCATCCAATTATTGTAAGCCGTGCCATCCTTTATTTGCAGGTGATGGATTAGTGCAATAGGGCTTATTTTAGCAACATTTTGGAATATATCCTGGTTTACTGCAGCAACTTTCGGCTTGGTGCTTTTCATGATTCTGTTTTATTTATAACTATTGAGAGATGTCCAAATATCCATCAGATAAGGTTGGAAGGCTTCTAATTCGAAGCCGTCATGCGAGATTCCTGCATCAGAGCGACTAAAACAAAACTAAGGGCCATCAGCGAAGTCAACACCAAAAGCAGCGGCGTCATCGCGCCCGATTCGGCTCTGAAATAATCCATTAGAAAGATGAAAAGGACACTGATGCCCTGTCCGAACATCCATAAAATGCCCTGGGAGGTCGCTTCAGATGCAGGTTTACAAACGTCTGAGGCGACTTCCATAAAAATCGGTGCCAGACCGAGTTGGAAAAACCCCAGGGCTGCGCCTGCCAATAGAAGCAGGGTAAACGTGTGCAAGAAGGTGAACCCAAGCAACCCGGGGACGATCATGGCGACACCGAATAAAAGATACGGTTTGCGCCGCCGTGTCTTGTCGGACAGAAGGGGCAGAACAATGCAGCCAACAATCCCGCTGACCATCATGATACCCCCCAGGCTGCCGGCCTGCATGGAATTAAAACCCCGGGGGATAATGATTTGTTCGATCCAGGTGGAAACGGTGTTGAATGTGGCCAGACCGAGGCTGAATATAATGAGGAGAAATATACCTTCGCGGGTTTTGAAAACATGTTTTAAACCTTCGCGCATCACGAATCGTTCCCCCTTTTCTGAGGCGGATGGCGGTGTCGGCGGCTTTTCTCGGTAAAACACAAAAAAGATGATAAGTGCCGCAAAGGCCAACGCCCCATACCATATCAGCATGGATTTGATACCCAGGCTGCCGGCCAGTATTGGTGAAACCGCCATGCCCCCCATGATGCCGATGAACTGGGCCAGCATGGCGATACCGGTGGCCGTGGCTCTTTCATGGACCGGGAACCAACGGGCACTCATGGTAGTAATCGCGTTAACGATGAACGGCTGGGCAATGGATAGCATGACGGTCGAAATCAGCACGACTGTATAATTATGGCCGAAAATTCCACGGAAAGGTCCAAATATTCCCATCAAAATCACTCCGAAGCCCATACCTTTGCGTACTCCAAAGGTTGCGATGGCCCAGGAGGACGGAAGACTGACGAAGACGTAAACGATCATAAACAGCATCGATAGCAGACCGATCATCAATGGCGTTACCCCGTAAAAATTAGCAGCTTCGCTGGTAATCGGCAGGAATGAGGACCACAGGACTTGAATTGAGGCCTGGATCAGCGCAAATACAGCCAGAGCGACCCAACGATACCCGTAGGTTTTGTACTCACCGGATTCCATAATTTATTCTCCCAAAAATCTTTCTCAACCTTCTGCCGGCTGCCGCCAAAACTGATGCAGCCACGATTGCCACATCCACCAGTTTGATTTTCTTGGGAAGTTCTAATTTTTTCAATTCATTTAATTGATCATTATCGATATTATGAAACCCTCTAATCAGGAAAAATATACATTCCTTCTTCCCTCCACATATCCCTTCATAAAACTTTCTAATCCATGTTCCAGGAAATCCTTAAGGCGCCAGACATCATCGGTGAGCATACTTTTATTATGATCCGGTATGACATAGCACCATGCTTTGCAGATTTTATCGTCTGGTAATTTAACGTCCAGCAACTGCCTGCGGTACAAATCACTTTCGAACAAATCCAATACTTTCAGATCGTTGTCGCTGACATCTTCATATACGACACCCTCAACCTTACTATCCGCAGAGGGGATGATGCCGGGATATTTCGCATTTTTTACCCTGTATAATGCGTATTCGTATAAGGTGGCCGCTGTTCCCGGATAGGTACGCCCGGTAACCGCCCGGACAACTTCCGGGACTTGGAGCGTTCCATAACAAAATAATCGGTTCATTTTATTTAAATCCTCAGTGACATGCAGGTTAATCCCCCATCCATTTTGCGAATTTCACTGACTTCAAGTTCAATAATTGTTAAGTCCAGTGATTCAAGCTGGTTGCGGGTTTTCGGGTATCCGGCGGGCATCAGCAAGTGCTCATTGACCAGCAGTGTATTGGCTGCATAGGATTCTGCTTGATCCAGTACGATTTGCTCATAGCCTGCCAGTTGCTCCGTTGCCGTGAAATCTGAGGTTACGAGAAGGGTGTCCCGGCCGACATAATTGACGCCGGATTTAAAGTGCAGTCCTGCGCCTACATTTACCGTGGTCCAGGTATTGCCATAACTTTGCAGAATGCGGCCAAGTTGCTCGGCACCCTCCTGATTGGTGCGTTCCGATATTCCGATAAAAAAATGATTGCCCACTTGAAGGACATCGCCGCCGTCAACAGTTCCGGGTTTCTGTATGCGTTCTATTTTGCGGAACTTGGTCAGAACCGGGATAATCGACGCTTCTTCCCCCCTGCGGGCGTCAGCGCCCGGAATTGTGATGACGGCAACATCCGGGGTGATAACGGCGGTATCTTCTACAAAATGGGCATCAGGATATTCCGGTTGCGGGTCGAGGATGATAACTTCAAGCCCGGCGGTTGATAGGGCTTCAAGGTAGGCTGCATGCTGCTTGAGCATCCGCCCATAGTCGGTCGGTTCAGAACTGACGGTTGTGGTGAGACCGCGGCCAAAATTCTTACATGGTTTTCTGACAATAGCATGGGTGAACATCAGTGATTAATCCCTTTCCTTGTCTCATCCGCCGCAGGCGGATTAAAACGTTAACTCCATCTAACATTTTTTTCAATGATCAACCCGGGTATATCAAAATGATAGAGCAATAAAAAGGGTGAAGAAAGTGTGATTGAAGAAACTTTGAGTCTTTACGGAATTGCTTAGGATAATATCGAACAAAGCCGGATTGTAACACTAATTGAGGGTTTAAAGATTCTTGTAACTTCGTGGATGGTGGAAAATCGGCGAGGAAATATAAGGTTATTACCTGACCGGAGGCACCGGTTTGGCGGCCGATACCCTCTTTGGGTAGGGACCAGCCGGAGATACGCCGTAACTTGAATTAGAATATCAAAAAGGGTTAATTGCTTGCAAAATTGGGGTATTCATTAACCCTGGGCAATTTTTTCGAGCTGCTGCGCCTCTTTAGGCCATTTTCGGATGATCTGCATAATTTCACGGACGTAGGCACATGCACATTGCTCCTCACATGGCTCTAAGGCGCGTATATCCTTGCAAAAACCCTGACAGACTTCCGTGCCGGTCAACCGTTGGGCGAATACCGGGCCGGCAAACAGATCCTTGAACATGCCGGCAGGAATGGCGAGGGTAGACATACAGATCAGATGATTGAACAGAAAATATCCAAGCTCCAGCTGACAAAAATTGGCCTGATAGCCAATCAGTTCGGTGTTTTCGTCCTGCAGAAAATCCTCGCGGGTATACCAGGGGCTCTGGCAACAGGTACACCTTTTAAATGCTGACATATTTTTACCCATTCGTTTTACCGATTTCATAAACTTGAATTTTTGATCATTGTTTGGGTGGCACCGATTTTTGCAACTATTTGTTTATCATGCAAAAAATATACCTAAATTTTTATTTTGCTGAATTTATGAAAACGAATATGTCTCTTATCCGTTGAAATCAGGTATGTCAGGCAAAAATAAGCGCCACGATATGCGGCAGCGTGACGTTTGCACGGGTGTGGGGAGAAAAAAAAAGTGATCACATGTCAATAAAATGGCGTATCGAGTCTCACTTATCAACCGGTTCGAACTCCAGGATTGTTGAACTATCCTGATTTTTCAAAACAAGGTGCGAATCTTTCAAATACATGCGGGTCGTTTGCATCAGGGCCCGGGTGAAATTTTGCTCCTGTTCCATTAATTCCGGCGGGCCCGCCATTCTGGTCATAATAAAGGCCTTGCTCCAGATTATTTCGCCGTCATCCTGAAGTTTAAGATTACCGGAATAACGATTTATGGTCGCTTTACCGGTCACTTTGCCATCTTGATCGCATGCGAAGGTTGTCTTCGAGTTTTGAACCAGTGCAATGGCTTCATGGTCTTTTGTCATTCGCATCAAATTCCACTCAATACCGGCAATGTCGTTAAGATTGCGGGGGGTAATCAGTTTGCCGTCATTCCCGGGTCCGGCGCTGTTGCTCTGGATAGCAGGACAGGCGATCAATAAACTGCAAACAAAAATCGTGGCTATGAAATATGTATTTTTCATATTCTCTTGTCCTTTATCTTAGGATTTGTTTCTGATCTAATACCGGGATTTTATTCCCGATGTATTCCTGAATATCCAACATCGAGTATCGAGCATCCGGCATCGATCTCGTAAATCGATCCGGGCGGGCATAAAGCCCGCCGCTATATTGCGTTGTTCCCTTATAAATATGTCAGATACGGCCCCTCAAATAACGCTGCCTTTTGGGCTCGGGAAATTTTTCTATGGCGTATCGCAGCATGGTCCGCGGCATGTTTTGATAATGCTTTTTTAAAAAGGCTTCTTCGAGTTGCATCCGGCGCTTGCCGATCTCGCGCAACATCCATCCAACGGCCTTATGGATCAGGTCCTCTGGATCGGAAAGCAACATTCCGGCAATTTTCAGTGTATCCGTGAATTCATGATTTTTAATATAGTGGAAGGTCGACATGATTGCGATACGCCGTTCCCACAGGAGATCTGACTGCGCCAGTTCATAAAGCGGGGCCTTGTTTTTGTCCATCAAATATGGCCCGACAATATAGTGTGCCGATGCATCCACCAGGTCCCAATTGTTAATGAAGCGGGTATTCTTCAAGTATAGTTCACAGATAATTTTTTTCTGATGATGATCGGCTTTGGAAAATTGACCGACCATTATAAGCAGGGATAACAGACGCGCCTCATGGTATTTTGATGCCAGAATTTTTTGGAGATCTTTAAGGGGTAAATCGATTCATTCTTTCGTCACAGTACTGATAAAAGCATTGGCTTCTTTTATGGAGGCATTCATGTCTTGAATCAGCGAGTTGACCTCAGATTCTACGGAAATCAGCTCGGTTTGCAGGGAGGCAATTGCCCGGGCATTCAGGTTGTGCTTTAAAAACAGAACCTGGTCATGGAAGGCCGTGAGAACCGGATCCATTTTGCTTTCGGCGCGCTTCATGGCACCGATCAACTGTGCATATTGCCGCCGGGTTTGTTGCAGTTTGCGGGCGCTGCTTCTTCGTAAACTGGCACTGGAGTATTCCCCCAGCTCGGTTTCCCATTCTTCAAACAGGTCTGCGGCAACATCTTCGACGGATTCTATACGGTCACGCACAGTCTGGGCTCTGGCTGCACTCCGATTATATGCGGCATTCAGTTGATCGTATTTGTCTTCAAGATCGCCACCGTCGAATTGTAAGACACTGCTGAATTTTTCAAGGGCCGATTCAAATTGCTGCTTGGCATCTTCCTGGGCGTCCCGGGCGGATTCCACCCGGTTTACCATCAAATCGCGCTTGTGGTATCCCAGCTTTTCCATGGTGCCATAGTAGGCGGTTTCGCAACCAGCCGCCAGTATCAATAATGAAAAAATTAAGACCAGGCGCAGCCGATGGTGCAGACTCATTTTCATCATGAAGTTTCTCCTTATCTTGGAACAGCTATCGTCACCATCTTCCCGCCATATCCGTGAACCGAGTCGTGGGCACGCAGTGTCACTTCCCTGATGGAAGCGGGTATTTTCACCCCGGAGAGGCTTCGGGTGAATGGCTGTTCATCAACATGGGGGTGGTAGAGCGTGCGGGTACCTAAAAGCGTGCCGTCAGGTGCCGTCACATCCCACTTGTCGGCGTAATGCTCCCAACCTTCATCAGCATGCCGTACGGTTACGTCAAAACTGAAAGTGTCTTTGCCGATCATCCTGATTTTTACATCAACGATGTCCGCTTCTCCCGCGTAAGCTGTCGCACCTACAAGGAATGTGCAGGTTAATATCCAAATTATTAATTTCATTTATGACCTCCTTGTCGAGAAGAGCGCATCGTATTTAAATTAGTAGAACATCTAACCGATTTTATAAATTAAAGCAAGAAGTTGTGTCATGACAGCAAATCATACCTGAGTTAAATGATTGTCGCGGTTTTGCCGCCTTGGAGAGCCCATACAAGGTTCCGGTGTCAATTTTAAAGCGTTGTCATCTTTATTGAATCTGGTCCGTCTAATACAAACAAGAGCAACCCCTTAAAGGAGCGTTAGCGATATGAATGATAAAACTATCTCGGAACTAAGAAAATATACAGAGGAAAATGATAACCTGGATGAGCTTCAGGTCTATACTGATGCTTTGGAACATTTCAGCCATGGGGAAACTTATCGGAATACGCCCGACCCTTTGAGGACTTCACTGCAGCAGGACTATGCTCAGTTCATAGTGGAATGTTTCAAACGCGAAAAACGAAACTTTCGAAGTTATGCGTTAAGGTTTTGATCGAGTTGTTCATCGTAAGCCATATTTTTAACCTTATCGTTAAGGCCCGATAGTTCAGAGGTTCAACTAGCAAGGTTCAGAATTCAAGGTTCAGGGTTCAATGTTCAGAGCTCGGTGGATTCGCTGCTCCCTTAACCCTGAACTGTGAACGTTGAACCTTGAACCATATAATCAAAAAAATACGTCGATCACCCTGCCATCCGAAACCTGACATATTCCAAACCCTCCGCTGGAAAATCCGATAATTACATCCGCCAGTTTAAAGCGGCATTTAATGGTTTGGCCACCGCTGCCGGTCAGCATCGCTTTGGCGTTGCCTGGAAACGTCTGCAGGGCTTCAAAATGCGCCGCCACATCATCAGTCTTCTTATTATCGGTCTCAAGAATCTCCCGGGCCCTGTCAAATTTTTCCGATTTTCCCCGAAACTGTTCGCCGTTGGGAAGAACGGCAATGAGCTCGGCCGCCGCAACCCTCGAATCAGTGTACATGATCTCGATTCTATCGGCATCGCTTCTGATGATACCAGCCATTGTGCCCGAACAGCCCATCGTCACAGCCAAAAGCAATGCAGTGCAAGCGATTACGCCAATTTTATTCATGGTTTGACCCTTTTTAGAATTATAGCCTTCATTTTATTGCACGCGATGCGAAAACATTATCGTCACCAAGACACCAGGGCGCAAAAATGAGTTTTAACCAAAGGCTTCGCTTTGTGTCTGGCTGCCTTTGCGGCAAATTACTCCCCGCTAAAATGGCATCCTCCAAAGGCGGCTAAATCTGCGCTGCGCTGCGATCGACTGGTCCGAATCTATTGATCATGATTCAGCGATATCCCCACCACATTGGGCACCGGACGTGAAATAAGCTTTTTCATATTGTTCTGAATCTCGATTTCATAATTGCCGACGAACTCGTATTCATAATTCCCGATTTTGATATACAGTTGAGCCTGGGGACCGCCTTCGGCATACATCGCCCGGGTAATGTTGAGCGGCAGTTTTTTCATGATATCGATTACATCGTGGGTGCTGTATGGCGAGCCGATATGAATGAACAATACCCGATCCCGGTCATCGACCCCAATTGCCGCCGTACTCCACTTTTGAGGCTGTTGAGTCCAGACGTTTTTCCCGTTGCATGAAATCATACGAATGCTTTGAACCACTGTCCTGTATTTTTTTTGCCAGATCTCGAAATCTTCGCATTGTCGATCAATAATCTTCACCCGGGGCACATCGTCATCCTTTCTGTCAAATGCCAGAATGGACATGTCCTTTGAAACCCTTGGGTTATTGACGTGTGCCCTGGTTCGCATCAAGGATACACTGCTTTTGTAATCCTCCTGATACATACTGGCGTTTATGGCAGCGACCAGACCGTTTTGCTGGCTCCATTGCCTGGCAGACAGCGGTCGGCCGTTCTCAGTCGCTGAAGCATTGAGCAACCTGAGTCGGTAGTGTTGCGGATCAATCCTTAGAACCCGGACTTTGGAATCTCCAATTTCGGATGTAAGTGGTGCGTTAAATATGCCCAGTTCGAGACCCTGGGCCAGTTTCTGCCAGGCGGATTCTTTCCTGACCGCATTTTCCGGAGCCTGCGGTTCGGCTCCGTCGGCAATCGGGCTCAAATTCATGAGCAGGACCAAAATTAATATGGTAACCGCCAGTTTCATAATTGATCCAACGCGACAAGCCCGCCTGAATCGACCTCATAATATTTTTCAAGACTGCTGATCTGACCGGTTGTCGGCAGCCTGACACCCCTTTCCAGTTCGCTCAATCTGGATTGGGGAATACCAACCTGTTGGCACACTTCTTTCACCGTTAAATTCCGTTTCGTTCGCAGGCTTTTTATTTTTTCTCCGAATTCACTCATTTTTAACATTCCTTTCCGGCTCAATTGATCGATAATATATGTGTTATAAAACATATGGCCGGCAGTTGTAAAGATGATAACCTAAACTAAAACTGCCTGATCCATCCAAGAGCCGGCAGATGGGAATTATAGGAGTTAATCGCATTAACCTTTATAACCCTTGCCAGGGAAAATATGTTGCGCTATAGCGATTGTCACAAATATGGTCCGATTGATTGAGTTATCTATTGGTTTTGTGGCGATTCAAAACTATTGCAAACCGAGCAACCGCTATTTTTTCGGAACGTTATTTTGACAAACGCTCTAAACTCCACCTAAAATGAGGGTTCAAACCTGAAAAAAAGAGGAAATTCAATGTCCGATGAAAAAAAAATCAATGATAAGGCTTTAGTTGAAAAACCGATGCCGGAGGATGACCTCAACGCTAGACTCGGGGTACTGACCCGGCGTGAAGTTGAAGCCCGCATCCTTATTCCGGTAATAAAGGCCCTGGGAGACGCCTTCGGGCGTGATGCAGTGCTGACTGTGGTGCGGGAGACGATTGTCAGGATTGCCCGGGAGCAGGGGGCCGCACTCAGTCAACAGATGGGGGGCCATTCGTTGCAGCATTTTGTTGATTCGCTGGATTACTGGACCAAGGATGAGGCCCTGGTGATTGACGTGATCGAAAAATCCGACGCAGTGTTGTCTTTTAATGTAACCCGCTGTCGCTATGCCGAGCTCTATGAAAGCCTGGGAATCCGTGAAATCGGAACCACCTTTTCCTGCACGCGGGATTTTGCCTTGATCGAGGGTTTTAACCCGGAAATTTCACTGGAGCGGACCCAGACGATTATGGAAGGCGCTGATTATTGCGATTTTCGTTATCGCCGCAGGCAATAGATCAAAGCTGAAGGCTCAAAGCGAAAGTCGCTCAATTGGGGTATAACAGAAAAAATGCGGCGCGATAAATACCAAATGGGAGGTACCAATGCTTCCGAGACCATTGAAAGTTTGTATGTTGATCGGGTTTCTTGTTTTGCTGCTGGCATCAACGGGGTGGCCCCAGAGTCCTATCAAGCTCAAAACCGGCAATAAAAAGAAGTCTGTAAAGACCGAAGAACACCTTACGCTGCCGAAACCTCTGGCTGCCGAGAACGTCGATCACATCATCGCCGGTCTCAGTGATGAACAGGTGCGGCGCCTGCTGATCGATGATCTAAAGGCGCAGGCCCGGCAGGAGGCTCAAAAAGCGGCCGGCCGGACCCAAACGTCGAGTATTGCCGGTTTCATCGAGAAGATAAAAAATATGACAACCTTGCTGCACTCCCGCATCGAATACCTGCACTCCGGCTCCAGGGGCACTCCGGAGCAGATAGCCGGCATCTATGATTTTCTGGGCCGGGGAGAACGCGGCAACAAGACCGTTGCCAGCGTCATATTGAGTGTCGGCGCCGTCCTGGCTGCCGCCCTGCTGATCGAGTGGCTCTTTGTTGGGTACACAACAACCGCGCGACGTCGCCTGACCTCAACCAGTTCGGGCAAATGGCACGCTAAAATCGGTGTTCTGACCATGCGTGTGCTGCTGGATTTTTCGGCTATCGCCATCTTTATCATAGCGGCCCTGGCCCTCTTTTTCGCTTTCCTGGATCGCACTGCCGGGCAGCGCGTACTTTTGTCCACCTACCTGGCAGCCTTCGTCATCGTACAAGTCGCATTTCTGATTTCCCGTTTTTTCCTGGCTCCGCGTGTTCCAGCCCTGAGGTTTTCACCGTTCACCGACGAAACTGCTCTTTACCTGCATCGCTGGTTGATCGCCCTGACAGCGGTCGGCAGCTTCGGCACCCTGACCTGCGGTGTAATCCGCTTGGCGGGCGCCAGTGAACTGGAACACTTCCGGTCGATTACCCTGATAAGCATAATCATGGCAGTCATGATCATCTGGATGATACTGCAGAAGCGTCAAGCAGCGGCCGCCGTATTCAGCCGGGGTCTGTTGGAATCCGGCCTGCCTTACCGCCTCGCGCAAAAGTGGCACATTTTCGCCGTCCTCGCGGTCATATTGCTGCTGGTGTTTTCGGTTATCAACCAGATTCTGGGATTTGCCTCGGGCCAGGGGACGCTGACGCTTATAATGGTGCCGCTTTATTTCCTGATGGACTGGATCCTGCGTCTGATCCTGGAAAAGGCCTTCGGAATAGTGGCGCAGAACACTGCAAAGCCGGAGCCGGCTGCGGCTTTGCCTGCCGCAAATGAAGATGACGGGGAGTCTGAAACTGTTCGGACGACGGACGGCGAAACTCCGGAAACTGAGCCTGCCGGACACGGACAGCTGGAGCTCGACCGAATTAAGCGTCCGCTGCGAACCGCTCTGCGTCTGGCCCTGGCGGCGCTGCTGTTTTTCTGGACGTTGAGCATCTGGGGTATTTCGCTTCCGGTCGGGGAAACGGTGGTAAAAGCCGTTCTCAAGATCCTGGCGATCGTGCTGGTCTGTTATGTTGCCTGGGGTATTATCAACGCCGCCATCCTGCGGCGGATGCAGCAGGAAATACCGGATGCGGAATCGGATGATGAAAAAGAGGAGGGCGGCGCCGGCGGCTCGCGCCTTGGCACCCTGCTGCTGCTGCTGCGCAAATTCATGCTGGTGGCCATCCTCGTGATGGCGGCATTGATAATCTTATCGGAACTGGGGGTGAACATCGGACCGCTGATTGCCGGCGCCGGTGTCTTCGGCCTGGCGATCGGCTTCGGCGCTCAGACCCTGGTCAAGGACATCATCTCGGGCGTGTTCTTTCTGATGGACGATGCCTTCCGGGTCGGTGACTACCTGGAGTGCGGCGGCACCAAGGGAATGGTGGAGCACATTTCGCTGCGTTCCCTCAGGCTGCGCAACCCGCGGGGCATGGTCAATTTCATCCACTTCGGCGACATCAAGCTGGTGACCAACCTCAGCCGTGACTACGTCATCATGAAGCTCGACTTCCGGGTGCGCTACGATGCTGATGTTGAAAAAATACGCAAAATCATCAAGAAAAAGGTTTACAACCCCATCATGGAGGACCCCGATCTGGGGCCCAAGCTGCTGGAGCCGATCAAGAGCCAGGGCGTGCGGGAAATGGACGATTCGGCCATGATTATGCGGGTCAAATACAAAACCAAGCCCGGCGACCAGTTTGCCATCCGCAAAGAGGTCTACCGGCTGATGCAGGAAGCGTTCAGGGATGAGGGCATCGAGTTTGCACATCGAAATGTTACCGTGTACCTGCCGCCGGAACAGGGCCACATGGCCACCGAGCAGCCGGAGGGGGAGGACCGGCAGGATGATGCAAAGGCCGATGGTGAAATTCAGCGCCAGGCCGCTGCTGCTGCGGCTTTAGCAATCATTCAGGCCGAAGAGGAGGCCCAGGCAAAGAAAAAATCTGAAAAGTAAATCTAATACCTGATTTTTTTCAGCTGACTTCGTATCTTACAACCAGCTCATATTCAACCTTTTCAGGGAAAAATATTTTTGGGTTCAACTGTTCAGCCTGCGACGGGCTCAATCATAGAGATGGCATCGGACCAGGTGAGGGGTGCCGGATTGTTCAAACACATGCTGCTCGGGTTTTTGGGTTTTGCAATGCGCCATAACTTTGGGACACCTGGTATGAAAGCGGCAGCCCGATGGCGGATTTTCCGGATTCGGAATATCACCTTGCAGCACAATGCGTGGGTTCCCCCTTCTTTTGGGATCCGGCCTTGGAATTGCCGACATGAGCGCCTGAGTATACGGGTGTTTGGGTGCGGCAAAAAGCGTCTGGCCATCCGTCATCTCCACGATTTCACCAAGGTACATGACCGCAATCGTATCGCAGATGTGCTCCACAACCGCCAGGTCATGGGAAATGAAAATATAGGACAGATCCAACTGTTGGCGCAGGTCCACCAGAAGGTTTAATACCTGTGATTGGATTGAAACATCCAGCGCAGACACCGGTTCGTCTGCCACAACAAGCTTGGGTTCAAGTGAAATGGCACGCGCAATACCGATGCGCTGGCGCTGGCCGCCGGAAAATTCATGGGGATAGCGGTTGGCCGCATCCGGTTCCAATCCGACCATATTGAGTAATTTTGCGACCCGCTCACGGCGAGTCTTTCTGTTTCCGATTCGATGAACAACCAGTGGTTCGGCGATGATGTTGCCGATCTTTTGGCGCGAATCGAGTGAGGCATAGGCGTCCTGAAATACCATTTGCATTTCTTTGCGTTTTGCACGCAGATTTCGAGGCGTCAGTGTGCTCAGATCCACACCATCCAGGTAGATTTTGCCCGATGTCGGCTGTATCAATCTGAGTAGGACCCGGGCCAGGGTGGATTTGCCGCAGCCGGATTCACCGACGATCCCTAAAGTTTCCCCTTTCCGGAGGCTGAAACTGACGTCGTCAACCGCATGCACCTCTCCCCGGCCGCCTTTGAGGGGAAAATATTTTGTGACATGTTGAGCTCTCAACAATTCAGGTGCCATATGGATTCCAACAGGCTAATCGATTTTCAGTTCCCTCGCCGTCAAGCGGCGGAATCGACCGCCAGCATATGTCCGTGACGCGTTCGCAGCGATCTGCATAATAGCAACCTACCGGGCGTTCACCAATGCCGGGGACCATGCCCGGGATCGTCGGGAGGTAGGTTCGTTTAATGCCGATCTGCGGCACGGATATCAGTAATCCGTGGGTATAAGGATGCCGTGGATTGCTGAAGATTTGATCGACCGGTGCCTTTTCAGCGATCATCCCGGCATACATCACCACCACATGGTCGCAAAATTCAGCCACAACCCCCAGGTCATGGGTAATCATCAGGATGGACATTTCGAGTTCTTTTTGAAGTCTCACCAGCAAATCCAAAATCTGGGCCTGAATCGTAACATCTAAAGCTGTCGTGGGCTCATCGGCGATTAACAGCGCCGGTCCGCATGCGATGGCCATGGCAATCATCACCCGCTGCCGGAGGCCGCCGGAGAGCTGGTGCGGATACTGGTCAATCCTGGCACCGGGCGAGCCCACACCCACCATATCTAAAAGTTCAACACTGCGATCGCGCGCCTGAAGCCGGCCAAGCCCGCGATGAAGGCGCAGGACTTCAGCTATTTGAAAACCGACGGAAAACGTCGGATTGAGGCTCGTCATCGGTTCCTGGAATATCATCCCGATCCGATTGCCCCGGATATTGCGCATGGCGGCATCATCCAGTTTGAGCAGATCATCGCCGTCAAATATAATGCGACCGGACTCAACCTGGCTGGGTGGCGAAGGCAGCAACCGGATAATCGACATTGCAGTCACACTTTTACCGCAACCTGACTCACCGACAAGTCCCAGGGTCCGGCCATGCTCGACCGAAAAGGAAACCTCCTCGATGACTTTGGCCGGACCTTTATCAGTGGCGAAACTTACTGATAAATCCCGGACTTTCAGGATCCGCTCTCCGTTTGGCACGTTTTAGATGCTCCTATTGACTGAAAACTACTTTCGGAAAGTAGAATGAAACGACCCAATCGGGATGATCTACAATTTCGCTGATTCTGAGATCGGCGCACACACTGCACAGCATGTAGGCCTCTGCCCGTGAATAGCCGTGTCGATCGGCGACCAGGTCGACCATGTCGCTGACGGCGGTTCTGGCCGATTGCATCAGGTCCGGCCCGATGCCGGTGGTGACTTCGTATCCTTTTTCGTCGAAATGTCGTGAGACCGGTCCGGGCGTTGAAAATCTCGGAAACCTCAGGTTCATGCCTTTTTCGACTTCCAGCTTGACGGTCACGTGCATGGGGCTTTCAATGGCCGTGCCGCAGACCTCTCCGTCGCCCTGGGCCGCATGCGCATCGCCAAGGGAAAACAAGGCACCCGGGACTTCAACCGGCAAATACAGAACGGTTCCGGCACTTAAATCTCGCGTGTCCATGTTGCCGCCGACCGGACGCGGATTGACGACGCTGTGCTCGCCTTCCGGTGCGGGGGCGACGCCGATTGTTCCCGGAAAGGGTTTGAGCGGTACCTTGGCTCCTTTCAGATAAGGTGCCGGCGCCAGGGATACCGGATCATATTCCCAGATGTAAAGGGCGGGTTCTTCAAATTGATCGGCCAGCAGACCGAATTCCGGGATTACCGCCGACCATCCCCAGCCGGATGGTTTAAAAGACAGAAGGGTCACTTTCAGCGCATCGCCCGGCTCGGCGCCTGCGACATACACCGGACCGGTAACCGGGTTCACCCTGGCAAAATCAATGTTTTTGACATCATCTAAGGTAGAGTCAGCTGTTATCTGGCCCCCGCCGGCGTCCACCGCTTCAATTTCCACCACGCTGCCCGGGTCGACTCTTAGGACCGGTTCGATCGAACGGTCCCACCCGTAGTGGCATTTGTCTCCGTGAATCGTGTAATCAGGCTTAATTGGCATGAGATACTTATCCTTCTTTGGTTTTGATGTGTAAAGTTTGTGTTCGTGTTAAACTTTGGATTGTTGCAAGTCAGGGCTTCTCACCAATTGGAATGCTGGAATAACGGAATGTTGGGATATTGGGCTTGACGGAATGAGATCGAATTTTATATAGGGCACCGATCAGAAATTAATCCGCTTGCGGCGGACCGCTTTTGAAACCCAATATTCCATTTTTCCACCATTCCATTATTCCATCGGTTACCTATCGGTATACTGCCCCCTTTTGGGTAGAACTAAAGTTTAACCGTCTGATCCTGGATTCGTTACTGAGCATCCTTGGCATAGACGTACTCGTATTGCACGGGAATGTGAACCGGATCGACGAAAATCGCATCCGGACCGCCGAGACGGGCTGCCCGCATGGTAAAGCGTTGTTCATTGAAAACCGGCGCCCAGGGGGCATCATCCATCAGTTGGATAAAGATGGAGCGCCACAGGTCTTCGCGTTCGGCCTTCACGGCCGGATCGCTCATGGCATCGGCCTTGGCGGCCAGTGCGTCCAGTTTTTCATTGCAATACCAGGCCCAGTTCCAGCCGCCTTTCACCGCACCGCCGCAGCCCAGGATCGGGCCATAGAAATTGGAGGGATCCGGAAAGTCGGCGATCCAGGCCATACCGCCGGACCAGATCATCGGTGCCTGATCTTCCTCACCGCCTGCGGCAATCACAGTTGATTGGGCGAGGGTTTTAATTTCGGCCTTGATGCCGATTTCAGCCAGGTCCTGCTGTATCGCCTGGGCGATGCGCGGGTTGGGATCGGTATTGTTGGCATACAGCTCCGTGGTAAACCCGTTGGGAAAACCTGCTTCGGCCAGGAGCGCTTTGGCTTTGCCCGGATCGAAGGCATATCCTTTATAGTTTTTGTCATATCCGGGCATGGCCGGCGGCAGGGGCTGGTTGGCCGGAACGGCGCGGCCGTTGATGATTTTGCAGACGCGTTGTTTGTTGATCGCCATATTGACTGCCTGGCGGACTTTTTTGTTGTCAAACGGCTTGATGCGCACATTCATGGATACATAGCCGGTGTGCAGCTGACCGCCTTCGATAATCAAGTCGGCGTTTTTGGGATCGTTTTTTACCTGCAGAAAACGGGCCGGCGGGATGCCGTCTCCCAGAATGTCGACTTCACCGCGTTGCAGGCGCAGCAGGGCCACGGTGGGTTCCTGGCCCACTTCAAAAACGATTTTGTCGAGACGCGGCAGTCCGGCTTTGTAGTAATCGGTATTGCGCTCGTAAACCACGCGTTGGCCGAGCCGCCACTCTTTCATAATAAAGGCACCGGTGCCGACCGGATGTTTGCCAAAATCCTGGCCATATTTTTCAACTTCTTCTTTGGGCACGGCAAAGGCAAAGTTGATGGCCATAACATGCAGAAAGGTGGCGTCCGGGCTGGACAGCTCGATTTTGAGGGTATACGGATCGATAACTGTCATGCCGCTTAACTCAGTGGTTGTGCCCGCCACCATCTCATCAAAACCCTTAATGCTCCAGAAAAATCCCTGCCCGGGGCTCTGGGTTTTGGGGTTTATCGCTCTTTCAATGGAGTATTTTACATCTTCGGCCGTCAACTTGCGGCCGTTGTGGAATTTTACATCCTCCCGCAACTTGAACGTGTAGATTTTACCGTCCGGGGAGATCGTAAAACTTTTGGCCAGATCGGGTTCAAGGTTGTAGGTCCCGGCTTCATAATCCATCAGGCCGTTAAAGAGCGCCTTGATCATGGACCAGTTCTGCCAGTCGTAACCGATAGCCGGGTCGAGGGTACTGATGTCGTCTTTGTAAGTGACGATCATTGACCCGCCCTGTTTGATATTTTCGGCTGTCACCGGTGTCAAGGCTCCCAGGGTCAGCGACAGACAAACAACCAGCATAAGCAATAAGATTTTTTTCATTTTCCTCCTCCTCCTTTTCTTTGGTTTAGTGATCCAGGGACAATTGATTTATTGATGAATGTTCTCCTGTGACTACCCTAAATACACCCTCGGGTCGATGAACGGAATTACCAGATCGGCCAGCAGATTGCCGAGTACGATGCCGACGGCGGCCACCAGGGTGACTCCCATGATGATCGGAATGTCCACCATTTGAATGGCCTGCCATGCCATCTGGCCGATTCCGGGCCAGCCATAGACCGACTCCACCACCACTGCGCCGGCCATAAAAATACCGATATCCAGACCTATCATGGCGATTACCGGCAGGATGGCGTTGCGCAGGGCGTGAACCAGTACCACCGCCCATTCGCTAAGGCCTTTAGATCGCGCCGTGCGGATAAAATCCTGGCGCAGCACATCCACCATGCTCGAGCGCATCATGCGTGAATACCAGCCGCCGCCGGATATCCCCAGCGTCAGTGCCGGAAGAATCAAATGCTCAAGCGAGCCGTAACCCCCTAACGGGAAAATCGGTATAATGTGAGCAAACAAATAAAGCAGCAGCAGCCCCAGAACAAACTGGGGAACCGACACCCCGGCAAATGACAGGGCCATTATCCAGTTATCCGCTGATTTTCCGCGTTTTGCGGCTGCAAAGATTCCGGCCGGCAGGCCGATTAAAAGCTCAAAAAATATGGTTCCCGCCATCAGCAGCAGGGTTGCCGGCAGCCGGCTCATGATCAGTTCACGGACCTGGGTCTTTTGTTTATAGGATCGGCCCAGATCACCCTGCACCAGGCGGCCGATATATTTCACATACTGAACGGGCAGGGGTTTATCCAGACCGAGTTCTTTGCGGATGGATTCCACCGTTGCCTGGGTGGCACTGCGGCCGGCAATCATTCGCACCGGGTCGGCCGGCATGAGAAATGATAGACAGAACGTGATCAAGGTGACCCCAATAAGTATCAGGATTGCCTGGCTAAGCCTTTTCGCAAGGAAAACCGGCATTATTCCCGCCCTCTCTGGGTGGGGTCCAGCGCATCCCGCAAGGCATCTCCCACGAGATTAAAAGCCAGCGACAACAGCATGATGGCGATACCCGGAAAAAAAACCAGCCAGGGTGCATCCAAAAAGTAAGACTGACTTTCGTAAATGATACCGCCCCATGAAGGGGTCGGCGGCCTGACGCCGACACCGAGAAAAGACAGGGTGGCCTCCAGTAAAACGGTGGTGGCGATGCCCAACGTGCCCCAGACGAGAAGTGTCGGCCACAGATGCGGAACGATGTGAATAAAGAGAATTCTCGACCAGCCCGCCCCGATGGCACCGGCGGCTTCAATATATTCCCGCTCAACGAGTGCGACGGTCTGGCTGTAAATAACCCTTGCAATCTGGACCCAGTTGACCAATGCAATTACCAGAGCCACGATCCACAGACTGGGCCGAAAGATGGCGGCCAGTGCAATGGCCAGCAATAGGGCCGGGAAAGCCATCATCAGGTCCGTAAACCGCATGATGACCGTGCCCGGCAGACCTTTGAGGTAACCTGCCACGATACCCAGAAACGCGCCGATAAATACGGCGGCGCCGTTGGCGGCAATCCCGATGATCAGGGAGGTACGGGCACCGTAAAGAAGTCTTGAAAATAGACTGCGCCCCAGCAGGTCGGTGCCGAGCCAAAAGGTCTTGTTGGGCGGCAGCGGTGCGCCTTCCAGGGTCAATCCCTCGAAAAATTGTTGGTCGGGTGGGTGAGGCGTAATGTAAGGTGCAAATATCGCTGCACCTGAAAACAGCACAATCATCAGGAGGCCGGAAAGCGCCAGTTTATTTTTTAACAACTGTTTCAGTACGTAGGACATCGATTGAATTAAGTCTTAACCCTTTTTTTGCGAGAAACCATGACCTGAGAAGCGATTTCATAGCCTCAAATAAGTTGCGCCGGGGTTATAAAATCGCTTCTATCGATTATAGCGGTTGGTATGGATATGTTCCGTTTGTTTACGCTTCTTGCGGGTCAGGTGTTAATTTAAAAATATAGCAAAATAAACAACCGCTATTTTTTTATTGAATTTAATGAAAAATATTGGGTTGGACAGAACAAAAAGCCGGTTCAATTATTATGTCATCCATATAATGAAACGACTGTTGCCTGTCAAGGAGGAAATCTTTTTCTGATATCTGGTGATAGACATTTTATCTGAATTTTACACATATATTATATGCCTCATTAAAGTTTAAGATATTGACAACGACTATATAAGGTACCCAGATTGGATTTTTCAATAAAAACCCCCTTTGCGGCGATTTGTCTTAACCCGCAAAGGGGGTAAGGGCTTCATTGAAGCCTATATTAGCTAAAGGCCTTCAACCAAACTATAAATTAAAGTGATAAGTTCCAAGAAAACAGTGTTCCTTTGATATAAACTGTTTGGGGTTTTCTTCAACCCGGAACCCTCCGGAGGCGGACAATCGTTGAACCCTGAACCGCTCAACCGGGGTATAAACAAATAACTCTGAATGAATCGTGTCTGGCGATTCAACAGGGTGACCGGCTATTCCAGCTCCTGCAGTGTATAAGCGATTTTTTCATCTTCGGCAGCTATCCGGCTCATAAATGCCTTGCCGGAATCAACCCCGGCCAAATAGCCGGCTGCAGCCGATTTGATCAGCTTCATTTTGTCCTCCGGCACGGCACCGGGTTTGACATGGATCATCGGCAAAAGCAGCGTCAATCCGTGCACAATGACCGGATCCAGCTGTTTTTCCTGGCCCAGATACAACGACAGTTCCAGCAGCAGGGGATTCAGTGTGTCGCCGATCATGGCCGTGTCCTGCAAGCCTTCGATCTTTTGTGCGATCGCTTCCGCTTTAACGGCATACGCTTCATACTTCTGGATGGCATGAAAGCCGACCAGGTTGGCGCTCGTCCAGACGAGATCTTCCTTTTTCGGCTGAGTTATTTCCAATCCGGCACATGCCGTCAGCATGCAGCCAACAACGATCAGCAAAATAACTTTTTTCATTTTTGGCCTCCTTATGGTTTAACATTCGAATTTACGATGACGAATCATCAGGTGATTTCGACTTGGTTTTTTTCCGCTTTGACGTTCGTTTACCGGCCGGCTTCGACGCGGAGCCGGCCGTTATCTTTTCGATCACCGTATCAGGGTCATCATCGGGTTTGGACGGCTGGGCGGGTTGGGCTGCATTTCCGTCACCGCTCAATTTGCGGCGGATGCCGCCAAGTTTACTGGCAACGTCAAACCAGAACGGTCCACCCAAACCGATTAAGGTGCCGGTGATAATTACCACAAAAAGCCACGTCAAAAATCCTCCGGGATCTTTTAGGACAGTCCTCAAAATCCCGCCGCCGGGTGAGCTTTTTTTTCCGGCAGCACCCTCCGGCAGGCTGCGCGGGACCGTCTTGCATTGCGGGTCGTAGTTTTTAAGCGTCGCCGGACTCCCGTCCGCCGGACAATTCGGGTAAAACTGCCATCCGATGGGCAAGCCCAGACCCATGAAATTGCCCATCACGTCTTTGTATTGATCGAGGGCGGTTTTAATCTCCTTGAGATTTTCTGCGACCGTTCCAGAGCCGTCCGCCGGCCGTTTTTGCACAGCCGCCATGGCTGACTCGATATTGTCGGTCTGGGCGATGACGGTTGCCGTCAATTCAGGATCGTTGAGATATCTTTCAAACAGGCGGATACCGTTGATATTGACCGAGATTGCCAGGGCAATGCCGACGACAAAGGACAAAAGCTGAGCCCGCCGTTTAAAATAATTGGAGATGGCTTTTTCATACTCTTCATATTTCTCGTCAAATTTTTTTAAACGTTTGCCTACCGCTTCCCTGGCCGACAGGTTAATGTACGCATATACTTTGGTCTCCGGAAGTCGCTTCAGGAAATCAATGGCTGTAACCTCATTGTATCGCGCCAGTGCTTTGACAGCCCTTTTGGGCAGCCAGCTTGATTTTTGCAGAATCACCAGGGGGTTGGCAGTCATTTTTTCAATCAAATCCTCGCGCAGCCTTTCCAGTTCTTCCGCTAACTTGTTTTCCCCACCCTGGACAGCCTGATCGAGATTGGTCTTAATCGCCGGCACAATCACGTCGTTAAAGTGCTGTTCCAGCATGGCCCTGAGTCCCTTGGAGCGAAGACTGAGGATACGGTGGATGATCTCGATAATAATGCTCACGACCGTCGCCAGGCCGGCAAGGGTCAACGCAAAGGCAATGGCGGCAGCTAAAAGTTGCATAAACTGTTCAACCTCCTTATTATGACAAACGTCCTAGTACTCACTTAAAAAGCGTTTAAAGTCAGGATTTTCGTTCAGCAGCCAGCCGCCGACTGTAATCAAGTTGTCCACCTGATCATCCGGCAAATAAAATGTCGTCGGCAATTCATTGTAATATTTGCGGCCCTTGATTCCGGGCGCCGGGGGCTCCAGGGGAATATTGTCAAAGGTTAGATCCGCCACGTACAGCTTTATATCTCCTCCGGCCAGCGGTGGGATTTTGAAATTATTGCTGCACTTTGCATTAATTATCTGCTGGCAGTCCTTGAGGGTTGTCTGGTCCTGGATTCTTTGAGCAACCATTTCTTTAAACACCTCGACGGTTTCAAAGGAATAATTGTCAAGTGAAAGGGTTGCCGTTTTAAAGCCGACAGTCATCAGACCCGGGGGACTTTCCTTTTGATCAATTTTTGCTGGATTTTCAGCTTTCGAGTTGACCACGATTGCCAGGAACCGCTTGATTTTGCCCTGATTAATTTTGCTCCGAATATCGGCGCGAACGTAAAGGTCATAAATCGCGCGCAAGCCGATATTGTCGGCGAGCCCCCCATCCATCAGGTGCATGTAGGGGTGCTTTGCGTGGCCTTGGGGTTCGGCGTAAATATAGTTATTGTAAACTTCGTAATAGGTCCGTTTGTTATTCCAGTAATCCTCCAGGGCATCCTGATCTTTATCTGATAGTTCATAGCCCGCGGGTTTGGCATAGTTGACGAGACTGATGGGGGACAGCAAAAACGGAAAGGCCGAAGAAGCGGCTACGGCCCGGGACACGGGATAAGAGCCGATATCAGACCCCAGATACCGGAACTGGGGATCGGTAAATTCAAAGCGCGCGCCCTGGTAAAGATTCGTAGCGTTGATGATTAAAAACGGGCGGGTGGCCTTTTGAGCCAAAACATCAAATGAGGCAGACTCAAAGACGGTCTGATCATAGAGTTCGGCAGCCAGATCAATCCGGCTGAAGTAGGGCGAGGCCAGTCGAAACCAGTTGTAAGGATTGAGCACTTTTCCGGCCAACTCCCCCTGGATGTTGCGCTTGAGGAACTTGGTTTCAAAATCGGCAAAAATGCGATCACCGAACAGGGCATAGTAGGCCCCGGTAAATGAACCACCGGACACCGTCGAAACGACATCAACTTCCTCAAGCACCGACCGGTCGGTACCCGGCAGCTTCGTATTTTTCAGTTCTTTCAAAACACCGTATGACAGGCACGCAGCGCGCGTGCCACCGCCGGAAAAGGCCATGACCACAAATGTTTCATCGGCATTGGGCGGCTGATTAAAACGGCTGAAATCGTAGGATAGCGCTGCGGGTTCCGCGAGCGGCTGATTTTTTGGGTAGTGGGCACAGGCTGCAACCGTAAATCCAATTAACGTTAATGACAGAAGCCAATGCCGTTTGATTTTAAACTTTTTCAAAACGCACCTCCATCGGTGAGATAACCGTTGTCTCTTTGAGAACGATCTGCATCTTTTTAGGCGTAAAATCCTTGGGTGGGCCAAGGGTGATCGTGTGGGTGCCGCTGGCCAACTCGACTGTCTGATTGGTTGTACCCTGGTTATCGCCGCCGATGAAAAGATCCCGGTTCTCCAAAAATTTATATTTAATTTTCGCGCCGACAATTTGTCCCTGGTTGTCGGTGATGTCTTGACGATTTTCTATTTCTGCCAATCGAACGATTAAAAATGCCATAATACCCCCTTTTAAGTCATATTGAATTGAAATGACCAACGTTCATCAGAGATGATTCCGTTGGTCAGATATTTTTTGGTGACCGCAGCGCGCTTGGCGGCATCCGTCATGGGATAGCGTCCGTGAGTTTCTCTGATTTTGAGATAGGCTTCGATCAGCTGCCGCTCTTCGGCAGTTGCCCAGTCTGATGGATCCGAAAGACCGGTCTGATCCATGGCCTTTTCCAGACACGGTTTGATGTAGCCCGGACGATTGACGTGGTTATCCAGCAGCAATCCCATGCCGTATTCCGATGTCACCAGGTCGGCGATATAGTGACCTTTTATCCGGTAACCCCCGGCTCGATAGAAGTTATGGATGCGTGAAAGCGCGTGTTGAATTTCGATGGACTGGACCAGCGGGTCCTGGCCGGACAGCCAGAAATAAAAGGCCCATTGGTAAGTGCGCAGCCGCTCTTTTTGGGAGGAAGTCGCCAGCTTCTGGCCATCGAGGGTAAAATAGCCGGCAACCTCATCGGTGTCGACCATATCCAGCCCGTGCTGTCCGTAGTATTTTTGAAAGACGGCAGTATCAGCGGCCTTCACTTTCCGGAGCAGGGCCGCCAACTCGCCCGGATCGCCTGCGGCGCCGGCGGTCCACTGAAACATGCCGAAAGTCATAAATGAATTGTCCCAGGTATTGACGGCATCCAGATTGCCTTCGTTTTCGGAAACGGCTACCATGACGTTGATGGCCGATTCGGTCAGACCGATTTCACTTAACGATGGCCGGCTGGCATTTATAAAGTCAAGGGGTCTTTGCTGTCCCAAGACGTAAACCCCCCGCTTGAACCTGGTGAAGCGGGCCTCGTTGCCGGCCAGCGACACATAGATTCGGGCCCGGCCGTTTTCGACTGCTTCACGGATGCTGACCCCGGCAGGGCTCTTTTCCGCCGGTGCCGTATCTTTGCTCCAGTGCGGCCCGTAAAAGTCTTTGAGCCGGTCGATGATTCGGCGGGCCAGCTCGGGGGTGAGCGCACGTCCGTCGCCGCGCAGACCTTCCTGACGGGCAAAGGCTTTAAGGGCTTTGGCCGTGCCGCCGCCGTAGTCGCCGTCAGCCCCGTATTTTTCCCAGTTCAGTTCCGTTCCGAATCCAAGTTCATGGAGCAGGGTCTGGAGGGCCACCACGGCGGTGTCGTGCGGCGAGTGCCAAAAATACAGCTGCTCGACCTTGTCGTGCGCGAAGGCATTGTGGATATGTCGCAGATCATCCAGGATGTCGTAACGGCTGATGAGCTTTGCGGCGATGGGTTGGGTGACCGTCTCACCGTCACCGGGCAGGCCGTTGCTCGCTGCAAAAGCTTTCACCGCCCGGGTGGTGCCGCCGCCGTAGTCACCGTCGGCGCCGTACTTTTGCCAGTTGAGTTCATCCTCAAATCCTAGCGCGTGCAAAATAAACTGCAGCGCCCGAACGTCGTCGCGACGGCCGGAGCCTCGCCGCAGGACGGCGGATACGGTGTTGTCTTCGATCAAGCCGAGGATCGTTTCGCGATGTGACATCACAGATACTCCCTGATCAATTTTGAAGTGTGATTGAGAATTACATGAGAAATTTTTTTCTGTATAAAGCGGTGACTCTATTTCAATATAAGTTCGCGCGTGAATTGACTACCGAGGAAGAGCTGATGATTGTACTTCCGCAGAAATGCAGCCGAATTGTCGGCTTTGATCTGATTATGACATGAAAGCAAATTTATCTTTCATATAAAACTGATGGATTGTCAACAAAATTTTGAGTCATTTGGCGGACAACACTTTATTCTTCATCTGTTCCTCGAATGCCGCCCCGCGAAATCGGACAGTCAAACTTCTGGCCGCCCTTGTCAGGGAAGTCGCATGATAAATGCCAGAGCATAAAAAGCAGGCCTGTTTTCATGGGGCTGGCTTTTGCCGGTGGGACCGGTCGTAAAGCCGTGGACATGATTGCCGGTACTGTCCGTATTGACCGATCCGCGCCACCGCACATCGTTGGGATCGGCATTACGGCCGCCGCCGAATCCCATGTCGACGGTTGTTGTCCCGGGAATTCTTCGCCGGCGCTTGGCCAGTCCGTTGGCATCGGTTCCTTCGATCCAGTGCTGATGAACACCTGCACCTGCGGTTTGGCCGGTATGGCCATGGGCCGGCAGCTGATCGGTCGTCAGCGTAATGCGGTCGGCACCGCCTGTAGTGCCGATATTGTAATTGCGGCCGGCGCCGGCGATAAATCTGTCCTGCAGATCGGGCGATCCGTTTTTACCATTGCACAATTGCCAGCCCTGATAGGCAGTGCCCGAGCGACCGGTGCCGGCCGCATCAAAGGCGCTGTTGACATCGCCTGAGAACATGACAATTCCGCCCGGCGGTACCATCCCGACTCCCAGGATGATGCCGTCTACATCCAATTTTGCCCGCGGAGTCTGTCTGCCAACACCGACATTGCCTTTTTGGTCAATGAACAGGGCATCAGTACTTTCAGCGTAGAGCAGATGATTGCCCGTCTGCGCGAAAAAACATGTCAGAAAAATCAAAACTGCGGCAAGGTATTTGAACCATATTCCGGTTTCTGTGGATCCCGCGGATTGATTGCGCCGGTAATACTTGCTTTGGGAAAGGACTGCTGAAATCATTGAATTCTCCAACTTCTTTTGAGTAGATAAAATTCGGGAAGAATGTGGGGAGCAGACGAATTAATATATTCAATTCAGGATCTGGCGTTTCACCTTAGTCGACCTAATCCTTTTTGATATTTGATAATCATGATAACAGAGAAAAGCAACTTTCAGCGGGAAAAAAGTTCACCCTTGACAATCGTTAGCCTAATGTTATTGTAATCTGGTAAATGATCTAAAAAACCTAGCAGATGAGAGGTTTATTATGTAACAGACTTCTTCGGCGCCCGACCGAGTGAAAAATTCTTCGACAACGACTTATCTTTTTGTTAAAAAGCTCACACATCAGCAACTCTCCCGAAAGTACCTGTGCTGGCTACCGCGGGCGTTAAATCATCAGCGCTAACTGCAATCTTCGGCGGACAGACCAAATTCGACAATCAATTCACTTTTCAGCAGAACTTGATCATGACCGGCGCTCGAGGATCCGGCAACCTGCCAAGGCTTGAACCGAAAAGGAGGAAAGGCAGATGGGATTGTCAGACGTTTTAATGATGGATCTCGATCCGAATTCGTGTCCGGTTGATCATTGTGGACAAATTTCAAAACAGCTGCCGAAACTCCTGCCCGACAGCAAGGTTGTTATTCAAACTGGAAACAACGTCCCTTTCAAAGCCAAAACCTCTTTTCCGCCGGATCTTATCCTTTTGAAGTCCTGTTTGACAGAAACCGATATCGGAAAACTTAAACATTAAAGGAGAAAAGCAAAATGGCTAAAGCAGAAGGTGATAAGACCAAAGAAACTACCGACAAAGGTAATCAACCGCAAACAGACCTTCCTCAGACAGCCACAACATCGGATGTGCTATCAGGGGCGGAACAATTGCTGGACGGAGAAAACCACTATGGAATTGCTATATTAGTTGCAAGCGATGGCGTTCCATCGACTTTAATGATCCCCGATGTTGGGGGGGTCAAAGATGGTAAACCCGTTTTTATTACCAAACCGATAAGAATTAATGGCGAAAATTTAAAGGCTTTCCTCAAGAATAAGGATGTAACCTTGCCCCCTCCACTACCCGATCTAATCGGAAACACACAAATTTCTTGCGAAGCATTCTACTGGACGAAAGCTGGCCCTATGTTGATGATGTTCGCGGTTACCTTTAAAGAAGGTTTGATAAAAACACTGACGGGTGATGACGACTTAGAAAAATTGTTTACGATTCAAGGCGCAGCCGTGCGCATAATTCGCTGTCCGAAGAGTTCTTTCGATGTTCTCAAACAATACGCTGCCGGTCTGACAGCCTGAGCTGTCGGGTCATGTAATTGCCCGGTTGACTGCTTCTCCAAATAAATTTAATTGTGCATTTGAGCATTTTCACTTAGAGTGGGCTTCACCCACCAACAGAGGTCATCTCCTGGTATACCCTGGTGGGCGGTGCCCACCCGACGCTGAGGACGAGGGTATACTTTGTCCCCACGGGTCTCAAAGCACAGGATAAAATCACCATGTCCGATGCAGATATTCAGAAACAGATTGATCTCATTCTGAAGGGTTCGATCGCGCGAATTCAGGTCTCGATTCAGGGAACATTCTCCGATGGTAAAGTAACGGAATTTTCCGGTACCGCTACTATTCGCAAGTCGTTAAAGTCGTTTCTCCATGACCTGGGGGTCGACTTCGGTGAAGCAATCCGGATACTGGAACAGCTTGCCGGCGGCAAGGATTCTGATTTAGTGCTTGAGGAGCTGGCATTTTCCTACCACATATCCACCCCCAAATATTTACAAATGATGGTGACAATGGCCGCCGGTGCCGGTCGCTGCCGATTTGTCATATTAAAAAAGATCGGAAATCCCGGCTTCATGGCCGGCCTGGACCTGCAGTCAAACGAAGGAGACTTGAAGAACAATTTCCTTAGGGGATTGATCGGCGACTTAAAAATCAATGACCTGGGGATTTATTACGCCAGCGCGGACTTTCAGAACATCAAATTTCCATCGTCGGATCCCGGAAATATAAGTGACCGTAATTTTGACCAGGGATTGAATTTCTCCGCCGGCATTATTATCGGGGGTGTCAATCTGCTCGATATGCTGGGAGCCGCGAAAGGACCGCAAGCCACTGACCCGGAACCGCAACTGCCAAAAGAACAAAAACCCGGGGCAGGCCCGAAGCCGACCGGGCTTTCCGAGCAAAGGACAAAATGGATCGAGTTGAACAAATCGATTGGACCCTTGTCCATTCTTCGAATCGGATTGGGATATGAGGCCCCGCGAATTGCGATCAAGCTGGATGCCGGGCTCCAGCTAAGCTGTTTGACGTTTAACCTTTTGGGCCTGGGCTTAAGTTACCCGCTCGATCAGTTTACCACCGATCCCAAAAAGATCTGGGAGCATCTCAGGTTCCTGCTGGACGGCGCATCGGTGATCTTCGAGCAGGGCCCGCTGACTATCGCCGGGGGCCTGCTGAAGGTCAGCGGTGATCCGCTCCAACTGGACGGCACGCTGCTGATTCGAACCCAAATATTTACCATTGCGGCCATCGGTTCCTATGCCGACCTGGATGGGACGCCTTCCTTTTTTGTATTTGCGGCCCTCCAAAAGGAATTGGGCGGTCCCGCGTTTTTCTTTGTTACGGGATTGTCGTTCGGTTTCGGCCTGAATCGTGCCCTGAAGCTTCCGACCATCAACGAGGTTCAGAATTTTCCCCTGGTACAGGCGGCCACCAATCCCAACTATCTTGGCAAAGAACTGGACCTGCGGATGGTCAGCCGCAAACTCGGCATCTACATCTATCCATCGGTCGGCAATTTCTGGGTCGCCGCGGGTATCAAATTTACCTCTTTCGGCCTGATTAATTCCTTTGCCCTGCTTTCGGTTTCGTTTGGCACGCAGTTTGAGATCGCCCTGCTCGGCCTGTCGAAGCTGCAAATACCCCCGGAACTGCCCGGGTCTTCCAGCGCGTCCGTGCCGGTGATCGTCTCCGTTGAAATGGCCTTCAAGATCTCCTTTTCGACGGAAAGCGGGTTGTTGTCCTTTGAAGCCCGATTAACTGAAAACTCATATGTGTTGCGCAGGGATTTTATGTTAAGGGGCGGGTTTGCCTTTTATTCCTGGTTTGCCGGGGATCATGAAGGCGACTTTGTCATATCGCTCGGCGGATACCATCCCCGGTTCCAGCCGCCGGCGCACTATCCCAAACCCGACCTGGTATCGTTCATCTGCAAACTCGGGCCGGTTATGATTAAAGGCTATTGTTATTTCGCTTTGTGTCCCTCGGCCATCATGGCCGGCGGCGGATTAAGCATCGTATTTCAATCCGGCGGCATTAAGGCCTGGTTTATTGCCTATGCCGACTTTTTAATTCAATGGAAGCCCCTTTACTATGATATTGCAATCGGAATCTCGATCGGCGTGGCCCTCAACCTGAAAATCGGCATCATTCGGATCCATCTTTCGTTGGAATTGAGCGCTGCGGTCGAACTTCACGGTCCGCCCCTGGGCGGAAAGGCCCGAATTTCGCTATGGATTATTACCTTTACGGTAAAATTCGGCGAGGCCAAACGCCTGCCGCCGCCCATGCGCTGGGAATCCGGTGACGCTGAAAAATCCTTCGCCAAATCCTTTTTGCCGAATCCGGATGTTACCCGTATTTCGCTGGCCGACGGCCTGCTGCAGGAGATCAAAGACGGTGAGAAAATCCACCGATTGGTGAATCCACAAAAACTTATAATGAACTGCCGCACCCTGGTGCCGGCCACCGCCGTCCGGTTCAATGGAAATCAGCCGGTGGACGGCAAGCGGGATCCGCTGAAAGTTCCCCAACCCAGCATTAATGGAAATCCAACTCAATTGGGTGTCCGCCCCATGCGAAAAGCCACCCTCTATTCACGCATCGATATTATGTTCGAGCCCGACGGCTGTGCCTCTGAAGAAGCCAGGCGATATCTGGAACAGTATCTTGATGTTTCCCTGACGACCAAGAGCATACCACTGGCCCTCTGGGGCAAAGATGAAATGAGTACCGTCAGTCCACCCAAAGCGGATGAGCAGATGATCGACGGCGCCCTGGTGGGGCTGGAAATTCGGACCAAACCCGGGCCGCGGCCCTGGGAAACTCCCGTACTGAACCTGAAAGATGTTGCCTACGACCGCTATGATAAACTATTCCAATGGTCGAATGTTCAATCCAGAAAGGCCTTGCCGGGGTTTAAGGAAAAGACGATTTCGAATACGATTCAAAATTCGGACGTTGTCGAGATAAGAAATAAAATTCTGGCCACTTTGAACGATACCGGCCGTAAAATTTTGAACCCTGCAAAAATCAAGCTGGATCAATTGGAGAAAAACGCCGAGTTTATATTTCAGGCAATGCCGGCCATGGCCCGGGCGGGACAATATCCTCCCCGGGGCTATCTTGATATATGATTTGTAATTGTTCACCGCAGAGCTCGCAGAGAAAGATACCATGAACGAAAAAATTGAATACCAGCCTCCAGTCACTGTGAATGCGGGACAAATTCAGTTTGTTGAAGCCTGCCATCCGCCGCTGGTGGCGGGTGATTACACGGCGGGCATGAGCCAGGCAATTAAAGAATCTGAAGATGCAGCAGTT